>Ga0160431_100797_pt1 | contig 10510 bp, 10 predicted proteins | sample HID1971K_E0MG_FD_108212 | JGI IMG/M metagenome (GOLD analysis project Ga0160431, IMG submission 108212) | Enriched millipede-associated microbial communities from UW Madison campus, WI, USA - HID1971K_E0 MG | ecosystem: Host-associated > Arthropoda: Insects > Digestive system > Unclassified ...
AATAACCTTATACAAACATTGTGCATTGTACAGGTTTGCCTGACAGCGTAGTCTGCGTACAGCAAGGTTTGAAGAGGCCATCATGACAGTACCTATTGCCATCATCGGTGCCGGTATCGCCGGCCTGTCCGCCGCCCAGGCCCTGCAAAAGGCAGGGCAAGCCGTTCACTTGTTCGACAAAGGCCACGGCAGTGGCGGCCGCATGGCCAGCAAGCGCAGCGAAGCTGGCGCCCTCGACCTGGGTGCACAGTACTTCACCGCCCGCGACCGTCGCTTCGTCGAGCAGGTGCAGCACTGGGTGGAATCGGGCTGGGCCGAACAGTGGAAACCTCAGCTGTACAACTATCGCGCCGGTGAACTCACACCATCCCCTGACGAGCAGACCCGCTGGGTCGGCGTGCCGCGCATGAGTGCCATCACCCGCGGCCTGCTCAAGGACGTGACGGTGAATTTCGGCTGTCGTATCGCCGAAGTGTTCCGAGGCAAACAGTACTGGCACTTGCAGGACACCGAAGGCTGCAGCCACGGCCCATACAGCCGCGTGGTAATTGCTGTGCCAGCACCGCAGGCCACGCCGCTGCTGGCCGCCACCCCGAAGCTCGCAGCGGTGGCCGCCGGGGTGGTGATGGAACCTACCTGGGCTGTCGCCCTGGCCTTCCAGACCCCGCTGGACACCCCGATGCAAGGCTGCTTCGTGCAGGACGCCGCCCTCGACTGGCTCGCGCGCAACCGCAGCAAGCCCGGTCGCGATGAACACCTCGACACCTGGGTACTGCATGCCACTTCTGCGTGGAGCAAGCAGCACATCGACCTGGCCAAGGAAGAAGTGATCGAACAGTTGTGGGGTGAATTTGCCGAGCTGGTCGGCTGCGTGGTACCAGCACCAAGCTTCGCCCTCGCCCACCGCTGGCTCTATGCCCGGCCGGCGGTAAACCATGAATGGGGCGCACTCGCCGATGCCGACCAAGGGTTGTACGCCTGCGGCGACTGGTGCTTGTCCGGCCGCGTGGAAGGTGCCTGGCTCAGTGGCCAGGAAGCGGCACGGCGACTGCTGGAGCACCTCGAGTAAAACGGCGCTGAAAGCTGTACAAAGAAAAGTATTTGCATAAGTTTTCAGCTATGCTGGAATAAACTTGTACACGTAATCGTCTGTGTACAAGTTTATCCTGGAGATAGCCATGCTCGAAGCCGCTGCCATCAAGCCTCGTATCGCCATCAGCGCCTGCCTGACCGGGCACAACGTGCGTTACAACGGCGGGCACAAGGCCTCCGAACTCTGTCGCGAACTGCTGGATGAACATTTTGACTGCCTGCCGATCTGTCCCGAGATCGCCGTCGGCCTGGGTGTGCCGCGCGACCCGATAAGGCTGGTCGGCAATCCCGAGCATCCTGCCGTGGTCGGCACGCGCAACCCAGGCATGGACCTGACCGGCCCACTGCGCAGCTACGGCGAGCAGATGGCCCATGAGCTGGATGATATCTGCGGCTATATCTTCATGCAGAAGTCACCTTCGTGCGGCCTGGTACGGGTCAAGGTCTACCAGGACAATGGCCACCCCGCCGCACAAGGTGGCAGGGGTGCCTATGCCGCCGCATTCTGTGCCCTTCGCCCCGACCTGCCAGTGGAAGAAGAAGGCCGCCTGCACGACGCGGTGCTGCGGGAAAACTTCATCAGCCGCGTGTATGCCTACGCCGATTGGCAATGCCTGCTGGGCGAAGGCCTGAGCCGCGGTGCGCTGGTGCGCTTCCACTCACGCTACAAGTACCTGCTGATGGCCAACAACCCGCAGGCTTACCGCCAGCTCGGCCGCCTGCTCGGCAGCATGAGCCGGGATGACGACCCGCAGCTGCTCGGGCCGCGCTACTTCAGCCAGTTGATGCAGGCCCTGCGCCGCTGCGCCAGCCGAGGTACCCATGGCAACGTCCTGCAGCACCTCAGTGGCTACTTCAAGGGGGCGTTGACGCAACAGGACAAAGCCGAGCTGCAGCACATCATCGATCAGTACCAACAAGGTATCGTGCCCCTGGTGGTACCGCTCACCCTGCTCAAGCACCACTTGCGCAAACACCCAGACCCTTATCTGCAACAACAGGCCTACCTGCATCCGCACCCCGACAGCCTGGGGCTGCGTAATGCGGTCTGACGAGCTGGTGCCCATCGGCGAGCTGGCGCGACGCACGGGTGTGAACCCGGTGACGTTGCGTGCCTGGGAAAGGCGCTATGGCCTGTTGAAACCGCAACGTACCGCCAAGGGCCACCGCCTCTACCCTGAAGAGCAGGTCGAACGGGTCAAGGCGATACTGACCTGGCTGGAACGCGGCGCATCGGTGGGCCAGGTACGCGAGCTGCTCGACAAACCCGTCGGCACTGCTCCTCAAGGCGACTGGCAAGCGCGGCAGATACAGCTGATCGAAGCCATTGCCGGCCTTTCCCAGCGCGCCCTGGATCAACAATTGAACCAGGCCATGGCCCTGTACCCCGCCATCACCCTCTGCGAACAGCTGCTATTGCCGTTGCTGGAAGCCCTGGCCCTGCGCTGGAGCACCTATTTCAACGCCCAGCTCGAACAAGTGTTTTTCCACACCTGGCTGCGCAGCAAGCTGGGTGCACGGGTCTACCATGACAACCTGCTATTGCAAGGCCCTGCGGTACTGCTCGTGGAAGAGGCCGAGCGCCGCTTCGACCCCACCCTTTGGCTGTGTGCCTGGCTGCTGAGCAGCAACGGCATACCCGTCGAAGTACTGGAACAGCCGGTCAGTGGCGCACACCTGCAGCGCGCGACCACCGCCTTGCGCCCCAGGGCGGTGCTGCTGCACCTTGGCCCGAGCATCGACATACTGGCGCTGCAGCGCACGCTTCGGGGCATAGCCGGGGTGAAGTTGCTCGGCGGTGCCACGATTTCCCTTCACCAAGCCCAGCTGCAGGCGTTCGAGCTTTCCGATCTCTTCCTGTTCGATACTCCCCAAGCGGCCCTGCGCCTCCTTCAGCGCCATGACCGCCGATCTCCCGAGATGACTTCGCCATGCAATTGATCTGGCTGCGCAGCGACCTGCGCATCGACGACAACACCGCCCTCAGCGCCGCCGCCGAGCGCGGCCCGGTCGTGGCCCTGTGGCTGGCCAGCCCGGGCCAATGGCAGGCCCATGAAGACGCGGCATGCAAAGTGGACTTCTGGCTGCGCAACCTGCGCGACCTGCGCCGGTCGCTGGGCAAGCTCAACATCCCGCTGCTGATTCGCAAGATCGACACATGGGATGAAGCTGCCCCATGCGTGCTCGAGGTATGCCGCAAGCATGCGATCGAAGCGGTGCACTGGAACGACGAGTACGGCGTCAACGAGAACCGGCGCGACCAGGCCACACGGGCGCTGCTGCAGGCGTCCGGGGTCCAGGCCCATAGCTACCTGGACCAGCTGCTGTTGCGCCCCGGCACGATCCTGACCCGCAGCGGTGATTACTTCCAGGTCTTCAGCCAGTTCAAGAAAGCCTGCCTGGAGCACCTTCACCGCAGCCTGCCCGTGCTTGCCCAGCGGGTGAAACGGCAGGCGCCACTTGGCATCGACAGCGACCCGATCCCGCATCATATCGAGGGCTTCGACAAACCACCGCGTGCACTCAGCGAGCATTGGCCGGCCGGTGAGGATGAAGCGCAAGCGCGACTTGAGCGCTTTCTCGACGAAACCGTCGAGGACTACCCGCACCTGCGCGACATCCCCGCCCAGACCGGCACCAGTCAGCTATCCGCCTACCTGGCAGCCGGTGTGATATCGCCCCGGCAATGCCTGCACGCTGCGTTGTCCAACAACCGCGGCGAGTTCGACAGCGGCAGCAACGGCATCCAGACCTGGATCAACGAATTGCTCTGGCGTGAGTTCTACAAGCACATCCTGGAAGGTTATCCACAGGTGTCGCGCCATCGGGCCTTCCGCGCCCACACCGAAGCCTTGCCATGGCGCAATGCACCGGAAGATCTGCAAGCGTGGAAAGAGGGGCGCACCGGGTTTCCGATCATCGACGCAGCCATGCGCCAGCTGCTGCACACCGGCTGGATGCACAATCGCCTGCGCATGATCGTCGCCATGTTTCTCAGCAAGAACCTGCTGATCGACTGGCGCCAGGGCGAACGCCATTTCATGCGCCATCTGATAGATGGTGATCTGGCCGCCAATAACGGCGGCTGGCAGTGGAGCGCATCCACCGGCACCGACGCCGTGCCCTATTTCCGGCTGTTCAACCCGGTTTCGCAATCGCAGCGGTTCGACCCGGAAGGGCGTTTTATCCGCCAGTGGCTACCAGAACTAGGGGTAGTCGATAATAAAACTATTCATTACCCCGTGAAGTCTGCGAATCTTTTGTCAATTAATTCCTACAGTAGTCCAATTGTTGATCTCGCAAGTAGTCGTCAACGCGCTATGGAGGCCTTCAAAAGCCTTCCACGCCGACAGGAGTAGAGGGCATCTTGAATCACTCGCGTCGTTTCTGGGTAACGGGCGCCACCAACGGACTGGGTTTGGCACTCGTGGAAGAGCTTCTTGAACAAGGGCACCGGGTTGCCGCCAGCGGAAAGGACGCCAAGGCACTGCAGGCCCTGGCATCGCGCCACGGCAGCAAGCTGTTGTGCCTTCCCTGGCAATTGCATGAAGAAGAGCAGGCGGTCAGCGCCTGCCTGCAGCTATGTCACGCCTGGGGGGCACTGGATGGGCTGATCATCAACGCCGGCACCTGTGACTACCTGGCTGATGATGTGCCGGACGACGAACTGTTCGAAACCCTCGTCAGCAGCAACCAGTTGGCTGGCGAACATTGCCTGACCAAGGCCTTGCCATTATTGGCCAAGGGCGACGCTGCGCAGGTCATGGCCATCTTCAATCGCTATTCGGCGCTGCAGCTGTATGCACCGACGCAGGTCACTGCTGGCTGGAACAACATGCCCCAGTGGCTGCGTGAAGAGCGCGACGAATTGGATGAGCGCGGCATCGCGCTGACGGTGGTGGCGCCGCAATCCTTGAAGGCACCGGTGACCGCCGTGCACGCCAGGCCCGAGAACTGGACGCCACAAAGTGCAGCCGCTGAGCTGTTGAAGCGCTTGCCACTGCGAGAACCGGAACTGGTGCTGGAGGTCCTGGACTTGAGCAGCCTGTGGCCGCTGTCACGCTGATACCGGCTGTTGCGCAGGCTTGCCCGCGCAACGGTCGGTACTGAAACGATCAGAGTGCCATGCGGTAATGCAGGGTATAGGTTTCAACCCCATCGTTAGGCTGTGTGATACCCGCATTGGAGTAGTGAATGGCCCGCACGCCAATCTCGTGCCCACCTGCGAAGCGCAAGCCAAAGCCGACCCGGTCCTCGAACTGGAACGCCGAGCCCAGCTCGTTGCTTTCCACCTCGGTGCTCGAGAAAGCTGCAACCCCGATGCCTGCCTCGATATAGGGCTTCACCGACTGGCCGGCAAATTCGTAGACGAAAACCGGTGCGAGCGACAGGCTATGGTTGCTCGCCGTTTCGTCACCCTGCCAATAGGTGTACGCCCCGTCCCAATAGCCAGTCAGCCGGCCGACGCTGGTTTGCCACCAGCTGGCGTCCCAGTTCGATTGCAGCCCCAAGCGGTAGACCATTGTCGAATCGCCGGTCTGCCCCACTGCAAATGACACATCAGCAGCCTGTGACGACGCTGCTTGCCCCAAGATGACCACGGCAAGTGCCGCCAAGCCGAGCCGTTTCTTCATGAGAAACATCCTTCTTCCTTTTTTAGTATTTGCCGTACGTCAGGCAAATCGGTAGAAAGCGGCGGCGGCTTGATAGTTCAGCGGTTTTTCACGTTTTTTTTACAACTGAAAAGGCTGCACGCTGCCTGACTCATGCCACAGCACAGGCAGGACATTGCTCAAGGATTGTGGATCGGCGCTGCTCCAGAAAGTTGCCTTGCGGGCAGGCCCCTCGGCCAGCAGATCGCGCGCGGCCAGCAGGCGCTGCAGCTGCCGCGCCACGGCAGCGCCGGTGTCGATGATGGCCACATCGGCCGGCAGCATCGTGGCCAGCAGCGGGCGCAGGAACGGGTAATGGGTGCAACCGAGAATCAACGTGTCGCACCCTGCAGCCAACAGCGGCTGTACATAGCCAAGCAGCAGCTGACGCAACTGCTCACTGCCCAGATCGCCCGTCTCGATCAGGTCGACCAACCCTGGGCAGGGTTGGGTGACCACCCGCACGTCGCTGGCGAAGCGGTCGAGCAAGGCGGCGAACTTGGCGCTTTGCAAAGTGCCGGTGGTCGCCAGCACGCCCACCACGCCGGAACGAGTGGCGGCGGCTGCAGGCTTGACCGCCGGCTCCATCCCCACCAGCGGCCAATCGGGGTACAGCTCGCGCAGGTCGGCAACCGCCGCAACCGTCGCGGTATTGCACGCCAGGACCATGGCCTTGGCACCTTGTGCCTGGAAGAACTCGGCAATGCGCCGTAGACGCTGGCGAATGTAATCCGGTGATTTTTCGCCATACGGAACATGGCCGCTGTCAGCCACGTAGAACAGCGATTCGTTGGGCAGCAACCGCTGGATCTCGGCGAGGACGGACAAGCCGCCGACCCCCGAATCCATCACGCCGACCGGCGCCGAACGCTCAGCCATCGCGCTTGCCGCATACGGCGCAGGCCGGGTCACGCTTGACCCGCAACTCGCGCAAGCGGGTACCGAGGGCATCGATCAGCAACAGACGCCCCACCAGCGGCTCGCCGAAACCGGCCAGCAACTTCATCGCCTCAAGGGCCTGCAAGCTCCCCACCAGGCCAACCAGCGGGCCGATCACGCCGGCTTCACTGCAGGTCAGCTCGGCTTCGCTGCCGTGCCCGTACAGGCAGTGGTAACAAGGGCTGTAGTCGCGCCGCGGGTCGAACACCGACAACTGCCCTTCAAGGCGGATCGCCGCGCCGCTGACCAGCGGCTTGCCCATGGCGAAGCAGGCCGCATTGACCGCCTCGCGGGTAGAGAAGTTGTCGGAGCAGTCCAGCACCAGGTCGACCGCCGCCACGGCGGCCGCCAGGGAATCTTCGTCCAGCGCCTGACGGTGAGCGACTAGGTTGATCTCGGGGTTGATCGCCTGCAGGCGCTGCAGGGCCGAATCCACCTTGCTCATGCCAACGCTGTCGCTGTCATGGATCACCTGGCGCTGCAGGTTGGTCAGGTCGACGGTATCGAAATCGGCCAGGTGCAGTTCGCCCACGCCTGCCGCGGCAAGGTACAACGCCACCGGCGAGCCGAGGCCGCCCAGGCCGACGATCAACGCCTTGCTGCGCTTGAGCCGCAACTGGCCGTCGATGTCCACTTGCGCCAGCAGGATCTGCCGGCTGTATCGCAACAGTTCCTGATCGCTCAACATGGCAGGCGCCCCAAGGAAATACGCTCATGGCCGCCAAGGTCCTTGCGGCTGGCAACCTCGATGAAACCCTGCACGGTCAGCAGTTCACGCACGGCCAATGCCTGGTCGTAACCATGTTCGAGCAGCAGCCAGCCCCCTGGCAACAGGTGCTGTGGCGCCTGGCTGACGATTGCCCGCAGGTCGTCCAGACCATCGACACCGGCCACCAGCGCACTGCTGGGTTCGAAACGCACATCACCGGCAGCCAGATGCGGATCCTCGGCGGCGATGTAGGGCGGATTGCTCAGAATCAGATCGAAACGCTGGCCGGCCAGGTTGGCGAACCAATGGCTGGCCAGCACCTGGACATTGCCCAGGCCCAGGCGCTGACGGTTGCGCTCGGCCAGCGCCACCGCCTCCTCCACCCGGTCTACCGCCGTGACCTGCCAGGCCGGGTGTTCGCTGGCCAGGGCCAGGGCAATGGCGCCAGTGCCGGTGCCCAGGTCGAGCACTTTCGACGGCGACGCCGGCTGCAGCTCAAGGGCCGCCTCGACCAGCAGCTCGGTGTCCGGGCGCGGAATCAGGGTGTGCGGGGCCACTTCCAGGTCGAGCTTCCAGAAGCCCTGCTGGCCGAGGATGTAGGCGACCGGCTCGCCGGCTCGCCGGCGCTGCAGGTAGCCGGCGAAGGTGTCGGCATCCTCGCTGCTGACGATGCGTTCGGGCCAGGTGTGCAGGTAGCTGCGCGACTTGCCGATGGCGGCGGCCAGCAACAGTTCGGCATCCAGGCGCTCGCTGGGCGAGTCCGGCAACTGCGCGTTGCGCAGCAGGCTGGCAATGATGGTCATCAGTCCCCCAGGGCGGCCAGTTGGTCGGCCTGGTATTCGGCCAGCAAGGGTTCGATCACGGCGTCCACGCCACCGGCGAGGATGTCGTCGAGGGAATACAAGGTCAGGTTGATGCGGTGATCGGTAACCCGGCCCTGTGGATAGTTGTAGGTACGAATGCGCTCGGAGCGGTCGCCCGAGCCAACCAGCAGCTTGCGCTCGCTGGCAATGGCGTTCTGGGCTGCGCTGGTCTGCATGTCGTTGAGCTTGGCCGACAGCCAGGACATGGCACGCGCACGGTTCTTGTGCTGCGAACGTTCCTCCTGGCACTCGACCACGATGCCGGTGGGCAAGTGGGTGATGCGGATCGCCGAGTCGGTCTTGTTGACGTGCTGGCCGCCGGCGCCGGAAGCGCGGTAGGTGTCCACGCGCAGGTCGGCCGGGTTGATCTCGATCGCCACTTGCTCGTCGGGCTCGGGCAGTACCGCCACGGTGCATGCCGAAGTGTGGATGCGGCCCTGGGATTCGGTCTCAGGTACACGTTGCACGCGATGCGCGCCGGATTCGAACTTGAGCTTGCCGTACACGCTGTCGCCTTCGACGCGGGCGATGATTTCCTTGTAGCCGCCGTGCTCGCCTTCGTTCTCCGAGAGAATCTCCAGGCGCCAGCCACGCCGCTCGGCGTAGCGCGAATACATGCGGAACAGGTCGCCCGAGAAGATCGCCGCCTCGTCGCCACCGGTGCCGGCGCGGATTTCCAGGAACACGTTGCGACCGTCGTTGGGGTCCTTGGGCAGCAGCATGCGCTGCAACTGCGACTCCAGGCCGAGCAGTTGCTCCTTGGCTTCGCGCACTTCTTCCACGGCCATTTCACGCAGGTCGGGGTCGGCGTCCTTGAGCAGCGCCTGGGCGCCTTCGAGGTCGTCCTGCACCTTGCGCCAGCCCTGATAGGCGGCGATCACCGGCTCGACTTCGGCGTATTCGCGGGAATAGGCGCGAAAGCGAGTCTGGTCGGATATGACTTCGGCGTCACCGAGCAGCGCGGTGAGTTCCTCGAAGCGGTCCTGGAGTGTGTCCAGTTTGTTCAGCAGCGACGCTTTCATTGCGGGGATTTGTCCGTCGAGCCCTCGTTGAGGGCAAAGAGTTCCTGGGCCATGGCCAGCGCATCGAGGCGGCCCTCGGCCGAGAGCTTTTTCAGTTGCACGCTGGGCGCGTGCAGGAGTTTGTTGGTAAGCCCCCGGGCCAGTTGGGCCAGCACATCCTCGGGGTTGCCGCCGTTGGCCAGCAGACGCTGGGCCTTCTGCAGTTCTTCGTCGCGCAGGCGTTCGCTCTGCTGGCGGTAGGCGCGCAGCACGTCCACTGCCGCCAGTTCGCGCAGGCGCAGCATGAAGTCCTCGGCGCCCACCGAGACCAGTTCCTCGGCAGCCTGGGCCGCGCCCTGGCGGCTCTTGAGGTTTTCCGCGACCACTTCGTGCAGGTCGTCGACGGTGTACAGGTAGACGTCGTCGAGTTCGCCCACTTGCGGCTCGATGTCGCGCGGCACGGCGATATCGACCATGAAGATCGGCTTGTGCCGGCGCTGCTTCAACGCGCTCTCCACGGCGCCCTTGCCAAGGATCGGCAGCTGGCTGGCGGTGGAGCTGATGACGATATCGCTGTTGGCCAGTTCCTGGGGGATATCGGCCAGCAGCACGGCGTGGGCACCGAACTGTTCGGCGAGGGTGCTGGCGCGCTCAAGGGTCCGGTTGGCCACGACGATACGCCGCACGCCCTGCTCATGCAGGTGGCGGGCGACCAGGGTGATGGTTTCACCGGCACCGATCAGCAGCGCCTGGCTGCGGCCCAGGTCGCTGAAGATCTGCTTGGCCAGGCTCACCGCGGCGAAGGCCACCGACACCGGGTTCTCACCGATCGCGGTGTCGGTGCGCACCTGCTTGGCGGCGCTGAAGGTGGCCTGGAACAGGCGCCCGAGCAGCGGGCCGACGGTACCGGCCTCGCGTGCCACGGCGTAGGCCGACTTCATCTGGCCAAGGATCTGTGGCTCGCCGAGCACCAGCGAATCCAGGCCCGAGGCCACCCGCATCATGTGCCTGACCGCGTCGTGTTCCTCATGGATGTAGGCGCTGGCGCGCAGCTCATCCAGGCTCAGCCGGTGGTATTCGGCCAGCCACTGCAGAACGGCGTCGGCAGACAGGTGGTCCTGCTCTATATAAAGCTCGCTACGGTTGCAGGTGGACAGGATCGCCGCCTCGCGGCTGGCGGTCAGTCGGCAGAGCTGCTGCAGGGCGTCGACCAGCTGCTCTGGGGTAAACGCCACGCGCTCGCGTACGTCTACC
>Ga0160431_100803_pt1 | contig 10452 bp, 12 predicted proteins | sample HID1971K_E0MG_FD_108212 | JGI IMG/M metagenome (GOLD analysis project Ga0160431, IMG submission 108212) | Enriched millipede-associated microbial communities from UW Madison campus, WI, USA - HID1971K_E0 MG | ecosystem: Host-associated > Arthropoda: Insects > Digestive system > Unclassified ...
CAGGAACAGCGCCATGCCGGTCAGCACCTGGTTCGACGGCGTCTGCTGCAGGCCCAGGGCCTGGCGCAGGATCGAGAACACGATGATGATGCGGGTGAAGCTGGTCATCAGGATGACGAACGCCGGGATGAAGCTCAGCGCGGTCATGATCAGCAGGATCTGCAGGCTGACCGAATATTCCTGCTGGCCATCCGGGCCGTTGGACAGGGTGATGGCCGGGATCGACAGCGGGTCGGCAGCCAGGGCCAGCGGCGCGGCCAGCAGCAGCACCAAGGTCAACACTATGCGCATGGCGCCGCTCATCACTGCTTGTCCTTCTGATCCTTGCCCATCAGCTCCATCAGCCGCTGGGCGAATTCCGGCGTCGCATGGCGGGCACTGGCGGGCACTTCCACAGGTTCGACCATGACATGCAAGGCCTCGATGCTGCCGGGGGTGTGGCCGATGAGAATCTGCTCCTTGCCGACCTGCACCAGCAGCAGCCGGTCACGCGGGCCGAGGGCGCGGCTGCCGACGATCTCGATCACCTGGCCGCCCTTGGGCGCGGCGCCCTGCATGCGGCGCAGCAACCAGGCGAGAAAGAAGATCAGCCCGACCACCAGCAGCAGACCGAACACCATCTGCGCCAACTGCCCGCCCAGGCTGCCAGGCGCGGCGGCGGGTGGCGCAGCCGGCGTGACAGTGGCCGTGGCGATGGCCACTTCGCTGGCCAGCAGCGCGACCAGGGCCGTCACGGCCCGCATCGAGCCTTTCACTCAGCGCAGCTTCTTGATGCGTTCGCTGGGGCTGATCACGTCGGTCAGGCGGATGCCGAACTTCTCGTTGACCACGACCACCTCGCCATGGGCGATCAGCGTGCCGTTGACCAGCACATCGAGCGGCTCGCCGGCCAGGCGATCAAGCTCGATCACCGAGCCCTGGTTGAGCTGCAGCAGGTTGCGGATGTTGATTTCAGTGCTGCCGACTTCCATCGAGATGTTCACCGGAATGTCCAGGATCACATCCAGGTTCGGGCCTTCCAGGCTGACGTTTTCCTTCGGCCGTGGCGAGCTTGCGAACTCTTCCATGGGCAGGCGGCCACTGCCAGTGTCGCCACCAAGCAGCGCGTCGATGTCGGCCTGGCCGGCGTCACCGGTTTCTTCCAGGGCTGCGGCCCACTCGTCGGCCAGGGCCTGGTCCTCGGGGGAGGTGATCTCGTTTTCGTTAGCCATGATGTCCTCGACAGGCATTCAATTCGTAGTGAGCGACCGGCACACCGTCAGCGGCGTTCGATCGGGTCGATGATCTGCAGGGCCAGGTTGCCCTTGTGCGAGCCCAGGCGCGCCTTGAACGACGGCACGCCATTGGCGCGCAGTACCAGGTGCTCGGGCAGCTCCACCGGGATCACGTCGCCGGCCTGCATGTGCAGGATGTCGCGCAGCTTCAACTGGCGCCGGGCGACCGTGGCGGTCAGCGGCACGGACACGTCCAGCACGTCCTCGCGCAGGGCCTTGACCCAGCGCTCGTCCTGGTCGTCCAGGTCGGACTGGAAGCCGGCATCGAGCATTTCCCGCACCGGCTCGATCATCGAGTACGGCATGGTCACGTGCAGGTCACCGCCACCACCGTCCAGTTCGATGTGGAAGGTCGACACCACCACCGCCTCGCTCGGCCCGACGATGTTGGCCATGGCCGGGTTGACCTCGGAGTTCATGTACTCGAAGTTGACCGGCATGATCGCCTGCCAGGCCTCCTTGAGGTCGACGAAGCACTGGTCCAGCACCATGCGCACCACGCGCAGCTCGGTCGGGGTGAATTCACGGCCCTCGATCTTGGCGTGACGGCCGTCGCCGCCGAAGAAGTTGTCCACCAGCTTGAACACCAGCTTGGCGTCGAGGATGAACAGCGAAGTACCGCGCAGGGGCTTGATCTTGACCAGATTGAGACTGGTCGGAACGTACAGCGAATGCACGTACTCGCCGAACTTCATCACTTGCACGCCGCCCACGGCCACGTCGGCGGAACGGCGCAGCAGGTTGAACATGCTGATGCGGGTGTAGCGGGCGAACCGCTCGTTGATCATTTCCAGGGTCGGCATGCGACCCCGCACGATACGGTCCTGGCTGGTCAGGTCGTAGCTCTTGATGCTGCCAGGCTCGGCAACGCTCTCGGTCTGTACCAGCCCATCGTCGACGCCGTGCAACAGCGCATCGATCTCATCCTGGGACAGCAGGTCCTGTACGGCCATGGCGGACTCCTACTGCAATACGAAATTGGTGAACAGCAACTGGTCGATCACCGGTTTGCCGACTTCTTTCTGGGCAACTTCCTGCACCACCGCGGTGGCTTTCTGACGCAGCATCTCCTGCCCTACCGAGCTGCTGGCGAGGGTGTCGAAGCCCTGCCCGGAGAACATCATCACCAGGTTGTTGCGGATCACCGGCATGTGCACCTTGAGGGCATCCAGGTCGGCCTGGCTGCGCCCTTGCATCGTGATGCTCACCTGCATGTAGCGCTGGCGGCCATTCTGGTTGAAGTTGACCACGAAGGCGGGAGCCAGGGGCTCGTAGATCGCCGCCGGCTTGACGTTGCTTGCCGCAGGGTCGGCCACCGGGGCCGACTCGCTCTTGTGCATGACAAACCAGGTGGCGCCCACCGACAGGCCGACTGCCAGCAACAGGGCCAGCACCAGCAGCAGGATCAGCTTGAGTTTGCCTTTAGCGGCGGGGTCTTTCACTGCGTCGCTCTTCGCCATGCCAATAATCCGTCGTCCAGCGGGGTTTCAAAGGAGGATGACGTGGCTTGAGCAAGTGTTATGCCAGGTTTTGGGTGGGACTTGGCAGGGCATGTCGCAAGCGTTGTGGTGCAGTTGAGATCAAGCGCCGCCCGCGCGGCGCTCGATCTCAAACCCAAAAAAATTCTCAAGCGTAGAAATCAACTGCACTATCGCCAATCACCACTTGCTGCTCCACCGGCCTGGAAACATCGGCAAGCTCACCCTGGTCGACACGCCCGCCTTCCTGCGCCCGCCGCGCCGCCACCCCGGACAACTGCGGCGCATCCTGCTGCGCCTGCTGCTGATGCTGCCCGCGCGACTGGTCGGCGACGTTGACGTCCGGCTGCGCCAGCCCCTGCTGGGCAAACAGTTCGCGCAGGCGGTGCACCTGGCTGTCCAGCGCATCACGCACGCCGGCATGGCCACTGATGAAGGTGATCTGGGTCGACTGATCCGTCGCCAGATTGACGCGAATGTCCAGGCGCCCCAGTTCGGCCGGCTCCAGCTGGATATCCGCCGACTTGAGGTTCTGACTGGAAAGGTACATGACCCGGTTGACCAGGCCTTCGGCCCAGGCGCCCTGGTTCATCGCCAACGGCTGGTGCAGGGGGCTGGTGTTCACCGGCACGGCGTTGGCGGTCTTGGCCGTGGCCGCCTGGGTCAGGCTGGCGAGGCGGTTGGCGAAATCATCGATACGGGTATCGCTGCTCGCGCTCTTGGTGTCCTTCAGGCCTTCGTCGAGCAAAGCGCCGAAGCCCTTGCCGCCCGAGTCTGACTGGCCCGCCTCGTCTTCGAGTTGTTCCACCAGGTTCGCCAATGGATTGACGGCAAGCGGACCATCTTCGGCCAGTTGCCGGGATGCATCGGCTGCTTGCACTGCATGGGCCGAAGTCGTGCCTTTGGCCTGGGCGCTTTGCTCCAGGGCCAGGCGCAGGGTCGGCATGTTGGCCAGGGGGTCGCTGGCGGGGTCGAAGGGTTCCTCCGCGGCGGTGTCAGGCAACGCCTCGACCACTGGCTGCTGGGCCGCTGCCTGCAACACCGGCGAAACGGTCTGGGCCTGGGCCTGGAGCAATTGCGCACCCGGCTGCGGATCGGTGACCTGGCCCGCTACCAGGCTGGCATCCAGCGTGCTCGAGCTGCCGTCACTGGTAGCCTGGTCCGGGACGCCCGCAGGCAATTCATTGCCGTCATCGGCAACGTCGGGCTTGTCTGCCGCCTCTTGCTTGCCGCCTTGAGGCACTTGCGACTTGTCCGTGGACTTGATCTTGTCGTCGCGCATCGACGGCTTGTCGCGCCCCTGACCGACCATCACCTGATCGAAGCCGCCGCCCTGCCCGCCCGCCGCCTGCTGCGGCTTGTCCAGCCGCGAGGCAGCGGCACTCGAGGGCTTGCTCAGGGGGCTGGCTTGCAACAAAGGATTGGGCATAGAAGGGGCTCCGCGCCAGAAACATTGAATCGTCCTGGCACAGACAGGCAAAACTCGCGCCAACCTGCCTGTCAGCTGGCGGACACCCGCTCACGCTCGCCCCGGTAGAAGCGCTGCACCACCAGGTATTCCTGGTCGATGCGATGGATCAGCTCCTCGATGCCGCAGGGCGTGCGCTCTTTTATCCGCTCTTCCAATTGCTGGCAAAGGTTGGCCAAGCCAATGGCACCCATGTTGCTGCTGCTGCCCTTGAAACTGTGGGCGGCCATGCTCAGCTCGGTGGTGGTTCGAGCACCGTGCAGCTGGCTCAGGCGCTGCTCGGAGTCTTGAAGAAAGGTTTCCAGCAATTGCAGGTAACCCTCCTCCATGACGTCCTGCAGGTCCCTGAGCACCCTGTGATCGATATGCATGTCTGTCACTTGTTCACTCCTTGATCAAGCTGGATTATGCCTGAGCCGCCAGGCGGCTCACCATTCGAAGCGCACCCGCGCACAACGACCGCCCTCGCACCACTCGGCACTGTTGCCAAGCCGGCGTACCAGACCCAGGCCGCGACCGCTCAGGCGCTGATCCGCCGGGGCGCGGGCCAGCACGTGCTGCACGTCGAAGCCATCGCCACTGTCGCGGACCTCGATCGTCAGACGCCCGCCAGCGGCCTGCGGTTCCACTTTCAGGCCGATGCGCACGAAGCCGTCGACCAATGCGCCCAGTCGGCGGGTGCGCTCCCGGTAGTAATGGGCAAAGCCCTGGACATCGCGCTTGACCTGCGAATCCAGGCCCAGCACGCCATGCTCCAGCGCATTGGAGTACAGCTCGCTGAGCACGCTGTGCAAGGCGCCGGTACGGGGCCGCAAGCCATGGATTTCCTGCAGCAGTTGCACCAGGTAAGGGACCGGGTTGAAACGCCTCAGGCTTTCACTGCGCAATTCGAAGCTTAGCGCCCAATCCAGTGGGCTGGAGCGCCCGCTGTCGGAGTAGAGCGTCGGCGCCGGCACCTGCTCCTGCGGGGTGAACATGCGGATATCGCACAAGCTGATGTCATCGCGTGGCTGCCCACCAAAGCGCTCCAGGGCCTGCATCACCTCGCCGAACAGCTGCGCCGGGTCGCGGTTGGCCGTCAGCACGGCGCGCAAGCGTTCGACGCCGAACAGCCGGTCGTGCTCGTCGGCGGTATCGACCACGCCATCGGACAGCAGCAACAGCCGCTCGCCCGCCGCCATCGGCAACACCTCGGTGCTGTCGTCGAAACGCTCCGCGCCGAGGATGCCCAGCGGCAGGTGGCGCGAAGTCAGGGGCGAGAGCACCTGCCCCGAAGACGACAGCAGGTAGCCGTCGGGCATGCCGCCATTCCAGATTTCCACGGTGCCGCGCTGCACGCTCAGGTTGAGCAGCAGCGTGCAGCAGAACATGTCGACCGGGAGTATGCGCTTGAGCTTGGCGTTCATCTCTCGAAGCATCTGCGCCAGGCCGTAGCCCTTGGCGGTCATGCCATAGAACACTTCGGCCAGAGGCATGGCGCCGACGGCGGCGGGCAAGCCGTGCCCGGTGAAATCGCCGAGCAGCACGTGCATGTCGCCGGAGGGCGTGAACGCCGCCAGCAGCAGGTCGCCGTTGAACAACGCATAGGGCGACTGCAGGTAGCGAATGTTCGGCGCGGTGATGCAGCCGGAATGGGCGACCTTGTCGAACACCGCCTTGGCCACCCGCTGCTCGTTGAGCAGGTGGTGGTGATGGCGGGTGATCTGGTCGCGCTGCTCGAGCACGGTCGCCTGCAGCCGGCGCAGGCGGTCCATGGCGCGGATCTTGGCGCCAAGGATCACCGCACTGTAGGGCTTGGCCATGAAGTCGTCGCCCCCGGCCTCCAGGCAGCGCACCAGGGCAGCCTCCTCGTTCAGCGAAGTCAGGAAGATGATCGGCACCAGCGCCTCGCCGGCCAGTGCCTTGATCTGCCGCGCCGCCTCAAACCCGTCCATCACCGGCATGAGAGCATCAAGCAAGACCAGTTGTGGTCGCTTCTCGGCGAACAGCGCCACGGCCTGCTCGCCGTTCTCTGCGGTGAACACCTGATGCCCCTGACGCCGGACGATCTGCGCCAGCAGCAAGCGATCGGTGGCGCTGTCCTCGGCCACCAGCACGGTCAACGCCTGTTCGACCGGCATCTGGGCGCTCAACTGATGTCGAACAGCTTTTCGAAGTTGGAAATCGCCAGGATCTTGCGCACATCGGAGCTGGCATGCACCACGCGCACGTCCGACTCGTCGCCGCCCGCGTGGTCACGCAGCAACAGCAGCATGCCGAGCGCAGAGCTGTCCAGGTAGGTGGTGTCCCTGAGGTCGACTACCACCGAGTCGGGCCGCATGGGCTGGCGCTCATAGGCCTCGCGAAACTCCTGGTGCTTGCCGAAATCGAAACGCCCCTTGATCTTGATCGTGAGCTTTTTTCCTTCCTGCGAAAAAACGGTCTCGACGGCCATGCTAGCGATTCCTTCGATGATGGCGGGTGCAACAGTTCAAGGTTTAGCAGGTCGTAGGTTGAGTATCAAGGTTGCCTGCTCTGGCCCTATCGCCGGCAAGCCGGCTCCTACAGGCGATAGGGCCAGAGCGGGTTACAGATGCCCCTGCCGCGGCAACCGCTGCGACAGTTCATCCAGCAAGCGCTGCTCGCGCTTGTCTTCGGCCCGCCGCGCCTCGTCCATGTACCGCTGCACCAGCTTGCGCAGCCCTTCGACCCGGGCATAGGCCTGCTGCCAGGTGCCTCGGGCGTTCTTGAGGTTGTTCTGGTGCCAGGCCAGACTCTGCCGCTGCTGGGTCATGGCCGTTTCCAGCTGGGCCAGGAAGCGCTGGTAGTTGAGCAGCCAGCTGCCATCGACACCCTGCCCGCCCCGCTCGATCCACTGCGCCTGGTAACCTTCGCGAAACGATTCCAGCTCACTCAGCTTGGCCTGGGCCTGGGCCACCTGCTGCTGGAAATGCCCCAGGCGCTGGGCGGCCTTGCGCTCGGCTTCCTCGGCCATGTTGACCACCGGCGCCAGACGCGCGGCTCGGCTGGGCATGCTCATGGGCTATCGACCATTGCCCGGCGGCACGAAGATCGCCCCCAACTGCTGGCGGCTCTGCTCCATGCCGACATTCTCGTCCAGCCCCTGACGCAGGAAGTCCACCAGCTTGGGCTGCAGGGCGATGGCCAGGTCGGTTTCCGGGTCGCCGCCGGCGACATAGGCACCCACGCTGATCAAGTCGCGGCTCTGCGACAGACGGGACCACAGCTGCTTGAATTTCTGCGCCTGGCGCAGGTGGTCGGCATCGACCACCTGGGGCATGACCCGGCTGATCGAGGCTTCGATGTCGATGGCCGGGTAATGGCCTTCTTCGGCCAGGCGCCGGGACAGTACGAAGTGGCCATCGAGCACCCCGCGCGCCGAGTCGGCGATCGGGTCCTGCTGGTCGTCGCCCTCGGACAGCACGGTGTAGAACGCGGTGATCGAACCCCCTCCGCGCTCGCCGTTACCAGCACGCTCGACCAGCTTCGGCAGCTTGGCGAACACCGACGGCGGATAGCCACGGGTGGCCGGCGGTTCACCGATGGCCAGGGCGATTTCACGCTGGGCCTGGGCGAAGCGGGTCAGCGAGTCCATCAACAGCAACACGTTCTTGCCCTTGTCGCGGAAGTACTCGGCTATACGCGTGCAGTACATGGCCGCACGCAGGCGCATCAGGGGCGCATCGTCGGCCGGGGATGCGACCACCACGGAGCGCTTGAGGCCTTCTTCGCCAAGGATATGCTCGATGAACTCCTTGACCTCCCGGCCCCGCTCGCCAATCAGCCCGACCACGATGATCTCGGCCTCGGTGAAGCGGGTCATCATGCCCAGCAACACCGATTTACCCACACCGGTACCGGCGAACAGCCCCAGACGCTGGCCACGCCCGACAGTCAACAGGCCATTGATGCTGCGAATGCCCACGTCCAGGGGCTGGCTGATCGGGTCGCGGTTGAGCGGGTTGATGATCGGGCCATCCATCGGCACCCAGTCTTCGGCCTTCATCCCGCCCTTGCCGTCCAGGGCGCGTCCGGCACCGTCGAGCACTCGGCCGAGCATGCTCATGCCCATGGGCAGGCGACCGCTGTCATCCAGTGGCACCACCCGCGCACCGGGGGCGATGCCGGCGATGCTGCCGACCGGCATGAGAAACACCTTGCTGCCGGAAAAACCCATGACTTCAGCTTCGACCTGCACCGGGTGGTAACTGTCGTCGTTGATCACCAGGCAACGCCCGCCGACCGCAGCGCGCAGGCCCTCGGCCTCGAGGGTGAGGCCGACCATGCGCAGCAGGCGGCCCTCGACCACCGGCTGCACCGGCAGCTCGATGGCCTCGGCGTAACCGCCCAGGCGCTTGCCAAAGCTGGTGCGATCAAGGCGCATCAAAGACGTCCAGGTCGATGGACAGATCCGGCGCCGCCGGGTGCAGGGCCTGGTCGTGCAGTTGGTCGAACAGTTGCGCGACCGCCTTCTCGATGCGCGTTTCCATGGTCGCGTCGATACGGCTGTGCAAGGTCTCGATGCGGCAGCCCCCGGGCAACAGGGCGTCATCCTCGAGCAGCTTCCAGCTCTCTTCGTGGCGCTCGCGCAGGGCCTTGGCCAGCTCGAAGTCCTGGGGGTTCAAGTGGATGCGGATATTGTCTGCGCCCATGGGCAGCAGCTTCAGGGCTTCGCGCAGCACCTGGGTGATCTGGCTGGAATCATTGCGCAGCTCGCGGCCGATGACCTGGCGAGCCATGTGCGCCACCAGGTGCACCAGGGTCTTTTCGATCTGGGTATCCTGCTCGGCGATCGGCTCCAGCAGGTGCCCCATCAACTGCTCCAGGCCAGCCAGCTTGGCCGCCAGGGCTTGCTCGGCCTCCTGGCGCACCTTGAGCTGGGTACTGTGAAAGCCCTCGCGCTCGCCGGTGGCGAAGCCTTCGTTGTAAGCCTCCTGGCGGATCGCTTCGAGCTCTTCGAGGGTCAGCGGCTGGACTTCCTCCAGCGGCACCTCTTCGACTTCTTCCTCGACGACTTCCGGTTCAGGCGCAGGCGCAGGCTCGGGGTCGAAGCTGGGCAATGCCCAGACGTCGACGCCCACGAGGTCGCGGGCGCGGATCAGGTCACTGGGGTGGGATTCTTTGGTTGGCATCTTCTCAGGCTCAGATCATTTCCTCGGCGCCCTTGCCACCGAGCACGATCTCGCCGGCCTCGGCCATGCGGCGGGCGATGGTGAGGATTTCCTTCTGCGCGGTCTCGACGTCGCTGACGCGCACCGGGCCTTTGGCTTCCAGGTCGTCGCGCAGCAGCTCCGAGGCACGCTTGGACATGTTCTTGAAGATCTTGTCCTTGACCCGCTCGTCGGCGCCCTTGAGCGACACCACCAGCACGTCCGAGGACACCTCGCGCAGCAGCGCCTGGATACCGCGGTCGTCGACATCGGCCAGGTTGTTGAAGACGAACATCAAGTCCTCGATCTGCTCCGACAGGTCGCTGTCGACCTCGCGGATCGAATCCATCAGCGCGCCTTCCACCGAGCTGTCGAGGAAGTTCATGATGTCAGCGGCACGCTTGATGCCACCCAGGGTGGTGCGCGCGGCATTGGAGTTGCCCGAGAACTGCTTCTCGAGGATCTGGTTCAACTCCTTGAGCGCCGCCGGCTGCACGGTATTGAGCGACGACACGCGCAAGATGATGTCCAGGCGCACCTTGTGGTCGAAGTTGCTCAGCACTTCGCCGGCCTGGTCAGGGTCGAGGTAGGCGACCACGATGGCCTGGATCTGCGGGTGCTCGTAGCGAATGACGTCGGCCACCGCACGCGGCTCCATCCACTTGAGGCTGTCCAGGCCACTGGTGTTGCCACCGAGCAGGATGCGGTCGATCAGGCCGTTGGCCTTGTCTTCGCCCAGCGCCTGGTTGAGCATCTTGCGGATGTAGCCGTCGGAGCCCACACCCAGGCTGGTCTGGTCGCCGACGATCTCGACGAACTCGCTCATCACCTGTTCGACCTGCTCGCGGTGCACGTTGCCCATCTGCGCCATGGCCACACCGACCCGCTGCACTTCCTTCGGGCCCATGTGTCGCAGCACTTGCGCAGCATCGGTCTCACCGAGCGACAGCAGCAGGATGGCTGCCTTGTCGACGCGGCTGAGCTTGGCGGTAATGGCTCGATTGTCACTCATCGGCGTTGATCCACTCTTTCACGACCTGGGCCACGCGGCCCGGGTCTTCGGCCACCAGGCCTTTGATTGC
>Ga0160431_100808_pt1 | contig 10370 bp, 7 predicted proteins | sample HID1971K_E0MG_FD_108212 | JGI IMG/M metagenome (GOLD analysis project Ga0160431, IMG submission 108212) | Enriched millipede-associated microbial communities from UW Madison campus, WI, USA - HID1971K_E0 MG | ecosystem: Host-associated > Arthropoda: Insects > Digestive system > Unclassified ...
CGGCCAGCAGCTCGACATCGAGGGCGTCGCGGCGTATGAGCTGTACCTCGCGTACGACCTGGCGAACGCCCCGCAGACCCTGACCTTCGTGCAGCGGACGCTGTGGGTCGTCGGCATCGGGCTGGTGCTGCTGATCAGCGGCATCGCCTGGTTCGTGCTGCGGTCCGTCACGGCGCCGATCAGCGAGGCGGCCGACACCAGCGCCATGCTCGCGGCGGGGAGGCTCGACGTGCGTCTGGAGGTGCACGGCGAGGACGAGCTCGCGACGCTCGGTCGTTCGTTCAACGCGATGGCCGACAGCATCGAGTCGCAGATCAAGGAGCTCGCCGAGCTCTCGCTCGTGCAGCAGCGCTTCGTCTCGGACGTGTCGCACGAGCTGCGCACGCCGATGACCACCATCCGCCTCGCCGCCGACATGATCAACGACCAGCGGGACGACTTCGATCCGGCGACCGCGCGGGCGGCCGAGCTGCTCAACGCGCAGGTGCAGCGGTTCGAGACCCTGCTGACGGACCTGCTCGAGATCAGCCGGTACGACGCGGGCTCGGTGCAGCTCGAACTCGAGCCGACGAGCCTCGCGCACCTCGCCGAGGACGTCATCGGGTCGATGCAGCAGCTGGCCGAACAGCACGGCACGGACGTACGCCTGGTCGCGCCGGGGGGATATTCCCCGGTCGACATGGATCCTCGGCGCGTGCGCCGTGTGGTGCGCAACCTGCTCGGCAACGCCATCGAGCACGGCGAGGGGCGTCCCATCGTGGTCACCGTCGACAGCAACCAGCAGGCGGTCGCGATCGGCGTGCGCGACTTCGGCCTGGGCATGAAGCCCGGCGACGTCGACCACGTGTTCGACCGGTTCTGGCGCGCCGACCCGTCGCGCAAGCGCACCATCGGCGGCACGGGCCTCGGCCTGTCGATCGCCCTGGGCGACGCGAAGCTGCACGGCGGCGAGCTGGCGGTGTGGTCCGAGTTCGGCCGCGGCACCAACTTCGTGCTGACACTCCCGCGGCAGGCGGTACCGCTCGCGGGCGCGTCGCCGATCCCGGTCGATCCGGGCGACGACGCGGTCGCGGCCATCGACGACCTCGGGCTCACCGCACCCATCGAGGTGCTCCGCGTCGACGAGCAGGGCAGCACCGGGCGCGGCGGCCCGGCCGCACCGCAGGGAGGGAGCCGATGACCCGGGCACGCGGCATCCTGGCCCTCCTCCTGGCCCTCTGCGCCGTCGTCGTGACGGGCTGCGCGGGCTTCCCCACGAGCGGCCCGCCCGAGTACGGGCTCGAGAACGGCGGCACGGGCAACGGCTCGCAGAACGTGGCGTTCATCCCCAACCGGCCGCAGCCGGGAGCCACGGCTCAGCAGATCGTGGAAGGCTTCATCGACGCCGGCTCCGGGCCGGGCGTCGCGGGGAACTGGGCGGTCGCCCGGGAGTTCCTCGCCCCCGCGCTGGCCGAGACCTGGAAGCCCGAGGGCGGGGTGATCGTCGACGAACGCGCGGAACGCGATTACGTCGAGACCGACGAGGGCGGCGTCGACTTCGCGTTCGAGGTCGTCGGCACCATCGACGACAAGGGGTCCTACGAGCGTGCCGATCTCTCGCCGGGCAGCTGGACGTTCCGCCTCGAGCAGCAGAGCGACGGCGAATGGCGCATCACCGAGGCCCCCGACGGCATCTGGCTCGACGACGCGCAGTTCCCGGACGTCTTCCATCGCTATCCGCTGATGTACTTCGATCCGTCGGGGCAGTACCTCGTGCCCGACGTCCGCTGGTTCCCGGTCACGAAGGCCGCGGGAAGCATCGCCGCGGCACTCGTCAACAAGCCGCGGAGCGAATGGCTGGCCGACTCGGTGGTCACGGCGTTCCCCGACGGCGTGACCGCGGTGGCCGCCGTGCCCGTCGACGCCGACGGGGTTGCAGAGGTCGCGCTCTCGGACGGGATGCTGGCGGCCGACAGCGATGCGCAGAACCGCATGCTGACGCAGCTGGAGGAGAGCCTGCGCACCGCCGGTGTGACGGAGGTCGTGATGACGGTGGACTCGACACCGCTCGATGCCCAGCCTGTGGCGGTGCGCTCCACCCGAGTGCCGGCGGCGCCCCTCGTGCTGACCGAGGATGGATTCGGCTTCCTCACCGGCGACGAGATCGACAGGATCCCGGGGCTCTCGGTCGCTGTCGAGAGCGTGTCGCCGGCCAGTGTGCAGGTCGGACCGGAGCGCGACCTCGCCGCGGCGAAGATCGAGTCGGGCGCGGTCGCGCGGCTGAGCGCCGCCGGGACCGATCCCGAGACGCTCGATACGCGGGCGGGGCTGGTCGATCCCACGATCGACGGGTACGGCATCGTGTGGAGCGTTCCGCGCGAGCAGCCGGCGGCGCTCCAGGCCTACCTCCCCGACGGCCAGGCGGTCCTCGTGGCCGATGCCTGGAGCGGGGCGACGGCCATCGCCGGCATGGCGCTCTCGCGGGACGGCACGCGCCTCGCTGCCGTCGTGAGCGCCGGTGGCCGCACCGTGCTGTGGGTCGCCGGGGTCGTGCGCGACGAAGACGGCGTGCCTGTGCGGCTCGGCACGCCGATGCAGCTCGCCGTCGTCGGCGGCGCGGTCGTCGGCGTCACGCAGCTGGGTGTCACGTGGATCGATGACGTGTCGATCGGGGTGCTCGCCGGCGCGGAGTCCGACTCGACCGTCGTGGAGCAGGTCGTCGGCGGTCCGACGTCGCTGTCGACGACGGCGTCGGGGATGGCGTCGATCGCGGGCGGCTCGGGCATCTCGAGCCTGCGCCTGCGGGCCGACGACGGCACGCTGTTCGTCAAGCGCGGCACCGCGTGGCAGCCCACCGCGACCGGCATCCTGCTCCTCGCGACGCAGCAGGGCGCACCCCAGTAGCGGTTCCTCCACAGCCCCACGCCGCGGCGGCTCCTCCACCGATCGCGCGGCCGGTCGCGACCGCGCGCGTCGAGGGTGCGAGCCTGGGCTCGTGAAGGAACTGGCGGTCGTCGTACGCGAGGCGTGTGCGGACGCGCTGGCGCTCCTGCTGCCGGTCTCGTGCGCGGGATGCGACGAGCCCGACGTCGGGCTCTGCGAACGCTGCGTGCTCGCCCTGGTGCCCGCCCCGCGGAGTCACGTCGTCGCGGCGCCGGACGGCGACGTCGTGGTGTGGAGCGGACTCGCCTTCGAAGGCGTGGCCGCGCGCGTGCTGCGCGCGGTCAAGGAGGACGGCCGCACCGGGCTCGCCGCCGCGCTGGCTCCGGCGCTGACCGCCGCACTCGCACGGGTGGACGCCGGCGACGCGGTGCTGGTGCCGATGCCCACATCGCGCTCCGCCTACCGGCGCCGAGGGTTCCGCGTACCCGAACTGCTGGTGCGGCGAGCGGGCCGACGCAGCGGACGGCTGCTGCGTCACGCGCGCCGGACAGCCGATCAGAGGGGCCTCGATCGCGACGCCCGACGTCGCAATGTGGCCCACAGTCTGATGGCTGCCGACGCCGCCGGGAAGCGTGTCGTGGTGGTCGACGACGTGGTGACGACAGGCGCGAGCCTGGCCGAAGCGGTGCGCGCCCTGCGCGCCGCCGGCGCCGATGTGGTGGCCGCGGTGACGGTCGCGGCGACTCCGCGGCGGCTTCCCATCGGTCGGTGAACGCCATGTCGACGCAATCGAAACTCACAGGTGACAGAGTCCGAACGCCGGGCTACCTTGGGGGGACAAGGCGACTGATGGTCCGCCCTTGGCCGGGCGGACCGGAACAAGGAGGCAGGTATGGAAACCAGCATCGTCGGCGTGGGAGTGGGGATCACGGATCGCTTCCGCGGGGTCGTCGAAGAGAAGGCTGCCCGCATCGAGAACCTCGCACCACGTGCTCAACGCGTAGAGGTGAAAGTCACGCACCGCGCCTATCACAACGGGCGTGTCGAGGATGAGACCGTGGAGCTCACCGTCAACGGCAAGGGGCCCGTCATCCGGGCCGAGGCCACCGACGGCGACAAGTTCACCGCTCTGGACCTCGCGGTCGACAAGCTGTGCGAACAGCTGCGCCGTGCGAAGGACAAGCGCGTCGACGCGCGCAACCACCCCCGGGGCGCCAAGTTCGAGAAGGAGAGCGGCGCGATCCAGGGGATCGATCTGCAGCCGGCCTCCCTCGACGTGCTGCGCGCCGTCGCCACGGGCGAGATCCCGATCATCACCGGCAACGAGGAGGAAGAGGGCTACTCGCCCGTCGTCATCCGGACGAAGGAGTTCCACCCCGAGTGGATGTCGGTGGAGGAGGCCGTCGACCGCATGGAGCTGGTCGGGCACGACTTCTTCCTGTTCATCGACGCCCGCAGCGATCACCCGAGTGTCGTGTACCGCCGCAAGGGCTGGGACTACGGCGTGATCTCGCTCACCACCTTGGCGCAGCCGGACGAACTGGCTTCCTGACGAAATCCGACCGTCGGGTGCGGCCCTCGCGGCCGCACCCGACGCGCATCTCCGGCGAGAAACGGAAGCCGGTGCGCGCGGGCAGGTAGCATCGACGGGTCGCGGAGCCAGAGGCATCCGCTCGTCCGTCGAAAGGGACCGGCCAGACGTGAGCACCCGCCCGAACCTGATCATCCGGAACGCGCGCCCCTGGGGCGCCGAGGCGGCGGACATCGTCATCGAGGGCGATCGCATCGCCGAGATCCGCCCGCACGACGAGACCGCACCGGTGGGCGCCGCGGACGTCGACGGCCGCGGGCGGCTGGCGCTCCCGTCGTTCAGCGACGTGCACGTGCACCTCGACTCGTCACGCATCGGCCTGCCGTTCCGCCCCCACACCGGAGCACCCGGTGTGTGGGGCATGATGCTCAACGACCGGAACAACTGGCGCGACACCGATGTGCCGCACGCCGAGATCGTCGCGGGCACTCTCGAGCAGATGATCGCGAAGGGGACGACGCGGGTGCGCACCTACGCGCAGGTCGACGTCGACTGCAAGCTCGAGAAGTTCGACTCGGTGCTCGCCGCCAAGGAGCGGTTCCGCGATCACGCCGACGTGCAGATCATGACGTTCCCGCAGGCCGGCATCCTGCGCGAGCCCGGCACCGTGGACTACCTCGAGGAGTCACTCAAGCAGGGAGCCGACGTCATGGGCGGCATCGATCCGAGCCAGCTCGACCGTGATCCCGTCAAGCATCTCGACATCGTCTTCGGGCTCGCCGAGAAGTACCAGGTCGAGGTCGACATCCACCTGCACGAGCCCGGTGCGCTGGGCGTCTTCAGCACCGAGCTCGTGCTCGAGCGCACGCGCGCCCTCGGCATGCAGGGCAGGGTGACGATGTCGCACGCGTACGATCTCGGCTCCGTGTCGGAGGCGGTCAGCCGTCGTCTCATCGACGAGTTCGCCGAGCTCGACGTGGCGATGGCGACGGTGGCCCCGTCCACGACCGGGCACCTGCGCCTCGTCGACCTCGTCGAAGCGGGCGTGCGGGTTGGCCTCGGCGAAGACGGTCAGCGCGACTACTGGAGCCCCTACGGCAACTGCGACATGCTCGACCGCACGTGGCAGCTCGCGTTCGTCAACGGCTTCCGCCGCGACGAGCACATCGAGCTCGCGCTCGCCGTCGCCACGATGGGCGGCGCCTCGATCATGAGTCACGCCTCGCCCGGCGTCGCGGGCGTGGGCGACCGCCCCGGCGTCCGTGCCGGAGATCGCGCCGATCTCGTGCTCGTCGACGGGGAGACCCCGACGAGCGCCGTCATGGACCGCGGCGCCGATCGCACCGTGATCCACGACGGCCGCGTCGTCGCCGAAGGGCTGCGCGTCGTCGGGATCTGATCGCGGCCCGGCCGTGGCCGTCGGCCCGCAGCGCCGGTGGCGCCGGCTCGGTGCGCGCGAGCGCTCGCGCCGGACCCCGCCGCGACGGGTCCGGGTCGCGGCATCCGTCAGTCGATGAAGCCGTCGAGGATGCTGCCGATCACGAGGCCGCCGAGGATGCCGCCCATCAGGTCGCTGCCGCCGCTGCGGCGGCCTCCGCCGAAGCCCTGCTGGCCGTAGCCCGGCGCACCCCACTGATCGGGCTGCGGGCGGGCGGCGTCGATGTCGCGCTGGGCGAGCTGCAGCGCCTCGCTCGCGAGGAACGCGGCGCGGCGCGCCATCGCGAACGCCTGCTCGCGGTGGTCCTCGTCGATCACGGTGACCGCCGCCGCCGACGCCCCGAGGTAGCGGTCGAGGTCGAGGCGCACGCGCTCGGCCTCGGCGAACCGCGTGCGCGCGTCGGCGCCGATCCAGCCGCGGTGCCCGGCGATCACGTCGCGCGAGACCGCGAGCTGCCGGTCGGCGTCGTCGATGGCGTGCCGCACGTGCTCGAGGGGCGGGATGGGGCGGGCAGCGCGCTCACGGGCGGCAGCGATCGCGGCATCCAGCCCCGCGTTCGCCTCGCGCAGGCGCGTCAGCTGCTCGAACGGGTCGGTGTTGACGCCCGCCGCGGGCAGTGCCGCGAGAGCGGCCTGGAGGTCCTCGATGGCGGCGCTCACGCCGGGGGAGTGCGGCTCCTTCAGGGCGACGACCAGGTCGCCGCGGGAATCCTCGACGATCGCCGCGAGGGTGGACTCGGCGCGCAGCGCCTCGACCTCGAAGGTCTCGACGGCGTCGATCAGCGTCTCGGCGCGGCGCACCGACTCGGTGGATGCCTCGAGCGCCATGTTCGCCTGCTCGCGCTGCCCTGCCTCCCGGCGCCGCTCGGCGACCCCGGCACTGTGCTCGGCGAAGCCGAGCAGCTGCTCGGCCTCGGCCGGGTTGGCGTCGATCTGCGCCAGCGCGTGCGCGGAGTACCGGACCGCCAGACGATCGACGGTGGCGCGGGCGTCGGGCACGCGCAGGCGCAGGCGCGCGGCATCCGCACGCACCTTGGCGATGATCTCGGGAGCGCGACGTGCGCGCTCGATCGGCGCTGCGAGCGCCTCGGTGCGGTCGTCGAGCAGTTCCTCGGCCCACTCGCACAGCTGCACGATGCGCGCGTTGCGGGTGCGCAGCTCTTCGGGGGTGTCGGGGATCTCGTCGTGGTTCAGCTGGTGCAGGTGGAACGCCTCCTGCAGGTGCGTGCGCACCGACTCCAGTGCCTCGCGCAGCTCGGTCGTGGGACCGGCGCCCAGCTCGGCGTCGGCGAAGGCCAGCTCGTCGGTGGTGAGCCGGATGCGCTCATCGGTGGCGACCAGCGACTGCTGCGCCCGCCGCGCCAGGTCGGCGTCCTGTGTGTTCAGCTCTTCCTGCTCGCGCTTGCGTCTGCCCCAGAATCCGGCCATGGATCGATCCTACGGGCGCCGCTGGGAGCAGGCCGAAGCGAGCGCCCGCCCGTGTGGAATGTTTGCGCAGAGCGTGGCTCCGTCACGCCACGGGACGACGCTCACTCCTCACCTGTCACGTGCGTTCCGCCGACCGCGACGGATGCCGCGCTGCGCGAAGGCCGCGCGGTTCGTCGACGACGTGCAGAGCTTCGTGCGGGGTCGCTCGAATGCGGCGGCGCCTGCGACCTGACGACCGTCGGCACCGGGCGGGGCCGGGATCAGCCGGCGTGCGCGGTCAGTGCCGACGGACGGATGCCTCAGCCGTCGCTGCGCTTGTGCCGCGGCTTGCGGGCCGGACGGTCGTCGCCGTACGACCCGCGCGCACCCGCGTCGCGGGACGAACTGCCGTAGCCGCGGCTGCCCGAGCCGCGGTCGTCGCGACCGGCACGGGATGCGCCGTCCGAGCGACGTTGCGGGCGCCCCGAGTCCGGGCGCAGTTCGATGAGCTGCCCCGAGATACGGGTGTCGGCGAGCCGGTCGAGCGCTTCGCGCGACAGGTTCGCGGGCAGTTCCACCAGCGAGAAGTCGGGCATGATCTTGATCGCGCCGAAGTCGTCGCGGCGCAGCCCGCCCTCGTTCGCGAGCGCGCCGACGATCTGGCGCGGCTCGACACGCTGACGCTTGCCGACGGCGATGCGGTAGGTCGCGAAGCCCTCGCGCGGCGTGCGGCGGTCGCCGCGGTCGGGGCGATCCCCGAAACCGGGCCGGTCGCCGCGATCCGCGCGCTCACGGCGCTCGTGCGACGGGGCGGGCTCCGCGTCGGGCTCGAGCAGGAGCGGCGTGTCGCCCTGCGCGACCACCGCGAGCGCGGCGGCCACGTCGGCCTCGGGCACGTCGTGGTTGCGCACGTAGTGGGCGACGATGTCGCGGAACGCCTCGATGCGACCGGCCTCGCCGAGAGCCGCGGTGATGCGGTCGTCGAAGCGCGACAGGCGGGTCACGTTGACCTCGTCGACGCTCGGCAGCGGGATCTCGGTGAGCTCCTGGCGGGTGGCGCGCTCGATCATCTTGACCAGCCCGCGCTCACGGGGCGTGACGAAGCTGATGGCGTCGCCCGAGCGCCCGGCGCGACCGGTGCGGCCGATGCGGTGGACGTAGGACTCGGCATCCGTCGGGATGTCGTAGTTGACGACGTGCGAGACCCGCTCGACGTCGAGGCCGCGCGCGGCGACGTCGGTGGCGACGAGGATGTCGAGCTTGCCCGACTTCAGCTGGTTGACCGTCTTCTCGCGCTGCGGCTGGGCGATGTCGCCGTTGATCGCGGCGGCGGAGTACCCGCGCGCGCGGAGCTTCTCGGCGATCTCCTCGGTGATGCTGCGGGTGCGGCCGAAGACGATCATGCCGTCGAAGTTCTCGACCTCGAGGATGCGCGTGAGGGCGTCCATCTTCTGCTGCCACGCGGTGATGAGGTAGCGCTGCGCGATGTTCGCCGAGGTCTGGGTCTTGGACTTGACCGTGATCTCTTCGGGGTCGTTCAGGTACTGCTTCGACATGCGGCGGATCTGAGGCGGCATGGTCGCCGAGAAGAGGGCGACCTGCTTGGTCGCGGGCGTCTCGGCGAGGATGGTCTCGACGTCTTCCGCGAAGCCCATCTTGAGCATCTCGTCGGCCTCGTCGAGCACGAGGTACTGCAGCGCCGAGAGGTCGAGCGTGCCCTTCTCGAGGTGGTCGATGATGCGGCCGGGTGTTCCGACGACGATGTGCACGCCGCGTCGCAATGCCGACAGCTGCACTCCGTATCCCTGTCCGCCGTAGACGGGGAGGACGTGCACGTCCTTGAGGTGGCCCGCGTACTTCTCGAACGCCTCGCAGACCTGGAGCGCCAGCTCACGCGTGGGAGCGAGCACGAGCGCCTGGGGCGTCTTCTGAGACAGGTCGAGCCGGTCGATGATCGGCAGCGCGAACGCGGCGGTCTTGCCCGTTCCGGTCTGCGCCATGCCGACGACGTCGCGACCGCCCAGCAGCGTCGGAATGGTCGCCGCCTGGATGGCCGATGGGGTCTCGTAGCCGATCTCCTTCAGCGCCTTGAGGACGGGCTGGCTCAGCCCGAGGTCGGAGAAGGTCATCGCTGCGGGCTCGGTCTGAGCCTCGTCTTCGATCTGATCGGCGTCTTTGTGCACAGTTCAGCGTAGCGGGGCCCGCCTGTGAGGCGACAGGATGCCGACGGCCCCGGTAGCTCAGGGTTTCTGGTCGAGCTCTGTGATGTCGATCGGCTCCGTGGGCGGCAGGGCGAGCGCGGCGAGGTCGACGGCCGAGACGTTCTGGGTCATGGCAGGTCCTTTCGTATGGACAGGGGGAGGGTGGTTCATCGTGTGTGTGTCGAGGGAGGGCCGCATCGTCTCGCGCGATACGTCACGTGATCGCGGTGCGACGGGTGAGATCGGGCCGCCGGGGCGGGACGAGCCACGACACGACCGCGATCGCGAACGGCAGCCCGATGGTGAGGGCCGCGAGGAGCGTCCACGGGATGTCGCTCGCGCGAAGGTCCGACGTCGACGGGATCGCGAACCCGAGGGGCGGAAGGATGCCGGCGGCCGTTCCGGCCAGCGTGCCGAACCCGGCGATCACGAGACCCTGCCAGAAGCCGATGCGCCGTCGAAGGCCCGGCGTGCCGCCCACGGCCGTGAGGGTGGCGTCGTCCGGTCGGCGCTCGAACCGGGCGAGGCCGAGCGCGATCGCGCTGGCGCCGAGCACGAGCACGGCCACGGTGAGGAGGACGGGCACGATCCAGGTCGCATCGCTCGGCGGGCCCTTCTCGAACAGCGGGGCCAGGGCCCAGCCTTCGCCTCCCGCGAACGCAGCCTGCTCTGTGAGCCGGTCGAGATCGACGGTCGACGGCGGCGACTCGAACGAGCCGATCACCGACTCGGGCTGCGTCACGACGCCGAGGCGCGCCGCCGTCCCAGGGGAGAGCGCGATCGTGATCGGCTGTCGCGGAAGATCGACCACGACGGCACGCACATCCTGCTCCCAGAGGGGTTCCGCGATGTCGGGTGCCTCCCATTCGGCGGGCCGCGCGGCGGGGTCCCAGATGTTGTCGGGGACTCGGCCCTCGCTCGCGTCCGCGACC
>Ga0160431_100809_pt1 | contig 10369 bp, 9 predicted proteins | sample HID1971K_E0MG_FD_108212 | JGI IMG/M metagenome (GOLD analysis project Ga0160431, IMG submission 108212) | Enriched millipede-associated microbial communities from UW Madison campus, WI, USA - HID1971K_E0 MG | ecosystem: Host-associated > Arthropoda: Insects > Digestive system > Unclassified ...
ACCGGCTGTACCTCGTCGGCGTGAACGCGCGGGCGTGGACCGATGCCCACCTGGGCCTGATGAGCGGAGCGATCCTGCCCGAGGGCGCCGTCGCGATCGGCATCTCCAGCTCCGGCGAGACGACGGACACGATCGAGATGCTCGCCGAGGCCCGTGCGAGCGGCGCGTGGACGGTCGCGATCACCAGCAACCCGCACACCACCATCGCCGAAGACGTCGAGGTCGTGATCCAGACCGCGCCGCCGAACGACTACCTCGATCTCGGCAGCCTCACCTCGTCGCACGTCCAGACGTTCGCAGCCGACCTGCTCTATCTGCTCGTGTCCTGGAACCGCCAGGAGGACAAGGATCGCAACTCGGCCGCGGCGATGAAGGCGATCTCCGGCCGCCGACTGAACTCGCGCTCGGCCCGCCCTGCTCACCGTGCGGCGGAGTCGTCGCCGAAGAAGTCCTGAAGGAGTATCACCGATGTCCCAGCTCTTCCCCTCATTCGCCGATGAAGTACGGCACCGCCTCGACGCGATCGACCGATCGGCGGCGTCCGGCGGCCTCGGCTCCGCGATCGAGATCCTGAGTTCGTCCCTGCGGCGCGGCGGCGTGATCCATGCGTTCGGCACCGGGCACTCCGAGGCCTTCGCGATGGAGATCGCGGGCCGTGCCGGCGGGTTCATCCCCACGCATCAGATCTCCCTGCGCGACCTCGTGCTCCTCGGCTCCCGGGAGCTGGCCGAGATGGGGCGGCCCGAGTTCGAGCGCGATCACACGGTCGCGGACGAGCTGTTCGATCTCTACGACATCCGCGCGGAGGACGCGTTCATCATCGCCTCGAACTCCGGCGCGAACGGCTCCACCGTCGGGCTCGCGCTGCGCGCCAAGGCGGAGGGGCTCCCGGTCATCGCCGTCACGAGCCTCGAGCATTCGGGAGCGGTCGTGTCGAAGCACCCGAGCGGCCGGCGGCTGTTCGAGGTCGCCGACGTGGTCATCGACAACCTCGCGCCGTTCGGCGACGCCACGATCGATGTGGCGGACGGCCTGCGAGCCGGCGCCGTGTCGTCGATCACCGCGGCGTACATCGCACAGCTGCTGACACTCGGCACCGCCGACCGTCTCCGCCTCGACGCGGAGCTGCCTCCGATGTACATCTCCGCCAACATCCCCGGCGGCGACGAGCACAACATCGGGCTGCAGGCCCGGTTCGGTGCTCGCATCCTCCCGTACGCGCACCTCGACGAGCGTTCGCCCCGCTAGTTCCACACCCGCAAGTCACCCCCCAATGAAGGTAGGTCACTCATGCCACGCCCCTCACGCCGAACGGCGTTGAACGCAAGCGCCACCGCTGCCGCACTGTGTCTCGTGCTCGCGGGCTGCGCCGGACCAGGCGCTTCCCCGTCCGAGTCGGAGGGCGGCGCCGTCACCGACAAGAACCCGTTCGGCGTCGCCGCGAACACCAAGGTCGACATCGTGGTGTTCGACGGCGGATACGGCACGGAGTACGCGAAGTACGCCGCCGGCCTCGTCGAGAAGCAGATCGGCGACGGAGTCACCGTGCAGATCACGCCCTCCAACAACCTGTCGCAGTCCCTGCAGCCGCGCTTCGTCGGCGGCACGCCCCCGGACTCGTTCACCAACGACGGTGCCGACGCGATCCCGATCACCAGCATCCAGGATCAGCTCGAGGACCTCGGCGAGTTCTGGGACACGAAGAACTACGACGGCGTGAAGGTCTCCGACGCGGTCTTCCCCGGAGTGAAGGAGGTCGGGGAGTACGACGACGCGTATCTCAACGCGAACTACGTCATGACGCTCTTCTCCCTGTGGTACTCCCAATCCCTGTTCGAGGAGAACGGCTGGAAGCCGCCGACGACCTGGTCGGAGATGGGAGACCTGTGCACCGAGGCGAAGGCGAAGGACAAGTACCTCTTCACCTTCGGCAAGGAGGCGGCGGTCTACTACCAGTGGCTCGTGCTCGACTCGGCGATCAAGCAGGGCGGCATCGATGTCATCGACGACATCTCCAACCTCGAGCCGGGAGCATGGTCGAACGCGGCCGTGAAGGATGTGCTCGGCGAGATGGAGGGCCTCATCGACGACGGCTGCTTCGTCCCCGGAGGCGCGGGAACCCAGTTCACGCAGGCGCAGGCTCAGTGGTCGAACGATCAGGACGCGCTGTTCTACTACTCGGGCTCCTGGATCGAGTCGGAGATGAAGGAGGCGACGGCCGACGGCTTCGAGATGACGGCGTGGCCCGCCCCGCTGCTCGACGCCGGCGACGCCGCGCTCCCGTTCGAGGCCGTGCAGGCGGGGCCCGCGATCCCGTGGGCCGTGCCGAAGGCCGCAGCGAGCACGGCCGGCGGCAAGGAGTTCCTCCGCGCCCTCTTCTCGAAGGAGGCGGCGTCGAAGTTCTCCGAGCTGACCCTCGCGCCGACCGTGGTCAAGGACACGGTCCCCGCAGACGGGTTCGGTTCGAGCGCACTGGCATCGACCATGGGCGTCATGGAAGGGGCAGGCGACGACCTCTTCAGCTGGGTCTCGAACAGCTACTCCGGGTACTACGGGATCCAGGACGCGCCGTACTGGGTGTCCTTCCTGGGCGGTGACATCACCGCCCAGGAGCTCATCGACGCGGAGGAGAAGCTCAGCGCCGCTGCCGCGGCCGACACCTCCAAGCCCAAGAAAGAATACGACTACGGCAAATGACTGCTCTCCTGACTGCGGCGGGGCCGGGGGAGCGCACAGCGCCTCCCCGGCCGCGCCGGCGGCCCAACCTCGACCGCATCAGCTTCATGCTGGTGTTCCTGGTCGCCCCCCTCGTGCTGTTCGCCGTCTTCGTGCTGCTGCCGTTCGCCCAGTCCGCCTACTACTCGCTGACGAGCTGGGGCGGGTATTCGGACCGGCTCGAGTGGGTCGGACTGCAGAACTTCACGCAGATGCTCGGCGACGAGGTGCTCCTGAAATCGGTGCGCAACTCCGTCGTGCTCGCCCTCGTGGTGCCGACGCTCACGCTGACGGTGGCCTTCGCGATCGCGTGCGTCGTGACGACGGGCGGCCCGAGCATCGGCACCATCAAGGGCCTCCGCGGCTCGGCGTTCTACCGCGTGGCCTCGTTCTTCCCGTACTGCGTGCCGGCGATCGTGATCGGCATCATCTGGGCGCAGGTGTACGACCCGTCCAGGGGACTCCTCAACGGATTCCTCACCGCGATCGGCCTCGACCAGTTCCAGAGCTTTCCGTGGCTCGGAAACGAGTCGACGGCCATGGCGGCCTCCATCTTCGTGATCGTGTGGAGCCTGATCGGCTTCTACACGATCCTGTTCATCGCGGCGATCAAGGGGATCCCGGCGGAGACCTATGAAGCGGCTCGGCTCGACGGTGCAGGTCGGTTCCGCATCGCGATGTCGGTGACGCTTCCGCAGATCGCCTCGAGCTTCCAGACCGCGTACATCTACATCGGTCTCGTCGCGGTGGACTCCTTCGTCTACATGGCGGCGCTGAACGCTCAGGGTGGACCCAACTACGCGACCCTCACCATGACCCAGTACCTCTACAACGTCGCCTTCTTCCAGGGGAAGTTCGGCTATGCGACCGCGATCGGCATCGTCCTCGCGCTGGTCACCCTCGTCTACGCGGCACTCGTCTTCGGCGTGTTCCGTCTGCTCCGCGGAAAGGACGGAGGCGATCACGCATGAGCGCGACCACGCTGGACCGAGCCGCCGGGCGCACCGCCCGCACGCGCAGGGGAGACCTCGGCGTCGCGACGGCATCGCACGCGCTGCTGAGCATCTGGATGATCATCGTCATCGTGCCGTTCCTGTGGACGGTCATGTCGAGCTTCAAGACGACGAAGGAGATCCTCGGCTCGCCCTTCTCCCTGCCCGCGGAGCTGTCGTTCGACAATTACGTGAAGGCATGGACGGACGCCGGCATCGGCCGGTACTTCTTCAACACGGTGTTCGTCGTCGGGAGCTCGCTGATCCTCGTCATGCTGCTGGGGTCGATGCTCGCCTACGTGCTCGCGCGCTTCCGGTTCCGCGGGAACAGGGTCATCTACAACGTGATGCTGGCCGCGATGGCGTTCCCGGTGTTCCTGGCGATCGTGCCGCTGTTCTTCATCCTGCAGAACATGGGCCTGCTGAACACCTGGCCGGGGCTGATCCTCGCGTACGTGGCGTTCGCCCTGCCGTTCACGATGTTCTTCCTGTACTCGTTCTTCAAGCAGCTGCCGCACGACGTCTACGAGGCGGCGCTCATCGACGGAGCAGGGGACTGGCGCACGTTCTTCGCCATCATGCTGCCGATGGCGACGCCGGGGATCGCCTCGGTCGCGATCCTGAACTTCCTCGGCCTGTGGAACCAGTTCCTGCTGCCGGTCGTGCTCAACACGAACCGGGACAACTTCGTCATCTCACAGGGGATGGCGACCTTCGCGGCGAGCGCGGGCTACTCGATCGACTTCGGTGCGCTGTTCGCGGCGGCCGTGATGACGATCATCCCGGTGCTGATCGTGTACGTGGTGTTCCAGCGCAAGCTGCAGGGCTCGGTCGCGCAGGGCACCTTCCGATAGACCGTCGCACGGGGCACCCCGGCTGCGACCGACGAGAGGCACGAGGTTCCACCTCCATGAGAATCACGCATGTCGAGACGCATCGCGTCCGCATCCCCGCGGCGACGCCGCCGTTCCAGTGGCGTGCAGGGCTCGACGGCAGCCCGGGGGACGATGAGGGCGCCGTCCTGCACCTGCGCACGGATGAGGGTGTCGATGGCGTGGCGCTGCTGAAGCGCCCTGGGAGCGCTCCGCTGCTGGAACAGGCGGTGGAGCGGCACTTCCGTGGCGAGCTCGTCGGGAAGGATCCGCTCGACCGCGAGCTCCTGTGGCATCGGGCGTGGGAGATCGACCGCATCCACGAGCTGCCGCTGCCCTTGCTGGGCATCATGGACGTGGCACTCTGGGATCTCGCCGCCAGAGCGGCCGGCCTCCCGCTCTGGCAGCTGCTCGGAGGCGCGCGGCACGCGATCCCCGCCTACGCCTCGACGACCACGTTCGCGAGCGTGGAGGAGTACCTCGACGTGGCGGACCAGTGCCTCGAACTCGGCTACCCGGCTCTGAAGCTGCACGCGTGGGGCGACGCCGGACGCGATGCGCGCCTGTGCGAGGCGCTCCGCGAACACGTCGGCGACGATGTGCCGCTCATGTACGACGGCTCGGCGGGGTTCGACCTCCCCGACGCCATCCACGTGGGGCGCGCGATGTCCGCGAACGGATACCTCTGGTACGAGGAGCCGATGCGGGAGTTCAGCGTGCACGCCTATCGCCAGCTCGCCGGCGCGGTGGACGTGCCCCTCCTGGTGGCCGAGACCTCGGACGGCGCCCACATGAACACCGCCGACTTCATCGTCGCCGGCACCGCCACGTTCGGCGTACGCACCGACACGGTGCTCAAGGGCGGCATCACGGGGTCCATGCGGATCGCGCATCTGGCCGATGCCTTCCGCCTGCGCACGGAGGTGCATGGGTCGGATGCCCCCAACCGCCACCTCTGCATGGCGATCCCGAACACCACGTACTACGAGTCGCTCGTGACCAGCACCTCGGTGGTGCGGGAACGGCATGTCGACGCCGACGGGCTCGTGCATGCGCCTGCGGGCCCGGGGATCGGCCTGCCCGCGGATCTCGAGTACCCCGCTGCGCTCGAGCCGTTCGTGGAGCGCTGATGGGGGAGACCCCGCCGCGCATCGACGCGCACCATCACGTGTGGGACCTCGAGCGCCGTGCGCAGCCATGGATCCGGGAGAAGCGGCTGGACCGCACGTTCGCGCCCGAGGAGCACGAGGCGCAGCTGCGTCGGAGCGGATTCCACGGAGCGGTGCTCGTGCAGAACCTGTGCGAGGAGGGGGAGACGGTCGAGATGCTCGCGCTCGCATCCGCGCGTCCGTGGATCGTCGGTGTCGTGGGCTGGGTCGATCTCGCGGGCGATGTCGACGGCGCCGTGTCCCGATTGCGTGCGGGCGAGGGCGGCGACCTCCTCGTGGGTGTGCGTCATCAGGTGCAGTTCGAGGAGGAGGCCGACTGGCGGGGGCGCGCGGAGGTCAGGCGCGGACTCGAGCGGCTGGGAGCGCACGGCCTCGTCTTCGACGCCGTGGTGCGTCCGGAGCATCGCGGATCCGTGGTGCGGGCGGCACGCGAGGTGGAGGGCCTCGACTGGGTGCTCGATCACCTCGGAAACCCGCTCGGAGGGGAGCCCGATGACGAGTGGTGCACGGCGATCAGCGCTCTCGGTGCGCTCTCGAACGTCGCGGCGAAGGTGTCGGGCCTGGGGAACCTGGCGGGAGCGGACTGGACCCCCGCATCGGTGCAGGCCGTCGTCCGCCATGCGCTCGCGGAGTTCGGGGCCGACCGCCTCATGTTCGGCTCCGACTGGCCGGTGTGTCTGCTCACCGGAGACTTCCCTCGGGTGCTCGCTGCCGCGGAGCACTGGTTCGGGGACCTCCCGGCTCCGGCGCGGGGCGAGGTCTTCGGGGGGACGGCACGCCGGTGGTACGCGCTGTGATCGCCGGATTCGCGGTGGACGCGACACCCGCGCTGGGGTTCGGGGCGGCGCCGTTGGGGAACCTCTTCACGCCGATCACCGACGAGGCGGCCTCCGCCACCGTCGACGCGGCCTGGGGTGCCGGCATCCGCTACTTCGACACGGCCCCGTACTACGGCCTCGGCCTGTCGGAATCGCGCCTGGGGGCGGCTCTGTCATCGCGACCACGGGACGAGTACGTGCTGTCGACGAAGGTGGGAAAGCGGCTGCTCGACGAGATGGCGCCTCCCGTGGACGGTCTCGTCGATGGGCAGTGGGCGATCTCCGAGGCGCCACGCTGGACCAGGGACTACTCGCGGGACGGGATACTCCGCTCCCTGGAAGACAGTCTGGGGCGCCTGCGCTGCGATCGGGTCGACATCGTCTATCTGCACGACCCCGACGACCATCTCGACCAGGTCGAACGCGAGACCGCGCCGGCTCTCGCCGAACTGCGCGCCCAAGGGGTGATCTCCGCGTTCGGCGTCGGCACGTCGGACTGGCGTGTCGCGGAGCGGCTCCTCGACACGACGTCCCTGGACGGGGTCATGATCGCGGGGCGGTGGACGCTGATGGATCGGTCGGCGGCACCGCTGATCGACCGTGCGCACGCGGCAGGCGTCTGGGTCGCCGCCGCCGGTCCGTTCAACTCCGGACTCCTCGCGCGGCCCTGGCCGGAGGACGGGAGCCGGTTCGAGTACTCGCCGGCGGGAGCGGAGCGCGTCGCCCTCGCGCGCGAACTCGCCCTGGCATGTCGCAAGCACGACGCCGAGCTGCCGGAGGCGGCGATCCAGTTCGCGGCCAGGACCGCCGGCGTCGCGGTGGTCGTCGCCGGGATGGCCTCCGCCACCGAGGCCGTGGCGGACGCGGTCGCCTTCACGCGCGACCTCTCCCCGTTCCTCTGGGCGGAGCTGGACCGCATCGTCGACGACTTCCCCGACGCGCGCCGTCGCTGAGGCGAGGCGGCGCTGCGCGGCCTACGGCTCCAGGGTGAACGGGACGGCGGGATCGACGGCGAGCGACAGCACGGTGCCGGGATGCACGATCGGCCAAGTGTGGTTGAACTGCAGGACGGTCACATAGTCGACGCAGAAGCGTGCCCCGATCGCCGCGGGAGCGTCGCCCTCTTCGACGGTGTACGTCGCGATGCGGCCTTCGTCGTCGAGGGTGACGGGACCGCCCGCCAGCTCGGTCGCGCCGGTGTCGATGAGCGCGGGGCCTTCCAGTCCCACGGTCGTCGTGGTCGCGCCTTCCGGGGAGGGGGCGAATCGGATCGCCGACCACTGCGTGCAGCCCTCGGGCAGGTTGCCGCCGTTCGAGGCGTTCTGGATGACGGGCTCGGTGTCCGGCACCGGCGAGTGCGTCGGTGCGGTGCGGGGAGCGGCGGCCGACGGCTCCGTCGTCGACGGACCCGTGAGGAGCGGCACCACGGCGAACGCGATGAGGCCGGCGACGATGACCCCGGAGACGCCGACGGCGACCTTGGCTGCTCTTTCCATGGTCGCCATCATGACATAAGGGACCGCCGGTCTCCCCACCCGCGCGCGCACTGGTGCGCATCCGCTGGAGCGAGGATGATGTCGGTCATCGACTCGCGGCGGACGGGTCCGATCCGGCCGGGGAGCGGCGGGGCGAGTGAAAGGTGCACCGGAGCGATGACCAACCTCACGATCGGGACTGTGCTCGGGGAACCGGGCGCCGACGTCACCCTCGATGCGCGACGCTTCAACCGGCACACCTTCTGGGTCGGGCAGAGCGGCAGCGGCAAGACCTATGCCCTGGGCGTGGTGCTGGAGCAGCTGCTGCTCCAGACCGAGCTGCCGCTGCTGATCCTCGATCCGAACAGCGACTTCGCGCGCCTCAGGGAGACCCGCTCGACGGCGGGAGATGCGGACGCCGCGCGGATCGCGGACATGGACATCCGGGTGTTCCGCTCCAGCGCCGGTGAGGGCGAACCCCTGCATGTGCGCTACGTCGAGCTCACGGCCGCATCGAAGGCGGCCGTGCTGCAGATGGACCCCATCGCGGACGGCGAGGAGTACAACGCGCTGCTGCATCACGAGCGGGAGACCGAGTCCCTCGATGCCGGCGCCATGCTCCCTTCGCTGCGTGGCTCCGGCGACCATGCCAAGGCCATGCTCGCCAACCGGATCGAGAATCTCCAGGTCCTGGAGTGGGCGCTGTGGTCGCACGGCGCGGGATCCGTGGTGGACGTGGTCGACGAGCGCCCTCGCGCCACGGTCCTCGACCTCGGCGGTTTCGAGCATCGCGCCGAGCCGAAGGTGGCCGCGCTCGCCGTGCTCGAGCACCTCTGGGCGCGCCGGGAGGAACGGCGCCCGCTGCTGATCGTCATCGACGAGGCCCACAACCTGTGCTCGCCGCAGCCGGAGACCGCGGTCGAGCGCGCCCTCACCGAGCAGCTCGTGCAGATCGCCGCAGAGGGGCGCAAGTTCGGCCTGTGGCTGCTGCTCTCCACCCAGCGGCCGACCAAGATCCACCCGAACGTCCTCTCGCAGTGCGACAACCTCGCGCTCATGCGAGTGAACGCGCCGCGCGACCTCGCCGAGCTCGCCGATGTGTTCGGCTTCGCGTCGGAGGGCGCCATCCGTCGTTCCGCGGAGTTCGCGCAGGGGCAGGCACTCTTCGCCGGCGGGTTCATTTCCGCCCCGACGTTCGTGCAGATGGGGGAGCGCCTCACCGAGGAAGCCGGCGGCGACGTGAAGGTTCCGCTCCGCGCCGCCGGCTGATCGACCGCTACCGCTGCGGAAGCGCCTCCGGCAGGATCCGCGCGATGCTCCGGGCCGCGGCCATCACCGCGGACAGGCTCGCGGTGAGGACCGAGCGTCCCTGGCCGGCGACCCATTCGATGCCGTCGGCGGTGCGGTGCTCGAGCAGCGTGAGTGCGTCGCTGTCGTCGCCCGCACCCACGCTGGTCTGGTGCAGGCTGACCACGTCGACCAGGATGCCGTGCGTCTCGAGTGCCGCGGTGAGGGCTTCCACCGGACCGCCGCCCTCGTGGGTGCTGGTGCGCCGGAGGCCGTCCACGCTCAGGGTGATCCGGGTGCGGTCGCGGCCGTCGCCCTCCGCGGTGTCGTATGCGATCAGGGCGATCGGGGCGGCGTCGGGCGCTGGACGGAGGTACGCGCGCTGGAACACGGCCCACAGCTCATCGGCGGTGACCTCCTCCCCGGTCGCATCCGTGTGTCGCTGCACGTGCCGGGCGAAGTCGATCTGCAGTCGTCGGGGCAGCTCGATGCCGTACCCGCTCTCCAGGAGGTAGGCGATCCCGCCCTTGCCGGACTGCGAGTTGACGCGGATCACGGCGTCGTAGTCGCGGCCGATGTCGGCGGGGTCGATCGGCAGGTAGGGCACCCGCCACTCGATGTCGGCCTCCGATCGTCCCTCCGCTGCGGCACGGGCACGATGCTCCGCGAGGCCCTTCTTGATCGCATCCTGATGCGTGCCGCTGAAGGCCGTGTGCACGAGGTCGCCGACATAGGGGTGGCGCTCGGGGATGTCGATCCGGTTGCAGAACTCCACCGTCCGGCGGATCTCGTCGATGTCGGAGAAGTCGATCATCGGATCCACCCCCTGCGCGTGCAGGTTGAGCGCCAGAGTCGCGATGTCGACGTTGCCGGTGCGCTCGCCGTTGCCGAAGATGCAGCCCTCCACCCGCTGGGCGCCCGCGAGCACGGCCAGCTCGGCGCAGGCGATCCCCGTGCCGCGGTCGTTGTGCGGATGGACCGACAGGATCACGGCGTCGCGGCGTGCGAGGTTCCGGTGCATGTACTCGATCTGATCGGCGT
>Ga0160431_100810_pt1 | contig 10365 bp, 6 predicted proteins | sample HID1971K_E0MG_FD_108212 | JGI IMG/M metagenome (GOLD analysis project Ga0160431, IMG submission 108212) | Enriched millipede-associated microbial communities from UW Madison campus, WI, USA - HID1971K_E0 MG | ecosystem: Host-associated > Arthropoda: Insects > Digestive system > Unclassified ...
GGAGGTGTCCCTGTTCGATGACCTGATCGGGGATCGGGTAGCCGTGATCGAGGTCGGCGCGGACCAGCGGATGACCGACCGCGCACTCATCGCCGACATCAACCGCCTGATCACCGCAGGGGCGGAGCGTCTCGTCATCGCCGGCGCCAGCGACGAGCGAGAGCGGGCCTTCAAGCGCGCTGTGCTGAAGAGCTTCCCACGGCACCTGCTCGGCTCCGTGCCCGTCCTGTTCTCCCGGGAGTTCGCGAGCGACACCTCACGGACACGACAGATCTGGTCGGGGATCATCAACTCGTTCCTGCACACCACGGTCGAGCGGTTCCTCTACAGCGCGGAGCATCGGCTGCGTGGCCACAAGGTCAGGAACCCCCTCCTCATCTACCGCAACGACGGGGCGTCCAGCCGTGTCGCCAAATCCGTGGCGTTGAAGACCTATTCCTCCGGACCCCGTGGCGGCCTGGAGGGGACTCGCGCGCTCGCCGAGGCCTACGGCCTGCCGAAGGTGCTGATGATCGATGTCGGCGGCACCACGACCGATGTCGGCATCGTGATCGATGCGACGATCGCGAGCTCGAGACGCGGTTCGGTGAAGGGCGTGGACATCTCCTACGAGATGAGCAACGTGCATTCCAGCGGGGTGGGCGGGAGCTCCATCATCTCGGTGAAGGACGGACGGATCGTCGTCGGACCGGAGAGCGTCGGCGCGGCCCCCGGGCCCGCCTGCTTCGGATTCGGGGGCACGAACGCGACGATCACGGATGTCAACCTGCTGCTCGGCGTCCTCGACCCGCGCACCTATCTGGACGGCGACTTCGCGCTGGATGCCGGGCGTTCGCGCGCGGTGATCGAAGACAGGATCGCGCGGCCGCTCGGCATCAGCCTCGAAGAGGCGCTCATGCGCATGGAGCACGCATACGCGAGCACCATGGCAGGCACCTTCGCACACCTCGTCGACGCGAGCGGAGCAGGGGAGACGACGATCGCCGCCTTCGGCGGAGGGGGCCCGATGAACGCCTGCCAGGCGGCCAGGATCGCCGGTGCGCGGCGCGTGCTCATCCCCCGCCTCGCCGCGGTGTTCTCGGCCTACGGGATCAGCTTCTCCAACATCGCCCAGAGCTACGAGAGGGACGTCACCGCGCTCGATTCCGTCGACATCGAGCTCATCAAGGAGGAGCTGCTCGTCGCGGCGGGACGCGACATGTTCCAAGAGGGGCACGAGCTCAGCGCATGCCGCCTCGAATGGGACACCGTCGACGAACACGGACACCGCATCCTGCGCCTGGTCGCGACGTTCGAGCTGCCGCATCCCGAGCTGCCGGGCGAGACGGGTCTGACCGCGACACCTGCGCTCCCCGACGGCACTCGGCCGGTCCGTTCGAGCGCGACGCAGGTCGACGAGGTGCCCGTCTACACCTTGGTCGCACTGCCATCCGGTGCGACCGCCGAGGGACCGGCGATCGTCGAGGGACCGTTCTTCACCGCCCGCGTCCCTTCGGGCTGGCACCTCAGCGTCACGAGCGCAGGCGACCTCCAGCTCACCGACCACGGTTCCGACTAGGCAGCGCCGCGCTGCATCCGCCACCGACCATCCGCTCAGAAAGGCACACTCATGCGCGTTCCCATGACCGAATACCTGCTCATCGATCTCGACTCCGAACGCTGGCTCTGCCGGATCTGCTCCCAGGACCTCGGCGATGCGAGGGGGAACTACAAGGAGGGGACGCTCGTCTACGACCGCGACCCCGGCGATGTCCATCCGCCGATCCTGGACCCGGAGAAGTATCAGTTCACCTTCTCGCCCGACCCGGGCTTCTGCCGCATCCTCGAGTTCTACTGCCCCGGCTGCGCCACGCAGATCGAGGCCGAGTATCTGCCGCCCGGTCACCCGCCGACCGTCGACATGCAGTGGGACATCGATTCGCTGCGGGAGAAATGGGCAGCCCACGGGGGCGACCCCGAGGAAGTCATCGACTACGGGCCCGGCGAGAACGCCGCCGCGGATCTCCGCGGTCATGCCCACAGCCATGCCGGCAGCAACGGAGGGAAGTAACCATGAAGCGCATTTCCGTCGACATCGGCGGCACGTTCAGCGACTGCTTCTTCGTCTGGGACGACATCTACGTCGAGTCCAAGGCACTCACGACGCATCACAACCTCGCGCTCGGATTCAACGAAGCTCTCGACCTCGCGTGCGAGCGCGCCGGCGTGACGCGCAGCACTGCGCTCAGAGAGGTCGACTCGGTGAGGTACGCGACCACGCTCGGAACCAACGCGCTCATCGAGGGCAAGGGTCCGAAAGTCGCCGCGATCGTCACGCACGGCTTCGAGGACACGATCCCGCTCTCTCGGGCTCGCGGGTACGGAGAGGGGCTCGACGGCGTCAAGCAGGGCGACATGCCGGACGCGCAGCGCCCCGATCCGCTCGTGCCCCGCCATCTGATCCGCTCGGTGAAGGAGCGCGTCGACTCCGTCGGGGAGGTTCTGGTGCCGCTCGGCTACGAGGACGTGCGCACGCAGGTGAGGGCGCTCGTCGACAACGGCGCCGAGGCGATCGTCGTGGCGCTGACCAACGCGACGGAGAACTCCGTGCATGAGGATCGGATCCTCGAGATCATCCTCGACGAGTACCCCGCCCACGAGCTCGGATCGATCCCCGTCCTCCTCAGCAGCAAGGTCTCCGGCCGCAAGGGAGAGTACGTGCGGGCCACCTCGACGATCGTCGACGCGTTCCTGCACGAGACGATGTTCCATGCCCTCAATCAGCTTTCGGGCAACCTGCGAGACTCGGGCTACACGAAGCCGATGATCGTGATCCACAACTCGGGAGGCATGGCGCAGCCCAACTCGACCGACGCGCTCCAGACGATCCATTCCGGACCGATCGCCGGCGTGGGTGCCGCCCAGCACCTGTCCGAGTCCACGGGGCTCGGAGACGTCGTCTCGATGGACATGGGAGGGACATCCTTCGACATCGGCCTCGTTCCCGAAGGCGGTGTTCGTCACTACGACTTCCAGCCGACCATCGGACGCTGGCTCGTGTCGACGCCGATGATCCACCTCAACACCCTCGGTGCGGGGGGCGGCTCGATCGCCGCCTACAACCGCATCCACCACGCGGTCCAGATCGGACCGGAGTCGGCAGGCTCGGATCCCGGACCCGCCTGCTACGACCGCGGCGGTCTGCGGCCCACCGTGACGGACGCCGACCTGCTGCTGGGCTATCTCGATCCGCTGAACTACGCGAACGGACACATCGCCCTGAACCCGAAGCGCTCGCGTTTCGTGATCGAGGAGGAGCTGTGCGACGAGCTGGACCTCGACCCGATCGAGGTCGCGAAGGTCATCAAGAAGACCGTCGACGAGCAGATGGCGATCGGCATCGAGAAGGAGCTGCGTTCCCGCGGCGGCCTGATCGAGGACTACACGATGCTCGCCTACGGCGGCAACGGCCCGCTGCACGCCTGCGGCATCGCGAGCAGCGCAGGGATCAGCAAGATCCTCTTCCCGCCCTTCGCCTCCGTCTTCTCCGCACTCGGCGCCGGCAACCTGCAGCCGCTGCACATCCATGAGCGCAGCGCCTACGTCGTCCTGTACGAACCTCTGCAGCGCACGCTCTACTCGCAGTACGCGACGCTCAACGGCTTCATCGCCGAGCTCGAGGCGCGCGGCACCGAGGATCTCGTGCGTCAGGGATATGCGCAGGAAGACGTGCGGTTCCGGCTCGAGATGGACATGCGCTACGGCAATCAGCTCGTGACCACCGCCGTCGCGTTCGACATCAACAGGGTCGAGGGGGTGGCCGACGTCCTGCATCTGATCAAGACGTTCTCGGACATCTTCGGAGACCGGTACGGCGAGGGGACGCAGGCGCCGGAGGCCGGGATCAGGGTGCAGACCATCCGCGTCGCGTCCTACGTGGAGGGGGCGGTGGTCGAGTTCGAGTCCATCGAGGCCGGCGGAGCACGCACCGAACCCGTGCCGCTCAGCCACCGAGCCGTGCACTTCACCGGTCTGGACGGCGCGGTCGAGACTCCGGTGTACGACGCGCAGTCGCTGCATCCGGAGTACGTCATCCACGGTCCCGCGATCGTCACGACCGAGAGCACCACCTACCTCGTCGAACCCGGCTGGCGGCTGGAGCCGACTCGACAGGGTGCCGTCTGGCTCCTGAGCGCCTGAGCCATCCGAACGTTTCTGCAGACAAGGAGTTGAGAGCAATGACAATCCTCACTGAACACGGTCAGCCGTCCGGCCCCGATGACGGACAGGTCCTCACCGACCAGGAGCAGGCGTGGGTCGATGCCTTCATGGACGAGACGACGCTGTTCCTCGGGCCCGACCCGGCGATCATGCGTCACCACGAGATCGCGCCGCGCTCGGAGTACGAGCAGGAGTGCATCACGAACGGCATCGACCCGTTGCAGATCGATCGGATCCGCAAGCGCCTCGCCGGCGCACTGGACGAGGCCTTCGAGATGTGCGAGAGCATGGGCGCCGCACCGGGCGCGAAGTGGGCCGATCTCTCCTGCGCCGTGTACACGGCGGAAGGCGATGTCACCTACCTGTCGAACCGCGGTGTGATCGCGTTCTCCGCGGTGCTGCACCACCCGATCCGCTACATCATGAAGAACTGGAAGGATGAGCCGACCGTCGGCATCGAGCCCGGCGACGGGTTCTTCCACAACGACTCCCGATTCGGCATGGTCCACAACACGGACCAGTCGATGCTCGTTCCCGTCGTCAGAGGAGGCATCATCATCGCCTGGGTGGGCGCGACGATCCACGAGGGCGAGAACGGCGCGTGCGAACCGGGCGGGATGCCCTCCGGCTCCGAGACCCCGTTCGACGACGGACTGCGGGCCTCTCCGATCAAGATCGTGGAGAAGGGGCATCTGCGGCGCGATCTGCTGACCTTCCTCCAGCACTCCACCCGTGACCCCAAGCTCATGCTCGCCGACATCAAGGTGAAGATGGGCGCTGTGCGCCGGGTCATGGACACCGTCGACCGCCTGATCGACGAGGTCGGACAGGAGACGTTCGTCGCGGCGCTCCGGATCACCGTCGAAGACGTCGAGGCGGAGGTCCGTCGTCGGATCTCCGCCCTGCCGGATGGGACCGTCACCTTCAACCAGTTCGTCGACTCGACGTTGAAGGAGAACATCCTCATCAAGTTCGCCTGCAAGATCACCGTCAAGGGCGATCGCATGATCGTCGATCTGACCGGGACGGGACCCGAGATCCTCAACCGCGCCATCAATTCGCCCCTGGCCTCGACCAAGTCGTTCATGGCGCAGGCCATACTCTCCTACTGGTGGCCCGACCTGCCGCGCTCGACGGGCGCCCTCTCCCCCATCGAGGTCATCACCGAGGAGCACAGCTGGGCGGATGCCGGCTACGACGCCCCGGTCGGGCAGTCGCTCCAGGCCTCTTTCCGCGGATTCTCGGCGTTGCAGACGGCGTTCGCGAAGATGCAGTTCTCGGCTCCGCACAAGTACTCGAACGTGGTCGCCCCCTGGTTCAACCAGATCAACGACTTCCTGTGGGGTGGCACGACCCAGCACGGCGAGCAGGTCGGAAACCTGTGCGCCGACCTCAACGGCATGGGCGGCGGAGCGAAGGCCTTCCGCGACGGGGAGGATGCGGTCGCCCCGCTGTTCTGCGCCATGGCCGACATCGGCGAGCAGGAGGTGATGGAAGAGGAGGTGCCGTTCCTGCAGCTGGTCAGCAAGCGCATCGTCCGGGACAACCAGGGCTTCGGCAAGTTCCGCGGCGGCATGGGCTACGAGATGATCGTCGCGTCGCGCGGCACCCCGAACTGGGGCTTCATGACGGTGACCTCCGGTTCGAAGTTCTCCTCGGTTCCCGGATTGTTCGGTGGCTACGGCTGCCCGGCGTACCCGCTGTCCATCGTCAAGGGCATCAACATCTACGACATCATCAAGGCCGACGCCTCGCAGTTCGACCTGTCCATCGAGCGAGTCATGAACGAGCAGCCCTTCGAGGGAGGGGACTACCAGACACGGCACATGGGTCTGCAGTTCGACATCGCGAAGCAGGGTGAGCTCTACATGATCGCTCAGGGTTCCGGCGGCGGCTACGGCGACGTCCTCGAACGCGATCCGGAACTCGTCGTCACCGACCTCGAGCTCGACCGCATCTCAGCCGGGGTCGCCACCGAGATCTACGGCGTCGTCTGGCAGCCGGAGACCTATGTGGTCGACGAAGAGGCGACCACGGCGCTGCGCCGGCAGATCCGCGAGGACCGTCTCCGTCGCGGTACGCCCTACAAGGAGTTCGTGGAGCGGTTCGTCACGCCGGAGCCGCCCGCGGACCTGCTCTACTACGGCTCCTGGGGGCAGGACGATGACGAAGAGGTCTTCGCCACGCACTGGGGAAAGCTCGAACCGGAGCGCGTGAAGGGCGCACTCAGCGAGATCCCCCTCGTCATGCTGCCTGACCGTCACGTGACGAAGATCGCCGCGCTGGAGCAGCGCGTCCGCGATCTGGAGACCAAGTACGGCGAGAGCGTCGTGCACAAGTCCTGATCCGCCGCTGAGGTCCGTCCGCGAACTCGTCGCGGACGGACCGCGGCTACGCCGTTCCCGCCGTTCCCCCGAAAGGACCGATCCGATGCCGCAGTCTTTGGTGGACATACTCCAGATGCCGCCCACCGGCCGCCCGAACGCCCTGATCGTCGACTGCCACGCGTACGCCGAGGCTGTGCTGCTGCAAGGGCGGCCGTTGCCGTGGGCAGAGCCCATGGCGTGCGCGAACCTGCTGGGTCAGGCATACACGCTGCTCCGATCCGATGCCGCCGTGCTCGACCTCGGGCGTTTCGCGTCCGCCCATCTTCGAGGATCGAGCGCGCTCCAGGAGGCGATGGGTGCGAGATCGCGAAGCGGCTACGCGCTGCGCACGCTCTTGAACGACGACGCCCTGACCGAGATCGCAGCTTCCGTGGTGACGACCGTCACGGCGACGCAGCGCATCCCCGTGATGCTCACGATCCCGTCACCGGAGCTCTGGCTCACCGCCACCAGCCCCTACTCGAGCGCGACGGACGCGTTCACACAGGACCATGTCGAGAACGCGGCGATCTACCTCGCGGACTGGCTCCGCGCTTTCGGGGGAGCGCCGCTCACCGCGATCGTGCTCGACCACCGGGCGAACGGCGCGGCCGGTCCGACGTTCGAGCTCGCGCCCGCGTCCCTCTCCCCCCTTTCCAATCTGGCGCGGCACTACGACTGGGACCTCCTGGTCCGCAGGGATGCGCACGTCGCGTCGATCGACTCCGAGCAGTCGATCGACGTCCTCCCCTCCGAGTTCTGGCTCGACGCCCGGCCGCTCCCCGTGCCCGGGCGTCCGCACTTCACGAGCATCCCGCCGACGGCGAACCCCGAGCACGTGCTGCACAGGATCGACCAGTTCGCACACTGACCTCGAAGGACTTCGGGCCGAGGCTTCGGCGCCGTAGCTCTCCTCGCGGCGAAGCGCCCGCCGCCCCTTCTGCGCGAAGGAGCGGCGGGCGCTTCACGTTGCGACGTTGACACGGACACCCACTTGTTTCTATAGTTCATTTAGTCCTAAACAAAGGGGTTCCTGTGACACAGTTCTCGGCGCGGTCCGACATCATGCGCTCCGCCGTCCTCGCCCAGGTCGGCGCGCTCGGACCCACCTCCCGCGCGAGCCTCGCACGGCAGCTGAGCGTGTCTCCGGCACTCGTGACCCAGATCACCAAGCAGCTCATCGCCGACGGTCTGCTCGTCGAGCTCGACCACAGCCCTTCGCAGGGCGGACGGCCGGCACGCCTGCTCGGACTCGTCGCGGACGCCGGGCGGGTCATCGGGGTCAAGGTCGTCGCCGACCACATCACCGTGGTCGAGGTCGGCATCGACGGCACGGTGGTCCGCTCGGCCACGGAGCCCTTCGACGCGGCATCCGCGACCGCGATCCCCACCCTCGCGACCCTGCTGCGCGCCTTCATCGCCGGCGGCAACGATCGGCCGATCCTCGGCGTCGGCGTCGGGGTCCCGGGCGATGTGGACGACCAGAGCCTCGGCAACGTCGACTCGACGCAGCTGGGCTGGAGCCACGTCCCGCTGGGCGACGTCCTGCGGCGCGAGCTGTCCCTCCCCGTGCTGGTGGAGAACAACGTCAACGCGCTCGCCATGGCCGAGCTCCTGCACGGTCAGGCTCGCGGCCACGACAACGTGCTCGTCATCACGATCGGCACCGGCGTGGGCGCCGGCATCATCGCGGACGGGTCCGTCCTGCGCGGGCACGGCGGCGGCGCAGGCGAGATCGGCCACCTGCCCACGCAGGAGAACGGGCCGCGGTGCAGCTGCGGCGCCGACGGCTGCCTCGAGTCCCTGATCGGGCAGGAGGCCCTCGTCGCCACCGCCCGCGAGCGCGGGATCATCGGCGACGCGGCCGGCATGCGCACGCTGCTCGGCCGCGCGAACGAGGGCGACACCGCCGCCCAGGAGCTGTTCTCCCATGCCGGGCACCTGCTCGGTCGCGCACTCGCTGGCGTGGTCAACACCATCGACCCCGAGATCGTCATCCTCCTCGGCGAGGGTGTCGAAGCGTGGAGCCACTGGTCGTTCGGATTCGAGCCGGCCTTCCGGTCCGGCCTCATGCCCCGCAAGCGCGGCGTTCCCGTGGCCGTGGAGACCTGGCAGGACGACCGCTGGGCACAGGGCGCCGCGAGCCTCGTGCTGGCGACCCCCTTCGACGCGGCGGGCCGCACCGGCGAGCAGGGCCGCCTGGTGCGCGAGCGCCTGATCGAACCCACCCCTCGGGACGGGGCACGAGGAGCAGGCCGCTGATGACCGCACTCGATTCCCCTCCGGCGGTGCAGGCGCCGCCCGCACCGGAACGGCCGCCGGTGGCCGGCCGCCGTTCGCGCAAGGCGCGGTACGCGATCACCGTGCTGATCTTCCTGCTGCCCAGCGCCCTGCCGCTGGTCATGTTCACGCTCTACCCGATGGTCGGCGCGCTGTGGACGAGCCTGCACAGCTGGAACCTGCTCTCGCCGATGCAGTGGGTCGGCTTCGACAACTACATCAAGCTGGCACAGGATCCGGCGACGCATCGCGCCTTCCTCAACACGCTCTACTACCTGGTGGGGTACCTGCCGCTCGTCTACGTCGGCGGTCTCGCTCTCGCTCTGGCCCTCAACAGCCGCATCCCGGCGCGCAACCTGCTGCGCGGCGTCTACTTCCTCCCCGTCGTGACGAGCTGGATCGTGGTCGCGCTCGTCTGGCGCTGGCTGCTCAACCCCGACATCGGCATCGTGAACTTCGCGCTCGGCCTCGTCGGCATCGATGGACCGGGATGGTGGACCGACCCCGCCTGGGCCATGCCCTCGATCATCATCGCCTCGGCCTGGAAGGACCTCGGCTTCGTGATGATCATCCTGCTCGCCGGCCTCCAGGCCATCCCGGCCGACCTCTACGAGGCCGCCCGCGTCGACGGCGCCGGCCCCTGGCGACGGCTCGTGAGCGTCACCATGCCGATGCTGTCGCCCTCGACGTTCTTCGTCATCGTCATCTCGCTGATCAACGGCTTCCAGGTGTTCGACCAGGTGTACGCGATGACCGGCGGTGGCCCGGCAGGAGCGAGCACGGTGGTCGTCCAGCAGATCTACGACCTCACCTTCCGATACGGACGCGCCGGGGAGGCCTCCGCGCTCTCGTGGATGCTGTTCCTCCTGGTGCTGCTCGTCACCATCGTCCAGATCCGCGGCCAGAAGAAGTGGGTGAACTATGCGTAAGCGCCTGGGCACCATCGCCCTGACGACCGTGGTCGTCGTGGGTGCGCTGATCATGTTCTTCCCGTTCCTCTGGACGATCGTCACCTCGATCTCGCCCGGAGCGGGCCTGTCCTCCACGCCGCCTCTGATCCCGGAGAACCCCTCGTTCTCGGCGTACACCGAGCTGTTCGCGAACACGCCGTTCGCCCGCGTGGTGCTCAACTCCCTCGTGCTCGCCGTGGTCACGACCCTGCTGCAGCTGCTGACGAGCTCGATGGCCGCGTACGTGTTCAGCCGCATGCCCTTCCCCGGACGGGATGCCGTGTTCGCGGTGTACCTCGCCACGATGATGATCCCGATCCAGGTGCTGATCGTGCCGCTGTTCGTGCAGATGCGCGACCTGAAGCTCGTCGACACCTACCTCGGCGTGCTGCTGCCGAGCGTCGCGAGCGCCTTCGGGGTGTTCCTCCTCCGGCAGGCCATGAACTCCGTGCCGCGCGAACTCGACGAGGCGGCGACACTCGACGGTGCAGGCCACTTCCGCATCTTCGGCACGATCGTGGTCCCGCTGGTCGGACCGACGATCGCGACCCTCACCGTCTTCGCCTTCA
>Ga0160431_100811_pt1 | contig 10354 bp, 8 predicted proteins | sample HID1971K_E0MG_FD_108212 | JGI IMG/M metagenome (GOLD analysis project Ga0160431, IMG submission 108212) | Enriched millipede-associated microbial communities from UW Madison campus, WI, USA - HID1971K_E0 MG | ecosystem: Host-associated > Arthropoda: Insects > Digestive system > Unclassified ...
AGGATCGAGATGAGGATCGCGAACGCGAAGGCCGCCCCCATCGTCGCGGTGAAGGTCGCGGTCTGGGTGATGAAGCCGGGGCCGATGGCACTGGTGGCCATGAGGAAGATCGCACCGATGACGGCACTGCGCCCGGCGCGCTTCTTGACGCTCGCGAGGCGGGCTTCGTCTTCCGGGGAGAGGGAGGCGGTGGTCTGCTCTGACATGCGGGGGGATGCCCATCGTCGTTGGTGGGTGTCGATAGACGCCCAGTGTAGAACGGATTGCGCTCGATTGTTCAACAATCACGTTTCCGTCGTGCTACAGCGACGTTGCCTTCGTGTGATTCCTGCGGCCCGACTGCCGACGATCCACGCATGCCTCGCCCTACGATGAAGGCATGAACCAGCAGGGCCCGCTCGCCGATGTGCTCCGTCAGCGCATCATCGACGGCGACTTCGCGCCCGGGTCGCGCCTGTCGGAGTCGGCACTCGCCGAGCAGTTCGACGTGTCGCGCAACACCCTCCGCGAAGCCTTCCGCGTGCTCGCCGAGCAGGGTCTCGTCGAGCACATCCCGCACCGCGGAGTCTCGGTCGCCTCGCCGACCATCGCCGACGTGATCGACATCTACCGCGCACGCCGCGTGATCGAGTGCGCGGCACTGCGCCAGTCGGAACCCGAGCACCCCGCCGTGCAGCTGATGCGCGATGCCCTCGCCGAGGCGGAGGAGCAGCTGCCGCACGAGGACTGGCGACGGATCGGCAGCGCGAACATGGCCTTCCACGATGCGATCGTCGCTCTCGCCGACAGCGCACGCCTCGCCCGCACCTACCGCGATGTCGCGGCCGAGCTGCGGCTGGTGTTCCTCGAGATCGACGAGCCGCGATCGCTGCACGAGCCCTTCGTCCGCCGGAACCGGGCGGTGCTCACCGCTCTGCTCGAACGGGGGCCGGAGGCGGCCGCCGAGGAGCTCGAGCGCTACCTCACGGCATCCGAGCGCAGCGTGCTGGGCGCGTTCGCGCGCATGGGCCACGCCTGACGGAGCCGACGCCGGGGACTACAGCGCCGGGTTCAGCGCGGCCGTCGCCCGCGGGCGCGGCTCTCCCTCGCGGAGCGGAGCCGGCGGGGCGATCGGGGACGCGGGTTCGGGCAGCCCGTAGCGGCGGTGCATCCAGCGCCGCGCCTCCTCGAGCGGGTACGTGTCGCCGAACACGGCGAACTTCACGAAGACGCCCTCGAGCGTGCTGCGGAGCATGACCTCTTCGAGGGCGGGATCGTCGGCGCCCCGCGCGCGGAACAGGTCGCGCACGGCATCCTCCGCGGCGGTCGCTCCTGCTTCGTGCCGCGCTTCGGACTCGGCGAACAGTCGATGCGTGGCGGGCTGCTGCTGCATGGCCAGCACGGCCCGCTGCAGCGGGATCGCGTAGGCGGTCGCCGTGAGGGCCCCGTCGATCACGGCCGCGAGCATCTCGTCCGGGGTCCCCTCCACGCGGGCGAAGCCCAGCACGGTCTCGAACCAGCGATCGATGACGGCGGCGACGAGCTGATCCTTGCCGCCGAAATGGTAGTTCACGAGCCCCTGGGCGACCCCGGCGCGCTTCGTGATCTCGGCGATGCTGGCACCGGCGACCCCACGCTCGGCGAAGGTCGCGATCGCCGCCTGCAGGAGGTTCTCCCGCGCGCGTTCGCGGGCGAGACGGTTCTGCTCGTCGGAGCGAGCCATGCGGCATCCACCTCCTGAGTTCACCCGCGTGCTTTTCGATTCGCCCCCTGCCGTATAGATTACTCACTGAATATCCGTTCAATCTATGAGCGGATACGGATTCATCCCCTCCCTGGAGCACCCATGCACTCTTTCGCGAGCGTCGACTTCAACAGCATCACCTCGATCTTCGAATGGCTCATCAGCCAGTGGTGGGCGTGGGCGATCGTCGGTGTCGTGGTGCTGTTCTTCCTCGTGATCTGGATCCTCCCGGCCGCCAAGGTCAAGGCCTCCCCGGACCACGCGACGACCGGCGTCGAGGCCGACGAGATCGCCCTCGGCTTCCTGCAGATCGTGAATCTCCCCTCCGGCCACTGGAACGACCCGACCGCCTCGATCCTCGGCGACCGGGAGAAGAAGGTGCTCGTCGACCAGTGGGGCGTGCACACCCGGCAGGAGTGGCTCGACAACATCGAGCGGCTGACGACCGTGCGTCGCCGCCGCGAGGTGTGGGTGCTCTACCTCGCCGTGCGCGCCGACCTCGCCGACCGCCTCGGGCGCGCCCCGAAGGCGAAGGAGTGGCTCGCCGCGATCGTGCAGGAGGGCGGCGACAAGCGCGACGCCCGCACCTTCATCACCTCGATCGAGTACGCCGAGGCCCAGGTGCGCAAGCGCGTCGGCAAGGACATCGTGACCCCGGGCGTCTTCGTGCGGACCCTCGACGGCTACGCGCTCGGACAGGCCGTCGCCATGACCACCTGGGGTGTCGCCCTGGGACACGGCGACGTCGCCGAGGCGCGCGAGATCATCCACCGCATCAACGTCGATGGACGTCCGGCCTTCACGTCGTGGGCCGACTTCGGGCTGAGCTACATCGTGGGTCGCGTCATGCACTGGTCGGACGGGAACGTCGACGAGAAGTCGTTCGAGAAGTTCGGCGACGGCTGGTCCGACTTCAAGGCTGCTGCGACCGAGAAGCGCAACGGTCCGTGGGCCTCGCTGCCGTGGAGCCTCTAGTCGTCGACCTGGAACCGCTGCGACGAGGCGCGGGTCTCCGTGACATCCTCGCGTACGAGCGCATCTCCGGGATGCCGCCGCATCGCCGCTTCCTGGTGGTCCTGGTGGCGGTGCTGCTGTTCGCGGCGGCGATGCTGGTCGGCCTGTGGTTCCTCGGACGCGCCGACATCCTGACGGTCGCACCGATCCTCGGGGTGTTCGTGATCGGATACACGGTGCTCGCCGCGGTCGGGTTCGTCTGGTGGGCCGTCGGCCTGAGCCGTCGGGTGAAGATCGCGGCCTTCGCCTGGCAGAACGGGTGGGCTTACGCGGACACGCTCGAGCACACACGACGCCCCGGAGCTGCATTCGCCCGCGTCGCCCGCGGGCGCGAACGTGCGGTCGTGGCCTGCGACGACGAGCGGATGCCGTTCGAGCTCGGCATGCACCATTCGGTGTCACGCGGGGAACAGCGCGCCACCATCCAGCGTCCTTTCGCCTTCATCGAGCTCCCACTGCCGTCCGCCGTGCCGCACATCGTGCTCGCGAACCGGAAGCGCAGCATCATCCCGACGCTCGGGCTCGGACGCGGCGCCGCCCGGATGGACCTCGAGGGGGACTTCGCGAAGACCTTCCGCCTCATCGTCCCCGAGGGATACCAGCAGGATGCGCTCTACATCTTCACGCCCGATCTGATGGCCCGGGTGCTCGACCTCGGCTCCGGGGCCGAGATCGAGCTCGTGTCGGACCGTCTCTCCGTGTACCTGCCCTCGAGCACACGCTTCGACCGTGCGGAGAGCATGGCCGCGGCACTCACCCTCGCCGAGGAGTTCCACCGCCGGTTCGCCCTCCGCACGGCGCTGTACCGCGACGACGACGCGGGCGAGCTCGCCGCCCGCGCGGGTGTGGCCGTGGGCCTGCGCGGCCAGCGCCTCGGCGGTCGCGGGATCTCGGTCTTCGCCGTCGCCGGGACGGCCGCGGCGTTGCTGCTGTCGGCCGGGCTCATGGCCCTCTCCCTGTTCGGCGGTGATCTGCTCGCATCCTTCTTCGGCTGACACGCTCAGCCGTGCACGACTTCGGAGAGCCCGGGCGCCGCGCCGTGGCATCCGGCCGCCGAACCGGCGGTTCGCACCCGGACTCCGACGTCGTGCAACACAGACGCACGGGTGCGTCCCTGGCCCGGAGGGGGCGCCAGGGGCGTGCCCGTGTTCCTCCCGCCGATGGAGAACCTCACTCGTGGATTGAATATCGGACAGCCTCCGCCCCGTTGGTAACCTCGACCGGAGCGGGACCCGGGGGGATGGATGGGCAGATCGAAGCGCGCGAGGAAGAAGGCGCGGAGCAGAGCAGCAGCGACGGAGCCTGCCGAAGCGAAGGCGTACCACGCGGGCCTCGTCGTCGTTCACGGGATCGGCCATCAGTCGCCCGGACAGACCCTGGACCATCTGTCCCGAAGGGTGACGGCGACGCTTTCGGACATGGGTCACTCCACCGGAGTGAGTGATCGGCCCCGCAGCGCGGGTTCGCCTGTGAGCCAGGCCGTCGAGATCGACGGTCGGCAGGCGGCGCTCCTCGTCGAGGCGCACTGGGCCGACGTCATCGCGGATCAGCGCGAGCGTGGTCTGCGCGCCGCGCTGCGACGGCTCTGGTTCCTCCTCTCGGCGCTCCCCTACCTCCTGCCGGCACTCATCGCACCCCGTTTCCATGAGGCAGGGTTCGCCCCCGCGGGGCCACCTGCTCGGAGACGCCGTCTGCTCGCCCGTCTCCGATCCGAGACCGACGAGTTCCTCCTCCTCGCACCCACGTTGTCCCGATCGATCACCCTGTACGCGATCCTCGCTGCGGTCGCACTCGGGTTCTCCGCGCTGCCGTTCTGGATCGCGCTGTCGCTGTGCGCAACGACTGTGGTGCTCATGATCGTCCTGCTGGCATCGTCCCGCGATGTGACGGAGCACGTGCACGTCGCCACCTTGAGCGATCATCGCCTCGACGTGATCTTGCAGCGTGTGGCCGACAGCGTCGACTTCGCCGCCCGACAGTGCGACGAGGTCTGGGTGATCGGGCACTCGCAGGGAGGGTACCTCGCCCATACGCTGCTGAGCGCACGCGGTCGTCAGTGGAGGAACGCGCGCCGCTTCACCGGCGTCGCCTCGGGCCGTCGGCCCATCCACCTGATCTCCCTGCTTCGAAATCCGCTGTGGGCTCTCGCGGGCTGGATCTGGCTCGGCGGAGTCGTGCTCTTCGCCATCGGGCTCCTTCAGATGTTCGAGCCCGGCGCCCTCTTGAACACGGAGGCCTCACGCGCTCTGGGAGTGATCGGTCTCTTCGGGTTCGTCGCCCCCGCCGTGCTCGCAGCCCTCCCCGTCACCCTGATGGCGGAACTGTCGAGCGGTCTGATGCCGACGAACTGGTGGTTCCTGCTGTACATCGGGCTCGCGCTGGTGGCCGTCCTCATCGCCATCGGGGTGCAGAAGGCGAGCGGCGCCGCCATGGTCACGATCCCGGATCTGCCTTCGCACATCTCCTGGGAGGAGATGTCGGCCCGCGGCGACGTGGTGGGCAGCATGTCCGTGCCCCCGCTGCCGGCCTCGGCCACGCTGACGACGATCCCGAGTGTGAACAACCCGCTCGTGGACCATCTGCTCTCCTCGTATCTCGGCGCCCGCTCGGTCCTGCGCTTCGACATCGGCACCTGGTTGGCGCGTCGTACGTCTCCGCCCGTCGACGGGTTGCGGCGCTCTCTCGCCGGCCTCTCCGAGAGCAACTACGTGTTCCGGGTCTCGACGCAGATCATGTTCGTCTTCGCCTTCATCGGTCTCCCCGTGGTGATGGGACTGCCGCTGCTCGCCGTGGTCGCGAACATGTTCGTGGCCGGCGTCATCACCGCGGGGATCACCGCGGTCTGGTCCATCAGCCGGTGGCGCAGCGGTGCAGCGGCACGGATCAGCGCCTTCACCACGGCCGCCGCCGCCGCGGAGGAGGACGCCGCGTACCCACCTGCTTTCCGGCGAACGCGTCGGAGCCTGGTGATGTCGCTGGCTGCCACCCTCGTGAGCGGCCTTGGCGGGTTCGGAATGATGATCGTGGCCACCACAGGGGACTTCGGTGCGCCGGATCGTCTGAGTCTCCTCAACGATCACCTGCGGGGCGCAAGCACCTATCTGTTCCTTGCCGCACTGGCGGCAGCGGTCGCCTTGTGCACCGGGATCGCGAGAGCACGGGGCGTCCGCGCCTGGCTCACTCTCTCGTTGCTGCTCACGGCCCTCTCACTGCTCGCGCTGCTCGGCGGCGGGCCCGAATGGGTGATCCGTCTGTTCCCTGGTCTGCATCTCCCCGTCATCTCGGCCGCGCTCCTCGGCACGGCGATCGCCTGGAGCAGGCGGGTCCCCGCAGACGAGTGAGCTCCGAGGCGCCGGCGCGACCTCCTCCCCGTTCGCGCGACCGGCGCCGCGGGCGGCACCGCCTCAGGCGGAGGCGCGGATGACGAGCTCCGTCGGCAGGATGGTCGTCTGCGGAGGCTCCTCGCCGGCAAGGCGCGACAGCAGCACGCGGGCCATGGCCTCGCCCTGTGCGTACATCGGCTGGCGCATCGTCGTGAGCTGCGGATCGGTGGAGACGGCGACGGAGGAATCGTCGAATCCCACCAGGGCGATGTCCTCGGGCACGCGCACGCCGACGGCGCGCAGGGCCGTCAGCGCCCCCCGTGCCATCAGGTCGCTGGCGACGAAGATCGCGTCGGGGCTGCCGGCCGCGAGGAGGCGTCGCGCCGCGTCCGCTCCGCTGGCCTCGCTGTAGTCGCCCTCCTCCTCCGCGAACGGCGTCAGCCCGGCATCAGCGAGCGCAGCACGGAACCCCTGGATGCGATCGCCGGAGGAGACCATCGTCAGCGGGCCCGAGATCGTCGCGATCCGCGTGCGTCCGATGTCCACGAGTCGTCGGGTCGCCTCGCGCGCACCCGCCACGTTGTCGACGTCGACCACATAGTCGCCCTCGTTCCTGCGCACCGGCCGCCCGCCGTAGACGACGGGAACCGCGTCGGCCACCCGGTCGATGAACGCGTCACTCGTGTGGTGCGACACGATCAGCGCGCCGTCGACGCCGCCGTTGCGCACGAAGCTGGTCATCTTGTCGCCGGGGTCGTCGCTCGCGATCAGCAGGTTGAGCAGGTAGTCCGAGCTGCCGAGCGCGCCCGTGATGCCGGCGACGATCGCGGCGAAGAACGGGTCGCCGAAGAAGCGCGTGGTGTCCTCGGGGATGATCAGCGCGATGGCGTGCGTCTGCCGTGACGCCAGCGACCGAGCCGCCCGGTTGGGCACGTAGTTCAGGTCATCGATCGCGGCGCGCACGGCGGCCAGGGCCTCCGGGCTCACGGCGGTCGAGCCGTTCACGACCCGCGACACGGTCGACCGGGAGACACCGGCGGCGGATGCCACCTCTTCGATGGTCGCTCGGGGCGACATCAACGTACGCACTCTTCCATCGCCCTATTCTCACCGGTCGGGGCGGTCAGCACCGACACTGTCCCTCCGAATCGCGTGAATGGTCGCATCTCGGCCCCCGATACGACCATTCACGCGATTCGAGCGCCGAGGGGACGGGGCCTAGAGCGCCCGGGCGGCGAGGAGGCGGGCATACTCGCGGCCGGAGTCCTTGAGCGTGCGCTCCTGGGTGTCGTAGTCGACGCGCACGATGCCGAACCGCTTGTCGTAGCCCCAGGCCCACTCGAAGTTGTCGAACAGCGACCAGTAGAAGTAGCCGCGGACGTCCACGCCCGACTCCGCGGCGTCGAGCACCGCGCCGAGGTGCGACCGCAGGAACTCGGTGCGCTCGACGTCGTGCACCCGCTTCTCCCCGTCCTCGACCACCACGACATCGTCGTACGCCGCGCCGTTCTCCGTCACATAGAGCACGGTGCCCGCCGGCTCGGCGTACTCGGTCCAGATCCGCTGCAGCACCCGGGTGAGGCCCTCCGGCTGCACCTCCCAGTTCTGCGCCGTGCGGGGCAGCCCCCGCTCGACGGCGTGGATGCCATCGCTCGACGGATAGGGGCTGCGCCCCGCCCGCTCGGTCTCGGGCTCCGCGGACACGGGGCCGTTGGCCGGCGCGGTGCCGGAGACGAGGTCGCCGTGGTAGTAGTTCACGCCCTGCGTGTCGATGGGCTGCGCGATGGTCTCGAGGTCGCCGTCGTGGACGGCCGCCTCGAACCGCGCCACCGCGTCGGCGTCCACCACGCGGATGTCGTCCACGATGTCGGCCGGGTAGCTGCCGCGGTAGATCGGGTCGAGGAACCAGCGGTTGAACTGCCCGTCCACGCGGCGGGCGGCGTCGACGTCGGCCGGGTTCTGCGGGTCGGCGGGGTCGGCGACCGTGTGGTTCAGCGTGATGCCGAGGTTGAGCGAGGCATCGCGGCCGCGCAGCTCCCGGACCGTCTTCCCGTGCGCCAGCAGCAGGTGGTGCGAGGCCAGCAGCCCCTCCTCGATGCTGGTGTGCCCCGGCGCGTGCTCTCCCGCGGTGTAGGAGAGGAAGGACGAGCACCACGGCTCGTTCAGCGTCGTCCACACGTTCACCCGGTCGCCGAGAGCGTCGTGCATGGTGCCCGCGTACTCCAGGAAGCGGTCGACCGTGTCGCGGTGGGTCCACCCCCCGACATCCTGCAGCGCCTGTGGCATGTCCCAGTGGTACAGGGTCAGCCAGGGCAGGATGTCGGCGGCGAGCAGCTCGTCGACCAGCCGCTCGTAGAAGTCGACTCCCGCCGTGTTCACCGCGCCGCCGTCCGGACGCACACGCGACCACGACGTCGAGAACCGGTACGTCTGCAGGCCGAGCTGCTTCATGAGCGCGACGTCCTGCGGATACCGGTGATAGTGATCGCAGGCGACGTCGCCGTTCTCGGCGCCGATCACGGCACCGGGCACACGCGCGAACGCATCCCAGATCGACGCGGTGCGCCCGTCCTCGAACGCCGCCCCCTCGATCTGGTACGCCGCGGTCGCCGCGCCGAAGAGGAAGTTCTCGGGGAAGGAGCGGGTCATAGGGGTCATCCTTTCACCGCGCCCGCCATGATGCCACTGACCAGCTGCCGACCCGCGACCACGAAGAGCACGAGCAGCGGAAGGGTCGCGAGCACCGCACCGGCGAGCACGATCGAGTAGTCGATGTAATAGCCCGACTGCAGCTGGCTCAGCGCCGTCTGCAGGGTCGGGTTCTGCGGGGAGAGCACGATCAGCGGCCACAGGTAGTCGGTCCACGCCGTCATGAAGGTGAAGAGTCCGAGGATCGCCATGGCTGGCCGTGCCGCAGGGAGTCCGACGGTCAGGAACGTGCGGAACTGATTGGCGCCGTCCATGCGGGCGGCCTCGATCAGCTCGTCCGGGATGACGTCCACCAGATACTGCCGCATGAAGAAGACGCCGAACGCGGTGACGAGCGTCGGCACGATGACCGCCCCGATCGAACCGGTCCAGCCGAGCTCGCGCATCAGCATGAACAACGGGATGATGCCCAGCTGCGTCGGAATCGCCATGGTCGCGATCACGAAGATCATGAGCCCGTCGCGGCCCTTGAAGCGGAGCTTCGCGAACGCATACCCCGCGAGCGTCGAGAACGTGACGACCGAGAGGGTGATGATGCCCGAGATCAGGAACGAGTTGCCGAGGGCGAGCCAGAAGGGGATCGCGTCGAACACCTTGGCCGCGTTGGCGAGGAAGTTGCCGCCGGGGATCAGCGGCAGCGTCTCGCCGCGGGTGGCGTTCGTGCCGCTGGCGACCACGACCGACCACCACAGCGGATACACGCTGCCGATGATGAAGGCGGCGAGCAGCCCATAGGTGAGGAAGCCGGGGCGGCTGCCGATGCCGGCGGTTCCGCCTCCTGCACCGCGGCGACGGCGGATCTTCTCGGGGACGCTCAGCGCCTGCGTGGCGGTCATCGCGCGTTCTCCTCGGTCGTGGTGGCGATCGTCGTTCCGGCGGCGGCGCTCGTCGCGGCCGCGGCGTCGGTGCGTGCGCGGCGACGGGCCGCGCGGCTCTTGGGAGCGTCTCCGGTGGAGATGCGCCGGGAGATCAGGAAGTTGATCACGCCGATTCCGACGATCAGGAGGAAGAGCAGGATCGCGACGGCGGAGGCCTCCCCGAGGTTCCGTCGGAAGAACGCCAGTTCCCAGAGGAACAGCACGGTGGTCTGGAACTGTCGGTCGCTGCCGCCGATGCCGCCCGCGGTCGACACGTCGAACAGGCGCGGCTCGGCGAAGATCTGCAGGCCGCCGATCGTCGCGGTGATGATCACGAAGATCAGGGTCGGCCGGATCGTGGGGATGGTGATCGAGCAGAAGCGGCGGCCTGCGCCGGCCCCGTCGAGCGCGGCCGATTCGTAGAGGTCACGCGGCACGGCCTGCATCGCGGCCAGCAGGATCAGGGCGTTGTAGCCCGTCCAGCGGAAGTTCACCATGACCGCGATCGCGATGTGCGACAGGGCGGTGTTGTGCTTCCACTCCTGGTCGGCGATGCCGATGAGGTTGAGCAGGTTGTTGGCCAGGCCGTCCGCCTCGTTGAAGATGCTCGAGAAGATGATGGCGACCGCGACCGGGGTGACCACGAACGGGATCAGCACGCTCATGCGCCAGAAGGTCGGGGCACGGAGGCCGCGGTCGAGGAGGTACGCGATCACCAGGGCCACCGC
>Ga0160431_100814_pt1 | contig 10307 bp, 11 predicted proteins | sample HID1971K_E0MG_FD_108212 | JGI IMG/M metagenome (GOLD analysis project Ga0160431, IMG submission 108212) | Enriched millipede-associated microbial communities from UW Madison campus, WI, USA - HID1971K_E0 MG | ecosystem: Host-associated > Arthropoda: Insects > Digestive system > Unclassified ...
CCCAGGCATCCTCGACGAAGCGGGCGCCGCCGTCTTCGGCTTCGAGGGCAGAGCAGATGCGGTCTTGCAGGTCGAGCAGGTAGGCTTTCACGGCCTCGGTGCGGCTAGTCATCGGGTCACCAGAAACGGGCAGGGAAGAATTCGCCGCGTAGCATACCACCGGCAGACGGCGCGCCGCAGTTGACGGCGATCAAGCAAAGGCGTCCGATAGAAGGCCTTTCCCGATCCCGACAACAGGAGTGCGAGATGGCCAAGCGAATCCAGTTCAGCCAGCATGGCGGCCCGGAAGTGCTGCAGCTTGTGGAGTTCGACCCGGCACCGCCCGGCCCGCAGCAGGTACGCGTGCGTAACCATGCGGTCGGCTTGAACTTCATCGACACCTATTACCGCAACGGGCTGTATGCACCGCCTGCGCTGCCTTCAGGCCTGGGTACCGAAGGGGCCGGGGTGGTCGATGCGGTAGGTGAGGGTGTCAGCCGCCTGAAGGTGGGCGATCGCGTGGCCTATGCCGTCGGCCCGCTGGGTGCTTACAGCGAGGTGCATACGCTGCCGGAAGCGAACCTGGTGAAGCTGCCTGACAACATCAGCTTCGAGCAGGCGGCCGCGGTGATGCTCAAGGGTTTGACCGTGCAGTACCTGCTCAAGCAGACCTATGCCGTGCAGCCGGGCGAGGTGATTCTGTTCCACGCCGCGGCCGGGGGCGTCGGCTCGCTGGCGTGCCAATGGGCCAAGGCGCTAGGGGCCAAGCTGATCGGCACTGTCAGCTCCGCCGAGAAGGCCGAGCGGGCCAAGACACTGGGCGCCTGGGAAACCATCGATTACAGCCGCGAAGATGTGGCCAAGCGGGTGCTGGAACTGACCGATGGCAAGAAATGCCCGGTGGTCTATGACGGCGTGGGTGCCGACACCTGGCTGACCTCGCTGGACTGCCTGCAACCGCGTGGGTTGATGGTGAGTTTCGGCAATGCGTCGGGCGCGGTGAGTGGCGTGAACCTGGGGATTCTGGCGCAGAAAGGCTCGCTGTATGTCACCCGCCCGACCTTGGCCAGCTATGCCAATAATGCCCAGAACACGCAGGCCATGGCGGATGACCTGTTTGCCGTGATTGCCAGTGGCAAGGTGGTTGTGGATATCCAGCAGCGCTATCCGTTGAGTGAGGCGGCCAAAGCGCAGACCGAGTTGTCGGCGCGGCGGACGGTGGGGTCGACTGTTCTACTGCCCTGAACCTTGGGGCCGCTTGCGGCCCCTTCGCGGACCTTCCCACGAGGACACGCAGCACGATCAGTCGTCGTAGTGGTATCGGCACTGCAGGATGGTCATCTGCCCTCCTTCGAAGAGATAGACCAGCCGGTGCTCGCGGGTAATACGACGGGACCAGAATCCTGAAAGATCCCCCTTCAGAGGCTCAGGTTTGCCAGTGCCTTTGAATGGCGTACGTAGGCATTCCTTGATCAGGGTATTGATCGTAGCAAACACTTCAGCGTCAGCATCCTTCCAGTGACAGTAGTCATCCCAACCTTCCGCAGTAAACGCAACGCTCACAGAATTGCGGGCTTCAGTCTTGTTCCGCTGTTTTGACTTCATGTTCATCTATGGACAGCTCATGGGTTACAGCTGTACCCGACCGCAACTGCTCAATGGAGGCGCGCAAGCGCTTGGCATTAGCGGAAGAGCCCAGCAAATACATGGTCTCTTGCATGCCGTTGTAGTCCTCAAGCGAAATCATGACCACCGGCTCGCCACGTTGGCGGGTGATGATCGCAGGCTCATGATCTCGACATACATCATCCATCGTCTGCTTCAGGTCGGCGCGAGCCTGGCTAAAAGTCAGTACATGCATTTTTCAAATCCTTCCCAGGCGTGGCCTGGATCAGGTTTTTCTCGACCCATCCAGGGTTAATGGATAGGCAATAGGCTTGGTTCTTCAAACACAAACATTGTACAAGCCTAGGTACAAACCTCAACTTCCCATGGTCGGAAACCATGAGAACGTAGAGCTTAGGGCGAAGGTCTTAGGGCAGGAAGGTGATGGTGCTCAACAGCACGCGTAGGAAAGATCTATTTTCATAACTGTCGCCGACAAGCTGGCTCCCGCAATAACAACGGATGAACCTGTAGGAGCCGGCTTGCCGGCGATGGCGCCAGATCAGCCGACAGCGTTGTCGGACACAGGTGAGGATTCAATGCCATCAAGCATCGCCTCTACCAACCCCTCCGCCATCTCGATCGCATGCAGGTTCGACCAGTACATGCCGCGGCCTTCTTCGCGCAGGTAATCGAGGGTCTTGTAACCCGTTTCGTAGGCGCAACGAAGGTAGAGCGCCACGTGGACCAAGGCGTCGGCGGCGGGGATGTCGGGGTTTACGGTGAACAGCGGTGGGTGGCCGGCGTCGCAGCGGCCGAAGGGGCGGGTGGAAGTGCAGGGGAGTGGTGGATCGGGAACAATCTTTTTCATCGGAAACTCTCGCTTCGATGCCCCACCAAATCGTTACCACACGATTAGGTGGCAGCTGTACGCAGGGTGGTAAACCGGGGAGAGTTCCCTAAACCCGGCAGGCACGAGGCCTCCCGCGTACAGCCGCCATTGACTGTCAGGAACTCTCCAGATTCGGGTTACCACACCCGATCGCCAAGTTATTCGGCGACGGTCTGAAGCCTAGAGGCACGAGTTCCTGCTGAGAAGGTGATGGTATTCGATACGAGCTGTAGGAATTTTCCGAAATTTAAGAATGGGCCGCTTTGCAGCCCAATCGCCGGCAAGCCGGCTCCCACAGGATGGAGTGGCGCTCTTGCGAGTGGCGCTCTTGCAGGCGGCGGGGTACCTGTAGGAGCTGGCTTGCCAGCGATTCGAGGGCGCAGCCCTCGCCAGCGCTATCAGCCCGGACGAACCACTTCGCCAGTGACCAGGTCGCGAATCACACTCGGATTCTTCCGCCCCCCCAACGCCCCACCGAGCACCAGGTCCAGCTGCCCGTGGAAATACTGCTCAACCCGCAACCGGGTCTTCGCCGCTGGCCGCCCACCGGGGTTGCACGACGTGGAAATCAACGGCCCCACCAACGCACACAGCTCGCGCACCTGGGGATGATCACTGACCCGCAGCGCCACCGTGTCGTGCTGCCCCGTCACCCACTCCGGCAACAGGTCCTGATGCGGCACCAGCCAGGTATTGGGCCCCGGCCAGGTACTGCCCATGCGGTCGATCCAGTCTTCGGGGAAGTCCTCGAACAGGAAGTCGAACTGGCGAATATTGTCGGCGACCAGGATCAGCCCTTTATCCACAGGCCGCGACTTGAGCGCCAGCAGGCGGTACACCGCGTCCTCGTTCCAAGGGTCGCAGCCCAGGCCCCAGACCGCTTCCGTCGGGTAGGCGATCACCGCGCCCGCCCGAATCTCACGTGCGGCTTGTTGCACACGCCAACTGCTCACCATTTGTATCTCTCCGCATTTAAGCCATGGCCGCAGTTTACTTAGCCCACGCGGGCAAACCAACGTCCGGCTTCATTACTTACCCGCCCTTCAAGCTCCAGCTCGGTCAATTGCGCCAGGACTTGGGCCAAAGGCAACTCGCTGCCAAGGGCCAGCGCCTCGGTGGTCTGCGGCGCAGCATGCAGCAATGCGAGCAAGGGGTGCGAGGGTTCATCCACTGTGGCTGGGGGCAAGTTCTGCCAACCCTGCAGGGTTTCCAGGATCTGTTCCACGCTTTCCACCAGCAACGCGCCGTCCCGGATCAGCTGATGGCAGCCTTTCGCTGCAGGATGGTGGATCGAGCCGGGAATGGCATAGACCTCGCGGCCCTGTTCGGCTGCCAGGCGGGCGGTGATCAAGGAACCACTGGCCAGGCTGGCCTCGACCACCAGTACCCCCAGCGACAACCCGCTGATGATGCGATTGCGCCGCGGAAAGTTGGCGGGCAGCGGCCCGGTATCCAGCGGGAACTCCGAAACCAGTGCACTGCCGTTGTCGATCATGGCCTCAGCCAGGTCACGGTGGCGCTGTGGATAAAGTTTTTGCAACCCGGTGCCCAGCACCCCGATCGTCCTGCCATCGGCCTGCAGGGCTGCCCGATGAGCGGCACCGTCGACCCCCAGCGCCAGCCCGCTGGTGATGGTGAACCCGGCTTGCGCGAGGTATCGGGAAAAAGCCTTGGCGGTGTCGATGGCGGGGGGTGAAGCACGCCTGCTGCCCACAATTGCCAACTGCGGCCGGTCGAGCAATGTGGGGTCGCCGGCGACGAAAAGCAGGGGTGGTGGATCGTCGATTTCAGCCAGCAGGGCGGGGTAGCCGGGGCTGTCCCACATCAGTAAATGCTGGCCAGGATGCTCTAGCCAGGCCATTGCAGCCGATGCACCCTCACGCACCTGGGCGTTACGCCTGGCATCGATCGTTGCCTGGGCAATGCCCAGTGCACGCCATGCGCCTGCCGGTGCGCTGAGCGCCGAAGAGGCACTGCCGAACGCTTTCAGCAAGGTGTTGAAGCGTCGCAAACCAGTCTCGGGCAGGCGATGCAGGCGTAATCGGGCCTCCAGTTCCGCAGGCGAACAAAGTGACGAATGGTGTGTAGGCATGGGGATCATCCTTGATCGAAACAGGGCCAATTACGTGGCACAAGTTGTGGATAACTTTGTGGGTAACAGTTTGAAAAGCTGTCCATGAATTGAACGCTATCAAGCCCATAGACACCCTAGTCGAGCATGCCAGGTGCCGAAATCGCCGATTCCCTTTATTATGTGTGCTCAGTTTTCAACCAAACGCACAGTGACTGCCTGACCTTATGGCCATCTTGAACATTCTCGAATTCCCGGACCCGCGCCTGCGCACCCTTGCCAAACCGGTGACGGAGTTCGACGACGCCCTGCGTCAGCTGATCGACGACATGTTTGAAACCATGTACGAAGCCCCTGGCATCGGCCTTGCCGCTACCCAGGTCAACGTGCACAAGCAGGTCGTGGTCATGGACCTGAGCGAAGACCGCAGCGAACCGCGCGTCTTCATCAACCCCACCGTCGAAGAGCTGACCCACGACATGGGCCAGTACCAGGAAGGCTGCCTGTCGGTACCGGGCTTCTACGAGAACGTCGACCGCCCCCTGCGCGTGCGGGTCAAGGCCCAGGACCGCGACGGCAAGCCGTTCGAGCTGGAATGCGAAGGCCTGCTGGCGGTGTGCGTGCAGCACGAGTTCGATCACCTCAACGGCAAGCTGTTCGTCGACTACCTGTCGCAGCTCAAACGCGACCGGATCAAGAAGAAGCTGGAAAAGCAGCACCGCCAGCAAGCCTGATCCCGACCTTCCTGAAGGCTTGCTCCGGCAAGCCTTTTTCTTTTTTGAAGCGAGAACTCCATGCGCATCGTCTTTGCAGGCACTCCAGAGTTTGCCGCCGAACACCTCAAGGCCCTGCTCGACAGCCCTTACCAGATCGTCGGCGTCTACACCCAGCCCGACCGCCCTGCCGGCCGTGGCCAGAAGCTCATGCCGAGCGCGGTCAAGGCGCTGGCCGTGGCCCATGACATCCCCGTGTTCCAGCCGCCAACCTTGCGCAACGCAGATGCCCAGGCCGAACTCGCTGCGCTGAAACCGGACCTGATGGTGGTGGTCGCCTATGGCCTGATCCTGCCCCAGGCCGTGCTGGACATCCCGCGCCTGGGCTGCATCAACAGCCATGCCTCGCTGCTGCCACGCTGGCGCGGTGCGGCGCCGATCCAGCGCGCCGTGGAAGCCGGCGATGCCGACAGCGGCGTCACCGTGATGCGCATGGAAGCTGGCCTGGACACCGGCCCGATGCTGCTCAAGGTGGTCACGCCGATCAGCGCTGACGACACCGGTGGCAGCTTGCATGACCGCCTCGCCGAGATGGGCCCGCCCGCCGTGGTGCAGGCCATTGCCGGCTTGGCCGACGGCAGCTTGCAGGGCGAGGTGCAGGACGATGCCCTGGCCACTTATGCACACAAGCTGAACAAGGACGAGGCGCGCATCGACTGGAACCGCCCGGCCGTCGAGCTTGAGCGTCTGATCCGTGCCTTCAACCCATGGCCGGTGTGCCACAGCACGCTCGATGGCGAGAGCGTGAAAGTTCTCGCCGCCAACTTGTCCACAGGCAAGGGCGCCCCGGGCGAGATCATCGAAGCCAGCAAGGACGGCCTGGTGGTCGCCTGCGGTGACCAGGCCCTGAGCCTGACCCGCCTGCAATTGCCCGGTGGCAAGGCCCTGGCCTTCAGCGACCTGTTCAACAGCCGCCGCGAGAAGTTCGCCAGTGGCAAGGTGCTGGGCCAATGAACCCACGCCTCGCCGCCGCCCGTGCCTTGGCCGCTGTACTCAGCGGCAAGGCCTCGCTGAACAGCTCGCTGCCAGCGCAACTGGACAAGGTCGATGAGCGCGACCGTGGTCTGACCCAGGACCTGGCCTTCGGCACCGCCCGCTGGCAGCCGCGCCTCGACCTGCTCGCCGCACAGCTGCTGCAAAAGCCCTTCAAGGCCGCCGATGCCGATGTGCAGGCACTGCTGCTGGTCGGTCTGTACCAGCTGTTCTACACACGCGTTCCAGCCCACGCCGCCATCGGCGAAACCGTCGGCTGCGCCGACAAGCTGAAGAAGCCTTGGGCCAAGGGCCTGCTCAATGCCGTGCTGCGCCGCGCCCAACGCGAAGGCGAAGCACTGCTCGCCGGCATGGAACGCGACCCGGTGGTGCGCACCGCCCACCCGCGCTGGCTGCAAAAGCAACTGAAAGCCTTCTGGCCAGAACAGTGGGAAGCGATCTGCGCCGCCAACAATGCGCACCCGCCAATGATCCTGCGGGTCAACCGCCGCCACCACAGCCGCGATGCCTACCTGGCGCTGCTGGCCGAAGCGGGCATCAGCGCCAGCGCCTGCCAATTCAGCCGCGACGGCATCGTTCTGACCGAGGCCTGCGACGTGCGTGGCCTGCCGGGCTTTGCCCAAGGCTGGGTGAGCGTGCAGGACGAAGCCGCGCAGCTGTCTGCCGACCTGCTTGAACTGGCCCCCGGCCAGCGCGTGCTCGACGCCTGCTGCGCGCCGGGCGGCAAGACCTGCCACCTGCTCGAAGCCGAAGCGGGCCTGGCGCATCTGGTGGCCATCGACCTGGAAGCCAAGCGCCTGACCCGCGTGCGTGAAAACCTCGACCGCCTGCAGCTGGACGCCGAGCTGATCGCCTGCGACGCCCGCGACACCGCCAGCTGGTGGGACGGCAAGCCGTTCCAGCGCATCCTGCTCGATGCACCGTGCTCGGCCACAGGCGTGATCCGCCGCCACCCGGACATCAAGCTGACCCGCCAGGCCGACGACATTCCGGCCCTGGCTGCCCTGCAAGGCGAGCTGCTCGATGCCCTGTGGCCGACCCTGGAAGTGGGCGGCATGCTGCTGTACGCCACCTGCTCCAGCCTGCCGACCGAGAACACCGAGGTGATCGACGCCTTCCTCGCCCGCACCCCGGGTGCACGGGAGCTGGACCTGGCCACCGAGGCAGGCCTGCGCCAGCCCCATGGCCGCCAGTTGCTGGCCCAGGAAGGCGGCCACGACGGGTTCTACTATGCCAAGCTGATCAAGATCGCCGCCTCGCGCGGGTAAGCAAAACGTTAGGGAGTAGCGGATGAAGATCATCATCCTCGGCGCAGGGCAGGTGGGCGGTACGCTGGCAGAACACCTGGCGAGCGAAGCCAACGACATCACCGTGGTCGATACCGACGGCGAACGCCTGCGCGACCTCGGCGACCGTCTCGACATCCGCACCGTGCAGGGCCGTGGCTCGCTGCCCACAGTGCTGCGCCAGGCCGGTGCCGATGACGCCGACATGCTGGTGGCGGTGACCAACAGCGATGAAACCAACATGGTCGCCTGCCAGGTGGCCTACTCGCTGTTCCACACCCCGACCAAGATCGCCCGGGTGCGCGAGTCGGCCTACCTCACCCGCGAGGAGCTGTTCGACAACGACCACATTCCGGTGGACGTGCTGATCAGCCCCGAGCAGGTGGTGACCAACTACATCAAGCGCCTGATCGAGCACCCCGGTTCGCTGCAGGTGATCGACTTTGCCGAAGGCAAGGCCCAGCTGGTGGCGGTCAAGGCGTACTACGGCGGCCCACTGGTGGGCCAGCAGTTGCGCCAGATCCGCGCCCACATGCCCAATGTCGATACCCGCGTGGCGGCGATCTTCCGTCGCGACCGGCCGATCACCCCGCGTGGCGACACGGTCATCGAAGCGGATGACGAGGTGTTCTTCATTGCCGCGCGCAAGGACATCCGCGCCGTGATGGGCGAGCTGCGCCGCATCGACGAGACCAACAAGCGCGTGGTCATCGCCGGCGGCGGGCAGATCGGCGAGCGCCTGGCCGAGGCCATCGAAAGCCGCTACCAGGTGAAGATCATCGAGATGAGCCCGGCACGTTGCCGCCACCTCTCCGATACCCTGGAAAGCACCGTGGTGCTGCAGGGCAGCGCCTCGGACAAGGACCTGATGCTCGAAGAGAACATCGCCGATGCCGACATCTTCCTGGCGCTGACCAACGACGACGAGGCCAACATCATGTCGTCGCTGCTGGCCAAGCGCCTGGGCGCGCGCAAGGTGATGACCATCATCAACAACCCGGCCTATGTCGACCTGGTGCAAGGGGGCGACATCGATATTGCCATCAGCCCGCAGCTGGCCACCATCGGCACCTTGCTGGCGCATGTGCGCCGGGGCGATATCGTCAGCGTGCACTCGCTGCGCCGCGGTGCGGCGGAGGCCATCGAGGCGGTGGCGCACGGTGACGCGAAGTCGAGCAAGGTGGTCGGCAAGGCCATCGAAGACATCGCCCTGCCGCCCGGTACCACCATCGGCGCGATCATCCGTGATGAACAAGTGCTGATTGCCCATGACGACACGGTGATCGAGACGGGTGACCATGTGATCCTGTTCGTTGTGGATAAAAAGCAGATCCGCGATGTGGAGAAGCTGTTCCACGTCGGCTTGACCTTCTTCTGAGGAGAAACGGCATGCGCGAGTCGCTGGAAAAGATGCTGGCCAAGGGTGTGGATAACCCGCTGCTGCGGTTTGGCCTGGGCAAGGCCTGGCTGGATGAGGGTAACGGTGCCGAAGCGGCGGTGCACCTGGCGCGCTGTGTGGAACAGGACCCGAAGTATTCGGCGGCGTGGAAGCTGCTGGGCAAGGCCTATCAGCTGCAAGGTGACGTGACGGCGGCGCGCAAGGCCTGGGAAGACGGGATTGTGGCGGCGCAGGCCCATGGGGACAAGCAGGCCGAGAAGGAGATGACGGTGTTTCTGAAGAAGTTGAATAAGGTCTGAGAATGCTGGGGCTGCTTTGCAGCCCATCGCTGGCAAGCCAGCGAAAGGGGCGCAAAGCGCCCCCAAGTTCTCAATACCAGCGCGCCTCGCCCGCGGGGCGTTTCTTGAAGCGCTTCATGCTCCACATGTACTGGCTCGGATACTCGCGCACATAACGCTCGACCACCTTGCTCATCGCAGTCGCCGACACCGTGACATCCTCGCTGTACATCTCCTCCGGCGCCGCTTCCAGGAACACCTTGAAGCCCGACCCATCCGGCAGCCGCAGGGCATGCAGGAACACCCCCACCGCCTTGCCACCGGCCAGCATGTTCGGCACGAACTTGCTGGTCAGCGCCTGGGTCCCCAGGAACGGCACGAACACCCCGGCAGACTCGGCCGGCTCCGGGTCGGCGGGAATACCCACCTGCCCACCCCGACGCACTTCCTTGATCACGCTGAGGATGCCTTCCTTGGTCGATGGCGCCACGCGGTTGCCCATCTGCACGCGCTGCTCGCGCAGCAGGTCATCCACCGCCTTCAGCTTCGGCGGCCGGTAGAAGATGATCGGTTTGCACTGGCTGCAATAGAAATGGTTGAGCACTTCCCAGTTGCCCAGGTGGCTGGTGATGCCGACCACGCCCTTGCCCGAGGCCAGGGCCTGCTCCAGCACTTCCAGGCCGTGCACTTCCTTGACCAGCTCCAGCGAACGCTGCGGCGGCCAGATCCAGGCACAGGCGCTTTCGGTGAAGGACTTGCCGATGTCTTTCAGCGCACGGCCGACCAGTTGCTCACGCTCGGCCGGGTCCATCTCCGGGAAGCACTTGGCCAGGTTGATCCGCACAACGTTGCGCGACCCATTGGGGACTTTCCACATCAACCAGCCGATACCGGCGCCAACGCGCTGCACAGCGCCCCAGGGCAGCTTGGCAAACAGACGCAGCACCCCGACCATCAGGGCGCCCTTGAACTTTTCCACAGGCGAATTCCTTATTTCAGCAAGGCGCGCATTGTAACCCCTCAGCGCAGCA
>Ga0160431_100815_pt1 | contig 10298 bp, 7 predicted proteins | sample HID1971K_E0MG_FD_108212 | JGI IMG/M metagenome (GOLD analysis project Ga0160431, IMG submission 108212) | Enriched millipede-associated microbial communities from UW Madison campus, WI, USA - HID1971K_E0 MG | ecosystem: Host-associated > Arthropoda: Insects > Digestive system > Unclassified ...
AACCATGGCCTGACAGACCGTGGCACGTTGCAACAAATGTAGGAGCGAGCTTGCTCGCGATGCGCCGCGCGGGCGGCGCTCGATCTCATGACCACCACAAAAGTCGTGGCGAGCAGTCAGTGCTTCATCCCCAGCTCGGCATCATCCAACAGCGCTTTGGCCAAGCCACTCAGGTAGTGGGAAGCCCAGATCAATTTCTGGTCACCGTCCATCAACCCAGTCAGGGTCATGTCTCGCACATAGCCCATCAGCTCAGAAGCCTGTTCTCGAGCTGATTGGCAAGGGATGCCGGGCGCAATGCAAAACAATGGTTGGGTCATGCCTTCGCCTTGGAAGAACTGGGTCTTGCCCACCGTTGTGCAGTTTTTTGTGTCGTCTGTGCTCATTGTTGGATCTCCCTGAGTTTTCATTGCCTGGTCTGGCCCTTTCGCGGGACAAGCCCGCTCCCACAAGATCTCCGCCGCCCTCAGGCATGGCGGGGAACCTGTGGGAGCGGGCTTGTCCCGCGAAAGGGCCAGACCAGACAACGCATGGCTCGCGGCCTAGTGCAGCACCCGCGGCTCCGCCGGCATCTGCGCCTGGATCAACGCCGTCTCTAGCAACACCCGCAGCGTTTCGAGTTCATGCATGGAGGCCATCATCAGGATCGATGCCGGAGATTTGGGCTGCAGCAACAAGGCCTGATGCACCACGGTATGTGCGCACTGCGCGTACTCCGTGGCCTGGATGATGGTGTCTTCGAGGGAATGGAAGTTGTGAGGTGGATCGGGAACGATCTTAAGCATTGGTATTTTTCTCGATGAGGGCCGCCACCATCTGCTGTCAAACAAAAGGGTGGCAGCTGTGCATGGGTTGACAGACCGGTAGAAAAATCCAAAAAACCCGGCGCACACGAGGTGCCCCACACACAGCCACCATAAAGGCGAAAACCATGAGAATTTTCTGGACGGCCTGTCAAAGCCGGTCGTTGATGCGCAACGACCGCCCGAGACTAGAGCGCCACCCAGCACATCGCAATGGCTTGGAAGGGCTAAGAGTATGTTTGGGAAATGGACTACAAGAAAGCGGGAAATTCCTACAATTTGCACACAAATCGCAACAACTTACACTTTCGCCAACTCCATCCCCGCCACCCCACCTTCTAAACCCATATCACCCACACCAATTAACCTTCTTCCCTCCCCGTTCAAACCCTAGACTCGGTCCAACCCCGCAAAGGACCGCCCCCATGCCCGAGACTCTGCTCAGCCCCCGCAACCTCGCCTTCGAACTCTACGAAGTCCTCGACGCCGAAGCCCTGACCGAGCGCCCGCGCTTCGCCGAGCACAGCCGCGAAACCTTCGACGCCGCGCTGACCACCGCCCGCACCATCGCCGAGAAGTACTTCGCCCCGCACAACCGCAAGGCCGACGAAAACGAGCCGCGCTACGTCGACGGCCGCGCCGAGCTGATTCCCGAGGTCAAACCCGCCGTCGACGCCTTCCTCGAAGCCGGTTTCCTCAACGCCAACCGCGACTTCGAAGTCGGCGGCATGCAGCTGCCCAGCCTGGTGTCGCAAGCCTGCTTCGCCCACTTCCAGGCCGCCAACGCCGGCACCACGGCCTACCCGTTCCTGACCATGGGCGCAGCCAACCTGGTCGAAAGCTTCGGCAGCGAAGAACAGAAACGCCTGTTCCTGCAGCCGATGATCGAAGGCCGCTACTACGGCACCATGGCCCTGACCGAACCCCACGCAGGCTCGTCGCTGGCCGATATCCGTACCCGCGCCGAACCCGCCGGCGACGGCAGCTACCGGCTCAAGGGCAACAAGATCTTCATTTCCGGCGGCGACCATGAACTGTCGGAAAACATCGTGCACATGGTCCTGGCCAAGCTGCCGGACGCCCCCGCCGGGGTAAAAGGCATTTCGCTGTTCATCGTGCCCAAGTACCTGGTCAACCAGGACGGCAGCCGTGGCCCGCGCAACGATGTGCTGCTGGCCGGCCTGTTCCACAAGATGGGCTGGCGCGGCACCACCTCCACCGCGCTGAACTTCGGCGACAACGGCCAGTGCGTCGGCTATCTGGTGGGCCAGCCACACCAGGGCCTGGCCTGCATGTTCCAGATGATGAACGAGGCACGCATCGGCGTCGGCATGGGCGCGGTGATGCTCGGTTACGCCGGCTACCTGTATTCACTGGAATACGCCCGGCAACGCCCGCAGGGCCGCCTGCCGGACAGCAAGGACCCCCTCAGCCCGGCCGTACCGATCATCAACCACACCGACGTGAAGCGCATGCTGCTGGCACAAAAGGCCTACGTCGAAGGTGCGTTCGACCTGGGCCTGTACGCTGCCCGTCTGTTCGACGACACCCACACAGCCGCCGACGAAAGCGCACGCAAACAGGCCAAGGAGCTGCTCGACCTGCTGACCCCGATCGTCAAGTCCTGGCCCTCGACGTTCTGCCTCAAGGCCAACGAACTGGCAATCCAGATCCTCGGCGGCCACGGCTACACCCGCGAATACCCGGTCGAGCAGTACTACCGCGACAACCGCCTGAACCCGATCCACGAGGGCACCGAAGGCATCCAGTCGCTCGACCTGCTCGGTCGCAAACTGGCGCAGAACAACGGTGCCGGCCTCAAGCAGCTGATCCGGCTGATCGCCAGCACCGGCGAGCGCGCCAGCCACCATCCGAACCTCGACCCCCTGCGCCAGCCCCTGGAGCAACTGGTCAATCGCCTGCAAGGCGTAACCCTGGCCCTGCTTGGCGACCTGGCGCAAGGCAGAATCGCCGGCACCCTGGCCAACTCCGCCCTGTACCTCAAGGCCTTCGGCCACTGCGTCGTCGGCTGGCGTTGGCTGGAACAGGCGATCCACGCCGAACTCGGCCTTCTCAAGGGCAATGCCGCGGACCGCGACTTCTACCTGGGCAAATTGCAGGCCGCCCGTTATTTCCTGACCTGGGAAGTACCTGGCTGCCATAATGAGCTGGCATTGCTCGAGGCACGCGACGACACTTGCCTCGCCATGCAAGAGGGGTGGTTCTAGGGGGAGCCACCGTGTAAACGGAGGCTTCCACATGTTCGATTCCAGCGCCCTGCTGCGCCAGCGCTTTGCCGCGCTGCGCAGCACGGCCGAGTTGTTTTCCCTGCGCCATGTAAAACAGTCGCACCAGTCGCTTTCGGTACGGCGCAACGTCGCCGAGCCGCCTTGCTTCAGCCAGGACGAAGGCGCCATGCTGACCGTGCGGGTCAATGGCGTGGAGGCCTATGCCGCCACCGCCGACCTGTCCCAGCAGGGCCTGCAGCGCGCCCTGGAACACGCCGAATCACTGGCCCGGCAAATCGCCGGGCAGAGCCTGCTCGACCTGCGCGAGCAACCGGTGCCCAGTGCGCGTCATGACCATGTCTCGCCCAACTTCGACCAGCCGCTGCCAAGCCTCGCCGACTGCCTGGGCCTGCTCGCCGCCGAATCGGCCAGCGTGCCCAAGGACAGCCGCCTGGTCGATTGGCAGGCCAGCCTGAGCATGAGCCTGGTCGAGCAGACCTACCTGAACTCCGCCGGCGCCGAACTGCGTCATGCCCAGCGCTTCCTGTTCCCGGGCCTGGGCGTGACCGCCAGCGACGGCCAGGACAGCCAGAGCCGCAGCCTGGGCCGGGACAACTTCGGCCAGCAGGGTGGCTTCGAAATCGTCGAGCGCTGCGGCCTGCTCGGCGCCGCCAGCCGCGTTGCCGACGAAGCCTTGCAACTGCTGCAGGCCCCCAACACCCCGAGCGGCCCGCGCGACCTGTTGCTGATGCCCGACCAGATGATGCTGCAGATCCATGAGTCCATCGGCCACCCGCTGGAGATGGACCGCATTCTCGGCGACGAGCGCAACTACGCCGGCACCAGCTTCGTCAAAACCAGCGATTTCGGTCACCTGCAGTACGGCTCGAAACTGCTCAACGTCACCTTCGACCCAACCATAGGCGAAGAACTGGCCAGCTACAGCCATGACGACGACGGCAGCCAGGCCAGCAAGCAGTTCCTGATCCGCGACGGCCTGTTGCTGCGCCCGCTGGGCGGCGCGCTGTCGCAATTCCGCTCCGGCCTCGACGGTGTGGCCAACAGCCGCGCCTGTGGCTGGAACCGCGCGCCGATCGACCGCATGGCCAACCTCAACATCGAGCCGGGCGATCAGTCGCTGCAGCAACTGATCGAAGGCATCGAGCACGGCATCCTGATGCGCACCAACCGCTCCTGGTCCATCGACGATGCGCGCAACAAGTTCCAGTTCGGCTGCGAATGGGGCCAGCTGATCGAAAACGGCGAGCTCAAGGGCATCTTCAAGAACCCCAACTACCGCGGCATCTCCGCGCAGTTCTGGGGCAACCTGGCGGCGGTCGGCGACCGCAGCACCTTCCAGGTACTGGGCACACCCAACTGCGGCAAGGGCGAACCCAACCAGGTGGTTCGGGTCGGCCACGCCTCGCCGGCCTGCGTGTTCCGCCAGATCGACGTATTCGGGGGAGACGCCTGATGAGCGCCACACCACAGCAACGCTTCGAAGGCCTGGTCAGCGCCCTGCGTGATGCCCTGCAACCCGGCGAACAGTTCACCCTCGGCTACAGCGCCGAACAGTCGCAGTTCGTGCGCTTCAACCACGCCAAGGTGCGCCAGGCCGGCGCAGTCAGCCAGGCCAGCGCACACCTGCGGCTGATCCGCGACGGGCGTCAGGCAGAACATCAGGTGACCCTGAGCGACGATGCGCAACTGGACCGTCAGCGCCTGAACGATGCCTTGGCGCAACTGCGCCAGATCCTGCCGTTGCTGGCCAAGGACCCCTACCTGCGCCTGGACGAAAACGCCTGGCACAGCCACAGCCTGCAAGCGCAAGCGCTGCCGGAGCTAAGCGACGTCCTGGCATTGCTCGACCGCGAGGCCGGCGACCTGGACCTGGTCGGGATCTATGCCGCCGGCCCGATCAGCCGGGGCTTCGCCAGCTCCTTTGGCGCCTTTGGCTGGCATCAGGCCAACAGCTTCAACTTCGACTGGAGCCTGTTCCACGACAATGGCCAGGCCGTGAAGGCCAACTATGCCGGCCAGCTGTGGAGCGACGACGATTTCATCGCACGCCTGCGTCTTGCCCGTGAACAACTGGGCTTCCTCGGCCGCCCGGCGATCACCCTCAAGCCTGGGAGCTACCGCGCTTACCTGGCACCTGCCGCCATGGACGAAATCGCCGGCATGCTGTGCTGGGGCGGTTTCTCCGCCCAGGCCCTGGCCACCGGCAACAGCGCCCTGCAGCGTCTGTACAGCGGCGATGCGCAGCTGAGCCCGCAGGTCAGTTTCAGCGAGCAGGTCAGCGGCTCGTTGAGCCCGGCGTTTTCCGATGAGGGCTCACCGCGCCTGGATGTGGCCTTGATCCGCCAGGGGCAAGCCGTGGACAGGTTGGTCAGCGCCCGCAGTGCGGTGGAGTTCGAGCTGCTGGCCAATGGCGCCGACAGCTACGAGTCACCCTGCGCGCTGAGCCTGGCCCCGGGCGAACTGGCCAGCGAGCAGATTCTCGAACGGCTTGGCACCGGGCTGTACATCAGCAACCTGTGGTACTTGAACTATTCGGACCTGCCAGCGGCGCGCATGACCGGGCTTACCCGCTTTGCCACCTTCTGGGTGGAGAACGGGGAGATTCAGGGGCCGGTCAGCACCATGCGCTTCGATGACAGCTTGTACAGCCTGCTGGGCGACCAGCTGGAAGACCTGACGCGCGAGCGCGAGATGATCTTGTCGACCAGTACCTATGGGCAGCGCAGCACCGGGTCGAGTCATTTGCCGGGGGCGCTGGTCAAAGGGCTGACCCTGACTTTGTGATTGGCCATTCGGGCCTCATCGCCGGCAAGCCGGCTCCCACAGTGTCCGCGGCGAAGCGGAACGTGTGGGAGCCGGCTTGCCGGCGATGAGGCCGGGACAGACGGAAGAGGAAGCCATGCCAGAACGCACCCCGCTGGACCCCACCACCGCCCGCTGGATCCCCTGGGTAGTGGCGATCGCATTCTTCATGCAGTCCCTGGACGGCACCATCCTCAACACCGCCCTGCCGGCCATGGCCCGTTCCCTGGAAGAAGACCCGCTGCGCATGCAGGGCGTGATCATCGCCTACATGCTCACCGTGGCCCTGCTGATTCCCGCCTCGGGCTGGATCGCCGACCGCTTCGGCACCAAGCGCATCTTCTTCAGCGCCATCCTGTTGTTCAGCTTCGGCTCGCTGCTGTGCGCCATGGCCAACAGCCTCGGCTTCCTGATCTTCGCCCGCGTCGTGCAAGGCCTGGGCGGCGCACTGATGCTGCCGGTGGGGCGCCTGGTGGTGCTGCGCGCCTACCCCCGTACCGAGCTGGTGCGGATCATGAGCTTCATCACCATCCCCGGCCTGCTCGGCCCGCTGCTCGGCCCGACCCTGGGCGGCTGGCTGGTGGAAATCCTCAGCTGGCACTGGATCTTCCTGCTCAACCTGCCGGTGGGCGCCGTGGGTTGCTATGCGGTGTGGAAGTTCATCCCCGACCTGCGCGGCGCCGAGCGCACCACCTTCGACGGCCCGGGCTTCATCCTGTTCGGCGCAGCCATGGTGCTGATCACCATCGCCATGGAAGGCCTGGGCGAACTGCACTTGCCGCACTTGCGGGTGATGCTCTTGCTGTTCGCCGGCATGGCCTGCCTGGCCGCCTACTGGCTGCGCGCCGGGCGCGACCCGGAGCCGCTGTTCTCGCCCAGCCTGTTCCGCGTGCGCACCTTCGCCATCGGCATTCTCGGCAACCTGTTCGCGCGCCTGGGCAGTGGCGCCCTGCCCTTCCTGGTGCCGTTGCTGCTGCAGGTGGCGCTGGGCTACTCACCGGCACAGGCCGGCATGAGCATGATCCCGCTGGCGGCGGCGGCGATGCTTGCCAAGTCCGTCGCCAGGCCGCTGATCGAACGCCTTGGCTACCGCATCGTGCTCACCGGCAACACCCTGTTGCTGGGCCTGCTGCTGGCCAGCCTCGGGCTGGTCGACGAGCAGACGCCGTATGTCCTGCTGCTGGTCCAGCTGGGCCTGCTCGGCGCGGTCAACTCGATGCAGTTCACGGCCATGAACACGGTGACCCTGATCGACCTCGACGATGCCGCCGCCAGCAGCGGCAACAGCTTGCTGTCGGTAGTCGCGCAGCTCTCGCTGAGCCTGGGCGTAGCCTGCGCTGGCGCCTTGCTTGGCGGTTTCACCGCAGCCGGCAGTGCTGACGGCGTGGAAACCACCTTGGAAGCCTTCCAGCTGACCTTCGTGACCATCGGCATCATGGCCATGCTGGCCGCCGCGATCTTCCTGCAACTGGCGCCGACGGACGGAAGGCGTGCCCGTCGTCCGGAACAGCACGTGGAATCGTAGGGCGAATGGCCACGGGGCTGGTAGACTGTGCGGCATTTTTCGCTTCGCACCGCAGGCCCGCCTCGTGACCACCGATTCCACCGCCTTTGCTACCTTGCCGCTGTCCGCCGCCATGCTGGCCAACCTGGACGCCCTCGGCTATGCCTCGATGACGCCGATCCAGGCCCAGAGCCTGCCGGTCATCCTCAGAGGCCAGGACCTGATCGCCCAGGCCAAGACCGGCAGCGGCAAGACCGCCGCCTTCGGCATCGGCCTGCTCAACCCGATCAACCCGCGCTACTTCGGTTGCCAGGCCCTGGTGCTGTGCCCGACCCGCGAGCTCGCCGACCAGGTGGCCAAGGAGTTGCGCCGCCTGGCCCGCGCCGAGGACAACATCAAGATCCTGACCCTCTGCGGCGGCGTTTCGCTGGGCCCGCAGATCGCCTCGCTGGAGCACGGTGCGCACATCATCGTCGGCACCCCGGGCCGCATCCAGCAGCACCTGGACAAGGGCACCCTGGTGCTCGACGGGCTCAACACCCTGGTGCTGGACGAAGCGGATCGCATGCTCGACATGGGCTTCTTCGACGCCATCGCCAGCATCATCGGCAAGACCCCGTCGCGCCGCCAGACCCTGCTGTTCTCGGCCACCTACCCGGCCGGTATCGAGCAACTGGCCGCCGACTTCATGCGCAAGCCGCAACAGGTCAAGGTCGAAAGCCTGCACACGGACAACCAGATCGAGCAGCGCTTCATCGAGATCGACCCGCAGCAGCGCCTGGAGGCCGTCACCCGTGTGCTCGGCCACTACCGCCCGCAGTCCTGCGTGGCGTTCTGCTTCACCAAGCAGCAGTGCGAGGACGTGGTTGCCCACCTGACTGCAAAGGGCATCGTCGCCCAGTCCCTGCATGGCGACCTGGAGCAACGTGACCGCGACCAGGTGCTGACCATGTTCGCCAACCGCAGCAGTTCGGTGCTGGTGGCCACCGACGTGGCCGCTCGTGGCCTGGATATCGATGGCCTGGACATGGTCATCAACGTCGAACTGGCGCGTGATGCGGAAATTCACGTGCACCGTGTCGGCCGTACCGGTCGCGCTGGCGAGAAAGGCATCGCTGTCAGCCTGGTGGCACCGGCCGAAGGCCATCGCGCCCAGGCCATCGAAGCGCTGCAGAAGAGCCCGCTGCGCTGGGATCAGCTGGACGGTCTGAAGAACAAGGGTGGCGAGCCGCTGCTGCCGGTGATGACCACCCTGTGCATTGCCGCAGGGCGCAAGGACAAGCTGCGTCCGGGTGACATTCTGGGTGCGCTGACCGGTGATGCCGGCATTCCTGGCAAGCAGGTGGGCAAGATCGCCATCTTCGACTTCCAGGCCTTTGTGGCCGTGGAGCGGGCGCTGGCCAAGCAGGCCATGCAGCGGCTCAACAGCGGCAAGATCAAGGGCCGCGCCCTGAAAGTGCGCATTATCTGAAGTCTTTTGGGGGCTGCTTTGCAGCCCATCGCCGGCAAGCCGGCTCCCACAGGATCTCCACAGCCTACGGGCATCGTGCAGACCTTGTGGGAGCCGGCTTGCCGGCGATTGGGCCGCAGCGCGGCCCCTGTTACTTGAAAGAGGTTACCCCGTGCACACCACCGACGTGATCATCCTCGGCGCCGGCGCCGCCGGCCTGATGTGCGCCCAGCTCAGCGCCCGCCGTGGCCGCCGGGTGCTGCTGCTCGACCACGCCAACAAGCCAGGCAAGAAGATCCTCATGTCTGGCGGCGGTCGCTGCAACTTCACCAACATGTACACCGAGCCGGCCAACTTCCTGTCGCAGAACGCACACTTCTGCAAATCGGCCCTGGCCCGCTACACCCAGTGGGACTTCATCGAACTGGTGGCCAAGCACGGCGTGCCCTACCACGAGAAGAAACTCGGCCAGCTGTTCTGCGACAACAAGGCCAGTGACATCCTCAACATGCTCTTGGCCGAATGCGACGACGCCGGTGTCGACCTGCGCATGGAAACCAGCATCCAGCACATCGAGAAGACCGAAAACGGCTACCTGCTGCAGACCAGCGCCGGCCAGTTCGCCTGCCAGTCGCTGGTGATCGCCACCGGAGGCCTGTCGATCCCGACCCTGGGCGCGACCGGTTTCGGTTACCAGGTGGCGCGCCAATTCGGCCATACCCTGCTGCCGACCCGCGCCGGCCTGGTGCCCTTTACCATCACCGAGCCCCAACTCAAGGCACTGTGCACCGAGCTGTCGGGCACTTCGCTCGATTGCACGGCCAGTTGCAACGGCACCAGCTTCCGCGAAAACCTGCTGTTCACCCACCGGGGCCTGAGCGGCCCGGCGATCCTGCAGATCTCGTCGTTCTGGGAGGCTGGCGACACCGTCGAAATCAACCTGCTGCCCGACCGTGATGCGCTGACCTGGCTGCAACAGCAACAGACCGAGCGCGCCAATGCCGAGCTCAAGACCGTGTTGGGCGAGGTCTTCACCCGCAAGCTGGCCAACCTTCTGGCCGAGCAGTGGTTCGAGTCCAAGCCGATGAAGCAGTACACCCCGGCGGAGCTGGCGCAGATCGCCGACAAGCTGGCGGCCTGGCAGGTGGTGCCGGCCGGCACCGAGGGCTATCGCACCGCCGAAGTGACCCTGGGCGGCGTCGATACCCGCGAAGTGTCCTCCAAGACCATGGAATCGCTGAAGACCCCTGGGCTGTACTTCATCGGCGAAGTGCTGGATGTCACCGGCCACCTGGGCGGCTTCAATTTCCAGTGGGCCTGGGCATCGGCCAACGCTGCGGCGCAGTTCGTGTAGAGTAGAATCCATTCAGCACGGAACGCTTCTTGCTGGTCCGTGCGGCAATGCATTCATTCGATCACTGCCCAAGGCCATCATGTCATCGAGCTCGTTCCGTCAGTCACTGCGTCGCCTGTGGGGCCAAGACAAGTTC
>Ga0160431_100819_pt1 | contig 10269 bp, 8 predicted proteins | sample HID1971K_E0MG_FD_108212 | JGI IMG/M metagenome (GOLD analysis project Ga0160431, IMG submission 108212) | Enriched millipede-associated microbial communities from UW Madison campus, WI, USA - HID1971K_E0 MG | ecosystem: Host-associated > Arthropoda: Insects > Digestive system > Unclassified ...
ACGCGATCTCGCTGCTCGGCGACACCTCGGCGACCGGCGGCGGAGCAGCCGCTCCCGCACCGACCGCGCCTGCGACCGGTGGCAACACCACCACCGGAACCGACAGCATCGTCGGCGGCACCCAGATCACCGCCCCTGTCACCGCCCCCATCGGCGTGACCGGCAACGCGATCTCCCTGCTCGACGACGCCGCCGTCACCCGCACCGGGACCGGGGGAACCACCGCACCGACCGCACCCGCGACCGGAGGGAACACCACCACAGGAACCGACGGCATCCTCGGCGGCACCCAGCTGGCGCTGCCGATCAACCTGCCGATCACGATCGGGGGGAACGCCATCTCCGTCGTCGGCGAAAGCACGGTGACGGACCCCGGAACGAACCCGGGAACCGACCCCGGAACGGATCCGGGCACCGATCCGGGAACGGACCCTGGCACGGACCCGGGCACGGACCCCGGAACCGACCCCGGCACGGACCCGGGAACCGACCCCGGCACGACCCCCGGCACCTCGACCGGTGGCGCCACCGCTTCGGGCGCGACGACCACCGGCCAGGCGGAGGGTCTCGCCATGACCGGCGGGAGCTCGCCTGCGGGCCTGATCACCCTCGCCGGAGTCCTGCTCCTCCTCGGAGCCGCAGGCCTCCTGCGACGTCGTCGACTGACGGCGTAGTGAAGGCGCCGGTGGTGCGGTCATCCTCGGGGGAGGAGATCCCGCGCCACCGGTGCGCCGCGTCGTTCCCCACCCCGACGGGATCGTAGCCCCAGCTCACCGTCGCTCGACGTCGGCGCAGAGGGCGGATGCCCCGTGGTCTCCCCACCACGGGGCATCCGTCGCGCCCGCTCACGGAAGCCCCGTCGGCCCCTTCTCGGGCCGACCGAGCGGGCACGACCGAGAGGCGCAGTCGCATCCAGGGCGCTCGAGGTGTAACGGTTCGGGGCCGTCCGGACATGAACAGAGTGTGCAGACAAGGATGGGAGCGCCCATGACGAACGTTTCCGACAATCGCCTCCTCGACGCCCTCCGGCTCGCGGATCCCGCCGCAGCCGTGACGCTGTCGACCGCCGACGCGACATCGGCCGTTCGACGCGCCCGTGCGGCGCGGAAGCCGACACCGCCCTCCGTGTCGCGGCCGCGACCCCGATCGCGCCGATCCCCGATGAGGCGTTCACGGCCGCGGCGGCACTCAGCCTCCTCCGTCCGCGTGATCAGGAGCTCATCCGCCTCGTCGTGTGGGAGGAGCTCTCCGTGGCCGATGCCGGACGGGTGCTCGGCATCCGCCCGGGGACGGCACGTATTCGAGGGCGCTGGCCCGCCTCCGTGAGGCCTACACGCTCCTCGACGAGGACTGACCGGCGGCGGGAGGGTGGCCCGTCGCGGCCGCACGAGCGCCGGGGAGCCCTCCGCGCCCGGGCCAGGAGGGCGTCGCGGCGTCACTCGACGACGGGCAGACCGTCCTCGTCGAAGACGACGCCCTCGGCGATCAGGCGCTCGCGTGCGGCGTGATGGACCACGCCGCGCTGGGGCGGGTGGGGTTCGAGCAGGCCCAGCAGGATCTCCCTGGTGGCGTTCGGGTGGTGGGCGACCTCGATCCGCACACCCCAGAACCGGTCGTGAGCGAAACGGGCGAGCGCCGCCTCGTCGGCATCCGGATTGTGCGCCGCGGCGGCACGGATCGCCTGGTTGGGATCGGCCACGAGCTGCTCGAACTCCTCCGGGGTGTGCGCGCCGCGCGCCAGCAGATAGCGACGCTCCTCGTCCGCCAGCTGCTCCGGTGTCTTGCGCTTCCCCATGCCCTCTCCTCCCCCGCAGCGCCGATGCGGCCCGGGAGCGTCAGTCTATTCAGCGCATCGGACATGCATCTCGCCCAGGAACTTGCCACCCAGGCACGGACTCAGCCGAAGGGCGCACCGGCGTCCCCGACACGAGGGACGAGGAGGAGCCCGGTGAGGCGACGCGAGAGCCGCTCCGCCTCGGCCTCCTGCTGCTCGGGCTGCTGCTGCTCGGGCTGCTGCTGATCGGGCTGCCCCGCGACCATCCCACCCGACGGCGCGGCCCCTCCTCCGGGAGCGCTCGCCCCCGCGAGCACGCTCACTCCCGCACGGATCTGCAGGTCTTCGAACGTCATGGGCAGGCTCTCGCACCGCGCGTGCCCGCACAGCAGGTGCGCGAGCTCATGGCTCACGACGTGGAGCCGGTACCAGCGCGGATCCGACTTCCGCAACGGGATCCGCGCGCGGTCGTCGCTCACGAGCGTGCCCCTCGCCACCGACTCCCAGTCGCACTCCTCGAGGAGCGCGATCTCGATGTCGAGTCCGGTCAGGTCCGCCACCCGGTCCGTGATGCTCTTCACCGTGCCCCCGCACGCGGTCTCGAGCTCCTCGAAGAGCCTCTCCACTCCCCCTCGGTCATTCATGAGTCCTCCACCCTCCGGTTCGACCCGCTCATCGGGCCGAACTGCTCCCACTTCAGAGACGCGAGACCCGCTCCTCTCATTACGGCGAAGGTCTGTACACCTTCGGTCAGTCTTCTCGACGGAGGTCTATGACCTTTGGTCGAACGCGCGGGATTCCGACGCGGGCGCCGCGTCATGGACCAGCCCGTCGAGGAGGTGTCCACCCGCGGGGGGAGGGGGATCAGCCCGCGGGTGGATGACCGCGCGCCCGCGACCCGGCAGGCTCGAAAGCGTCGATCGTGTCGCCGTTGCTCAGTCGCATCCCTTCGCGCTGCGCCCGGAACACACGGATCCGGCACAGTCGGCGGGATCGGCCGATCGTGGTGGCTTCCTCGTCGCGCGCCCGCGTCTTCGCGTGCTGCCGCGCCCCAGCCGAAAGCATCCACACCACTCCATGTCGTTCCTCACGCGCAGCAGCCTCAAGAACCGCCTCATCCTCTCTCTCGCGACGCTTGCGATCGTCGTCCTCGGCCTGGTGGCGATGGGCTCGCTCAAGCAGGAGCTGATGCCGTCGATGCAGGTGCCGACGGCATACGTGACCGCGCAGTCGCAGGGCCTCGCACCGGAGGAGATGGCGAGCAGCGTGACCGAGCCCGTCGAGCAGGCGGTTCGCGCGGTGCCCGGTGTGACGAGCGTGACCTCCTCGACCTCGAGCGGCGATGCGCAGATCCTCGTCCAGTGGACGTTCGGCGAGGACGACGAGGAGACCCTGCGCGCGATCCGCAGTGCGACCGAGTCGCTGAAGCCGAGCTTCCCGTCCGGCACCGAGATCAGGGTGGCGTCCGGCGGCGCGGGTGACCTGCCGGCGATGGTGCTGAGCGCAGGCAGCGGCGGCGACCAGGAGGCCTTCGGCGAGGCGCTGCAGCAGACCGTGGTCCCGGCGCTGCAGGGTGTGGCAGGTGTGCGCAGCGTGGAACTCGCCGGGCAGGAGACGCAGCGCATCACGATCGATCTGCGCCCCGCGGACGTCTCCCGACTCAAGGTGGAGCCCTCGGCGCTCGGACCGATCCTGCAGGCGCATGGTGCGGCTCTCCCCGCGGGGCAGGCGAAGTCCCCGGAGGGGCCCATCTCGGTCACGGTGGGTTCGCGCCTCGCGACTCTGGAAGACGTCCAGGCCCTTTCCGTGCCGACCCCGGACGGAGCCGTCGCCGTCGCCGACTTCGCCGACGTCTCGATCGAGACCGTGCCGGCGCAGACCATCTCCCGGGTGAACGGGAAGACCTCGCTCACCCTGCAGGTCACCCCGTCGCAGGGCGCGAACGTCGTCGACATCTCCCACGGGGTGAACGCCGAGCTCGATCGGCTCGCCCCGATCCTCGATGCCGAGTTCGTCACCCTCTTCGACCAGGCGCCCTACATCGAGCAGTCGATCCACGACCTGTCGGTCGAGGGCGGGCTCGGCCTGCTCTTCGCCGTGCTGGTGATCCTCGCGTTCCTGCGGTCCTGGCGCTCCACGATCATCGCGGCCGTGTCGATCCCGCTGTCGCTGCTGATCACGCTCGTCGGCCTGTGGTGGAGCGGCAACTCGCTCAACATCCTGACCCTCGGCGCTCTCACGATCGCCATCGGACGCGTCGTCGACGACTCGATCGTGGTGATCGAGAACATCAGCAGACGCCGCGGTGACGGGCCCCTCACGACCGAGGGCGTGGTCGCCTCCGTGCGGCAGGTCGCGGGCGCGATCACCGCATCGACGCTCACGACGGTCGCGGTCTTCCTCCCGATCGCGTTCGTCTCGGGCATCGCCGGTCAGCTCTTCCGCCCGTTCGCGGTGACGGTGTCGGTCGCCCTCCTCGCCTCACTCGTCGTGTCGCTCACGATCGTGCCGGTGCTCGCCTCCTGGTTCCTGAACAACGCCCCCGCGCACCGCCGTCGCGATGTCGAAGGCGCGGCAGTCGCGAGCATGGGCTCCGACGCCGACGCCGACGGTACGCCGGACACCGCGGCACTCCCGTCGCCGATCGACTCCTCCTCGGACGCCGAGTCCGCGCAGAAGACCGACGCGACGACGACCGCGGTCCTCGCGACTCCGGCCGCCGAGGGTGCCGAGCCCTCCGACCTGGACGAGATCCACACCGCGCCCGATCGGCTGCAGCGCACGTTCATGCCGACGCTGAACGCCACCCGCCGGCACCCCGTCATCACCCTCGTCGTCTCCGGACTGCTGCTCGTCGCGACCCTGGGCATGACCCCGTTCATCCAGACCGACTTCCTCGGATCGTCGGGGCAGGCCAGCCTGCAGGTCACCCAGACGCCCCCGAAGGAGTCCGTCGGTGACCTGGTCGCCGCCGCGGAGCCCGTTGAGAAGGCCCTCGGCGCCCTCACCGGCATCGCGGACGTCATCACGTCGATCCCGATCCCGATGCCCGGCACGCCCACCTCCATCACGTACGATCTGCAGCTGAAGGAGGGCTCCGACGTCGCGGAGGTCGAATCGCAGGTCAAGCACGCGCTCGACGCGCTGCCCGACAGCGGTGAGATCGAGCTCGCCTCGCAGGACGCGTTCGTGGCCGGCGCCGGTGACGGCATCGCCCTCCAGATCGCGGGCAACGACCCCGAAGCTCTTCGCACGGCGAGCGATCTGCTCGAGAAGCAGCTCACCGGCGCCGACGGCGTCCGCTCCGTGAAGAGCGAGCTCGCGGGCGAGCAGCCGGTGCTGCGTGTGAAGGTGGACGAACCGCTGGCCACCCGACTCGGCTTCGACAGGGCGACCATCGCGAAGGCCGTCCAGGAGGCGCTCGCAGGTTCCACCGTCGGCACGATGATGCTCGAGGGGCAGGAACGCGACATCGTCGTGCGCACGCCCGGTGCGGAGCGGACCGCCGACGCACTCGGTGAGATCGTGCTCCCGGTGACCCCGCAGCAGACCGCCGAAGCCCAGAAGGCCGCCGCAGAAGCCCTCGAGGCCAAGGCCAAGGCCAAGGGCGAAGAAGCGCGGATCAAGGCCGAGAACGACCTCAACTCGCAGATCGACGCCGCGAGCAGGCAGCGCAATGAGCTCTCCGCGCAGGTCGGGACGCTGAACAAGCAGCTCGCCGCGCTGGCGGCAGCCCCCATCGTTCCCGAAGACCCGCTCGACCCGGACGCGGAAGCGGTGCGCAGGGCGCAGGAGGAGCGCGCCGAGCAGCTCGCATCCTTGCAGGGGGCGATCACCGCCGCGCAGTCCGGCATCGCCGGTGCGGATGAGCAGATCAAGGCGCTGCGTCAGGCACGGTCCGACGCCGCGACCCAGCAGTCCGAGGCCGAAGCGGCAGAGGCGGAGCAGAAGGCGGCGACCGAGGTCACCGGGACGGCGATCCCGCTCTCCGCGATCGCGACCGTCGAGGAGGAGCTCACGGCCCCGACGATCACGCGCGCCGACGGTGAGCGTCAGGTCACGCTGACCGTCACCCCGACCGAAGGCGCTCTGTCGGCGGCCAGCCTCGCGATCGATCGTGCCATCGCGGAGACGGATCTTCCGGCCGGAGTGACCTTCGAGCAGGGCGGCGCGACCGCGCAGCAGGACGAGGCCTTCGGTCAGCTCGGCCTGGCAATGCTCGGCGCCATCGTGCTCGTGCTCCTGGTCATGGTGGCGACGTTCCGCAACTTCCGCGGACCGCTCGTCCTCCTCATCTCGATCCCGTTCGCGGCGACCGGCGCGATCCTCGGTCTCCTCCTCACCGGGACCCCGCTCGGCCTGCCGGCCCTGATCGGCCTGCTGATGCTCATCGGCATCGTCGTGACGAACGCGATCGTGCTCATGGACCTCATCAACCGTCTCCGAGAGGCGGGCGCGAACCTCGACGAGGCCGTGGAGCACGGGACGCGTCTGCGCCTGCGCCCGATCCTGATGACGGCCGCCGCGACCGTGTTCGCGCTCATCCCGATGTCGCTCGGACTGACGGGCGGTGGCGTGTTCATCTCCAAGCCCCTGGCGATCGTCGTGATCGGCGGCCTCGTGTCGTCGACTCTGCTGACCCTCGTCCTGGTCCCGGTGCTCTACACCCTCGTGGAGCGCCGGCGGATCCGGATCCTGGACAGACGCGCCGCGCGCCGCGCCCGCCGCGAGGAGCGCCGTGCCGCGTCGTCCTCGACGGACGCCCGCGAGGCACTGGACGAGGTCCTGGCCGACGCCCCGTAACCTCGACGGGACCCGGCGCACATGTCGGGAGAATCGCACGGATCCCCGGGATTCCGGTGCATTCTCCCGACATCCGTGTTTCCGCCCGACATCCGGACGCCTGACGCGGGACACCGGACGCCGGGCGCGGGACGCCGGACGCGGGACGCGGAACGCGGGACGCCGGACACGGGACGCCGGACACGGGACGCCGGACGCCGGACGCGGGACACCGGGCGCCGGACGCCGGACGCGGGACGCCGGGCGCGGGACGCAGAACGCCCCCTGTCCCGGAGGACAGGGGGCGTTCGTGAAGTGCCTTACTTGGCGGCGACGACCTGCAGCGTGATGACTGCGGTGACGTCGTCGTGCAGACGCACGGTCGCCTCGTGCTCACCGGTCACCTTGATGGGCGACGGGATGTGCACCTTGCGCTTGTCGATCGAGCCCAGGCCGGCGGCTGCGACAGCATCCGCGACGTGGTCCGTCTTGACGGAGCCGAAGAGACGACCCTCCTTGCCGGCCTTGACCGTGAGGCGCACCTTCGTGCCCTCGAGAGCGTTCTTCAGTGCGACAGCGTCGTCACGATCGTGGATCGCGCGTGCCTGACGCGCGGCCTGGATCGATGCGACCTGCTTTTCGCCACCGCGGGTCCACGCCGTAGCGAAGCCCTGCGGGATGAGGAAGTTGCGGGCGTACCCGTTCTTGACCTCGACCACGTCACCGGCACTACCGAGCCCGGCGACCTCGTTCGTGAGAATCAGCTTTGCCATCTCGATACCCCTTACCGGCCGGCGCCAGCGTAGGGCAGGAGCGCCATTTCGCGCGCGTTCTTGATCGCCGTGGCGATCAGACGCTGCTCCTGCACCGAGACACCGGTGATACGACGGGCGCGGATCTTGCCACGCTCCGAGACGAACTTGCGAAGGGTGGCGACATCCTTGTAATCGATGACACCGACCCGGATGGACTTCGCGGGAGCGGCGTTCTTCGCGCCCTTCCGCGGCTTGCGGCGGTCGCCGCTCGACTTTCCAGCCATTGTTTTTCCTTAGTGATGAGCGGATGCCGGCCGTGCGGGCCGGATCCAGAAGTTGTTCAGAACGGGGTGTCGTCGCCGAAGCTGCCCGGAGTGCTCCAGGCATCAGCGCTGGTCGACGAACCGGGCGTGGACCACGGCTCCTCCGACACCTGCTGCTGTGCGGGACGAGACTGCCCACCGCCACCGGCGCCACCGGCACCGCCGGTCGAGGCCGCACGGGTGACCTGCGCGGTCGCGTACCGGAGCGAGGGGCCGATCTCGTCGACCTCCAGCTCGATCGCCGTGCGCTGGTTGCCCTCGCGGTCCTGGTAGGAGCGCTGACGCAGACGGCCCTGCGCGATGACGCGCATGCCCTTCGTCAGCGAACCCGCCACGTGCTCGGCGAACTCGCGCCACACGGATGCACGGAGGAACAGCGCATCGCCGTCCTTCCACTCATTCGCGGCGCGGTCGAAGTTCCGAGGCGTCGATGCGATGGTGAAGTTCGCCACCGGCAGCCCGTTCTGCGTGTAGCGCAGCTCGGGGTCGGCCGTGAGGTTTCCCACCACGGTGATGACGGTTTCGCCGGCCATGGACGTCAGGCCTTCGCAGCCTTGGCGGCCTTGCGAGCAGCCTTCTCTTCGGAGCGCTTGGCCTCCGAAGCGACCATCGCCTGAGCCTCTTCCGAGCGGAGGACCTTGGTGCGCATGATCTGCTCGTTCAGCTTCAGCTGACGGTCGAGCTCCTGCGTGGCCTCGCTGGTAGCGGTGAAGTTGACGACGGCGTAGATGCCCTCGGTCTTCTTCTGGATCTCGTAAGCCAGACGGCGCTTGCCCCAGATGTCGACCTTGTCAATCGAGCCACCATCGTTGGTGATGACCTTCAGGAACTTGTCGAGCGTCGGGGCGACCGTGCGCTCGTCGATCTCGGGGGTCAGAATGACCATGAGTTCGTACTGGTGCGTCACTTACCCACCTCCTTCGGACTAGAACGGCTCTCGGGACTTTCCCGGGAGCAGGAGGGTGTGTGCACGTGCCCGCCCCAGGAATCCCGAATGGACGCCGGAAGGCAGACAACCTCGACAGTCTAGCGGAATCGGGCGAGGGCCGCGAATGGCACGGGCACCACACCGCGCGCGATGGGGGAGGTGGCGCGATGCTTTGACATGCTGGAGGGCAGTGCCCGGTGACCGCCATCGGGTGTTCGACCAGAGGGGGGACGCCATGCGCGTCAACAAATGGGGGGTCGGCGTCGTTCTCGCCGCCGCCGTTCTGCTCACCGGCTGTGCGGGAGGCGGATCGGACAAGGCTGCCGAGCCCAAGCCCAGCAACGGCGCTTCGCAGGAGGCGGAAGCGCCGAAGACGGACTGCCCCGAGCTCACGGAGGGCGCGACCGTCGACGGGTCCGAGCTCGGCGCCTGCATCGCGGATGCGATGTCGGACACGGCCGGCTACGCGGCCAAGACCAGCATCATGGGCATCGTGTCGACGTCGCGGTTCAACCCGTCCGAGAAGGCGGTCGAATCGCTCTCGCCGGCCGGCTCGGTGATCGCCATCGGCGACGACGTCTGGGTGAAGTCCGCGACGAGCGACTGGCAGCCCGCCGATCCTTCGTCGAGCGACCCCGTCGTCGCCGCGCTCAGCACCAGCGCCGCCGACCTCACCGCGATGGACCCGGCCGCGGCCGCAGAGGCCCTCTCGGGAGAGTTCACCGTCACCGGCACGGGCGAGCGCCTCGGCCAGAAGGTGTTCCTCCTGAACGGCACCATCGAGCAGCAGGGGACCTCGATCGACGTCGTCTTCGAGGTCACGCCCGACTACGTCAACCTCGCCTCGACCAGCACCGCGTCCGTCGAGGGCCAGTCGGTGGAGGTCGCGCTGGAGATCACCGAGTGGGACGTGAAGCAGGACATCGTCGCCCCGCTCTGAGCGGAAGCGGACACGGCGGGCCGGGGGCGATCCCCTGGCCCGCTGTTCTGTCCTCAGAAGCGGTTCCGCGCGCGAAGACGGAGACGATCCGATCACGACCCGGCATGCCCGAGGGCGACGTGCCGACCAGCGATCGGCTGGCCTCCGTGCGACAGAGCGCGCGTGCTCAGTAAAAGACCGGCGGGATCTCCGCCCACACGGTGCGGTCGTCGACCGAGGGGGCCGCCGGGATGCGGCCGGCGCCGTCCGGCTCCGGGATCGCGGCCAGCAGCGCCTGCGTGTACGGATGCTGCGGCGCGGCCCAGAGCCGATCCGTCGGCCCGGACTCGAGCACGCGCCCGCCGAACATCACGAACGTGCGGTCGGCGATGCGACGGACCACGGCGAGGTCGTGCGAGATGAACAGCATCCCCGCGCCCGACTCCGCCACCAGGTCGCGCATCAGGCCGGCGACACTCGTCTGCGTCGAGGCGTCGAGCGCCGAGATCGGCTCGTCGGCGACCAGGAGCGACGGCCGCGCGGCCAGTGCCCTGGCGATCGCGATGCGCTGCTTCTGTCCACCGGAGAACTGGTGCGGGAAGCGGGTGCTCACGTTCGTGGGCAGCCCGACGCGCTCGAGCCATTCGTCCACGGTCGACCCTTCGGCACCACGAGCGCGGGCGGTGGCGATGCCGTCGGCGATCTGGTCGCCGACGCGGCGTCGTGGGTTGAGCGAGGTCGCCGGGTCCTGGAACACCATCTGGATGCCGGTCAGCGCCGTGGGGCGG
>Ga0160431_100820_pt1 | contig 10268 bp, 7 predicted proteins | sample HID1971K_E0MG_FD_108212 | JGI IMG/M metagenome (GOLD analysis project Ga0160431, IMG submission 108212) | Enriched millipede-associated microbial communities from UW Madison campus, WI, USA - HID1971K_E0 MG | ecosystem: Host-associated > Arthropoda: Insects > Digestive system > Unclassified ...
CTGCGGGTCGATCTTCCCGTCGGGGGGCGTGAAGAAGTTGGGCAGCAGTGGCCCGTGCAGGACGAGCGACACCCAGAGCTCGATCGCCAGCGAGAGGCCCAGGATCCACTTGAAGGCGGACGAGAGCGCGCGCACGATCTCGTGCCAGGTGAGCACGTGGGCGATGAACAGCCCGTTGACCGTGACCGCGGCCAGCAGCGCCCACGTGATCAGGGTCGGTCCGCGCCACTGCGACCAGGCCACGGAGACGAGCGCGAGCGTCGTGTACCCCAGCGCCGTCCACGGCAGCCGGCGCCAGCGGAACGGCTGCGGGCGGTTGCGCGCCAGCATCGGGACGCCGATGCCGAGAGTGGCGAGCGTGAAGACGACGAGTATGACGGCGGCGCCGTCCCTGCCCAGCAGGTTGTACACCGCGGTGTGCGCGAAGGTGATCACGAGCACGAGGATCACGTAGCCGCGCAGCATGAGGTGCCCCGTCGACTCGCGCTCCGGCGCCGTGGGCGGGGCTGTCACCGGGTGCTTGGTGTACTGGGCCATCGGGATCAGGCTACCGCGCCGTGCTCGCCGCGTCCCTGAACGCCGCTGTCCGGCTCTACGCTGGGGGCATGCTGCTCAGCCTCACGAATGCACCCCGCGACTACGCCTGGGGGTCGGACTCCCTCCTCGCCGGACTCGAAGGACGCACACCGACCGGTGCGCCGGAGGCGGAGGTGTGGTTCGGCGACCATCCGGGCGATCCCGCCGACGTCGCCGGTGGAGGCACCCTCGATCAGGTCACCGGCGGCACGCTGCCGTACCTGTTGAAGCTGCTCGCCGCGGCGCGGCCGCTCTCGATCCAGGTGCATCCCACGATCGAGCAGGCCCGCGCCGGCTGGGCGCGGGAGAGCGGCCTCGCGGCGGACGACCCGCAGCGCAACTACCGCGACGACAACCACAAGCCCGAGCTCATCGTGGCCCTCAGCGAGCGCTTCGAGTCGTTGAGCGGACTGCGCCCGGTCGCCGAGACCCTCGCGCTGCTCGAGCTGCTGGACGAGCGGGACGGCGTCGTGCAGCTGCGTGCTCGCCTGGGTGCCGAGGGGGACGCCCTGCGCGACGTGCTCGGATGGCTCCTCGGCGGCGAGGCGCAGCACGAGGTCGACGACATCATCGCCGCCGTCGTCGCCGCCTCGACGCGGACCGACACGGGGGAGTGGGGGACGACCCTCCAGGCGATCGCCGGCGTGGCCGAGATGAACCCTGGTGACCCCGGCGTCGTCGTGGCGCTCCTCATGAACCATGTGGTGCTGCGTCGGGGCGAGGCCGTGTTCCTGCGCGCCGGACTGCTGCACGCATACCTGTCAGGACTCGGCGTTGAGATCATGGCGGCGAGCGACAACGTGCTCCGCGGCGGACTCACCCCCAAGCGCATCGACGTCGACGAACTGCTGGCGATCCTCGACACGACCCCCGGCGAAGTCCCCGTGCTGCGCCCCGCCGGCGACGAGCCGGTCACCGCCTACCCGGTCCCCGTGCCGGACTTCGCCCTCACGCGGATCGAGCTGGCGGGCGCTCCCGTCACGGTCGAGGTGTCGGGGCCGACGATGGTGCTGGCGACGGCGGGTTCCGTGACCGTGACGTCGGCCGCGGGCGAGGAGCTCGCGGTCGCCGTGGGAGCCGTCGCCTTCGCCGGTGCGGGCGAGACCACCCTGACCCTCTCGGGCCACGGTGAGGCGTTCGTGGCCGGTCCAGGGCGCTGATCCTGCCGGGCGGAGGCCGCCGCGCGACACGCCGAGGAATCCGCAAGAACCTTAAAGAGTCGCTTGAGGGTTTACGATCCGCGACTTGACCGGAGCGAATGACACGGGTGTAATTAGTCATGAGCACGGCCCGCCGGGGGGCGGAGACAGGGTTGGAGATCGAGATGACGGGATACCGTTCCGACGTACCGGAGAACTGGTTCGTCGATCCGATCAACCTCGGTGTTCCCGGGGTGCGGCGCACCGACGCCGCCGACGACGACAACGCCCTCGCGTGGCAGAGCGATGCGCTCTGCTCGCAGACCGATCCCGAGGCCTTCTTCCCGGAGAAGGGCGGATCCACCAGGGACGCCAAGCGGATCTGCACGACGTGCGATGTGCGCAGCGAATGCCTCGAGTACGCGCTCAACAACGATGAGCGCTTCGGCATCTGGGGCGGGCTCTCCGAGCGCGAGCGCCGCAAGCTCAAGCGCCGCGCCAGCTGACCCGCATCGTCCTCGCGCACGAGGTCGCCTCCGGCCTGCGCCGCCGGATCCGCATCGCTTCGCGGGCGCGCCGCGTCCACTGCTCCAGCGCGGACGATCGCGCGCATAGGCTGACGACGTCATGCCAGCCCGAGTTCACGCCATCATCGTCGCGCGCCCCGGATCCTCGTCCCGCGCGCAACTCCTCCGCACTCTCGAAGCCGTGAGAGCCCAGACCGCCCCCGCGGCGGCCGTGACCCTCGTCATGTGCGGCGACGCATCGACGGCGCGGGAGAGCGAGACGGTCGCCGCCACCGTGGAGGGCATCATCGAGGCTCGCTCGACCACCTCCTTCGCCGAGGCGATCGAGCTGGCCAGGCCGCGTGTCCTCGAGGGCTCGGCGATCTGGCTGCTGGCGCAGGACACGGCTCCGCATCCGCGGGCACTCGAGCGCCTGCGCGGAACGCTCGAGCGCTCTCCCTCGGCGGCGATCATCGCGCCCAAGCTCGTCGCGACCGACAACGACCGCGAGATCGTCTCGCTCGGCGTGAGCATGACGGCGCTGGGCCGGTCGGTCGAACTCGCGGCCGGTGAGCTCGACCAGGGGCAGCACGACCGCATGGACGACGCCCTCGGCTCGGACGTGCGCGGCATCCTCATCCGCGGCGAGGTCCGCGATGCCCTGCGTCCGGATCCGGCGCTCGCCGGCGCCGACGAAGGTCTCGACCTGGGCGTCCGCGCCCGGCTCGGGGGCGGACGCGTCGTCCTGACGCCGAGTGCGCGGGTCTCCGCGGCCCCCGGCGGCCCGGCGGCGCTGCCGTCCGGCCGGTCCCGTCGCGCGTACGTCACCCGGCTCGCGCAGCTGCACCGTCGCCTCGCCTATGCGCCGGCGGCCGCGGTGCCGCTCCACTGGCTCAGCCTGCTTCCGCTCGCGCTCTGGCGCTCGATCACGCACCTGATCGGCAAGCGTCCCGAAGCCGTGCTCCCCGAGTGGGGGGCGGCGCTCACCGCGATGCTCCGCTTCGGCGCCATCGCCCGGTCGCGATCGCGCATCCGGGCGTTCCGGACATCCACCTGGGCGAGCATCGCGCCGCTGCGCGTCACCTCCTCGGATCTGCGACGGCGCCTGGATGACGGGCACGGCAGCGAGGGCGGCGCCGTCAGCGAACTGCGGTTCTTCTCCGGAGGAGGAGCCTGGGCCGTGCTCGCGGCTCTGATCGTGAGCATCGCGTCCTTCACGACCCTGCTCGCGTGGCCCGCTCTCGGCGGCGGGGCCCTCCAGCCCCTCCGGCAGACGGTCGCCGCGCTGTGGGGCGACGCCGCGTGGGGCGTGCGCGGGGTGGCGGTCGGTCTCGTCGGACCGGCGGATCCCTTCGCCGCGGTGGTCGCTGTGCTGGGCAGCCTCTGGCCGGCAGGGCCGTCGTTCGCGGTGGTGCTGCTGTGGATCCTCGCGCTTCCGCTCGCGGTGCTGGGCGGCTGGTTCGCCGCCACCAGGGTGACCGATCGGTCGGGTCTGCGGATCTTCGCCGGCGTCGCCTGGGCGCTCGCCCCCACCTTCCTCACCGCCCTCGTCGACGGACGCCCGACCGGCGTCCTGCTGCATCTGCTGCTTCCCTGGCTCTTCCACGCGGCGGTGGTCGCCCACCGGTCGTGGGGCGCGGCGGGAAGCGCTTCGCTGCTGCTCGCCGCCGTCCTCGCGTGTGCGCCCTCGCTCGCCCCCGCTCTCGCGCTCCTGTGGGTGGTGGCGCTGGGCATCGTGCTCGGCACCGCGCAGTTCCGCGGCGCCGGCCGGCTGCTGTGGCTGCCCGTGCCGACGATCGCGCTGTTCGCCCCCCTCGTGTTCTGGCAGCTTGCGCACGGGACACCGCTGGCGCTGCTGGGCGATCCCGGCGTGATCTGGGCAGGACCGCAGGCGGCAGCCGACGTCGCGGGTCGTCTCGCGCTCGCCACCGGCTTCCCGACGACGGATCTCGCCGGCTGGATGTCGTTCGTCGCCGAGCCGGTGGCCGGATGGGCGCCTCTGCTGTGCGCCCCGGTCGCTCTGCTCGCTCTCGGTGCGGCCGTCGCCCCGCGCTGGCGAGCGGGGATCACTCTTCTGGTCGTGGCGCTGGCCGGCCTCGCGACGGCGTTCCTCGCGGTGGGCATCAGCGTGAGCTTCGCCCAGGGGGCTTCGGTGGCGATCTGGCCGGGAGCCGGACTCAGCCTCGCCTGGATCGGGGTGCTGGGCGCGGCTCTCGTCACTCTGGACACCGCGATCACCCTCCCTCGTCTCCGGGTCCTCGCCGCGGTCGTCGCCGGCGTCGCCCTGGCGGTCTGCGCCGTCCCCGCGCTGACCGCCCTCCACGCCGGACGCTCCGTGCTCACGAACGGTCCGGAGTCGACGCTCCCCGCCTACGTCGCGGCACAGGCCGCGGGCGACCGACCCATCGCGACCCTCGTGCTCACGCCGCAGAACGACGGCGGCCTCGCCGTCGAGGTGGCCTGGGGCGCGAGCGAGACCATCGGATCGCAGTCGACCATGATCTCGACGGCGGTGACGCCGCAGGGGACGGACATCTCCACGCTGGCCGTCGACCTCATCTCCGCCCGGGAGTTCGATGCCCCCGGCGAGCTCGCGGCGAAGGGCATCAGCTACGTGCTGATCGCCCAGGTGCCGGGGGGAGAGGGCGACAGGGCTCGTGCCCTGCGTACCGGAGCCGTCGCCGCGATCGATCAGCGTCCTGGCCTCGTGCATGCCGGGAAGACCGATCGCGGTGTGCTGTGGCGACTGGAGGCCGAGGTCGCGGATCCGCCCGCGCTGACGCCCACCCAGCAGGGCAGCGCTCGTCTCGTGATCACGCTCCAGCTGCTGGCCGTGCTCGCCGCGCTGCTGCTGTCGATCCCCACGCGGGCGTCTCGCCGAGCCGCACGCGCCCAGTCCCGCATCGTCGGCCGCGCGCCCGATGAGCCCATCGTGCTGCCGCGCCACGCCGAGGACAGGGAGGAGCTCCTCGACGAGCAGACTCCGGTCGGCGCGATCGAGGAGCCGCAGGACGCCGCCGCGCTGGACGATGAGGCGCTGGCGCCGATCGCCGATGCGGAGACGACCGACGAGGAGCCGCCCGGATCGAGCGAGGAGCCTTCGGCGGGCGACGAGGATGGGAAGCCGGAGACGGCGCCCGTGGAGGAGGACCGATGAGCGGATCGCGCGCATTCCGGGTCGCCGCGACGGGTGCCCGTGTGGTCACCGGGCTGGCGGTGATCGTGGCGTGCGCCGTGGGAGTCGCCGCGGCCGTGCACGCTCCGTGGCCGGTCCTCAGCCACGACCCGGCGCAGGTCGACGTCACCCCGCTCCCCGGAGACAGCGTCCTCGTCTGCAACGGCGACCTGCGCGCACTCGGACGCGACGCGGCGGAACCGCTCGACATGCAGTCGGCATCGTCGCCGACCCTGACCACCGGCGGGACGTCGGGTCCCCCCGCCTCCAGCGAGCTGTCGGTGCAGGATCTCCCGGTCGCCCGCGGGGTGCCGGTGCTCACCGGGGCGGTCGAGGGGCGCACGGCGCCTCTGATCGCCGGCGCGGAGTCCGTCACGATCGCGGCGGAGGATCTCGCGGGATACGCAGCCGTGCCCTGCGGCACGCCGCGGCTGGATTCCTGGCTCGTCGGCGGGAGCACCGCCACCGGGACGGAGGATCTCGTGATCCTCACGAACGCCGCCGAGGTGCCGTCGACCGTGACGCTGTCGGTGTACGGCGACACCAGGAGCGCGCGCACCGTCGTCGTGCCCGCACGGACCCAGACCGCTCTCCCGCTCACGTCGATCGCGGCGGGCAACAACGTGCCCGTCGTCCGGGTGGCCGCCGTCGGAGCGCCGGTCAGGGCCGTGCTGCAGTCATCTCTCGTCCAGGTGCTCGATCCCGCGGGCATCGACCTGCAGGATGCGGTCCCCGGCCCGCAGCAGAAGCTCACGCTCACCGGAGTGCAGGCCTTCGCCGTGCAGGGCGACGACGCCGAGATGGCGGTGCTGCGACTGCTCGCGCCAGGACAGGATGCGCAGGCGCGCGTGCGGGTGCTCGCCGAGGGCGCGTCATCGCCCGTCGACGAGTTCACGGTCCCGCTCGAGATGGACCTGCCGGCACAGGTGTCGCTCAGCGGCCTCGAGCCCGGTCAGTACACGGTGGAGATCGAGGCGGACGCCCCGGTGGTGGCCGCGCTGCGCCAGCAGGACGGCTTCGGCCTCGATACCGACTTCGCATGGATCACCCCGGCGCCGGAGATCGACGCCGACGTGGTGTTCGCTGTGCCCTCCGGTCCCGCGCCGCGCGTGCAGATCGCGAACACGGCGGACGAGGACGCGTCGGTGACGATCGAGTCGCTCGACGGAGGGCAGTCCGACGAGCTCGTCGTCCCCGCGGGGGAGACCCGCGGAGTCGACCTCGACCCTCGCACGACCTACCGGATGCGGACGACGTCCTCGGTGCACGCGGCCGTCACGTTCACCGCTCCCGGCGCACTCGCCGTGCTCCCCGTGCAGCCGAGCGCCGGGGTCGAGAAGCCGATCACGGTCTATCCCTGACGACGAACGGGCCGACCTGCCGAGGCGGGCTCAGTGCTCGTGGCCGAGGTCCCAGGGCTCGCGGCCGACGTACTCCGCCGCCGCCCGGAAGACGGCGCTCTCGATCGCCATGCGCCGGTGCGCCGCATCGTCATGGCCAGGGGGCAGCAGTCGCTCGATGGGCAGACGGAACAGGACGATGCGCCGCTTCTCGCGGTCGAGATGCCACCGGGGGACCTCCTCCGCCGCGTCGAACCCCGGGATCGCCCCGATCTCGAACCTCACGTCCTGCAGCTCGGGCCAGGTTCCGCGCAGGAACTCGACCGCGGTGCCGACGGTGAGGTCGAAGCGATCGAGCCGTCCGTCGAGGGGCGCGAGGGGAGGACGCACGACCTCGCTGCGGCCCAGGCGCCCGTGGCGTCCGTGTCGGGCACCGCGCCGGGGAACGGCAGGGGTGTGAGCGGCACGGCGACGAGGCATGTCGAAAGTCTAGGCGGTGCCCGGCGTGTGCGGCGCGGCATGCCGAGCCTGTCGCCGGAGGGTCGTACGCTGACGGGGATGGACGGACGACTGTGCTCGAAGGTCGGCTGCGCGCGAGAGGCCGTGGCCACCCTCACCTACGACTACGGGGATCAGATGGCGGCGCTGGGTCCCCTCGGTGCGGCGAACGATCCTCAGGCGCACGACCTGTGCTCGCCGCATGCGGACCGGCTGTCGGTGCCGGCGGGCTGGCTCGTCGTCCGTCACGAGGCGCTGCGCGCCTGAGAACACCGGTGCGACACGCGGTCGCTTTTGCTATACCGGGAAATGTTTTTTGGATACGCTGACCGCAGGCGTGCCAGGGCGGTGCTGCCGGAAAGGCACTCGTGATCGTCTGGCGGCGCTGGATCTTCCCCCTGCTTCTCGTACTGGTCTTCGGCGCATGCGCGGCCGCGCTCGTCAAGATCGCGTTCTTCCCCGATCGTGCGGAGAGCATGGTGAGCCCCGAAGCCGGGATCACCGACCCGCTGGTCGCCGTGGAACGCGGATCCGTCGTGAACGCGCTGAGCCTGAGCGGCAACGTGGCCCGCGACGAGATCTACGGTGTGCGCAGCGAGATCAACGGCACGGTCATCGCGGTGCACGTCGGAGAGGGCGCGGCGGTCAGCGCCGGGCAGAAGCTCTTCACCGTGCGTCAGGACGATCCGCGCAAGGACATCGACGTGCTCGCCCCCGAGGCCGGCGACGTCTCGGAGATCGCGATCGTCAAGGGGCAGTCGACGTCGGTGGGCACCGAGACCTACAAGCTCACCCCCGCGCGCTACCATCTGCTCGCGACGGTCGAGCCCGTGCAGCTCTACCGCCTCGTGAACGCGCCGAGCGAGGCGACCGTCACCATCACCGGCGGACCGGCCCCGTTCGCCTGCACGGGCGTGCGGGTGCAGGTGACCGCCGAGGGTACCGCGAGCGTGCGCTGCGCGATCCCGACCGATCAGACCGTCTTCGCCGGCCTTCCCGCGACCATGGATCTCGCGCTCGGCCAGGTGGAGGACGCGCTCGTCATCCCGGTCACCGCGGTCCAGGGCGGCGCGGGGTCGGGCAAGGTCTGGATCGACGCCGGTGACGGATCCGACCCCGAGGAGCGCCCGGTCACGCTCGGCGTCAACGACGGGGCGATGGTCGAGGTCACGGAGGGCCTGGCGGAGGGCGACAGCATCCGTCAGTTCGTGCCCGGATTCGTCGCGCCCGTCGAGGAGTACTGCTACGAGGTGTCGCCGGGTGTGGAGCAGTGCGACAGCGGGATGAGCTGGTGAGTCTCGTCGCACTCCAGGACGTCGCCAAGAGCGTCCTCCTGCCCGACGACTCGCGGCTCGAGATCCTCCGAGGCATCACCCTCGAGGTGGGCGCGGGCGATCACGTCTCGATCGTCGGACGCTCGGGCTCCGGCAAGTCGACGCTGCTGAACATCCTCGGGATGCTGGACTCGCCGACCTCCGGTTCCGTGTCGTTCGAAGGGCGCGAGGTGCGTCGCATGCGGTCGGGGCGTCTGGACCGGCTTCGCGGCGACAACGTGGGCTTCGTCTTCCAGCAGTTCAATCTGCTCCCCGGACGCACGGCGCTCGACAACGTGGCGATGCCCCTCGGCCACGCGAAGGGGAAGATGTTCTGGAACCGCCGGCAGATCGCGGCGGACATGCTGGAGCGCGTCGGGCTCGGCCATCGGATCGGTCAGATCGCCGACAAGCTCTCCGGCGGAGAGCAGCAGCGCGTCGCGATCGCACGCGCGCTGGTGCGCAAGCCCGTCCTGATCCTCGCGGACGAGCCGACCGGAGCACTGGACATCGACACCGGCGCCTCCGTCATGTCGCTCCTCGACGAGGTGGCGACCGAGACGGACGCCGCGCTGGTCACCATCACCCACGACCTCCACGTCGCCGCTCGCGCGCGCCGCCACTACCGGCTGGACGCCGGACGCCTGGAGACCGCCGACCTCAGTCGTGCGTTCGAGGCCTCGACGCTCGCGGCCTCCGTGCCCTCCGGACTCGCGGAGAGGGCCTCATGACCGGGTTCCTCGGCGCGCTGTCTGACGCGTGGGCGGAGATCCGCGTCCACAAGCTGCGTGTGCTGCTCAGCCTGATCGGCATCGCGGTCTCGGTCGGGGCGCTCACCGCCGTCGTCGCGATCTCGGAGTATCAGCGCCAGTTCCAGGCCGAGCAGTCCGACCGCTGGGGCGGACGCGCCGCGACGATCGCCGTGTCGGTGGGCTCGGACGACGGCTCGCCGGTCGACGCCGACGACTTCGACGGTCGCTTCACCCGCGTGTCCGAGCGATTCGGCTTCAGCCACACCGCGCGGATCGCCCAGGGGCTGATGCTCGACGTGGAGCTTCCGGAGGGCATCACCCCGGTGGCCGCGCGAGTGATGGATCCCGCCTATTCGCAGATCCATCGGGAGAAGCTCCTGGAGGGCCGCTGGTTCCTCGAGACGGATGCGGAGGCGCTGGCGCCACCGGTGGTGATCACCGAGGCGCTCTGGGACCGGATCGGGCGGGTGCCCCTCACCCAGCACCCGACCGTGTCGCTCAGCGGCCCTGCCGGCGGGACCTATCAGGTGGTCGGCATCGTGCCCCGCCAGGGTTTCGGTGATGAGGAGCTGCGCGTCGATCTGCTGTATGAGGCGTATCGGTCCCGCGTCGACGCGCTGCCGAAGGACATCACGACGCAGTACGAGGTCTGGGTCGGCCCTCAGCAGGCCGACAAGATCGGTCCGGTGCTGGCGATGGATCTGCGCGCCGGTCTGCCGGCGGGGCAGACGGTCTCGGTGAATCGGACCGACTGGGCGGCGCAGCCGGGTGCCATGGACGCGCAGGCCACGTTCGAGATGATCACCGGCGGCATCGCGGCACTGATCCTCGCGCTCGGCGCGCTCAGCCTGATCAACATCCAGCTCGTGGCGATGCGTCAGCGCGTGCGGGAGATCGGCGTCCGACGTGCCTTCGGGGCCAGTTCGGGGCGGGTCTTCTTCTCGGTGTTCCTGGAGAGCCTGGTCGCCA
>Ga0160431_100823_pt1 | contig 10251 bp, 10 predicted proteins | sample HID1971K_E0MG_FD_108212 | JGI IMG/M metagenome (GOLD analysis project Ga0160431, IMG submission 108212) | Enriched millipede-associated microbial communities from UW Madison campus, WI, USA - HID1971K_E0 MG | ecosystem: Host-associated > Arthropoda: Insects > Digestive system > Unclassified ...
CCCCGCGGCGGGCAGCGCGGCCACGAGCTCGCGCGTCACCAGGGCGGCGAAGACGGCCTCGGCGTCGGGCCAGTAGCGGTACAGGGTCTGCCGGGCGATCCCGCAGCGGCGGGCGATATCGGATGCCGTCGTCCGGCGGATCCCGTGATCCAGGACTTCGGCGAGCGCTGCGTCGAGGATCGCGGTTTCGGTATCGGAGACTCCATCGGCCATGTGACAACCATACAGAATGTGTCATACTGTCGCCATGGCTGCGACGGCGCACGACGATCCCCCGATCGACCCTCCGACACCGGCGCGTCCGCTCGCCGTGCCGACGCCACGCGCTCGCGGCGACTGGGATGCCTGGGGGTCCGAGCCCGCCCGCCTCCCCGCCGCGGCGAAGGCGATCGTCGCCACCCTCCTCCCCGGCAAGGCGCATCCCGTGCCCCGCCTCGCCGACCCGGTGCTCACCCCCTCGCGGCTGCCCGACGCCGACCTGGAGGCGCTGGCCGAGATCGTGGGGGACGGGAACGCGACGCGCGACGACGACGTGCGGGTGCTGCACCTCGGCGGCAAGAGCACGCCCGACCTGCTCCGCCGCCGGCTCGACGAGGGGCAGACGGCTCCCGACGCCGTGGTCTGCCCCGACGACCACGCGGCGGTGGCTGCCGTGCTCCGCGTCTGCGGCGACCGTGGCATCGCCGTCGTCCCGTTCGGCGGCGGCACCTCGGTGGTGGGAGGCGTCGACCCGGTGCGCGGCGCCCATGCCTCCGTGATCGCGCTCGACCTGACGCGCACCGCCGCGCTCCTCGACCTCGACGAGGTCTCGCTGCTCGCGACCTTCGGCGCGGGCACCACCGGCCCGCAGGCCGAGGAGCTGCTCGGCGCCCGCGGGTACACCCTCGGCCACTTCCCGCAGAGCTTCGCGTACGCGTCGCTCGGCGGGTACGCCGCGACGCGGTCGAGCGGCCAGGCGTCTCGCGGCTACGGCCGGTTCGACGACCTCGTGCACGCGCTGCGCATCGCCACTCCCGCAGGCGACCTCGACCTCGGCCGCTCCCCCGCGAGCGCCGCCGGCCCCGACCTGCGCCAGCTCTTCCTGGGCTCGGAGGGCACGTTCGGCATCCTCACCGAGGTGACCGTGCGGATCCGGCCCGTCCCGGCGGCGACCGCGTACCGTGCGTGGTCCTTCCCCGACTTCACGGCAGGAGCCGCGGCGCTGCGCGAAGCCACGCAGCGCGGCATCCGTCCCACGGTCCTGCGGCTGAGCGACGAGACCGAGACGCGCGTGAACGCCGCGATGGGCGGGCACCTCACGCGCATGCGCGGATGCCTCGCCGTCGCCACCTTCGAAGGGGCCACGGTCGCCGAGGCCGTGGCGACACGCGACGCGCTCGACGGCGTCTTCACGGCGCACGGCGCGACGTCCCGCGGCGAGGACCCGGCGCGCTCGTGGGAGCGCGGGCGATTCGCGTCGCCGGCACTGCGCGACACGCTCATGGACATCGGCGTGCTCGCCGAGACCCTCGAGACCGCCGCCACGTGGGCGAACCTGCCCGCGCTCAAGAGCGCCGTCACCGCCGCACTCGCCGCGAGCCTCACCGCTGCCGGCACCAAGCCGATCGTGCTGTGCCACATCTCCCACGTCTACCCTGCGGGCGCGTCGCTGTACTTCACCGTGATCGCCGCGCTCACCGACGACCCGCAGACCCAATGGGCAGGAGCGAAGGATGCCGCCTCCCGCGCGATCGGCGACGCCCACGGCACCATCACGCATCACCACGCCGTGGGGCGCGAACATCGTCCGTATCTGGAGGGCGAGATCGGCCCGCTCGGGGTGGAGGTGCTCCGTGCGGTCAAGGGCGTGCTCGACCCGGACGGCATCATGAACCCGGGCGTCCTCGTGGCCCCTGCCACCGACCGGGAGGACCGCGAATGAGGGTCGCCCTCGTCGTCAATCCGGCGGCGCGGGCCGGGGCGCACACCGGTGCCGCGACGAACGCGGCCGAGCGCCTCCGCGTCCACGGCGTGCAGACGACCATCCTGAGCGGCGGCAGCGCGGAGGAGTCCTCCGCGCTGCTGCGCACCGCGATCGAGGTCGGTGTCGACGCGGTGGTCGTCGCGGGCGGCGACGGAACCGTGAACCTCGCCATCCAGGAGGTCGCCGGCACCGGCATCCCGCTCGGCATCATCCCCGCCGGCACCGGCAACGACTTCGCCGCGACCCTCGGGCTGCGGGAGCTCGACGTGGCGACGGCGGCCGACGCCATCGCCGGCGGCCGGACGCGAAGCATCGACCTGGCCCGCGTCACCCGCGACGACGGCACGACGCAGTACTTCGGGTCGGTCCTCGCGAGCGGGTTCGACTCGAAGGTCAACGATCGAGCCAACGCGATGCGCTGGCCGCGAGGCGGCTCCCGCTACAACATCGCCATCCTCGTCGAGTTCCTCCGCCTCGCCGGCATCGCCTACGAGATCGAACTCGAGCTCGCCGACGGCATCCGCGAAACGGTGCAGGAGGACCTGCTCATGGCGACCGTGGGCAACGGCCGCACCTACGGCGGCGGCATCCCGATCTGTCCCGATGCCGATCCCGCCGACGGGCTCCTCGACGTCGTGCTGGTGCGTCCGGCCGGCCGTCTGAGCCTGCTGCGGCTGCTGTCGCGCGTGTACAAGGGAACCCACGCGAGCGTGTCGGAGGTCTCCATGAGACGCGTGCGCTCGGTGCGCCTGTCGGCTCCCGGCGTCACCGCCTACGCCGACGGCGACCCGATCGGCGCGCTGCCGCTGACCGTCGACGTCGTGCCGCGCGCGCTCACCATCTTCACGCCCGACGCCTGACGCGCAGGTCGGCGAACGGCGTCAGTGCGCCGCCTGGACCGCCCGCAGCTTCGCCAGCACCTGGTCGCGCAGCTCCTCGGGCGCGCTCTCCTTGCACGCCCGCGCAAGGACCTCGGTCAGCGTGCGCGCGACGAGCGCCTCGTCGCGGCACCCGGCGCAGTTCTCCAGGTGCTCGGCGATGTCGGACTGCTCGGTCTTGCAGACCTCGTTGCGCAGGTACTCCTCCAGGTCGCGCCGCGCCTTCTCACAGCCGCAGTCGGTCATTTCGTGCTCCTCGTGGCGGCGGTCTCGATGCCGCGCTCTCTTGCGTAGTCGGCCAGCAGTTCACGGAGCATTCGCCTGCCACGGTGCAGGCGGCTCATGACCGTGCCGATCGGGGTCTTCATGATGTCGGCGATCTCCTGGTAGGCGAAGCCCTCGACGTCGGCGAGGTACACCGCCAGCCGGAAGTCCTCCGGGATGGACTGCAGCGCATCCTTGACGGCCGACGCGGGCATGTGGTCGATCGCCTCCGCCTCGGCCGAGCGGGTGCTCGTCGCGGTGGTCGACTCGGCGCCGCCGAGCTGCCAGTCCTCGAGGTCGTCGATCGTGCCCTGATAGGGCTCGCGCTGCTTCTTGCGGTACGTGTTGATGTAGGTGTTCGTCAGGATGCGGTACAGCCACGCCTTGAGGTTCGTGCCCTGCGTGAAGGTCTTCCACGAGGCGAACGCCTTGACGAAGGTCTCCTGCACGAGATCCGCCGCATCGGCGGGGTTGCGCGTCATGCGCATGGCTGCGGCGTACAGCTGATCCATGAAGGGCAATGCCTGCTCTTCGAACTGCACACGCGGATCCTGCACCTGGTCCGTCTGGTCGATCGCGTCGCTCATCACGCGCCAGTCTACGGCGGCCGCTTGCAGGCTGCCTGGGACGCGCGTGACGGGCTCGCTGTGCAGGGTCGCCCCATGGTCGAGGCGATCGAGAGTGGCGAACATCCGGCTCCGCTCAGTGGGTGGTTCCCGGCTGGTGTCTACCGGGTTCAGTAGGGTAGAACCCGATGACAGTAGACGGGTATTCCCCCACTTCCGCGCCGATCGAGCGCGGCCACTGGCGAGCGCCGGTGGCGGATGCGCCGCTGCACGCCACCGTGACCGTTCCGGGATCGAAATCGCTGACGAATCGCGAGCTCATCCTGGCCTCGCTCGCGGATGGCCCGAGCCGGCTGATCGCGCCGCTGCACTCCGACGATTCCGCGCGCATGATCGACGCGCTGCGTTCGCTCGGCGTCGGGATCGAGCTGGTCCCGGGCACCGGGCGGTACGGCGACGACATCGAGGTGACGCCGGTGTGGCCCCTGCGCGGCGACTCCGTCGTGGACTGCGGACAGGCCGGCACCGTCATGCGCTTCGTGGCCGGCCTCGGCGGCTTCGCCCGCGGGGATGTGACGCTCACCGCCCATGAGAGCGCCCTGCACCGGCCGATGGGCGCGATGATCACGGCGCTGCGCGACGTCGGGGTCGACATCGACGACGGCGGCCACTGGGCCCTCCCCTTCATCATCCGCGGGCACGGCCACGTGCGCGGCGGCGAGGTCACGATCGACGCCAGCGCGTCGAGCCAGTTCGTGTCGGGCCTGCTGCTCGCGGCCCCCCGGTTCGATGTGGGGCTGCAGCTGCGGCACGCGGGCGCGCGGCTTCCGAGCATCCCGCACATCGACATGACCGTCGAAGCCCTCGCGCACCGCGGCGTCCACGTCGAGCGTCCCGGTGTCGGCGAATGGATCGTGCCGGCCGGCCCGATCCGCGGCAAGGACGTCGCGATCGAGCCCGACCTGTCCAACGCCGCGCCGTTCCTGGCGGCGGCGATGGTGGTCGGCGGCTCGGTCTCGGTCACCGGCTGGCCCGCCCACTCGACACAGCCCGGCGCGATGCTGACCGACATCCTGTCGCTCATGGGCGCACGCGCGGTCCGCCGCGGCGGAGCGCTCACGGTGACCGCCGGCTCGAGCATCCAGGGCGTCGATCTCGACCTTTCGGCCGCCGGCGAGCTCACCCCGACCATCTTCGCGCTCGCGGCCTTCGCCGATTCGCCGTCGACCCTGCACGGGATCGGGCACATCCGCGGGCACGAGACCGACCGCATCGCGGCGCTGGTCGCCGAGCTGCGCGGCCTCGGCGGCGAGGCGGAAGAACTGCCCGACGGCCTGCGCATCGTGCCACGCCCGCTGCACGGCGGCACCTGGCACGCGTACCACGACCACCGCATGGCGACCACGGGTGCGCTCATCGGTCTGGCCGTGCCGGGCGTCGAGGTCGACGACATCGGCACCACCGCCAAGACGATGCCGGAGTTCCCGCAGATCTGGCAGCGCATGCTCGACGGCCAGCACTCCGACGACCAGCGCGCCGACGGCCAGCACTCCGACGACCAGCGCGCCGACGGCGAGCACGCCGACGGCGGGGTCCCCGAGGAGAAGATGCGCGCCTCGTGAGACGGCGCGCAGGGGGCTTCGCGAAGTGATCGGCGTGACGACGGTGCAGCGACGCAGGGCCACGGCATGAGCTGGCTCGACGACCTCGACGACGACGACGACGAACCCGAGTTCGACGAAGCCGACGTCCGGGTGCGCCCGAACCCCAAGGCCAACCGCCCTCGCACGAAGCGACGACCCGCGCACAGCGACGCCCGGATCGCGCGCGTGCTCGGCGTCGATCGCGGCCGGTACACCGTGCTCGTCGACGAAGACCTCCCCGACGAGCGCATCGTGCTCGCCAGCCGCGCGCGGGAGCTGCGCAAGACGCCGATCGTCACGGGCGATCGCGCCCGCGTCGTCGGCGACGCGTCGGGCGACGACGGAACGCTCGGCCGCATCGTGGGCATCCAGGAGCGCACCTCGCTGCTGCGGCGCAGCGCCGACGACACCGATCAGGTGGAGCGCGTCGTCGTCGCCAACGCCGACCAGATGCTCGTCGTCGTGGCGGCTGCCGATCCCGAGCCCCGCCCGCGGCTCGTCGACCGCTACCTCGTCGCGGCGCTGGACGCCGGCATCCGTCCCCTTCTCGTGGTGACGAAGACCGACATCGCCGACCCGTCGGAGTTCCTGGCGCACTTCGACGGACTCGACCTCGAGGTGTTCACAAGCGGACTCGAAGAGATGCCGCTCGAACGGATCGGCGCCGCACTCGAAGGACACTCGACGGTGTTCGTGGGTCATTCCGGCGTCGGCAAATCGACGCTCGTGAACGCGCTCGTGCCCGATGCGAAACGAGCGACAGGCCACGTGAACGTGGTCACCGGACGCGGGCGTCACACCTCGAGCTCCACCGTGTCGCTGCGCTATCGGGGCCACAACGGCAACGGCTGGGTGATCGACACCCCCGGCGTGCGCTCGTTCGGTCTCGGCCACGTCGACCCGGCGAACATCCTGCGCGCCTTCACCGACCTCGCGGAGGTGGCCGAGGAGTGCCCACGCGGCTGCACGCACCTTCCGGATGCGCCCGACTGCGCCATCGTCGAAGCCGTCGAGGAGGGGCGCCTCGGGCCGGGCGGCCCCGCCCGGCTCGATTCGCTGCAGCGGCTGCTCGAGACCTTCGCGAAGAAGGCGCACGAGCCCGGCTCATAGGCCTCTCGACGCGTCGGCTCGCGCCCTCTGCGGGCAGGCGCGGCCGCACCGGGCGCCCCCAGGGCGCCGCCTAGAGTGGAACGGTGACCACGACGCGCCTCGAACCCGGTTCCCTCGCTCCCGCCTTCACCCTCGTCGACCAGGACGACCGGGCCGTGACGCTGAAGGATCTGCGCGGCGGACGCGTGATCCTCTTCTTCTACCCCGAGGCGATGACGCCCGGCTGCACCAAGGAGGCGTGCGACTTCCGTGACAGCCTCGCACCGCTCCAGGCGGCCGGATACACGATCCTCGGCATCTCGCGCGACCAGCCTGAGAAGCTGCGCCGCTTCCGCGAGCGCGACGGCCTCACCTACGACCTGCTGAGCGATCCCGACCACAAAGTGCATGAGAAGTACGCGGTGTGGGGCGAGAAGGTGAACTACGGCAAGACGTTCATGGGGGTCATCCGCTCGACGTTCGTGATCGACGAGAAGGGCCGCATCTCGCACGCGCTGTACAACGTGCGCGCGACCGGTCACGTGGCGCGCGTGCGCACGCTCCTCGGGGTCTGACGACGCCGCGGATCCGCCCGCACCCGCGTTCGATCCGCCTCGGAGAGACGGGTCAGCGGGACGCCGCGCCCGGTGCCTCGTCGGCTCCGTCGCCGCCCTGCCGGCGCGCGGCGCGCCCGGCGTCGCGCACGGCGAGCACGAGCAGCACGAGCACGACCAGAGCCGGGATCGCGAGCAGCAGCGCCCCACCGGGGTCGGCGAACGCCCCGGTCGCGGCGCCGAGCGCGACCGCGAGGATCAGCAGCTGCGTGACGATGCCTCCTGAGCGCCCCCACGACTGACCGCGCCAGATGGCGACGGCGAAGGCGAGCACGGCTGCGGCTCCTGCGAGCGTCAGGACGGCGAGGGCGATCGCGCTCTCGATCGAGTCGGTGTCGCCTGTCGCGATCGCGACCACTTCGCGCACCGTGAGTGCGGCCAGGCCCAGTCCCTCCAGCCCCACCAGCACCGCGGCGATCCTTCCGGACACGTTTGTCCGCATACTCCGTCGACTCCCTCTTGCACAGCCCAGCGGTTTGTGCGAAACCTCCAGACCGCAGAGAGAACACTCAGCAAGTCCTACACAAACCCGCCGATCAACCCTTGATTCAGGTAAACCGCTATGGGACGATTGGTGAAGCCGTGTGCTCCCACAGCGACGTGGGGCGAGTCATCTCGCACATCCCACAGGGTACCGGACCCGAACCGGCCCTCAATCCCCACCCCTCTGTTACAAGGAGCACCCCCATGGACTGGCGCGACAAGGCCGCCTGCCTGACCGTCGACCCCGAGCTGTTCTTCCCCGTCGGGAACACCGGCCCGGCCGTCGATCAGATCGAGAAGGCCAAGTCGGTGTGCGCACGCTGCACCGTCACCGAGATCTGCCTGCAGTACGCCCTCGAGACCGGTCAGGACTCGGGCGTGTGGGGCGGTCTCTCCGAAGACGAGCGCCGCGCCCTCAAGCGCCGCGCCGCTCGCGCCCGCCGCGCGTCCTGACGCGCATCGGATCACTGCGTGCCTCGACTCGTCGCGGCTCGACAGCCGACTCCGCAAAGCTGAAGCGATGCGGGTCACGGTCGAGCAGGCGAGGAACGAGCCGTATCGAGACCCGACAGCACTCCGCCCGCTGACGGCGCGCGACCGGAACAGGTGTTCCGGCGACGCAGGTCGATCTCCGCGATCGATCTGCCGCCGGAGCACCTGTTGTCGTGTCGCGACCGATGAGACGGATGCCGCGGCCCGCGGCATCCGTCTTCCTCAGCCTTTGGGACGCTCGATGTAGCGCAGCGGGATGTCGATCGTGACCTCCGTGCCGCTGCCCATGATCGTGTGCCAGTCGATCATGCCGCCGAGCTCGCCCTGGATGAGCGTGCGCACGATCTGCGTGCCGAGTCCGCGGCCGACCTGCCCCTCCGGGAGCCCCGAGCCGGTGTCGCGCACCCGCACCTCGAGGCGGTCCTCGCCGCGTTCGGCGATGATCTCGACATCGCCTTCCTGACCGGCCAGCCCGTGTTCGACCGCGTTGGTGACGAGCTCGGTGAGGGCGAGTGCGAGCGGGGTCGCGTATTCGCTGGGAAGGGTGCCGAAGCGTCCGGACGAATGCGTGCGCGCCCGCGTGTTGGGGGCTGCCGCGACCTCGGCGACGAGCTTCAGCACGCGCGCGAACACCTCGTCGAAATCGACGTTCTGCGCGAGGCCCTCCGACAGGGTGTCGTGCACGACCGCGATCGCGGAGACGCGCCGCATGGCCTGCGTGAGCGCCTCTCTCGCCTCCTCGGTGTGCGAGCGGCGGGCCTGGATGCGCAGCAGCGACGCGACCGTCTGCAGGTTGTTCTTGACGCGGTGGTGGATCTCGCGGATCGTCGCGTCCTTGGTGATGAGCTCCTGCTCCTGATGGCGGATCTCGGTCACGTCGCGGCACAGCACGATCGCGCCGATGCGGGTGCCGTGGTCGCGCAGCGGGATGGTGCGCAGCGACACCGTCACGCCCCGGGCCTCGAGGTCGGCGCGCCACGGCGCACGCCCGGTCACGACGACCGGCAGCGACTCGTCGAACTGGCGCTTCGCGGGGAGGATGCCGGTGACGACCTCGACGAGCGACTCGCCCTCGAGCTCGTCGTCGAAACCGAGGCGGTTGAACGCCGACAGCGCGTTGGGGCTGGCGAACGTCGTGACCCCGTCGACGTCGAGCCGCACCAGGCCGTCGGACGCGCGCGGCGCCCCGCGGCGCGGTGACGTGGGCGCGGTCAGATCGGGGAAGTCGCCCGATGCGATCATCCCGAAGAGGTCGTCGGCGCAGTCGTTGAAGGTGATCTGCTGGCGCGAGGGGATGCGCGCCTCACCGAGGTTCGTATGGCGCGTCAGCACCCCGATGACCGTCGCCTGGTTGCCCTGCTTGCGCGCGACCGGCACGGCCCGCACGCGCGTCGGCGTCTCTTCGAACCAGTCGGGCGATGCGGAGTCGACGATGCTGCCGGTCTGGAACGCCTCGCGCACCTGCGTGCGCCACTGCGGACGCACACGGTCGCCGACGATGTCGCGGTAGAACAGGGTCGCCGCGCCGCCCGGCCGGGTGTGCGCGACGGCGACGAACGAGTCGTCGGATGCCGGCACCCAGAGGACGATGTCGGCGAACGCCAGATCGGCGAGGAGCTGACCATCCCCCGCGAGACGGTGCAGCCACTCCACGTCCTCTTCGCTGGAGCGGCCCTGGGCGTAGACGAGATCGCTGAGGGTCGACACGGACCTAGCCTAGGGCGCTCAGGTCACGCGGCCGGTGCGCCGACACGGACGACATCGTCGGCGGTCCGGCCCGACGCGTGGTCGCCGCCCTCGCGACGGGTGCTCCGGCGCCGTCCCTTCGGCGCGCGCTGCGGCTCCGGGGAGGGCACCACGGCCTCGCCGACGAAGCGGCGCAGTGCCAGGGTGAGCGGCGATCGCGGCGCCACCTCGGCGATCGGCAGCGACGCGAGGATCGCGGCATCCGCCGATCGGGGGTCCTGCGGGAGGAACCACACGTCCTGGATGCCGCCGAAGCGGTCGAGGGTGCGCCGCACCTGCCCGCGGGCGTCGATGCCCAGCGTGCCGGGGCGGAGGCGGTTCGCGACGACCGCCACGGGCGTCGCGCCGATCGTCGCGCGCAGGTCGGCGTGGCCACGGAGGAAGCGGGCCACCCCGACGGGGTCGGCGGCGACCACGGCGACGACGAGGTCGGCGCCGCGCAGCGCAGCGAGCGTGGCGGCGTTGCGGCGCGGGCCGTCGAGGTCGCTCACGATCTCCTCGTCGCGCTCGAGC
>Ga0160431_100827_pt1 | contig 10202 bp, 9 predicted proteins | sample HID1971K_E0MG_FD_108212 | JGI IMG/M metagenome (GOLD analysis project Ga0160431, IMG submission 108212) | Enriched millipede-associated microbial communities from UW Madison campus, WI, USA - HID1971K_E0 MG | ecosystem: Host-associated > Arthropoda: Insects > Digestive system > Unclassified ...
ACGATCGCACCGAGGCGGGGTTCAGCGTCGGCCGGTCACCCGACGGCGAGATGTCGTTGTCGAGCACGGGGATGTCGATCTGGGCGCCGGCGCGCACGACCACGGTGTCGTCGACGGCGATGGGCGCGAGCTCCGGGGCGAGCGGCAGCAGGTACACCGTCGCCTCACCCTGGACGCTCGCGCCGGCGTCCTCTGTGCCGTCGCTGACCGTGTAGGCGACCGTGCCCAGCCGGCCGGCGGCGCCGTCGGCGGTGGTGCCCGACACCCGGAGGTGGTTCTGCCCGACGGCGTCGACCGACAGCGTCGCACCGGCGTCCGCGCGCGCGACGACGTCGCTCAGCAGGAGCACGCGGCGGGTCGGGTTCGAGACGGCGTCGAACACCTCGAGGGTCGCGTCCTGCTGGGGGTGCACGAACGCCACCACGGGCGACGTCGCCAGCTGCGCGGGCGCGTCGGCGGGCAGCAGCGTGATGCGCGCCGTCGCCATCGCCTCCGTGACCCCGTCGGTCACCGTGAAGTCGACGCGGAACGTCCCAGGGCCCTTCGCCGAGAAGTCGAACGACGTCGAGCCGCCGACCACAGTCGCCGTGGCGGCGGCATCGTCGAGCACGCGCACCGACTCGAGCGAGAGCGTCCCCGCCGTGCCCGTGACGTGGTCCACGACGTCGACGGTGATCCCCGACGCCACCGTGTCGGTGACGGCGAACGACTGCGCCGTCAGCTGCGGCTGCGCCGACACCTTCACGACGAGGGACTTCACCGTGGTCCGTCCCTGCGTGTCGGCGACCGTCACGGCGAGCTCGATGAGCTGATCCCCGCCGTCGCCGGTGTCGCTGTGCTGGTAGACGACGTCGCCGCCGGGGGTCGCCGCCACACTTCCCGGGCCGGTCAGGTTCTCGACCGACAGCAGCAGCAGCGGGTCGCCGTCGGGGTCGACCCAGCCCGGGAGCACGGGCACCGTCACGGTCCCGCCGCGAGCGACCTCGGGCTGCGGCCATTCGACGAGGCAGCGCTCGACGCCGCACCATTGCGGAGCCGACTCGACCGACGCATCCGCCACGGTGACGGTCACCGTCGTCGGCTCCGACCGCAGCCCGTTCTCGGCCGTGCCGTCGGTGACCGCGTACGCGAACGTCGCCGACCCGGTCGCGCCGGGCTGCACGCGCAGCGCCAGTCGCTGATCGTCGTCGGTCACCGTCACGGTGCCGAAAGCCGGGTCGAGCCCGGTGACCGATGCCGGGTCGATCGTGAGCACGTCCTCGTTGGGGTCGTGGTCGTTCATGAGCACCGGCAGCGTCGCCAGGGCTCCGGCGCGCGCGCCGAACGCGTCGGGCTCGGCGATCGGCGGCTTCGGGTCGAGCACGACCTGCAGCTGCTCCTCGCTCGGCACGGCGTCGGGGTCGGTGCGTTCGTCGAGACTCCAGTCCTGGCTCGACGCGATGAGCGTGCCGTCGGGAACAGACCACGCCCACCCGGACCGCGTGTCGTTGAGGATGACGGCGGAGTCGCTGGCGACGAACACGGGCCGGAGCTGATCGCCCAGCTCGTCGCCGCCGTAGTCGAGCGGCGTCGTCGTGCCGCTCGAGCGCCACAGCCGCCCGCCGGCCGCGCCCTGGCCGAGCCACGCCGCGTACGTCTCACCATCGCGGGTGATCGGCTGTGCGGGAGTGCCGAGCACCGTGCCGCTCCCCCCGACCTCGATGTCCATGCCGGCGCCGTCGACGGGCACGCGCACCAGCGAGGTGTCGTCCGCCAGGTACACGGCCGCCCCGTCCGGATCCGGTGCCCCGACCACCACGGTGCCGGTCGTCGGCGCCTGGTCCGCGGCATCCTGCCCTCGCAGCCACACATCGCCGTCCTCGGCGTCGACGACGGCCCACGTGTCGCCCGCCGCGGTGATCGCCGCCACGTCGAGTCCCTCGACGTCGAGCGCGTCGCGGCCGCGAACCTGCCCCTCGCGCACGTCGTAGCGCAGCACCGAGCCGTCGGCGCGCGAGTACGCGAACAGCATGCCGCGGGAGTCGATCGCGATGGCGTCGGCGGTGTACTGCGGGGTGTCGTCCTCGTCGGCGCGGAACGGGTCGAGCTGTGACGCCGGCCCGCCCGACAGCCGCCCGGCGAACAGGGCGCCGGTGTCGGTCAGGTACGAGACGTAGTCCCCGGCGGTGACGACCTCGGTGGTGCCGGGCGGCGTCTTCTCGGAGGACTGCAGCGCCTCCTCGTCGAGGTCCCGGGGCATCGCCGCATCGATGCGGGTGAGCGTGCTGTAGCTGTCGCTGAACAGGTACGCGGCATCCCCGGTCTGCACCACCTGGTCGGGGTTGCTGATGCTGCGGACGGTGTCGAGCTCGCCGACCGCGGTGTTCACGCGCGCGTAGCGCCGCCCGTCGCCGGTCTGCAGCGCCCACACCGCGGAGTCGACATCGGGAGTCTCCTGGGCGTCCAGGCCCGGCCAGACGATGCTGATCCCGATCACCGTGGCCACGACCGCCCCCGTGGCGACCAGCCCGGCGATCGTGCCGCGTCGCATCAGAGCACCCCCGCGGCCAGCAGCGCCACGACGACCGCGCCCGCCCCCGCCACGGCACCCGCGCCGATGCCGACGATCCACGGCAGCGCGCTGCGCGAGCGACCCGCAGGCGCCGAGATCTCGGTGTCCTCATCCCGCGCGAGCGCTGCGACGCCGGTGCCGGCGCGCGCCTTGCGGGTGAGGTCGCGCTCGACGTGCGAGCGCGCCGGGCCGCGCAGGGCCGAATCGCCGAAGTCGACGGGACCGGATGCCGGCGACCACTCCGCATCGGGGATCTCGAGCGGCGTCGGCGACAGGCCGAGCCCTGACTGCACCTCGCGCAGCGCTTCGCCGAAGGCCCGCGCCGACGCGTACCGGCGACCGGGGTCGCGGCTCATGGCGGTCGCGAGCACGCTCTGCAGCGCGGCGGGCACGTCGGCGCGAGGGATCTCGACGTACGTGGCGCGCGCGATGCGCCGGCGCAGCAGGTCCTTGGTGTTCTGGCCGCGCTCACGCCGCTCGAAGGGGCTGTGCCCCGCCAGCAGCGAGTAGACGGTCGCGCCGAGACTCCAGACCTCGCTCGTGACGGTGCCGCTGGTCTGCTCGGCGACGACCTCGGGGGCGCTCCAGGGGATCGACATCGCCAGCACCTCGCCGCTGCTCTTGCGCTGCAGCGACGCCGAGATGCCGAAGTCGGCGAGCACCGGGGTGCCGAACGTGGTGACGAGGATGTTGCTCGGCTTGACGTCGCGGTGGATGAGCCCGGCGAGATGCGCCGATTCGAGCGCGCTCGCCATGCGCACGCCGATCGCGAGCACCTCCTCGACGGGGATGCGCTCGACCCGGTAGCGCTGCGCGAGCGAGCCGGGGCAGTACTCCATGACGATGTACGGCCGTCCGTCGGCGGAGATGCTCGCCTGGTAGACCGTCACGATCGACGGATGTGCCGACAGGTGCGCCAGCACGTCGGCCTCGGCATTGAACATGCGCCGCAGCTCGGGGTCGCGCACGTCGCTCGGCATGACCTTGACCGCGACGCCGCGGCGGGGCATGTCCTGCTCGTACAGGAAGACGTCGGCGAATCCGCCGGAGCCGAGCGGGCGGATGTAGGCCAGGCCGGGAAGGATCGGAGGCGCCGAGGGAAGCCGTGTGGCCACGACACCTCCCCCAGTCCGCTACCTTGACACGACCGTGCCGCACAGGCGGCAACAAACCTGGCCATGCTAACAAAACCACCTATGAGCACTCGTGCCCAGCGCCGGAGCTGTGGACTCCGCGGCCGCCCTCGTTCCGGCGGTCAGTCCAGACTCGGGGCGTCGCCCGGATCGTGCGGGTCGAACGGGGCGTCCAGCGACTTCGTGAGGTCGGCGAGCATCGCCTCGATCTGAGGCTCGACGTACTCGGTCACCGCCGCCTGGATGCGCAGGCGATGGTGCAGCAGGATCGTGCACACCTCGCGCCCCACCATGTTGGCGTAGTCGTCGGCGAGCCCCACCTCCTGGCGGAGCGCGGCCTTGGCCTCGTCGGTCAGCGGTGGCAGTGCGGGCACGACGGCGTCGGCCTCTTCGGCGAGACCCGCGATCGTGAAGAGGAAGGGCGCCCCGGGCACCGGCTCGGGATCCAGCGGCAGCCCCTCGAACTCCGGGTCGAGGCCTTCGCCCGGGCGATAGGTGCGGGCGCGGTTGCGGGCCGCCTGCTGGTCCAGCTCGCCCTGGAGCATCGGCAGGTTCAGCGCCGTGTACTCGGCGACCGAGCGGTCGACGATCGTCTTGACGCGGGTCGACAGTCCGTGCTGCACGCCGTGCGGCACGTCGGCGCCGAGCCCGGCGGCCGACAGCACCGGAGACCCGAAGCAGCGCCGGCACGGAGCCGTCCGGCCGCGGTGCGTGGCGGGCTCCCAGCGGGGCAACCACGCGAGCCAGGCGTCCACCGCCTGGCTGACCTGGGTCTCGAGCGACCGCTCCACCCGGTCAACGCTAGTACCCGGTGCGCGCCATCGCCCGGATTCCCGCGGTCCACCGCGGCGCGGGCGCGCGGATCATTCGTCGAACTCGTCCTCCCAGGGCCAGCGCGGACGCCGCGCGCGGGTGCGCACGAGCGCGATGCCTGACCAGGCCGACACGAAGGCCGCGGCCGCGACCACGACCCCGAACCACGACGTCGCGAGCCGGCCGGCGACCGCCGACGCGACCCCGAGATCGGCTCCGGTGAACAGTGCCGCGAACCACACCCCGCCGACGTACGCGAGGAAGCTCGCCGCCGTCGTCCACGCGGCACCCCAGTACGACGGATGCCGCGCTCCGGCGCGCGAGATCGCCGCCCACAGGCCCCCGGCGAAGGCCAGGGTGGCGCACACGACGCCCGCAGCACCGGGGATCTGCCCGAGGCCGGGTGTCGCGATGACGTCCTCGCCGATGGCGAGGCTCGTCATGCCGAGGCCGAAGATGAGGAGCGCGACGAAGCCGGCCGTCGCGAACGCCAGCGCGATCGGCGGTCTCACGGGGCCCTGCGACGCTCCGCCTCCACCGTCAGCGGCCATGCCGCCAGCCTACGTCTCAGGCCGGCGCGGCGGGCCTGACCGGCTATGCGCGGACGAGCTGCGGACCGGCCTCGAGGGTGCGCTCGTACTCGCGCTGGGCTTCGACGTTGAGCTCGGTGACGCGCTTGCCGCGCGCTGCGGCCCACGCGCCGAACCAGATGGTGAGCTCGCGCCCGATGACGAACGCGGCGATGGCGAGCGGCGTCAGCAGCTCCGTCTCGATGAGGTCGCCGCCCTGGCTGGCGGTGAGCTCCCAGAACGGCGCCTGGAACAGGGCGCCGAGGATGTGGCCGCAGTACGCGGCGACGCCCACGAGGATTCCGAAGACCACCCACGCGCCCCAGCGCCCGCGGTTGATGACGGCGCCGAGCAGCCAGAAGGCGATGAAGAAGACCACCACGGGCACCCACAGCGACCATGTGCCGAGCGCCTGGAGGGCCGTCGTGCCGACGTTCTCACCCGTCACGTCGCCCTCGATCGCCTTCACGCCGAGCCAGACCGCGAGGTACAGGACGGCGAACGAGATGGCGGCGAGCAGGCCGATGGCTCCCGCCGCGGCGCGGTTGCCGCGCGGGCGGGGCGCTTCGGGCGCCTGCACGAAGATCGGCTGCGGGGCGGCGGCGGCCGCCACGACCGCCGGCTCCGCGATCACGGGCTCGCTCGGGGTCACGACAGGCGCGACGACGACGGTCGGCGACTCGTCCGCGGTGGTCACCGGCGCAGCGGGCGTCGCGGTCGACGAGTAGTCGAGCGCTGCCGCCTCGGGCGAGTCCCAGGGGTCGGGCTCGGCAGGGGCCTCGGCTGACGCGGCAGGTTCGTCGGCCGGCACGGCGGCCGGCTCGTCGGCGACGACGGGCGCATCCGCGTCCGCCTCGTGCGAGGTCGTGCGGGGTGCGTCGACGGGGGTCTCGGCGTCGGGAGTCTCCGCACCGACGGCGTCGCGGCGGGCGGCTTCTGCGTCGGCGAGGCCTTCGTTCGCGCGACCGACGACGTCGTCGACGCCGTTGGGCTCGTCGACGGGTTCGCCGTAGGACGACTTGGGGTCACTCATCGCAGGCACTCCTCACGCAGGGCCAGTCCCCGCAGTGGCAGAGTAGCCCGCGGTCCGCCGCATACGACGGAGGCGTGCCGGGCGAATCCGCGCCCGGATGCCTCTAGCCTGGGCTCCATGGCACCACGAGCGACCCGGCTCGCCGCGGCGGCGGCATCCGTCCTCTTCGCGTTCGCCGTCCTGACGGCGTGCGCCCCCGACGACGCGCCCTCCGGCAACGGCTTCACCTACACGCCGACACCCTCGGCCACGGCGTCGGCGACGCCCACCCCGACGCCGTCGCCGACCGCGCGCGCCGACATCCCCGACGACTGCCGCGCGATCCTGACCGCCGATGTGCTGGCGCAGCTCGACGGCGTGCCGCTCAACGATCCCGCCTTCGGCTCGTCGGGGCCGCAGCCCGACGGCGGCCTGGTGTGCGTGTGGCGCGATCCGGCCGCCGACACGACGGGGCTGGTCACCACGATCGCCTACATGTCGCGCGGTCCGGCGCTCGACATGCTCAACAAGCTCGTGGCCGACGAGGGCTACACCTGCTACACACCGGATGGCGGCACCCGCTGCGAGAAGACCTGGCCGAACGAGACGTACCCGGTCACGGACGGACGCACACTGTTCTGGCGCGACGACATCCTGATCGACACGAAGTACTCCGCTCTGGCGCCCGTCGGCTATACGGCGGCGCTGGTCGCGAGCATCTACGGCTGAGGCGGGCTGAGGCGGGCCCGCGGGCTCACCCCCACACGGTGCGGTCGAGCCGCGGGCCGTAGTCCTCGGGATGCCAGCTCGACTCCACGCTGACCAGCCAGAGCCCGTCGCGCAGGGTGTGCTCCTCGAGCACGGCACCCTGCGTGCGTGCGCACACCGTCGCGCCCGAGGCGGCGTGACACGAGAACCCGTCGCTCGCGAGGGCGGCTTCGGCGATGGATGCGGCATCCGGGCCGACCTTCGACAGCGTCGTGACGATGTCGCCCGTGTCGAACCGCCACGTGCACGTCACCAGCACGTCCGGCGCGGCGGCGGCGGCGAACGAGGCCGCCGTCGTCGCGGGCGGAGCCTTCGACTGGTTGAGCAGCGAGCCCGGCCGCCACATCAGCTCGTTCCACAGATCGTCGGCGTACAGCGTGCGGCAGTCGATCGATCCCCCGTCCGCCGCGGTCTGCGCGGGCGTATCCTCGGCGGCCGTGTCGGGGCGGGGCGCCGTCGCGGTGCGCAGGGTGTCGCCCACCCAGCCGATCGTCACCGGCACCATCGGCAGCGACAGCCACGCGAGCGCTCCGACGACCGCGGCGCAGAGCAGGCCGGCGGGCACGGCGATCCACAAGTTGCGACCGCCGATCCTCGCCATGGGGTCCCCACCTCCGTCTCCCACGGTAAAGCGGGTGGACGGATGCCGCGCCACGGCGCGCGGACCACGGTTCGACCGCCCGAGGCCGTCGCTCACCCCTGAGGACGCACTCCGGCGCGGTCGCGCGAGAGTACCTCACGCGGAACCGGAATGCGATCCCCTCGGTGAACGCGGCTTCATGACGGACGGTTGGTCCTCACGGCGGATCCCCGAGGGCAGGCACCGGGCCTGACGACGCCGCACGTGAGAGTGGAGGAGGAACATGTCGACCTACGACACCGAACCGTCCGTGAACCAGAGCGCCGGCGCCGACGACATCAAGGACCGCGCCGTCGAGACCGTCGCCGAGGTGGATGCGGGGGCCATGTACGTCGCCGGCGTCGCCGGCGAGGAGGCCGGCAGTGTGGCGCACGACGTGAAGACCGCGGCACGCGGGTTCTTCGACGAGACGCGCACCCAGCTCTCGGACCAGGCCTCGACGCAGCAGCGCCGGGCCGCGGGCGCTCTGCGCAGCACCGGGGACGAGCTGCGGAGCATGGCTTCGGGCACCGCCTCGGGATCGGGCGGAATGGCGACGAGCGCCGTGCGCACCATCGGCGAGCAGACCCGGCGCACAGCCGACTGGCTCGAGCAGCGGGAGCCCGCAGACGTGGTCCGCGATGTGCGCGGGTACGCCCGTCGGCATACGGGCGCCTTCCTGGTGATCGCGCTGGGCGTGGGGATCGTCGCAGGTCGCCTGACCCGCGCGCTCGTCTCGGACGCCCGCAACGGCGACCAGGGCGCCGACGGCGGCCTGCGCGCCTCGCGCGGCACCCGGCCGCCACTGCTCGCCGGCACCCCCGTCGCGGGCTGGAGCGACACCACCGCGCGCACGGACGCCTTCGAGGCGGGCGGGCCCGAGGGAGACACGCCGATCGGGGACGCCCTCGCGGACGACCAGTCCGTGGGCGATCCGCTGGGCGCCGGCGCGGGGACCGCGCAGGGCGAGTGGTCGCCCCGCGACCAGGCACGTCGATGACCGAGATGCCGACGCCGTCGCAGCAGCAGGCGGCGGACACATCGCTGGGCGACCTGGTCGGCGAGGTCTCGCGCGACCTGTCCGCCCTGATTCGTCAGGAGCTCGAGCTGGCCAAGGCGGAGCTCTCGGAGTCCGCGAAGCGCGCCGGGATGGGCGCGGGGCTGCTCGGAGGCGCGGGATACGCCGCCATGATGGCCGTGCTCTTCCTCAGCCTCGCGCTGTGGTGGGCGCTCGGCACGCAGATCGGCCTCGGCTGGTCGGGCGTCGTCGTCGCCGTCGCCTGGGGCATCATCGCCGGCATCCTGTTCGCCGTCGGGCGGAGCCGGCTGCAGAGCGTGGAAGGCGCACCCCGGACGGTGGAGACCGTCAAAGAGATCCCCGAGGCACTCAAGAGGAACGAGGAGAACAGAGCATGAGCAATCCAGAACAGATCCGCGCCGACATCGAGGTGACGCGGGACGAGCTCGGACGAGACGTCGACGCCCTCGCCGACAAGGTGTCGCCACCGAAGATCATGCAACGGCAGAAGACGCGGGTCCGGCAGGTCCTCGGCGACGTGAAGGATCACGTCATGGGTGTCGCCGACGACGTCGGCGACTCGGCATCCTCGGCCGGTCACTCCGTCGGTGACGCGGTCGGCGCCGCCGGCGACGCGGTGAAGGATCTGCCGCACAAGGCGTCGCGGGCCACGCAGGGCGCTCCCCTGGTGGTCGGCCTCCTCGCGGCGGGAGTCGGATTCCTCGTCGCGAGCCTCATCCCCGCGACCGACGCCGAGACACGGCTCAGCACGTCGCTGCGCGACCGGGCGCAGCCGCTCGTCGACAAGGCCGTGGACGAGGCGAAGGATGCCGCGCAGGAGGTCGCCCAAGGGCTGAAGGGCCCGGCGCAGGACGCGGTCCAGCAGGTCAAGGAGTCGGCGGCCTCGTCCGCCGAGACGGTCAAGGAAGAGGCTCGGGGCACCGCTGAGCGGGTAAAGGAGAACGTCACCTCGAGCAACGGCGGCTCGGCCGCCGGCGGCACGGGAACGACGCAGTACTGAAGCCTCCGGCATCCGTCCGCGGCAGACGGCGAAGGGCCCCGGCGCAAGCCGGGGCCCTTCGTGGTTCCGTGTCCCGCTCCGCTCGCTCAGCGAGCGGAGCCGGCACTCAGTTGTAGTCGGTGGTGAAACCGTCCGTGGAGAAGCTGTCGAAGTCGACGTAGCTCAGGTCGGCGTCGGTGTACGCGCCGTCCGAGGCGAAGATGCGGTTGGGGTACCGCTCGCTCTTGGCCTCCTCCGTCGCCTCGACGGTGACGTCGCGGTACTTCGCGAGTCCCGTTCCGGCGGGGATGAGCTTTCCGATGATGACGTTCTCCTTGAGGCCCATGAGCGGGTCGCTCTTGCCCTCCATGGCCGCCTGCGTGAGGACGCGGGTGGTCTCCTGGAACGATGCGGCCGACAGCCACGACTCCGTCGCGAGCGACGCCTTCGTGATACCCATCAGCTCCGGACGACCCGACGCCGGGCGCTTGCCCTCGCCGACCGCCTCGCGGTTGATGGTCTGGTACTTCTTGAAGTCGACCAGCTCACCCGGGAGCAGCGTGGTGTCGCCGTGGTCGACCACGGTGACCTTCCGCAGCATCTGACGGACGATGACCTCGATGTGCTTGTCGTGGATCGGCACACCCTGCGAGCGGTAGACGCCCTGGACGCCGTTCACGAGGTACTTCTGCACCTCGCGGGCACCCATGACACGCATG
>Ga0160431_100828_pt1 | contig 10185 bp, 6 predicted proteins | sample HID1971K_E0MG_FD_108212 | JGI IMG/M metagenome (GOLD analysis project Ga0160431, IMG submission 108212) | Enriched millipede-associated microbial communities from UW Madison campus, WI, USA - HID1971K_E0 MG | ecosystem: Host-associated > Arthropoda: Insects > Digestive system > Unclassified ...
CACCGAGAAGGCGCCGGAGGTGGGCGGCGACGTCCAGGTCGCGTCCTTCAACGTCTACAACTACTTCACGACGTTGAAGAGCGAGAACTCCAACGCACGAGGCGCGGCGAACGCGGCGCAGTTCGCGATCCAGAGGTCGAAGATCGTCGCGGCGATCAACGGACTCGACGCCGAGATCGTCTCGCTCATGGAGATCGAGAACTCGGTGAAGCTGGGCAAGCCCATCGACACTGCGCTCAAGGACCTGGTCGCGGGGCTCAACGCCGACGCCGGCAGCGACGTGTGGGGCTACGTGCCCACGCCAGCCGCGCTGAACGACGCGGCCACGACCGACTACATCACGAACGCGATCATCTACAAGAAGGACGCCGTCAAGAGGGTCGGCGACAGCATCACCGTCACCGACGAGAGTGTCTGGGGCAACGCCCGCGAGCCGATCGCGCAGGCGTTCGACATCGACGGCCGCGTCGTCACGGTGGTGGCGAACCACCTGAAGTCGAAGTCGCCGCCCGAGGGTGCGGGCGCAGAGCCGGCGGACGGCCAGGGCTTCTTCAACGCCGACCGCGTGAAGCAGGCGAATGCGATCCTCGCCTTCACCGCCGAGCTCGAGGAGACCACCGGCAGCAGCGACATGCTGCTGATCGGCGACTTCAACGCCTACGGCAAGGAAGACCCGATCGACGTGTTCACCGCGAAGGGGTGGAGCGACCTCGTCGCCGACAAGACGGACGGCCAGTACACCTACACGTTCGACGGCGAGCTCGGCTCGCTCGACCACGTGATCGCGTCGCCGTCGCTCGTCTCGTCGATCACGGGTGCGGCCGTGTGGGGCATCAACTCCCCGGAGTGGAGCGACCGCGGCTACGCGTTCGGCGCCACCGAGAAGGACACGCCCTACCGGTCCAGCGACCACGACCCGATCATCGTCGGCGTCTCCGCGGAGATCCCGCCGGTGAGCATCGACGTGGTGACGGTGAACGACTTCCACGGACGCATCGAGGCCGACGGCGCCGCCGCCGGTGCCGCCGTCCTGGCCGGCGCGGTCAAGCAGTTCCGCGACGAGAACCCGAACACGATCTTCGCCGGTGCCGGCGACCTGATCGGCGCGTCGACGTTCACTTCGTTCATCAACGACGACAACCCCACGATCGACGCGCTGAACGCGGCCGGTCTCGACGTCAGCGCCGCGGGCAACCACGAGTTCGACCAGGGCTGGGAGGACCTGCGCGATCGTGTGCAGGACCGCGCGGACTGGGAGTACATCTCGTCGAACGTGTTCGTCACCGAGACGGGCGAGCCCGCGCTCGCACCGGCCTGGGTGAAGGAGCTCGACGGCGTGCGGGTCGGCTTCGTCGGTGCCGTCACCGAAGACCTCGACTCGCTCGTCTCGCCCGAGGGCATCAAGGACCTCGAGGTCCGCAGCATCGTCGACTCCGTGAACGCCGTGGCCGACGACCTGCGCGACGGCGACGAGTCCAACGGCGAGGCGGATGTGGTCATCCTCCTCGTGCACGAGGGCGCGTCCAGCGTCGAGCTGTCCAGCATCACCCCGGACTCGCCGCTCGGCGAGATCGTCTACGGGGTCGATGACGACGTGGACGCCATCGTGTCTGCGCACACCCACCTCGCCTACAACCACGTGATCGACGGCCGTCCGGTCGTCTCCGCGGGGCAGTACGGCGAGAACCTGGGCCTGATGAACATCCAGGTCGACCCGAAGACGAAGGACCTGATCTCGATCACCAACGAGATCAAGCCCCTCACCGCTGCGGGCAAGCCGCTGTACCCGGCCGTCCCGGAGGTGGCCGACATCGTCGCCAAGGCGAAGGCCGAGGCCGACGTGCTGGGCGCGATCAAGGTCGGCGACATCACGGCCGACTTCAACCGGGCGCGCCAGAGCGACGGCAAGACGGAGAACCGCGGTGGCGAGTCCACCATCGGCAACTTCGTCGCCGACGTGCAGAAGTGGTCCACGGGCGCCGATGTGGCGATCATGAACCCGGGGGGAATCCGTGCGAACCTCACGTACGCCTCGGCCGGAGCATCCGACCCCGACGGCAACGTCACCTACCGCGAGGCGGCGACGGTCCAGCCGTTCGCCAACACGCTGGTGACGCTGACGCTCACGGGTGCGCAGCTGAAGGGTGTTCTCGAGGAGCAGTGGCAGCCGGCGGGTTCGGCTCGTCCGTTCCTCAAGCTCGGCGTCTCGGAGGGGCTGGTCTACACCTACGACCCCGCCGCGGCGCAGGGTTCGCGGATCACGTCGATCACCCTCAACGGCGCGGCGCTCGATCCGGCGGCGAACTACACGGTCGCTGCCAACTCGTTCCTCGCGGCGGGTGGAGACAACTTCTTCACCTTCAAGGAGGGCACGGGCAAGCGCGACACCGGCAAGATCGACCTGCAGTCGATGGTCGACTGGTTCGACGCGAACAAGACCGCGACCCCCGACTACGCTCAGCGCGCGGTCGGTGTCGCCGTCAGCCCCGCGGACGCCGACGGCTACAGCGCCGGCGACCAGGTGACGGTGTCGCTCTCCTCGCTGGCGTTCAGCGCGGGCGAGCCGGCTCCGGGCGAGGTGTCGCTCTCGCTGGGCGACACCGTGCTCGCCTCGGGCGCTGTCGACCCGGCCGTCGTCGACACCACGGATGAGGGCGGGCGCGCCAGCCTGACCTTCACGGTTCCGTCGGGCGTCTTCGGCGAGCAGGTGCTCACGGTCGCCGTCGCCGGCACCGGGACCACCGTGCAGGTGCCGTTCACGATCGCGGGCGAGGAGGAGTTCGCCGGCACGATCGCCCTCGGCTCGTCCAAGGTGACCGCGGGCAAGAGCCTCAAGGTCACCGGCGAGGGCTACGCGCCCGGCGAGACCGTGAGCATCGAGCTGCGTCCGAAGAAGGGCAAGCCGGTCCAGGTCGGCACGGTCCAGGTCGCAGCCGACGGCACGTTCAGCACCTCGGTCACGGTGCCCAAGAGCGCCCCGTCGGGCAAGTACACCGTCGCGGCCTCGCAGGCGGACGGCGACGAGGCGACCGCCACGGTCACCGTCAACCGTCCCGGCGGCATCATCGGGGCGATCCTCGACTGGCTCTGGGACCTCCTCACCCGGTGGTTCTGATCCGGGAAGAGCGGTTCTGATCCGGTAGTCGGACGAACACAGGCGGAGGCCGTCGGGAGTGATCCCGGCGGCCTCCGCCTGTCCTCTCCTCTCAGGCGGACACGGAGACCGGTGCCCACACGAAGCCGTCGGGGTCGACCGCGGCGCCGAGCACGCCGTTGACCGTGAGCCGGTGCGAACCGGAGCCGTCCGCGGGCACGCCCGCGTCCTTGGCGAGTGCCGCGTGCCGGTACAGGCCGAGTCCGATCGGGCTGCCACCCGTGTCGAACTGCACGTAGCTGCGCCCGAAGCTCTTGCCGACGGGGATGCCGCGCTCGGTGTAGAAGGTCTTCGAGGCGATGACGTCTTCCGCGCCGAGCAGCAGGATGATCTCGTCGACGTCGCGGCTCGGGGGAGCGGTGTCCTTCTTCGCGGAGGTGGCGACCTTCCAGATGGCGCCGTCCGGTGCCTGGACGGTCCCGCCGACTCCCCAGAGGGATTTGGCGCCGGGCTTGATCACGGTGGCCCCCGCGGCGACGGCCGCGTCGACGAGGGCGTGCACGTTCGCCGGCTGCGAGACCACGAGCGAGAGCGTGTATCCGCGGAACCCGGAGGTCTCGGCGTCCGCGGTGCCGAACCGCAGACGATCGCCGAGCCCGAAGGCCCGCGTGTAGAAGGACTGGGCGGCGTCCACGTCGGGAACGTCGAGGGTGACGGAATCGATGGCGGTGTTCATGTCTCCGACGGTACGAGGGTCGGTTGCGGGGTGCTTCTCGATTCCTGACCGATGGGTCAACGGCCGGATTCGACACGAATTCCCGGCGGCTAGACTGGACGCATGCCCGAACCGAAAGTCGCCAGCTTTCCGGCGATCCGCGGTGCGCTGAAGTTCTACCAGATCGCGTCGATCATCACAGGAGTCATGCTGCTCCTGCTGCTGACCGAGATGGTGCTGAAGTACACGCCGATCCACCTCGAGCTCTTCCTGGGAGGCTCCGGAGGACCGCTGTGGTTCGCCGGCGTTCTCGCCGGGCCCGACTGCCAGTGGTGGTCGCTGTTCGCCCCGATGACCAACTCCTGCGAGATGACCTCGCTGGGTGACGGGTTCAACCTGTCGCTGTTCATCCTCGTGGCGCACGGCTGGTTCTACGTCGTCTACCTCTTCGCGTGCTTCCGCATGTGGAGCCTGATGCGCTGGCGCTTCCCGCGGTTCATCATGCTCGCGCTCGGCGGCGTCGTCCCGCTGCTGTCGTTCTTCATGGAGGCGGTCGTCGCCCGTGAAGTCAAGACCTATCTCGCCACCAGGGAGGCCGCCGAGGCCCCCGCCCCCGCCCCGGAAGGTGTCCGTTGACCGAACAGTCCGAGACCCAGCAGCGCCCCGCGCTCGTCGTCGACTTCGGCGCGCAGTACGCGCAGCTGATCGCCCGTCGAGTCCGTGAAGCGGGCGTGTACAGCGAGATCGTGCCGCACACGGCCACGGCCGCGGAGATCGCCGCCAAGAACCCGGTCGCGATCATCCTCTCCGGCGGACCCTCGTCGGTGTACGAGGAGGGTGCCCCGAAGCTCGACCCCGCGGTGTTCGACCTCGGCGTCCCGACCCTCGGCATCTGCTACGGCTTCCAGTACATGGCCCAGACGCTCGGCGGCGAGGTCGCGAACACCGGCCTGCGCGAGTACGGCGCGACGGATGCCGTCATCTCGGGAGACGGCGGAACGCTGCTCGGCGGCCAGCCCACGGAGCAGAACGTCTGGATGAGTCACGGCGACCAGGTCGCCAAGGCCCCGGAGGGCTTCGACGTGCTCGCGACGACGGATGCGACCAAGGTCGCGGCGTTCGCGAACGAGGAGCGCGGCTTCTACGGCGTCCAGTGGCACCCCGAGGTCAAGCACTCCGACCACGGCCAGCGCGTGCTGGAGAACTTCCTTCACAAGGGCGCGGGTCTCGCGTCCGACTGGAACAGCGGCAACGTGATCGCCGAGCAGATCGAGCGCATCCGCGAGCAGGTGGGAGACGCCCGCGTCATCTCCGCGCTCTCCGGCGGCGTCGACTCCGCAGTCTCCACCGCTCTCGTGCACAAGGCCATCGGCGACCAGCTCACCGCGGTCTTCGTCGACCACGGCCTCCTCCGCAAGGGCGAGCGCGAGCAGGTCGAGAAGGACTACGTCGAGTCCACCGGCGTGCGCCTGATCACGGTCGATGCGGCGGACACGTTCCTCGGCCACCTGCAGGGTGTGACCGACCCCGAGGAGAAGCGCAAGATCATCGGCCGCGAGTTCATCCGCGCGTTCGAGAAGGTGCAGCTCGACCTCGTCGCCGAGGCGAAGGCCTCCGGGGGCGCTCCCGTGAAGTTCCTCGTGCAGGGCACGCTCTACCCGGACGTCGTCGAGTCCGGCGGCGGTGCGGGCACCGCGAACATCAAGTCGCACCATAACGTGGGCGGCCTTCCCGACGACCTCGACTTCGAGCTGATCGAGCCGCTGCGCGCGCTGTTCAAGGACGAGGTCCGTGCGATCGGTCGCGAGCTCGGCATCCCCGAGGCGATCGTCGGACGCCAGCCGTTTCCGGGGCCCGGCCTCGGTATCCGGATCATCGGTGAGGTCACCGCTGACCGTCTCGAGATTCTGCGTGAGGCCGACGCCATCGCCCGCGAGGAGCTGACGAAGGCCGGCCTCGACCAGGAGATCTGGCAGTGCCCCGTGGTGCTCCTCGCCGACGTGCGCTCGGTGGGCGTGCAGGGCGACGGCCGCACCTACGGTCACCCGATCGTGCTGCGTCCCGTCTCGAGCGAAGACGCCATGACCGCCGACTGGACGCGTCTGCCGTACGACGTGCTCTCGAAGATCTCCAACCGCATCACGAACGGCGTCCGCGACGTCAACCGCGTCGTGCTCGACGTCACGTCGAAGCCGCCGGGGACGATCGAGTGGGAGTAGGGAGCGCGTTGCTCCCTGATGCGGCGCCGGCACTGCCCGACGCCGAGTACCTGGTGCTGTCGAGCCGGCTGATCCCCGGCCTCGACGGCGGGTACACGATCGCGACGCTCGCGCGCGCCCGACAGTTGGCGGGTGCCGGTGTCGGCGGTGGCGCAGGGCCGCTGCTGCTCACGTTCGATCCGGGGACGGCGGCCGACCATGCCGCGCACCGGCAGACCTTCGTCGAGCAGGGCGCGTCGAGCGACCCGTCCCGGATGCGCAATCTGTTCGACGAGGCCGTCGCGCCGAACGGGGGAGCGGCGGAGTGGCTGCGCCTCGCGGCCGATTCTGCGGTCGCAGCCGACCCTGATGTGGAGTACCGGGTCCTGACGGATGCCGAGGGGCGACCGTTCGCGGCGCTCCCGGTGATCCCCGGCAACCCCGACTGGCATCTGACCGAAGAACCCGTGCTCGTCCACGACGGGGCGGGCGTGGTCGTCGGCGCCCTGCACGGCTTCCGGGGGCTGTACCGGGCATGGCTCGACCACGTGACCTCGGCGTTCGGCGACCGACGCATCGTGGTGATCTGCGAGTCCCGTCAGCTCGGCGAGCTCATCGCGGACTGGGACGACCCGCGCGTGCGCATCGTCCACACGATCCACACCATGCACGTCGAGGCGCCGTACACCCCCGACTCCACGATGAACACGCTGTGGACGCGCTGGTTCCGGCTCGCCGACCGCTTCGACGCCGTGGTCTGGCCCACCGCGACGCAGCGCGACGATGTGGTCGCGCGGTTCGGGGAGACCGCCTTGCACACCGTGGTCCCGAATCCGATCGCTCCGGTGGAGGCCCGCGAGGATCTGCGCGAGGACGGACTCGTCGTCGTGCTCGGTCGCCTCGCGCCAGGCAAGCGCGTCGACCATGCGATCCGCGCCTTCCTCGCCGCCGCCGTGCCGGGTTCCCGGATGGAGATCTGGGGCGGGGGGCCGGAGCAGGAGCGGCTGCAGGCGTTGATCGAGGAACTCGGTGCGGGGGACCGGGTCGTGCTCGCCGGACACTCCGATGCCCCGGGGACGGTCCTCGACCGGGCGGCCGTCCTGGTCACGTCGACCGCTTTCGAGGGACAGCCCCTCGGGGTGGTCGAGGCGCTGCTGCACGGAACCCCCGTCATCTCGTACGACGTGCGCTACGGCATCCGCGACGTGCTGCAGCAGGGTGGGGGAGTGCTGGTCCCGAGTGGCGACATCGCGGCGCTGGGAGACGCGATCCGCGCCGTGCTGACCGACCCCGAGCGGCTCGCGGCCCTGAGCGCCGAGGCGCCGTCGGTCGCCGCGGCCTGGAGCCTGGAGTCCTCCCTCGAGGCGCTCACCTCCGCGATCGCCGCCGCCGTCACAGCTCCGCCCCGTCGCGTCTGAGCACCGTCCCCTCCCCTCCGGTCGCGTCTGAGGGCCGTCCCCTCCGCTCCGGTCGCGTCTGAGGGCCGTCCCCTCCGCTCCGGTCGCAGCCCCGTCCGCCCCGCTCCGGTCGCGTCTGAGGGCCGTCCCCTCCGCTCCGGTCGCAGTTTCTGTCGCTCCGGCGGCGCCGGAGCGACAGAAACTGCGACGGGAGCATCCTCTTCGGGCGGATTTCGGAGAATTCTGGGGGAATGTCGATCCGGGGCGTTCCCGTTCGACGTCCTAGATGAGAGGGTCGAGACACGGCCCCTCGAACAAGGAGAACATCATGAAGTTCATGCTCATCATGCGCGCGACCGACGCCGGCGTCGAGGCGTTCAAGCAGATGCCGTTCGAGCAGGTCATCGAGGCCATGGGCAGGTACAACGAGTCGATGATCAAGGCCGGGGTGCTCGTCGCGGGCGAGGGCCTGACCGACGCGGACGAGGGCTTCGTGGTCGACTTCAGCGCCGAGAAGCCGCTCATCACCGACGGCCCCTACGGCGAGACCAAGGAACTCTTCAACGGCTTCTGGATCGTCGAGGTGTCGTCGCGCGAAGAGGCCGCCGAGTGGGCGAGCCGCGCACCGCTCGGGGCGGGCTCGTACCTCGAGGTGCGACGGGTCACCGGCGTGGAGGATTTCCCCGCCGACAACGAGTGGATCGAGAAGGAAGCCGGCTGGCGCGAGGAAGCAGCTCAGCGCGCACAGCAGTGAGGACGACGCGTTCACCTCGCGGGCGTGCGCAGCGCGGAGCGGGGAAGCGCGATCGATGAGCGCGATGCCGAGGGCGCGGCATCGCGCTCATCGCGTCTGAGCCTCGCTTCGCGTCTGAGCCTCGCTCCGCGGGGGTGCCGCCGCGGACGGTCGGCCGAGATGTCGTGCGGCGAACTCGAGCGCGTTCTCTTCGTCGAGTTCCCGCCCGGCTTCGTGGCCGCTGTATGCCCAGAGCACGGTGCGCTTGTCGCCCGCGTAGGCGGTGAAAGCGGGGAGCACGGTCGCGGGAGGGGTGATCTCGTCACGCAGACCGGCGCTCAGCAACGCGGGGGCGGTCGCGCGTTTCGCGTGGTTGACGCCGTCGAAGTAGCGAAGGGTGTCGAGCGCGGTCGCCGCCTCCCACGGGCGATCGGCGAAATGCTGGGTGAGCAGCGCGTAGGGCTCAGCCGTGCTCAGCTGTGCGGCGCGGTCGAGCTCGCAGAGGAACGGCGCCTGGATGATCGCGGCGGCGAGGTCGGGGACGAGTCCGGCGATGGCCAGGGCGATACCACCGCCCTGGCTCGCGCCGACGACTCCGATGCGTGACGCGTCGACGAGGTCGATCGACCGCAGGGCATCGACCGCACGCACCGCATCGGTGTAGACGCGTCGGTAGAAGTACTCGTGCGGCGACCGCAGTCCTCGCGTCACGGAGCCGCCGGCGGACGGTCCTCCGTCGGGGTGGTCGTCGTCCGTCTCGCCGTGCCCCTGCCCGCGGACATCGACAGCCAGGTGCGCGTAGCCGGCGGCGGCCCATCGCAGGTCGCGGAGGGCGTGCCCCCGCCCGTTCCCGTAACCGAAGAACTGCACGATTCCGGCCAGCGGCTGCTCGGCGCCGTGAGGAACACGCAGCCAGGCGCGGATGGGAGTGCCGCCGAATCCGCGGAAGGTCACGTCATGGACATCGATGGTGGTCAGTCGTGTGGGGTGCGGGCGGACGACCACATCGAGCGGCGCGGCCCGTGTGTCCGCCAGGGTCTCGGCCCAGAACTCGTCGAAGTCGCCCGGCTCCGTCTGCGTGGACGGCACGTCCACATCTGCCTCTTCGCCGCGCAAAGGGCACTCGGCGCCGCCGTGGGGGCTCGGGAGCGGGCGCGTGTTCACACGGGTCATGGGATGAAGATACACGGAAGTCGTGAAATGAATCAGATCAATTCTGATTCAGGTGACCCGAAGGGGCAGATTCCGCCCTGTTTGACGCAGAGTAATCAGATTCATTGCAGAAACCGGCATCCATATGTAATACTCATCTTCACCACTCGCCGTCGAGGAGATGATGATGACGCAGCCAGAACAGCAGCACGAGCAGAGCCAGCCGGGCACCGCATACCGGCCGGGCTACGAGCTCGTCGCGGAGCAGCTGCTGCAGTACATCGTCGACCAGGGGCTGCGCCCGGGTGACCGCCTGCCGACCGAGCAGGGCCTCGCCGACGTGCTCGACACCACGCGCAACGTCGCCCGCGAAGCCGTGAAGGTGCTCTCGGCCATCGGGCGTCTCACCGTGCGTCGTGGCGCCGGCATCTTCGTCTCCGAGGCTCCCGGACCGCTGGGGCACAGCGAGCTGGTCAACTTCCAGCCGACCGACATGGAGCACGTGCTCATGCTCATCGACTACCGGGAGTTCGTGGAGTCCGAGACCGCCCGACGGGCCGCCACCTCGGCGACTCCCGTGCAGGTGCGGGCGATCCGCGATGCCGCGACGGCATCGGTCGAAGCGGGGGTCGCCCTCGACATCGACGGCTTCGCGCAGGCGGATGCCGACTTCCACAGCGCGGTCGCCTCGGCGGCAGGCAACCTGTTCCTCAGCGCGAGCGTGGCCAACACCCGTCGTTTCGCGTCGCAGTCCGACGTCCTGCTGTTCCACGGCGACGCCGCCGGCTCGCTCTCCGCGGCCGGGGTGCAGCACGCCGAGATCGCCGAGGCGATCGCCGAGGGCGAGAGCGACCGGGCCGCCGCTCTGATGATCGCCCACATCGAGACCACCCGCG
>Ga0160431_100829_pt1 | contig 10182 bp, 6 predicted proteins | sample HID1971K_E0MG_FD_108212 | JGI IMG/M metagenome (GOLD analysis project Ga0160431, IMG submission 108212) | Enriched millipede-associated microbial communities from UW Madison campus, WI, USA - HID1971K_E0 MG | ecosystem: Host-associated > Arthropoda: Insects > Digestive system > Unclassified ...
TGCGGCCGGCGACGCGCCCGGAGCGCGGCCGTCACGGTGATGACGAGGTACGGCACCGCCGCGAAGACCAGGTGCGGGTGCGGCACCACGACATCTCGCAGCCACGCCCACTTGTCGGATGCGCGGATCGCGACCTCGACCTCACCGGTCGCCGAGGCGGACCGCATCTCTGCGTTGCCGCGGCGCACGCGAACGAGTCGGTTCACCAGTGCCCTGGTGGTGTGGGGCGCCTCCACGACGACCTCGACATCGTCGGCCTCGGCCTTCTCCGCGGCGGTGAACTGCGAATCCAGGAACAGATCGTCGGCGATCATCGAGGGGAACCGGTCGAACCGCCGGCGTCCGGCCTCGGAGACGGCGATCATCCCTCGTCCGAACAGTCCGTCGCGGAAGACCGGAAGTCGCTCGTTGATCGCGAAGTAGGCCCGGACGCCCAGGGGGCGCCCCGACGTCTCGACCCGGCGCCGTGGCACGGCGGCGAGGGCGCCCTCAGCGAGGAGCCGCTCCAGGGCGGACACACTGCCGGCGGGAACACGGATGTCGGCGTCGAGGTAGATCCGCGGGAAGTCCTGTGCAAGTTCGTCGGCGGCATTCAGTGCGCCGGGCTTGCCCGGCTCGGGGCGGTCGATGACGAGCGCCCCGCGTTCCCGGGCGATCGCCGCGGTGCGATCCGTGCAGCCGTTCGCACTCACGATCATCTCTGCGTCAGCGTGCAGCTCTTCCTGCAGCGAGCCGAGGCAGGAGTCTATGACGCTCTCCTCGTTGTGCGCTGCGATGACGATGCTCACCATTTTGCGGCCCCCATGCCGTGTTCTGCGACCTTCCCCAGTCGGTCGGATTCATGTTTCTGTGTGCGGGTTCGCCCGCGTTGTCCCAGGGATCCGCGGCCACGCCCCCTTGGGGAAGGGCTGCCGCCGCCGTGAAAGCCGGTGCGAGACCGACGGGCGTGCGACGGCCGGTGGCCGCGGATCCGGTTCATGTCGGCCGACGACGCCGTTGTCGTCGGCCGAATGCTCTCCCGGCCATCAGTAGGCGCCCTTCGGCGCGACCATGACCTTGGCGGTGCGCCACATGATCATCAGATCGCTGGTGATGGACCAGTTCTCGACGTACCGGAGGTCGAGCCTGACGCTCTCCTCCCATGACAGGTCGCTGCGACCGCTCACCTGCCAGAGCCCTGTGATGCCGGGCTTGATGAAGAGGCGACGGTAGACCTTGCCGTCGTACTCCCGTACTTCCTTCGGCAGCGGCGGCCGCGGTCCGACGACGCTCATGTCGCCGATCAGCACGTTCCAGAACTGCGGCAGCTCGTCGATCGAGTACTTGCGCAGGATCACGCCGATACGGGTGATGCGCGGGTCGTTCTTCATCTTGAAGAGCACGCCGTTGCCCTCGCTCTGCGCCTCGAGCGCGGCGAGCTGCGCTTCGGCATCCGTGCGCATCGTGCGGAACTTCAGGATGCCGAACTCCTGACCATCGCGGCCGATGCGCGTCTGCCGGAAGAAGACCGGCCCGCCGTCGTCGAGCTTGATGAGCAGTGCGATCACCGGAATCACGATAAGAGAGAGCGGGATCATCACCAGGAACGAGAACGCGACGTCGACGGCCCGCTTGAGAGCGTGCTTGCCGCCCTCGAAGTCCGGGATCTTGACGTGGATCAGCGGCAGTCCGTCGATCGGACGCAGCGAGATGCGCGGGCCGGCGACGTCCGCCACGCGGCTCGAGATGATGAGCTCGGACGCCGTGCCCTCCAGCTCCCAGCTGAGGCGCTTGATGAAGTCGGGGTCGTCATCGGGCCGACTCGCCACGATGATCGTGTCGGCTTCGAGGGTGCGGGCGTGCATCGCGACCGAGTCCATCGAGCCGACCACTTCGTGAGTGCAGCCGTCGACGACGATCGGCTCGAGGCTCGAATCGGAGGGAGCCGCGCCGATCGCGACGTACCCGAGGGAGCCCCGTTCGTTGAGTGTGCGCAGCACGTATTCGATGTCGTCGCGATTGCCGGTGACGATCGCGCGCGACGAATAGTGTCCGTAGCGACGCTGGCCCAGCAGCCACTTCCGCCACGTCCAGCGACCCACGAGGAGCGCGAACAGCCCTGCCGGCAGGGCAGCGATCAGCTGGAGCCGCACGCCGTCCCACTGGAACAGCACGAAGACCATCGCCACGATTCCGAAGGCGAAGCCGGTGGCGTGGATCACTCGCTTGTACTCGGTGGCGCCCGAGCCGGTGATGGAGGCTGCGCGGCTCTGCACGAGCGCGAGAGCGAGCAGCCACACCACGGCGGTCATGACGGCGACGCGTGCGACGGCGAAGGTCCCGGTCGACGACACCGACGTGTCGATCAGCGCCGTGAGAGCGCTGGCGCTCACGACGACGGCGGCGTCCGTCGCGCGCAGGCGTCGTGCGTAGCGATGCTCCCACAGGCGTCGCCGCTCGAGCGCGGGCTCGATCCGCGGCACGAGCGTGGTGATCGGCTTGGTCGCGGTCGCCCGCGGCGTGAGGATCGGCTGGAACGCAGGTGCGTCCAGCCCGGTGACGGTGCGTGTGCCGGCGTCGATGGCGGTCATCGTGCAACCCCCACGCACGATGAACGCACGGCATATGGAAATGCCATTGCGAATCTTCCCCAGTTTTTGCGGTGGCCGGGTAACCAACCGCGTCATCCCCAGTGCGTCCACCGAGTCCCCACCCGGTGCGGACGACAGATCCCAAATCCGAAGCCCGATCGAGGCCCCGGAGGGACCTCACGCAGTTGTTACTGTACAACCGGTGCTCCGACTTCGGAAGCGCCGATTCCTCAGCCTTGCCTCTGTTTCAGATCACCTTGCTGATCACACAGGAGCCGAGGTCACTTCGCGTGATACATCGATCCGGAGGCGTGCCGGTCCGGGGCGCCGACACCTGCGGCGAGCTCAGCCGATGAGGTTGATGAGCGCGTCGAGTCCCATGCCGTAGTTGATGCGGACGGTCGGCAGCGCGAGCTTGTCGGTGCCGATCGTGACGTAGCCCGGCTCGATGGTGCGCGCCATCTCCCAGCCCGCCTGTCGAAGCCCCTCCTTGGCGGTCTCGTTGTGATGGCCGAACGGATAGGCCATGATCTCCTTCACCCCGAGCACGCCGTACGAGGCCTCCATGTCGGCGACGATCTCGGGCACCGTCAGGTTGACGATGAGCCCGTCGCCGTTCGCGCCGGCGCGGTGCATGTCGTGCGTGTGGGACCGTCGCAGCACATAGGCGTTCGGCGGCGGGTCCTGTCGGTAGGCGGTGATCATGAACGAGGTCGTGAGCACCTTGTACTTGTCCACCACGGGTGCGGCGAGATCGAACCACGTCTGGTCGGCGTCGTCGTCGGTCACGATCACCGAGTGGTTCGGCAGGAACAGCCGGCCGTCGATGAACGCCGACAGCTCGTCCCAGGTGGGCAGATAGAAGCCGGTCGTGGCGATGTGGTTCATGTGCGCGTCGAAGTCGCCGATGAACGCGTAGTTGCCGCGCAGCCAGCCGCTCTCGCCCTCGGGGTTCGCCGTGAACTGGTGGTACATCAAGATCGGGATGCGGGCGTCCTCGGCCGCATTCTGCTCGCGGCTCATCCACGCGCCGTGCAGCGTCACGCGCTGATCGGCGCAGACGACGAGCTCGGAGCCGTTGATGCGTCCGGGGATCGCGAAGGCCGCGGCATCCGCCGGCGTCGCGTACCACCCGGCGAACACGAGCCCGTCTCGGGAGGGGATCGGCAGGCCCGCGTAGAGGGAGCCCTGGGTCTGGAGCATCGGCCCGTCGGCGATGCCGTCGCCGGTGAAGGTCACCGCGCAGGCTGCGGGGTCCGACGTGGTCGCCAGCAGCTGCTCCTCGGCCGTGAGCGGTGTCGCCGTAGGGGTGGGCGTGGGGCTGGGTGTCGCAGAGGCGTTCGGCGCGGCATCCTGCCCGCGAGCCTCGGCACCGGCACGCGCGAACCCGATCGCGGCGACGGTGCCGCCGGCGACGGCCAGGAGGGCGACGGCCCCGGCGATGCCCGCGAAGAGGCGGCGCCGCCGCACCCGCGCCGACGGTCGCGCGGGACCCGAACCGAAAGTGGCCATGATTCCCCGAGTCCGGATCGCGCATCCCCACGTGCGATCCCTGTGGGGATGCTAGCGGGATGCCGCGACCGCTGCCTGCCCGAAGCGCCGCCTGTGGACAACCCCGTGCCGCCCGTCCGACGGGAGTCGCTACGCTCGTGTGCCATGCTGCCTGCCGACTGGATCGAACACCGCCGTGGCGACGGAGAGCTGCTCGGGTGGATGCTCGCCGAGGGCGACGGCTTCCGCATCTTCGACCTGCTGGGCCGCGAGCGCACTCCGGACGGTGCGGACGCGGTCGACTGGCTCGCCGCCGAGGAGCTGCTCGACGAGCTCGGGATCGGCTATCTCGCCGACGGATGGATGCTGCGCCTTCCCGACGGGACCGAGCGCCCGGTGCGCATCGCCGAGGCCAGCATCCGCGGGATCACCGTCGTCGCCGACGAGTACGGTGCCGCGTCGGCCGTCGGCGCCGACCCGGACCGCTTCCGGCTGCCGTTCCCGGTGAGCGAGGAGCTCGCTCCGCGCTGACGTCGCCGCGGCGCCGACGCGGGCCGAGAGAGGATCCCCCTCGCCAACGGCCGGTGCCCGGCGGTCCGAAGACCGCCGGGCACCGGCGCCGTGACCCGCCCTGCGTCAGCTGTGCGCGGCCGCGAGCGCGGCGAGTGCCTGGACGAGGTCGGAGTCGGGTGACGCGCCCGACTTGCGTGCGGCGTTGTCGAGCTGCGCGCCGACTGCGCTGCCACTGGCCGAACCGGCGAGCTTCTCGGCCTTGTCGATGTGCTTGCGCACCTCGCTCAGCGCCTTGCCCGTCAGCGTGCCGGCGCGCTCCGCCTGATCGACGTACGAGCGCACCACCGCGAAGCTCGGCGCGTGCACGAGCGCCGTCTGCAGCTGGGCGTTGAATTCGCTGAGCCGGATCTCTCCGGCTGCCGCGATCTCGTTCGCCGACATCATGGCGCCGGGGGTGAGCCCGAGCGTCTCGAACCCTCGGGCGATCTCACTGCCCAGGACGTTGCCGTTGTACCAATAGGTCGACCAGTACCCGCCGAGATTGAGGCCGGCCGGGTTCGGCTCGTCGATCGGTCCGCGATCGAGGTACGCGATCTCCACGGGGTTCGCGGTGTCGGTGAAGTCGATCACCGAGACCCCGCCCTGGTACCAGGCCTGCACCATGATGTCGCGTCCCGGCACCGGCACGATCGACCCGTTGTGGGCGACGCAGTTCTCCTGCGGGGTCTGCACGGCCGGGAGCTTGTAGTAGCTCGCGAACTGCAGCTTTCCGTCGACGATGTCGAACAGCGCGTCCGCACCCCACTCCGGGCGGTCCGTCTCACGGCAGCGCGCCGACGTGCCGCCGCCCCACTCGTCGGTGAAGACCACCTTCGTGCCGTCGTTGTTGAACGTCGCCGAGTGCCAGTACGAGAAGTTCGGGTCGGAGACCGCGTCCAGCCGCACCGGGTTCGCCGGGTCGGAGATGTCGAGCAGGATGCCGTTGCCCTGGCAGGCGCCGGCCGCCAGGCCGATCTCGGGGTATGCGGTGATGTCGTGGCAGGTGTTCGTGTTCGGCACCGGACCGTAGGGGATGCCCGACGGGTGCAGGGTGCCGTTCAGCGTGTTCTGCAGGCCGTTGTAGGCGCCCGAGGCCGGATCGCTGAAGATGCGCGGCTGGCTCACGACCGCGGCGGTCTGCGGAGCCGCCAGGGGCACCTTGATGACGTCGATGCGCCACTGCGTGGGGTTGCCGGTCGTGATCGGCGTCTGCGTGTTCGACGAGACGTTCTCGCAGCCGGCGAGCTCGGCCGCCGATCGCACGCCCGACGTTCCCGAGTTGTAGATGTAGATGTTCGCGGGGTCGTCGGGGTCGGTGACCAACGTGTGCGTGTGGGACCCGCGGCACGTCTGCACGCCCGGCAGCTGCACCGGGTGGTCGATGTCGCTGATGTCGAAGATGCGCACACCGCGGAACCGCTCGGGGTTCACCCCGCCCGGCGCGCCCTGCGTTCCGCAGTCGATGCGGCCGCGCGTCTCCTCGACCGACATGAACAGGAGGTTCCCGTAGACCGACACGTCGCCCTGACCGCCCGGGCACACGAACGAGCCGCGCAGGGTCGGGGCACCGGCATCCGTGACGTCGTAGACCTGGAAGCCGTTGAAGTTGCCCACGATCGCGTGATCGCCGGTGAACGCGAGGTCGGAGTTGACGAACCCGAAGTTGCCGGGAGGGGCGTCGAACGGCGCGACGCGCGGGAGACTCGCGAGCAGTTCGAGGTTGCTGGCGGCGACGCCGGCGTCGAAGTAGCCGGGGGCGAGACCCTCGCGGGGGTCGTCCTCGGCGGCGGCCGCGGTGGCGGTCAGCAGCGATGCGCCGAGCAGGAGGGCTCCTCCTGCGGCGAGCGTGCGCCTGCGCCATCGTGTGGATCGGGTGTTCTTCATCGGACGTGCCCCTCTCACTGCGCGGAAACGGATGCCTCCGACAGGCGTCCACGCACGACTCCGTGCGCGGACGTGGCCCTGGGGGAGGCCGATGATCGGAATCTATCGGTTTCCTGTGCCTGCTGGCTAGGATCGGTTCGGGCACTTCGGCTCCCGCCGTCGGTGTCGGAGGAGCGTTCTGTGACCCCAGTCGTCGCTCGGATGAGCGTTGTGCTCGCCGTCGTGCTCCCGCTCGCACTCGCCGGCTGCACCGCGCCGGAGCCGGCTCCACGCCCCACCTCGACAGCCCCGGTCGTGCAGTTGGGCGCCCCCGGCGAGGACGGTCGCACGCTGAGCCCGGGGGAGCAGCTCGAGGTGGGGGCGCCGGAGACCCACACCGAGACGGATGTGGTGTTCGTCCGCGACATGCTCCATCACCACGCGCAGGCGCTCGAGATGACGGGCTACGTGGCCGAGCGCTCGGCCGACGACGGCATCCGACTGCTCGCGGAGCGCATGTCGATCAGCCAGGAAGACGAGATGGGTCAGCTCGAGCGGTGGCTCCAGGAGCGCAGCGAGCCGGTGCGCGATCCGGACGCCCCGCACGACGAGCACACGCTCATGCCGGGGATGCTGACGGCCGACGAGCTCGCCGCCCTCGAAGGCGCGGACGGCGAGGAGTTCGACACGCTCTTCCTCCGGTCGATGATCCGTCACCATGAAGGCGCCCTCGTCATGATCGCGCAGCTGTTCGGCGGCGCCGAGAGCGCCGAGCAGGAGCTCGCGCAGCTGGCGAACCACTTCGACTCCGATCAGCGCATCGAGATCGCGCGCATGTCGGGCATGCTCGCCGAGCGCGCCGGCTGACCCGCGCCGCCCTCGAAGGCGCCGACCGGCGGTGGGTACAGTGAGGACATGACGACGCTCGTGCTCACCGTGGTCGGCGACGACCGGTCCGGACTCGTCGCGGCGGTCGCCGACGTGGTGGGCAACCACGGCGGCAACTGGGAGAACAGCCAGCTCGCCGAACTGTCCGGCGCGTTCGCCGGCGTCATCGAGGTGTCGATCGCCCCCGAGCGCGCGAGCGAGCTGCGCGAGGCACTCGCGGTGCTCGACGGCCTGCTGAAGATCACGGTGCACGCGGGCACCGAGGAGCCGCCGCTCGGCACGGCGCGTCCGTTCACGATCGAGGTGATGGGCAACGACCACCCCGGCATCGTGCGCGATATCTCGACCGTGCTCCGCGCCCACGGCGTGAGCATCGACCACCTGACCACCCGCACGACCGACGCCGCGATGTACGGCGGCCGTCTCTTCGAGGCCACGGTCGTCGCCCGGGTTCCGGCATCCGTCGATCTCGACGCCCTCACCGGAGAACTCGAGCAGCTCGCCGCCGAGATCCAGGTCGACGTCACGCTGGGCTCCTGAGCCCGGCGCACCGCCGTCATCACGCGAGGTCGCGCAGCCGGGCCGCGAGGCCGGTGCCCTCGCCCGCCCGGCGTTCGTAGCCGACGGCGATGACGAGGAGCACGGCGCCGACGACCGACAGGGTGATCCACCACGGCATGGCCTCGATGCCGCGCCCGATCTGCACCATGAACGCCAGCACGTTCTCGACCGGCAGCACGATGATGCCGATGAGGAACGGCGCCGCGAGCCGCCGCGTGGCGCCGACGAGGATCGCCGCCAGCGCGATGACCATGACGAGGATCGCCCGCCACGTGCGCGGGTCGGTGTAGGTCGCGGCGACCGAGGCGCTCAGCATCGTCACGAGCCCGGGGGCGAGCAGCGGCCACGACCCGGTCCATCCCGCCGGCCAGGCCTCGAGCGACCTCGTGGGCGCCCCGTCCGCGGGCCGGCGGAGGGCGAGTGCCCCCGCGGCCAGGAGGAAGAGCCCGAGCGGCAGCGAGAACCACTCGACGCGCAGATCGCGCGGGCTCCACGCGACCACGGCCGTCACGAACGAGACCGCGAACAGGAACCACACCGGCGGCAGCCCGGTCGGTCCGCGCAGCCCCCGCGCCGCGACCGCCACCATGATGGTCAGCAGCCCGAGGAGCATCGTCCACATCGTCCAGATGACGAACCATTCCCGCTCGATCGCCGGCCAGGTCGCGACCGCGAGGATCAGCACGGCCGGCGCTCCGAGCCACCGGGTGCGGGCGAGCAGCGCCCCGTGCGGCGCCTGCCGGTGCAGGGCTCGCGCCGCGCTCGCCGCAGCGCCCGCCCCGGCCAACCCGAACGCGAGGGCTGCGACGATGAGCGGATCCGCAGGTGCCGGATCCAGCCCCGCTCCCCACCGCACGCCCTGCACCGCGGCGGCGACGGCCGCGACGACGGCGGCGGCGAGCGTCGGCGTGCGCAGCACGCGCAGGCGCCGAAGGCGCGGTGCGGACGCACGCGTGATGAGAGCGGATGCCGCAACCAGCGCCCACGCCGCCGCCACCAGCGCGGCGGCCCGGGGCGGGAACGTCGCCGGGGCAGCCGCGAACGCCGGGATCGCGGCGACCGTTGCGTCCAGTGCGAGGGCGAGGAGCACCGGCGCGACCGCGACCGCGAGGCCGACGGCGTACAGGCCGGCCGCTGGGCGCCCGCGGGCGGTGAGCATCGCGCCGACCACAGCGAGACCGAGCGCCGGCGGCAGCAGGTAGGGCTCGAGGCCGGTGACCCCGACGATGCCCCACGCGCTCCACAGTGCGCCCGTGAACGCCGCCCCGGCCAGTGGCCACGCGTAGCGACGCGGCGAGAAGACGGCGGTGGCGGCGAATCCCACGCCGAGGATCACGAGCACGAGGAGCGTCGTCGGGAGGCCGGCCGACGTGCGCACCAGAGACAGGGCGACCGTGATCGCGGCCGTGAGCAGGGCGGATGCCTCGACGGCGCGTCCTGCGGCGCGCGCCGTCGGCCGCGTCAGCCGGCCGCCGAGCGCGTCGTCGACGAGATCGGCCGACGCCAGGACACCGGCGACCAGCGCCGCGATCACCGGAAGGACGATCGGCGACCCGCTCATCGGCAGCAGCTGCGCGCCGAGGCAGACCGCGACCACCGCGAGGGAGGGAACGAGAGTCGCCGCGGCGAGCGTTCGCACGACGACGTCGAGTCCGGGCCGTGTCGTCGTGACCAGGGTCAGCGCGAGGCAGAAGATCACGGACGTCGAGAGCGCCGTCCACCCGCTGCGCTCGAACACGACCTGCACCACGCCGATCGCGAACGGCACCGCCGTCACGGTGAGCACCGCGTACCACTCGCGCGACGGCACGCGGCGGGCGAACGTCACCGCGACGGCCACCGCCCCGGCGGCGCACGTCGTGAGGCACACCACCACGAGGGGGTCGAGACCCGCGCGGCCGAGGGCCGTGGCGAGCACCACCAGCGCGTACGCGAAGGCGACGCCGACGTGCACGAAGCGCGCGGCGCGCGGCACCGTCAGGGCGAGCAAACCGACCGCCGCGACGACGGCAGCCCCCGCCCACACGGTGAGGTCCACCGCGAGGACGCCGTCGCGCCATGACAGCACCGCCGCGAACACGACCGCCGCGTGCGCGCCGACCACGAGCGGCATGCGGGCCGCGGCCGACGCATCGCGCAGTCGGGTGATGACCACCACGCTCGCGCCGACCCCGGCGAGCAGGCCGAGCGCGACGCGTGCCCACAGCTCGAGGCCGGGCGAGGTCAGCACGGTGAGGAACGCGAGCACCGCGTACCA
>Ga0160431_100831_pt1 | contig 10167 bp, 10 predicted proteins | sample HID1971K_E0MG_FD_108212 | JGI IMG/M metagenome (GOLD analysis project Ga0160431, IMG submission 108212) | Enriched millipede-associated microbial communities from UW Madison campus, WI, USA - HID1971K_E0 MG | ecosystem: Host-associated > Arthropoda: Insects > Digestive system > Unclassified ...
AGCGTGCCGGCGGGGACGCGAACCTCGCCGTCGTCGAGCACGAGACGCCCGGGGGCGACGGCGCGCAGGTGCCCGCGGCGGATCACGTCGTCGATCGTGCGCACGAGGTCCAGCTCCCAGGTGGCGAGCGTGGGCGTCTTCGCCATGGTCGGGGTCACCGCGGGGTCGAAGCGCAGCATGATCCCGGCATCCTCCATCCGGAGGAAGACGTCATCCGCGCTCGTCGCCTCCGCCGCGGCGACCATCGTGTCGGCGGCCATCGCGAGGAAGATCGCGGGATCGGGCTGCACGACGGCGCGGTTGAGCAGCCACGGGTCGCGCGGTCGCACCCAGCTGATCGCGTCGGGCGCGACGCCGTTCTGCAACAGCCAGACGCAGGTGTCGGTCGCGGTCTTGCCCGCCCCGACGATGACGTAGTGCTCGGGCGCGTGGGCGGTGCGGACGAGTTCGTTCACGGCGACGACGCGGGCTCCCTCTTCGACGGCGAACGGCGGGGGAGTGAGCGACGGGATGTCGGGAGACAGGTACCGGGCGTCCACGACGCGCGCTCGCGGCGCGTGGAAGCGCGTGCCGCTCAGCAGCGACACGAACCGCCGGTCGCCCACATACTCGGTGCGCCCGTGGAAGGCGACCCGACCGCTGGCGATCAGTCCGGCGAGCACGCGGGCGTAGTACTCCGAGACCTCGGCCGCGCGAGCCCTTTCGTGCAGGCCGCGTTCGGGTCCGTCGCTCTGCACCCGCCCGCCGCCCAGGAGCGTCGAGGCGACGCCGTAGAACGCCGACGCCTGATGCAGCCGCACGAAGCCGTAGGCGTCGAGCCAGTGGCCTCCCGCACCGTAGCGGCGGTCGACGATCGCCACGGAGACGTCCGCGTGGGCGGTGAGGGCGTCGACGAACGCCATCCCCATCGCCCCCGCCCCGACGACCAGGTAGTCGACGTCGACGATCGCCTCCATGCGCTCATCAGAGCAGGGGGCGAGGCGCGCGTCAATGGCACGCGTGGGCGCCTTACGACATCCGGGGTGGTGAGCGCAAGAGAAACGAGGAAGTTCCCGCGGGCGGGCCGGTTCGTCGACAATGGTGCCGTGGGGGACGACGAGGAAGGCAGCATGACGCAGCGCGGGCTCCCGGCTGCGCCGGACGAGACCCTCCCTCACCCCGAGCCTCACCGGGCCGTCGTCCTCGTCGTCGGCGTCGTCGCCACCGTCGCGTTCGTGGTGCTGCGCTTCGTGGTCGCCCTCGGCGGTCACGACCCGCTGCCGATCGACGTCTGGTGGCACGACCTCATGGTGTCGACGCTCACCCAGGTCGGCGTCATGATCGCCTGGGTGCCGGCGATCGTGGGCGGCACGATCGGCATGATCGTGATCGGCATCCTCGTCGTCGCGATCTTCTGGTGGCAGCGCAGGAGATGGGATGCCGTGACCCTCGCCCTCGCCATCATCGTGGTCGTCGCCATCGGCGCCCCCATGGCGGCGGTGATCGCGCGCGTGCGCCCGGCCGATTCGCTCGCGGAGAGCGTCGCCACGTCCTTCCCCTCGGGCCACACGGCGGTCGCTGCGACGATGGCCGTCACTCTGGGCCTGCTGCTGAGGCGCTGGTACGTTTGGCTGCTCGGCGTGGTCTGGGTGCTCTTCATGATGTGGAGCAGGACGTACCTGCACGCCCACTGGCTGAGCGATGTCGTCGCCGGGATGCTGGAGGGCGTGGCCGTGGCCACGCTGGTGTGGAGCGCGGTCCAGGCGTTCCGGATCCGCAGGGCGATGTCGTCCTCGTCCCCGAGCTCGTGAGCACGGATCGGGCCCGGATTTCAAGCCCCCGCGTCGAATCCCGCAGCGGGGATACGCTTCGCGGATGACCACTGCCAAGAGCGCCGCGCGCGCCGCGACGGAGTCCCCCGTCTTCCGCACCATCGCCCGCATCGGCTACGTCGTGCTCGGCGTGCTGCACATCGTCATCGGGGCCATCGCCGTCTCGGTCGCGACCGGCGCGGCGGGCGAGGCCGACCAGGGCGGCGCGATGGAGAAGATCCGCCAGAGTCCCGCCGGGGTCCTCCTCCTCTGGGCGATCGTGATCGGACTCGTCGCGCTCGCCGTATGGCAGATCGCCGAGGCGTTCCTCGCGAGGGATGCCGACGCCAAGAAGAAGTGGGGCCACCGGGTCAAGTTCATCGGCACGGCGCTCGTGTACCTTGCGATCGCCTTCACCGCCCTCGTCTACGCGCTGGGCGGCAGCTCCGACTCCTCGCAGTCGACGACCACACTCAGCGCGCAGCTGATGGCCAGCACTGGAGGTCTCATCCTCCTCGTGCTCATCGGACTGCTCGTGCTCGCCATCGGTGTCGCGTTCGTCGTGCGCGGCTTCACGCGGGCGTTCGAGAAGCATCTCGATCTGCCGGCCGGTGTCGCCGCAAAGGGCATCGTGACGTTCGGGGTCGTCGGCTATGTCGCCAAGGGGATCGCCGTGGCCGTCACCGGTGTGCTCTTCATCGTGGCCGCGTTCACCCACGACCCCGAGACGGCTGGCGGACTGGATGCCGCGCTCCACACGCTCGCGGGCCTGCCGTTCGGCGCGTTCATCCTGTGGGTCGTCGCGGCGGGGCTCGTGATCTACGGCGTCTTCTGCTTCGCGCGCGCCCGCTACGCGCGCATGTGACCCGGCCGGCCCGAGGGCCGCGCGGTCACTCGGTCAGCTCGGGCTCGGCGGCGCCGGCGGTCTGCTCGCGCGGGGGTGCGGCATCCAGTGCCAGCGTCGCCGCCCGGCGTCCTTCGGCGATGAGGCGCGGGACGTCGGACATCGTCCACTGCGCCATGCCCTCCATCTCGGGCTGGATGAGCACGACCGACGGATCGGCGACCAGGTCGGCGGTGCGGGACACGGTGCGCATCATGCGCACGTTCTCCCATTTCGCGTGCAGCCGCACCACGATGACGCGGGACGCTCCGAGCGTCCGCGCCGCGGCGACCGGGACGTTGTCGATCATCCCGCCGTCGGCCAGCACGGCGTCCCCGCGACGTATCGGCGGCAGCAGCCCCGGCACGGCGACGGTCGCGCGCAGCGCCAGACTCAAAGGGCCCTCGTCGATGATGACGCCGCGGCGGGTGCGGAGGTCGGTGGCGAACGCCGCGAAGCGGCGGGGCAGCTCCTCGATGAGGGGGTCTTCGCCGAGCGCGCGCGTCACCGCGTCGGCGATGGCGGTGGTGTCGAGGAGACCCCAGCGCGGGGCGAGCGACCAGCGGGCGATCGCGCTCCAGCGGAACCCGCGGGCGACGCGCTCGATCGCGTCGGGCTCGAGACCGGCGGCGTAGGCGGCGGCGACGAGAGCGCCGGAGCTGGTGCCGGTGGCGATGCCCGGCTGGATGCCCCGCTCGGCGAGCACCTGCAGGACCCCGACATGAGCGGCGCCGAATGCGCCGCCGCCTCCGAGTACGAGCCCCAGATCACGGTCGTCGCTCACGTCATCCTCCGCTCGTCGTTCCTCGCCGACGGTAGCACTGCGCAGATGGGCGACCACTGTGGATCACGGGGGTGATTGACGTGCCGCACGCCGCTTGGGATCCTGGGCCGCATCACGTATTCGGCGGTGCGGGCGAGGGTGATGGCAATGGTGATGTCGGCGCGTGCGATGGCGGCGAAGGCGGCGGTGGATGTCGTCACCACCTTCTTCGGCAGGATCCAGGCGATCGCCGACGATCCTGAGGCGATGGACTTCACGTTCGGCAACCCCCACGAGATGGCGCTGCCCGGGCTGTCTGCCGCGCTGAGCGCCCATTCCCGGCCGCGGTCGGTGGACTGGTTCGCCTACAAGACCAGCGAGCGGCCCGCTCAGGAGGTCGTGTCCGCTGGGCTGAGGTCGGAGCTGGGGCTCGCCTTCGACCCCGAAGACATCGCGATGACGCAGGGCGCGTTCGGTGCGATCTCGCTCGCGTTCGCCCTGCTGGCCGACGCGGGCGACGAGGTCGTCATCCCCGTTCCCGGGTGGTTCTGCTACGAGCCCATGCTGCACGCCGCGGACCTGGTCACCGTCGGCGCGGCGCTGGACGCCGAGACGTTCGAGCTGGATGTCGATGCCATCGCCCGCGCGATCACGGCCCGCACCCGGGTCGTGGTGGTCAACTCGCCCGCCAATCCGACCGGTCGGGTCTATCCGCGATCGGCGTGGGAGGAGCTCGCCGCGGTGCTCGAGCGGGCCTCCCGAACTCACGGGCGCCGGATCTGGCTGCTGTCGGACGAACCGTACCGTCGCATCCGGTTCGACGGGGTCGAGTTCGCCAGCCCTGCCGGATCGTATCCGTGGACGGTGATCGCCTACAGCTACGGCAAGGTGCTCCTGGCGCCGGGCCAGCGGCTGGGCTACTTCGCCCTCTCACCCCTCATCCCCGCAGCCGAGCGCGAGGAACTGCGTGCCGCGCTCATGCCGCTGGGGCTGGCGATCGGCTGGGGCTTCCCCGACGCGGTCATGCAGTACTCGGTGCCCGAGCTCGAGACTCTGTCGATCGACATGGGCGAACTCACCCGCAAACGCGACCGGATGTACGGTGCGCTCACGGATGCGGGTGTGCAGGTCACCCGCCCCGAGGGAACCTTCTACCTGTGGGGCAGGGCCCCCGGTGGCGATGCCGGCGCCTTCTGCACAGCGCTCGAGGCGCGCGGCGTCTATGTGATGCCGGGCACCCTGTTCGACCGCCCCCAGCACTTCCGGATCGCTCTCACCGCGACCATGGCGACGATCGACCGCGCGATACCGCACCTCGGCGAGGTCGCTGCGCAACTGCACGACCGCGCGTGAGGGCGGCCGCCTCCCGCCGCCCTTCGCATCACCGTGGCGGCCGTGCGCCCGCGTCGCCGTCGAACAGCGAGTGCGCGAGGAGGGTCGAGCCCGCCACTGCGGCGGGCATCGTCGCCACCGCGCCGAGAGGCACGAAGAAGCACAGCTGGGTGGCGACGCCGAACCCGAGCACCCGGGCGCGATGTCCCCGCATCAGCTCCCGACGCGCGGCGCGCGTCATCCCCCGAGCGGTGAGTGCCCGCGAGGTCAGCTCATCGGCGATCAGCCAGCCGGTGAACAGCACCGCGAAAACCGTGCTCAGGACTGCGCCGACCACCGGCACGAGACCGAGCAGCGCGGCGACCAGCGCGATCCCCAGACCGCGGCCGATGAGCGAGAGGCCGTCGGCCACGGAACGCCAGAAGCCGTAGCGGACGTCGGGGGCCGTCGTGCCGGCATCCGATTCCACGCCCTTCCAGATGCGGTCGTAGAACGGCTCGCCGACGAGGAGCGTGACCGCGGTGAACGTGACGGCCACCAGCACCAGGGCGGCCCCGAGGAGCGCCGTGCCCACCGCGATGCGGAACACTGTCGCCCACAGGCCCGGCCAGCCGTCGGCGAAGGGCGTCATGGCCTCGGTGAGGCCGGGCAGCGACGCGCCCAGCGCGATCAGTCCCGCCAGGAACAGCACGCCGACGATCGCCGCGGGAAGGATGCCGAGTGCCATGAGTCCCGGGCGACGCCGCCACTGCGCGAACCCGCGGCCGAGAAGGCCGATCCCTCTGATGAACTCGCGCATCGCGTTCAGCCTACGTCCGCTCGGGCGGCGTCCCGTCACCCCGCGCTCGTCTCCGCGGCGTCGAGCGCCGTGGCCTCGCGCTACGACGCCGAGGCCGTGGCGCGGGTCACCGTGGCGAGGACGTCTTCGAGGAACGTCGCGACGATTCGAGCATCACTCTCGGGCAGCTTCCTCGCAAGGGTGCGCAGTCGGCTCGTGAGCGGGTCGAGATGGTCCGGATCGATGCTCCGGTCGAGCGGCCGGACGAGCTTCTTGCGTCGATCGTGAGGATGGCTCGAGACCGCGACCAGATCGCGGGCGACGAGGCGATCGATGAGGGCCGTGGCCGACGCGGGGGACAGGTGCAGGGCCTTCGCCATCATTCCCGGGGTCGCCGCGTCGGCGTCGATGCGTTCGAGCAGGTAGCGCATGGCGGCTCGGTCGCTTTCGTTCATGCCCGTCTGCTGCTCCCGCTGGCGTGCAAGCCTCGCATCCGCGAGGCGCAGCCTTTCCAGGATGCCGGCCACATCGGGCTGTCCGTCGTTGTCCGACGCGGACGGCAGGACGGTCTTCGACACGATTCGGCCTCTCTCTATCCGTCTCCCGTCGGCCGTGATGCCGAGGCAGATATCGTTCGGGTCCGAAATTATCACAAACGAAACATTCGAAGACAGACTCTTGCGAGAAACAAAAGTCTGCTATCGAACGTCTCGAACCCACAAGGTTAGTTATCGAAGTATCATGGGAGCGAGTCTCCGAAAGGAGCAGCGATCATGGGTGAACTCATCTACGGCGCCGAGGGCGTCCCCATCCACATCTCGGAGCATCTGCTCGCCCACGTCAAGCTCGTCGTGGCGACCAAGCTGCGCCGCAACGAGAGCTTCATGATGTCGTGGCGCCACCCGGATGGGAGTGGCCGATCCTCGGTCTGGCTGCAGCCGGCCATTGCGCTGCGCTTCATCTTCGACACCGTCGACGAGCCCAGGATCGACCTGGATCTGCTCACCAGGCTCGCAACGGCCGCCGGCTCCAACGGAGGTCTCGTCCTCGACGTCGACGTCGACGACATCTTCCTGCTCGCGTCGGCCCCCACCAGGTCTTCGCACCTCGAGCGTTCCCGGGAGAGGGTTCCGCAGCCGGCGGCGTGACTGGGCATCCGGTGGCAGCTCCTCGCTCGAGCCCGCATGTCGCCGCAGCGCCCGCGGTCCCGCACGGGCATCGTCGCCGTGTCGGCGGTCGGTGGCAGGATGGGGCCATGCCTGAGTCGCCGGAGGTCGAGGCGCTCGCGCGGTTCCTCGAGATCGAGGCATCCGGTCGCGAGATCCACGATGTCGACGTGCTGGAATTCCGCACCGTCAAGACGCGGTCCGCACCGCCGGCGAGCATCGCCGGGCGCACCATCACCGGGGCGGCACGCCACGGAAAGCACGTCGAGGTCGTGCTCGGCGACGTGAGCCTCGTGGTGTCGCTCGGGCGTCACGGGTGGATGCGATGGCTCGATGCGGCGTCCCCCGACGAGCTGCCCGCCGACGCCCCGCCCGCCCTCGCGACGTTCGAACTCTCCGGCGGCGACGGCCTTCAGGTGACGGATGCCGGATCCTGGGTGTCGCTCGGGCTGTTCGTGGTGCGCAGCGCCGGTGAGGTTCCCGCGATCGCCAAGCTCGGACCCGACCCCGCCCACCCGGACTTCCGGCGGGCGGACTTCGATGCGGCGGTCGGCGGACGACGCAAGCAGATCAAGGCGATCCTGCAGGAGCAGGAGTCGCTCGCGGGGATCGGGAACGCCTACTCCGACGAGATCCTGCATCTTGCCAGGGTCTCGCCGGTGACGCACGCCGCGGCGCTGAACGCGGACGAGGCCGACCGCCTGTTCGACGCCACGGTCACCACCGTGCGCGACGCGATCACGGCGCGGCGCGGGATCCCGATCGACCAGCTGAAGGCGCACAAGGTGGCCGCCATGCGGGTGCACGGGCGCACCGGGGACGCCTGTCCCGTGTGCGGCGACACCATCCGCGATCTCACGTTCGCCGGAACGACCGCCCAGTACTGTCCCACGTGTCAGAACCGCGGCGCGCCCCTGTGACCCCTGCGCGCGGCCCGCGTCAGGCGCGACAGCCTCGGTGGTCGCAGACGTGGGTAGCATGGTGCACATGACGACCTCGCAGCAGCCGGCCCCGATCACCCTCGCGCCCGTGCCCGACGAAAAGAACCTCCTCACGGTCGTCGAGTCGGCAGGCGCCTGCTGCGGCGGCGGCAGCTGCAGCATCGACTGACCTCGCAACCCCTCCCGAGCACCGCGCGCCGCCGATGAGCGACGAACAGCTGCACATCACCCCGCGTGTGGGCCGCATCCTCATGTCGGAGGAGGCGATCTACGGATTGATCCTCGTCTCGGGCATGATCGTGGTCAGTGGCTCCTCCCAGGGCACCTCTTTCGACGCGCTGATCACGGTCGCTGTGACGGTGCTCGTCTTCTTCGCCGCCCACGTCTTCGCAGGGACGCTCGGTCGCCTCGCCGCCACCGACGGGCAGGCCGGACTGGCCGCGAGCCTCCGGGCGTCCGCCCATCAATCCAGCGGCATGCTCATCGCCTCGATCCCGCCGCTGATCATTCTGCTCGCCGGAGCGACCAGGATCATCGACGACAGCGCCGCGCTGTGGGTGGCGCTCATCGCCAACACGGTGCTGCTCGGCGCACTCGGCTGGGTCGCCGTCGCACGCTGGAGCACCCACTGGTTCCCGCGCATCCTGAGCGCCGTCGTCACCGCCGCATTCGGCGGGGTTCTCATCCTCCTGAAGGCGATCATCCACCACTGACGCCGCGGGCAGCATCGCCCGGCGCGCGGAGGGCGGTGACCAGCGCGGGACTCAGCCCGGGCACATCGTCGACGGGAACCGCCAGCGCCAGCAGCGCCCTGCTGAAGTAATTGCGCACAGCCGCGGCGAGGGAGATGTCGACGATCTGGCGATCGGTGAACCCGACGTCTCGCAGACGCTGCGCATCGGCGTCGGTCATGGCCGCGGCATCCGTCGAGAGCTTCTCGGCATACGCGATCACCGCCCGATCGGCCTCATCGAGATCGGCCTCGGCGCCGTCGCGGGCGAGACGTGCCAGCTGATCCTCGTCGAGGAGGCCGGCACGCAGGCTCCGCCGGCCGTGGGCGAGCAGGCAGTGCTCCGAGCCGATCGCCCGGGCCGCGCCGAGCGTCGCGAGCTCGTAGGTGCGCAGGCCGATCGAAGGAACGATGGCGCGGATCAGGTTCTCGAACGACTCGTGCGCCTCGGGATTCACCGCCATCGCGCGCGTGTGGGCGAAGACGACGCCGTCCCCCCGCATGTCGCCGTCGTACATGTCGGCGACATGGCCGGTGGCGCCGTCGATCTCGGGAGTGCTGACGATCATGGGAGGCTCCTCTGCCGGGTAGCGGGCGCACCCAGGATCGCGGATGCCCCACCCCTTGTCGAGGGGTGGGGCATCCGCGTGATACGTCGGTCAGTGCCCGGCGGGCGCACCCATCGGCTGATCCGCCGGCTTGCGGATGAGGAACGCCCCGACCAGCAGCGGCAGCGACAGGATCGCGGCCGTCAGGAAGGCCGCGTGGGTTCCGGCCGCTCCGGCGGCGACCTCATCGGCACCGGACGCCGTCGCGGCGGCGCTGGCCGCAGCCATGACGCCGAACATCAGGGCGATGCCCGCTGCGCCCGCGACCTGCTGCGCGGTGCCGACGACCGCCGACCCGTACGAGTAGAACTTCGGCTCGAGCGATCCGAGCGAGGCGGTGAAGAGCGGAGTGAACGACAGCGCGAGGCCGATCGACAGCACGGTCTGGGCGACCGCGATCAGCCACACCGGCGTCCCGGAGCCGAACGTGGTGTAGACCCACAGCATGGCGCTCGTGATCACGGCGCCCGGCACCAGCAGCACCGTGGTGCCCCACCGGTCGTAGATGCGACCGATGACGGGGCCGGCCAGTCCCATCGCGAGCGCGCCCGGCAGCACCACCAGACCGGTGGTGAGCGGGTCGACCCCGATGACGTCCTGCAGGTAGAGCGGCACGACGGTGATCGCGCCGAAGAACGCCATCGACATGATCGACATCTGCGCGATCGAGAGCGAGAAGTTCGCGCTGCGGAACACGCGGAGGTCGAGCAGCGCGTCGTCCTTGCGCTGCAGCACGACCTGGCGCCAGCCGAACAGGCCGAGTGCGACGGCACCCACGGCCAGCGACACGATCAGCGTCGTGGTCGAGGCGGCGCTCGCGGCCGCGGCATCCGCTCCGGTGCCGTGGCCTCCGGCGCCCAGCTGGCTCAGGCCGAACACCAGTCCGCCGAAGCCGAGGGCCGACAGGATGACCGAGAGCACGTCGATCGGCGCGCGCGTCGTCTCACCGAGGTTGTGGATCCAGCGTGCACCGACCACGAGCGCCACGATCGCGATCGGAAGGACCATGCCGAAGATCCAGCGCCACTCGAAGTTGTTGAGGATGGCGCCCGCGAGGGTCGGGCCGATGGCCGGGGCGAGCGACATCACGATGCTGACGCGGCCCATCATGCGGCCGCGGATCGCCGCGGGCACGACCGTCATCAGCGTCGTCATGAGCAGCGGCATCATGATCGC
>Ga0160431_100832_pt1 | contig 10167 bp, 9 predicted proteins | sample HID1971K_E0MG_FD_108212 | JGI IMG/M metagenome (GOLD analysis project Ga0160431, IMG submission 108212) | Enriched millipede-associated microbial communities from UW Madison campus, WI, USA - HID1971K_E0 MG | ecosystem: Host-associated > Arthropoda: Insects > Digestive system > Unclassified ...
CATGTGTCAGTTCTCCAGTACGCTCAGCAGGCCAAGGGGCAGGGGCACATCCATCACGCGGTCGAACAGCCAGTAGAGGAACAGGCTCATGCCCACCACCACGATGGCGCTGTGCAGCCAGCGACCGCCATACAGGCGGGCCATGGGGATGCCGACCAGGATGGCGCTGAGGATGAAGCCCAAGGCCTCGAAGGTGGCGGCGAAGACGATCAGCAAGCCGATGCACAAACCGATCTTGGTCAGGGTCTCGCGGTCCAGTTCAGGCTCATCGTCCTTGCGCACGATCGGCGTCGGGCGGATGGCGAGGTAGAGCAGGCCCAGGCTCATCAGGCCAAGCATCAGCAGCGGGTAGGCGCGTGGGCCCACCGGCTCATAGGAAAACGCGGCCTGGTAGGGCCAGGCCATCACGGCCAGGACGGCGCAGATCGCCAGCAGGGCCAGGGCGAAGATACGTTGCAGGATCATGTGGGAATCCTCGTTGGGGCTTGTTGTGGCCTCGCTGGCCTCATCGCCGGCAAGCCGGCTCCCACGCCATACCTGTGGGAGCTGGCTTGCCAGCGATGAGGCCAGTACAGGCAACCCGGGCTTACTGGATCAGGCCGAATTCCTTGGCCAGCGCCTTGTAGTCAGCCACCTGCTTCTTCACATAACCGTCCAGCTCTGCACCGGTCATGGCGAACGGGAACAGCTCGCGCTGGTCCCGCAGCTGGGCGAAGTCTTCAGAAGCCAGCATCTTGTCGAACGAGTCCTTCCACCAGGCGTACTCTTCGTCGCTCACCTTCGGCCCGAGGTAGAAGCCACGCACCACCGGCCAGACGATGTCGTAGCCTTGCTCCTTGGCGGTCGGGATGTCTTTCATTTCCGGCTCGTCCAGGCGGTTTTCCGAGAACACCGCGAGGATGCGCATGTTGCCGCTCTGGATGTGTGGCATGGAGTCGGAAATGTCGGTGGAGCCCACCTGGATGTGTCCGCCGAGCAGCGCGGTGGCGATTTCGCCGCCACCTTCCAGGGCCACGTAGCGCAGGTCGCGCGGGTTGATGCCGGCGGCCTTGGCGATCAGCGCGGTCTGCATCCAGTCCTGGCTGCCGACGGTTCCGCCGGAGCCGATCACCACTTTGCTCGGGTCCTTCTTCAGGGCGGCGACCAGGTCGTCGAGGGTCTTGTAGGGCGAATCGCTTTTCACGGCGATGGCGCCGTAGCTGGTGCCGACCGCTGCCAGCCACTTCACCGCGTTTTCGTCGAAACGGCCGAACTTGCCCTGGGCCAGGTTCAACAGCGAACCGCTGGACCAGGCCACCAGGGTGCCGGCATCGGCCGGGCGCTGGGCCACCACGGCGTTGTAGGCCACTGCGCCGACACCGCCGGGCATGTAGGTCACGCGCATCGGCTTGCTGAGGATCTTTTCCTGCACCAGGGCGCTCTGCACCAGCTTGCAGGTCAGGTCGAAACCGCCGCCGGGCGATGCCGGGGCGATGCATTCGGGACGTTTCGGTTCGGCGGCCAGGGCATTGCCGGCCAGCAGCAGGCAACCGGTAGCCAGGACGAGGCGGCGCAGTGAAAAGGTCATCGTCTATCTCCGTGAGCGTTGTTGTTGTAATGGGTTACCACAGGGCCACGCTGTAGCTCACCAGCAGCCGCACTTCGTCGGCGTCGCGGGTGAAGTTGGAGCGGAAGGTGGCATTGCGCAGGCGCACGGCGACGTTCTTCAACGGGCCGCTTTGTACCACGTACTTGAACTCGGTGTTGCGTTCCCACTCCTTGCCCTCGCTGCCATCGGCACGGCTGACGTTGTCGCCGTTGATGTAGCGGGTCATGAAGGTCAGGCCGGGGATGCCCAACGCGGTGAAGTTGTAGTCGTAGCGCACCTGCCAGGAGCGCTCGTCGGCACCGGCGAAGTCGTTGATCTGGACGAAGTTGACCAGGTACGGGTCGGCGCCATCGACGTAGGGGAAGGCGCTGTCGCCGGACAGATGCTGGTAGGCGGTGCTGACCTTGTGCCCGCCCAGGGCGTAGCTGAGCATGCCATTGACGGTCGTGTTGTCGATGTTGCCGGCCTTGGCCGCGCCCTGGTCGTCGCTTACCGCCAGGCGCAGGTCGGCGCCGAAGGTGCCCGGGCCCCAGGGTTGGGTCGCGAGCATGCCGAGGAAGTGCTGGCGGTAGATGTCGTCGAGTTGGGCGAAGTGGTAGCTGCCGGTGATGCGGTCGGTGAACTGATAGTCCAGGCCGGCCAGGTCCAGGTTGTCGGCACTGAAGCTGCCGCCGAAACGCCCGTTCTTGTTGTTGAGGGTCAGGTCTTCCCAGTTGGTGTCGTCGCGGTCCTTGGCCTTGTCCAGGCGCCCACCGGTGAACGTCAGGCCCTTGATCTCCCTGGACGTGAGCAGGCCGCCCTCGAAGGTCTGTGGCAGGATGCGGCCGTCGTTGGGCTGCAGGGTCGGCAGCTCGGGGATGAGGGTACCGACCTTCAGTTCGGTCTTCGACACCTTCACCTTGCCGGTCAGGCCCAGCTTGGCGTATTCGTCGGCGGCCTTGCCGTCGTCATGGGTAGGCAGCAGGCCGGTGCCAGTGCGGTCGGGGCTGGAGTCGAGCTTGATGCCCAGCATGCCCAGTGCATCCACACCGAAGCCGACGGTGCCGTCGGTATAGCCGGATTCGACATTGAGCAGGAAACCCTGGGCCCATTCGTCACGCTTGGATTGCTGCGCGCTGGTGCCGTCGCGGAAATCTCGGTTGAAGTACATGTTGCGGGTTTCGAAGGTCGCCGAGCTGTCTTCGAAGAAGGCGGCCTGGCTGATCGGGGCGACACCGGCAAGTGCAAGGGCACTGACGACGGCCGAGGGGCGTGCGGACAAGGAACGGGCAGGTGCGAATGCCTGCGGCTGCGCTGACAGCATCGGGGTGGCTCCACTTATTGTTCTTATTCGTTGCACCTTGCTGGTGCTTTTTTCGGCGCACGGGGCGACCGTGGTGCGATGCTAGGTAACGAACCTTTCGCTAACCTTTCAGCGTGAAAGGTTTGTTACAAGGGGCTTCACAGGCCGTTCGACAGCGGTACACTCCGCGCCACCGCCCCACCCGAGCAGGGAGAATCCGATGCGTGTGCTGCTGGTCGAAGACCACCTGCAACTGGCCGAAAGCGTGGCCCAGGCCCTGAAGAGCCATGGCCTGACCGTGGATGTATTGCACGATGGCGTGGCTGCCGATCTGGCCCTGGCCAGCGAGGAGTACGCCGTTGCCGTGCTCGACGTGGGGCTGCCGCGCATGGATGGCTTCGAGGTGCTGGCGCGCCTGCGTGGCCGGGGCAAGACGGTGCCGGTGCTGATGCTCACCGCGCGCAGCGATGTGAAGGACCGCGTGCACGGCCTGAACCTTGGCGCTGACGACTACCTGGCCAAGCCCTTCGAGTTGACCGAGCTGGAGGCGCGGGTCAAGGCGTTGTTGCGGCGCAGCGTGCTCGGCGGCGAGCGCCAGCAGCGTTGCGGGCCATTGGTATACGACCTCGATACCCGCCGATTCACCCTGGGGGAAGACAACCTCACCCTGACCTCGCGCGAACAGAGCGTGCTCGAAGCGCTGATCGCCCGGCCGGGGCGGGTGATGAGCAAGGAGCAGCTGGCCGCCCAGGTGTTCGGCCTGGATGAAGAAGCCAGCCCCGACGCCATCGAAATCTACATCCACCGGCTGCGCAAGAAGCTCGACGGCCACCCGGTGGCCATCGTCACCTTCCGAGGTCTGGGCTACCTGCTCGAGCACCGTGATGCGTGACAATGGCAGCCTGCGCGGGCGGTTGCTGGGCAACCTGGCGCTGTTGCTGGTGGTGCTGATGCTGGCCAGCGGCCTGAGCGCCTACTGGAACGGGCGCGAAGCCGCCGATACCGCCTACGACCGGACCTTGCTGGCGTCGGCGAGGACTATCGCCGCCGGCCTGTCCCAGCGCGACGGAACGCTGAGCGCGGACGTGCCCTACGTTGCGCTGGACACCTTTGCCTACGACAGTGCCGGGCGTATCTACTACCAGGTGCTGGACATCAACCAGAAGCTGATCTCCGGCTACGAGAACCTACCGCCACCGCCACCGGGCACACCGCGTACCGATGACTACCCGGCGCTGGCGCGCTTCTACGATGCCACCTACCTGGGCCAAGACGTGCGCGTGGTCAGCCTGCTCAAACCGGTGAGCGAACCGAACATGAACGGCATGGCGGAGATCCGCGTGGCCGAGACCGAAGAGGCGCGGGTGCGCATGGCCCGTGGGCTGATGACCGACACCCTGCTGCGCCTGGGCATGCTGGCACTCGGTGCGCTGGTGCTGGTCGCGTTCGCGGTGAGCGCGGCGTTGCGCCCGCTAGAACGCTTGCGCACAGCGGTGGAGGAACGTCAGCCAGACGACCTGCGAGCACTGCCGGTGGTGCAGGTGCAACGGGAGCTGGGGCCGCTGGTGCGTGCCCTGAACCACTTCACCGAGCGCCTGCGCGAGCAGTTCGAGCGCCAGGCGCAGTTCATCGCCGAGGCCGCTCACGAGTTGCGTACACCACTGGCGGCGCTCAAGGCGCGGGTCGAGCTGGGGTTGCGTTCGCAGGCGCCCGAGGAGTGGCGTCAGACCCTGGAGTCAGCGGCCCAGGGCACCGACCGCCTGACTCACCTGGCCAATCAGTTGCTGTCGCTGGCGCGGGTGGAAAACGGTGCCAGGGCCATTGCCGAAGGCGGGGCGCAGCGCCTCGACCTGAGTCAGCTGGCACGCGAGCTGGGCATGGCCATGGCGCCCCTGGCGCACCATCGCGGCGTGGCACTGGCGCTGGAGGCCGAAGCGCCGGTCTGGCTCAAGGGCGAGCCGACCTTGCTCAATGAGCTGCTCAGCAACCTGGTGGACAACGCCTTGGCGCATACGCCTGCAGGAGGCAATGTGATCCTGCGAGTGCTGGCGCCGGCGGTGCTGGAGGTCGAGGATGATGGGCCAGGCATTCCCGTGGACGAGCGTGAGCGGGTCTTCGAGCGCTTCTACCGGCGCGGCGCCCACGGCAGTGGCCTGGGGTTGGCCATCGTCGGCGAGATCTGCCGTGCGCATCTGGCGCAGATCAGCCTGCATGATGGTGAGCGGGGCGGGTTGAAGGTGCGGGTGAGTTTCATCGCCGATTGATGTGCTGCTTGTAGCGGCCCTATCGCCGACAAGCCGGCTCCCACAGGGAACTCGGTGGCATTGCTGTTGGGAGCCGGCTTGCCGGCGATAGGGCCGCTACAGATATTCAGCGCAACATGCTTCGCGCTTCCAGCAACTCGCCAATCTCCAGCTCCACACCAGAAGGCAATCCCAGATGCCGATAGGCCGGCAGCGCCGACAGCGGCCGGCTGCGCCCGCGCTGGCTGAGGCAACGGGCAATCTGCACCACGTCGATGTAGTCGACCTTGGCCGTGCAGCGCTCCAGGTCCTGTATCTGGCTCGGCAGTTTCACCAGTTGCTCGGGAAATTCCCAGGAAGTCAGGATCTTGTCGCCCAGCACCGGCTGGATCTGCTCGATCACGTAATGCAGGCAGACCGGATCGGAGAGCAGCTCGTTATGCTCCTCGGCATAGATCAGTACCGGCAGCGCGCCAATCTGGTTGACCAGCCCGCCCAGGGTTGCCTGATCCGGTTTCAGCTGGGTGTAGCGACGGCATAATTCGTAGCTGATACCAGCCACTTCGAGGCTGTTGGCCCAGATATCGCGCAGCTTCTGCTCCACTGCTGAAGATCGGGCATGGAAAATCTGCTCGATCACCAGGCCGATGGCCAGGTTGCAGCTGTAGTTGATTCCCAGGCGGGTGATGGCGGTGTGCAGGTCGGTAACCTCGACCGACGCACGCAGCAGCGGGCTGTTGACCACCTTGATCAGGCGGGCCGAGAGCGCAGCGTCGCGGCCGATCACCTTGCTCAGGGCGGCAACGCTGATTTCCGTGTTCTCGGCGGCCTCGCGGATGCTCAGGGCCACTTCCGGAAGGGTCGGCAAGACCAGGTCATCATTGTCGATGGCAGCCAGCAACTGTGCTTGAACCGTCTCGGCCAGCTTGTTCATGAACGTCTCTACCGCAAGGGTGGCGTGCTGGTCAGCGCTGGATTTCCCGGTCGCGGTCCAGTTCGTAGGGCAGGCTCAACAGCTGCAGGCGAGGGCCTTGAAGGCTGCCCAGGTGCAGGTTGTCGTCTTCCACTGCGTCGGCGCTCAGTACCGCGAGCAGCTCGCAGCCCTGGTCCGTGCTGGCGGCAAGGACCACCTCACCGACCGAAGAGCCATGGGTGGGCGAAAAGATTTCCGCCCCCGGAGCCGGGATCTCTTGCTGATCGAGGGCCAGGCGATATTGGCGGCGCTTGAGCTTGCCCAGATACTGCATGCGGGCGACGATTTCCTGGCCGGTATAGCAGCCTTTCTTGAAGCTTACCCCGTCGACCGCTTGAAGGTTGATCATCTGCGGGATGAACAGCTCGCGGGTCGGGCCCATGACCTGGCCGATACCGGCGCGGATCTGGCCCAACAGCCAGTCGTTGAGGCTGCCTTCAGGCAAGCTCGCGACGAGGGTCCGTTGCACGCTGGCGGCGTGTTCCGCTGGCACCCACAGCTCGATGCGACCCGGCGAGACGGCAACCGCTATCAGCCCTTCATGACGCACGGTGGCACCGGCGGCGGCTGGGACGCTCAGGCCCAGGGCCTGCAGCGCGGCATCGCCCTGTTGCAGGCCGAAGCGCACCCAGGCAGCGCTTTCGTCGCTGAGCGTGGCCTTGGAGAACACGGCGTACTTCTTCAGGTCGACCAGCTGCGCCTCGAGCAACTCGCTGGCCATTGCCAGCAGGTAGCCGTTGCCTTCAGGGAGGATGCGGAAGCTCGACTGCATGCGCCCCTTGACCATGCACCGGGCGCCGAGGCTGGAATGCGCCTGACTGAGGTAGTTGATGTTGCAGGTCAGCTGGCCCTGCAGGAACTTGCCGGCGTCGGAGCCGCGGACGGCGAGGATGCCCTCGTGGGACAGGGGGCTGAAGAAAGCGGAATCGGCCATGGGTCTTCGCGGTGGCTAAAGTCTGGCGGCCATCATAGAACGCCAGTAACAAAATAGGTAGGTGACTAGACCAACGCCCGGTGTCGCTCGCGGCTTCCCGCGGTATACTGCGCGACCATTCGAGGAGGGCCCCATGGTCGAACAAACTGAACTCAACCGGCTTTTCTGGCACAGCCGCCGTGGCATGCTGGAACTGGACGTGCTGCTGGTGCCATTCACGCAGGAAGTCTATCCGACCCTGAGCGAAGCCGACCGCGAACTCTACGTTCGCCTGTTGAGCTGCGAGGATCAGGACATGTTCGGCTGGTTCATGGAGCGCACCGAGTCCGAAGACCCGGAGCTGCAGCGCATGGTTCGCATCATCCTGGACCGTGTCCAGCCCAAGTGAATGTTTCGAGTGCCGTTGGCAGGGCTCGCGCCTGCTGCTGACGGCCTACCTGCTCTGCCAGGTACTGGCGCAGTTGGCCTTGGGGTCGAGTGCGCTGCCCTGGTGGATCTGCCTGGCCGTGCTGGCCGCCTGTTTTGCCCACGCTTGCTGGGCCATTCCCCGACGTATCCTGTTGACTGATCCGCGTGCCGTTACCGGCTTGCGCCGCGATGTGCTGGGTTGGCGGGTGTTCAGTCGTGCGCAGGGGTGGCAGCCGGTACGCTTGTGTCGGGACAGCATGGCACTGCCGGAACTGGTGGTGTTGCGCTTCGTGCGAGCGGGGTGCTGGTTTGGCGAGAGTCAATGTATCCCGAGGGATGCCCTGGGGGCTGATCAGCATCGGCGGCTTCGGGTAAGGCTGAAGTTCAGTCGCCGCCGGTGGGCCGAGGCATCGGTGCAGTGATCAGGGCGCGAGTCGGCTTCATCGCCGGCAAGCCGGCTCCCACAGTGAGAGCAGCACAGTACATGTGGGAGCCGGCTTGCCGGCGATGGGGGCGCCACTGATTTCAGGCTGGGCTAAGGATGGTGTCCTTGGCCTCGGGCAACATCCCCGGGTAATCCAGGGTGTAGTGCAAGCCACGGCTTTCCTTGCGCTGCATCGCCGAGCGAATCATCAGCTCGGCCACCTGAGCCAGGTTGCGCAGCTCGATCAGATCGCGGCTGACCTTGTAGTTGCTGTAGAACTCATCGATCTCATCGAGCAGCAGGCGAATGCGGTGCTCGGCACGCTGCAGACGCTTGCTGGTGCGTACGATGCCCACGTAGTCCCACATGAAACGCCGCAGCTCATCCCAGTTGTGCGCGATGATCACGTCCTCGTCCGAGTCGGTGACCTGGCTTGCATCCCAGCAGGGCAGGGCGCTGGGCATGTCGATTTGCGCCAGGTGCGCCTGGATGTCCGCTGCTGCGGAGCGACCATAGACAAAGCACTCGAGCAACGAATTGCTGGCCATCCGGTTGGCCCCGTGCAGGCCGGTGAAACTGGTCTCGCCGATGGCGTAAAGGCCTGGCACATCGGTATGGCCGCGCTCGTCGACCACCACCCCGCCACAGGTATAGTGGGCAGCCGGCACCACCGGAATCGGCTGGCGGGTGATGTCGATGCCGAAGGTCAGGCAACGCTCGTAGACCGTGGGGAAGTGATTCCTGATGAAGTCGGCCGGCTTGTGGGTGATGTCCAGGTACACGCAATCCACACCCAGGCGCTTCATCTCGTGGTCGATGGCTCGAGCCACGATATCGCGTGGGGCCAGCTCCTCGCGAGGGTCGAAGCGTGGCATGAAACGTTCGCCGTTGGGCAGGCGCAAGAGGGCGCCTTCGCCACGCAAGGCCTCGGTGATCAGGAAGCTCTTGGCCTGGGGGTGGTAGAGGCAGGTCGGGTGGAACTGGTTGAATTCCAGGTTGGCCACCCGGCAGCCGGCCCGCCAGGCCATCGCGATACCATCGCCGCAGGCGCCGTCGGGGTTGCTGGTGTAGAGATAGACCTTGGCCGCACCACCGGTGGCCAGTACCGTGAAGCGCGCCCCGAAGGTGTCCACTTCGCCGCTGTTGCGGTTCAGCACATAGGCGCCCAGGCAGCGCTCGCCGGGCAGGCCCAGGCGTCGTTCGGTGATCAGGTCGACCGCCACGCGCTGCTCGAGCAGCTCGATGTTCGGCCGCTGCCGTGCCTGGGCCAGCAAGGTGGTGAAGATGGCAGCGCCTGTGGCATCGGCGGCATGGATGATCCGCCGATGGCTATGGCCGCCTTCGCGGGTCAGGTGGAACTCGAAACCACCGTCATCGACACCGTGGTGTTCGTCGCGGGTGAATGGCACGCCCTGTTCGATCAGCCATTCGATGGCTTCGCGGCTGTGCTCGACGGTGAAACGCACCGCCTCTTCATTGCACAGGCCGCCGCCGGCATTGAGGGTGTCCTCGACATGCGATTGCACGGTGTCGGTGTCGTCCAGCACCGCGGCGACGCCACCCTGGGCCCAGAAGGTCGATCCGTTGGCCAGGTCGCCCTTGCTCAGCACGGCGATGCGCAAGTGGCCGGGAAGGTTCAGTGCCAGGCTGAGACCGGCGGCGCCGCTGCCGATCACCAGGACATCATGTTGGAATTGTTGGCTCATGTCGGGACACTAGTAATCTTTGAAAGGGGCACGGCACAATAGTCACGCGCAGATGGCATTGTGAAACTATCGTGAACGCAGGCCGGGCTGCCTTTATAGCAGCCTGCGGTAGCCAATTTCCATGCCACCTGCGAGGTTGAGGCAATCTTCGCGGGAACTTTCCTGTACGCCTGGAAATCCTATGAAGGCTGCCCGTGCGCCTAATTTTCGCGCGGCGACGCGTGGCGGCAGCTCTATCCGGGCTGACACCTGCGTATCCGAAACCTGATTATCGACGCAGCCGGCCGTGCCCGCGCCGCGTCTTCCGTGCGAGCCGACCAAGGGCCGCAGGAAACTTGCTTGGAGGAGAGAACTTTTGCGAAAAGCCCGAGTCTATGTTTGCAAGCCTGAACGATGGCTTTTGCAACGCTCCTTCAAGTTCACTGAGGAGTGTTCATGCTAACCCAGGAAGAGGATCAGCAGCTTGTCGAGCGCGTGCAGCGCGGCGACAGGCGAGCGTTCGATCTGTTGGTGCTGAAGTATCAGCACAAGATTCTCGGGTTGATCGTGCGGTTCGTTCACGATACCCACGAGGCCCAGGATGTGGCGCAGGAAGCCTTTATCAAGGCC
>Ga0160431_100835_pt1 | contig 10155 bp, 11 predicted proteins | sample HID1971K_E0MG_FD_108212 | JGI IMG/M metagenome (GOLD analysis project Ga0160431, IMG submission 108212) | Enriched millipede-associated microbial communities from UW Madison campus, WI, USA - HID1971K_E0 MG | ecosystem: Host-associated > Arthropoda: Insects > Digestive system > Unclassified ...
GCTGCAGGATACCTACAACTGCGAAGTGGTGACCTTCACCGCTGACCTGGGGCAGGGCGAAGAAGTCGAGCCGGCTCGCGCCAAAGCCCAGGCTATGGGCGTCAAAGAGATCTACATCGACGACCTGCGCGAAGAATTCGTGCGTGATTTCGTCTTCCCGATGTTCCGCGCCAACACCGTCTACGAAGGCGAGTACCTGCTCGGTACTTCCATCGCCCGTCCGCTGATCGCCAAGCGCCTGATCGAGATCGCCAACGAAACTGGCGCCGACGCCATTTCCCACGGCGCCACCGGCAAAGGAAACGACCAGGTACGTTTCGAACTGGGTGCCTACGCGCTCAAGCCGGGCGTCAAGGTCATCGCGCCATGGCGCGAGTGGGACCTGCTGTCCCGCGAGAAGCTGATGGACTACGCCGAGAAGCACGGCATCCCGATCGAGCGCCACGGCAAGAAGAAGTCGCCGTACTCGATGGACGCCAACCTGCTGCACATCTCCTATGAAGGCGGTGTCCTGGAAGATACCTGGACCGAGCACGAAGAAGACATGTGGCGCTGGAGCGTCTCGCCGGAGAACGCCCCAGACCAGGCGACCTACATCGAGCTCACCTACCGCAACGGTGACATCGTCGCCATCGACGGTGTCGAGAAGTCTCCCGCCACCGTGCTGGCCGACCTGAACCGTATTGGCGGTGCCAACGGCATCGGTCGCCTGGACATCGTCGAGAACCGTTACGTAGGCATGAAGTCGCGTGGCTGCTACGAAACCCCAGGCGGCACCATCATGCTCAGGGCCCACCGTGCCATCGAGTCGATCACCCTGGACCGCGAAGTCGCTCACCTGAAAGATGAGCTGATGCCGAAGTACGCCAGCCTGATCTACACCGGCTACTGGTGGAGCCCGGAGCGTCTGATGCTGCAGAAAATGATCGACGCTTCGCAGGTCAACGTGAATGGTGTGGTACGCCTGAAACTGTACAAGGGCAACGTCACCGTGGTCGGCCGCAAGTCGGACGATTCGCTGTTCGATGCCAACATTGCGACCTTCGAGGAAGATGGCGGCGCCTACAACCAGGCCGATGCCGCAGGCTTCATCAAGCTCAATGCGCTGCGCATGCGCATTGCGGCCAACAAAGGCCGTGGCATGCTCTAACGCAGAGCTGAGCTGCAGGCAGTAAAGAACCCCGACTCAGGTCGGGGTTTTTTTTGCGTGGTCACTTCATGCGTGATGTCGTGTTGTCCGAAAGGTCGCCAACCGACAACCGAAAATATTGTTGATTCTCCAGGTTGCAGAATAGCCAGGTGCGGCCCGACTCATGAGGCTGAGCCATGGCGTGAAGTAACTGCTCGGCAATCCTCTTTTGCACATCAGGGCCGGACAGCATGACAGTGACAGGATCTGCTTCAGTCGAGGACCGTAGCTGGCCATTACTTGCAGGCGTACTGGTGGCCTCTACTTTCAGGGTATTGGTGTCTTCGGGCTTGTACAGCGATTTGTAGTTGAAGTTAAGCGTCAGAAAAAAAAGCGCAGTCAAAAAAAACGGAAAACCCACCAGAAACCAGGTGTATAGGGTCTGACTTTCCTCGCTCAGGAAAGGTAGTGTCGCCAGGGCAGAGGATTCAATGATGCCGGCAAAGATGGCGATGATGGTCAGCGGGGCTGCGGGTTGGCTGGTCAAGGTGGCGGCCTCCTGCGGTTTTGCCCATCAATACCAGAGTGTCCCTCTCAGCCGAAGGCTGGACTCTTTCCGCGCCATGAAAATGATCCCGCTATCTTCTTTGTTGTTGAATTTCGTTGTTGCAAAAGTAACTGGCTTGCCCTGGTGCTAATCGACTGGGCAAGGAAGTTGTAAATTCTTACTTGTAGGAAAATTCCTAAAGCGACGTAAGGCTCATCTATTCATGTATTTGCTCTGGTATTTGACACGCCACTGAGCGTGCGGCTCGGTTATGGTGAAGCGTCGTTAAAGCAAAATAATGAATGAATGGATATCGCATGAATAAAGTCCTTATCGTGGATGACCACCCGGTCATACGCCTGGCAGTGCGCATGCTGATGGAGCGGCATGGCTACGATGTGGTCGCGGAAACCGACAACGGAGTGGCAGCCTTGCAGCTTACGCGGGAACACCTCCCCGATATCGTGGTGCTGGATATCGGTATTCCCAAACTTGACGGGCTGGAGGTCATTGCCCGTTTATCATCAGCCAGTCCCGGCAGCCGAGTGCTGGTGTTGACGTCACAGGCACCCGGGCACTTCTCCATGCGTTGCATGCAGGCGGGTGCTGCAGGTTATGTGTGCAAACAGCAGGAACTCACCGAACTGCTCAGCGCCATCAAAGCCGTGTTGTCTGGCTACAGCTATTTTCCCAATCAGGCTTTGCACAAGTCTCGTGGCCGAGTGGGCGCGGGCAGTGAAATGGAGATGGTCGATCGCCTGTCGGCAAGGGAGATGATGGTGTTGCAGCAACTGGCGCGTGGCAGGTCGAACAAGGAAATCGCCGAGAGCATGTTCCTCAGCAACAAGACAGTCAGTACTTACAAGACCCGCTTGTTGCTGAAGCTGAACGCCCACTCGCTGGTGGATCTGATCGAGCTGGCCCGGCGACACGGCCTGACGTGAAACCTGAATGCAGGAAGCCTCCGTATGGAGGCTTTCCGTCAGGGCTACAGGTCGTAGTCGAACTCGGCGAGTTGCCGCTGCAGGCGGCGTTCTTCCAGGAGGTTGTCAATGGTGCGACGTTTGCTGAGGTTGGTTTTTGCGGGTTCCACCTGCGGTTCCGCGTCGTCGTCAGCGGTGGCAAAGTCATCTTCGATCGAGAGGTCGTCTTTGTCGGTACTCATGGGTCGCTCCAAGCCAATGGGCCATTGGCCGTCCTTATAACCAGAAAGCGAAGCGTGGTAAAAAAGATTTTTTCAATCGCAACCCATGCCTGTTCGCTATCGAATCAATCGTCAGAAGTCTTCTGCTTGTATTCGCACAAGTCTTCGATCCGGCAACTGCCGCATCGAGGCTTGCGCGCCTGGCACACATAGCGCCCGTGCAGAATGAGCCAATGATGCGCATCGAGCAGGTAGTCCTTGGGCACGAACTTCAGGAGTTTCTTCTCGACCTCAAGAACGGTCTTGCCTGGCGCGATACCGGTGCGATTGCTGACCCTGAAAATGTGTGTGTCCACGGCCATGGCTGGCTGACGGAAAGCGGTGTTGAGGACCACGTTGGCGGTCTTGCGGCCAACCCCCGGTAGCGCCTCTAGCGCCTCACGGGTTTGCGGTACTTCGCCGCCATGGCGTTCGATCAGCAAGCGGCAGGCTTCGATGACATTCTTGGCCTTGCTGTTGTAAAGGCCGATAGTCTTGATGTACTCGCTCAGCCCTTCGACGCCGAGTGCGTAGATGGCTTGCGGGGTATTGGCGACTGGAAACAGACGTGCGGTGGCCTTGTTGACGCCAACGTCGGTGGATTGTGCCGACAGCGTGACGGCGACCAATAGCTCGAAAGGGGTGGTGTAAGCCAATTCCGTCTTTGGATCGGGATTGTCTTCGTGCAGCCTGCGAAAGATCTCCAGGCGTTTGGCGGCATTCATGGGGTCAACGGGTTCCTTGACGACGAGAGGGGGCGCGGCCCAGACGCAGGCGATTGTACAAGGCCAACAGTCCGCCGAGCAGTAGCAGCGCGCCGGAACACAGGGCGGCGGTGTGCAGGCCCAACCCCTGGTCCAGCCATTGACGGCTGGCGCCGAGCAGCAAATAGAGCAGTAGCAGGCCAGCCAGGTGCACGAGCAGTTGGCGCCAGCGCCCCTCGGCAGGCAACAGCTGGTCTGCAGCCAGGCATTGCAGGCAGATCAGGGCGGGGAAGTAACCGAGCGACAAGGCCTGCGGCAGTGCCCAGGCGCGCAGCGCAAGCTGCAGGCAGCTGGCCAGGGCAGCAAGGAGCAACAGGCTTGCCAGCCAGTACGTCGCACCGCTGAGCCTGCCGCGCAAGGGGGCCAGCAACGCCTGGTGAAGGAGGCTCAACGTCAGCATGGCCACGCCCAGTGTGGCGGCCCGGGAGAAGGTCTGGGTGGCGCCCAGCAGCGGCGCAAGGCCGGCCACCAGCAGGCAATGCCTATTCATGGGGGGCTTCCGAGCAACAGCGTGCGATGCTGGTCAAAATACACCAGTGCCTCCTGCTGCGCTGCTATCACGGCACGAGAGGTGACCGTCGCCCCAGCCAGCTGGTCGAAGTCGCCCTGGTCGCGCTTGAGCGCCCAGCGGTCGTCCAGGCGACGGTTGGAAAATTGCCCCAGCCAGTTCAGCTGTGGGTCGCTGATGCGGGCTCCAAGGCCAGGACTTTCCTGTTGCTCGATCACCTGCGTGCCGATCAACCGCCCATCCGCACTGATGGCGATGGTCAGTCGGATGGGCCCGTTGTAGCCCTGGACCTGGCTCACCATTACCACCGCCGTTGGCAGCGTCCCCAGGGTGGCGCGGTAGGCAGCCGTTATCCGGCTGTGCAACGGTTGCTCCCCAGGAAGCGGCAGCGGCGTGTTCAGGGGTTGGTTGTCGTAGGTTTGCTCAGGCAGGACCGCGAGAAACTGGCGCGCATGCAACTGCTGTTCGGCTTCGATGATGGTCGGGCGGGTCCATTGCCTCCATGCCAAGGTTGTCGCCACGGCCAGCCCGGCCACGAGCAGCAGCCAGGCGGTATTGCGAATGTGCGGGCTCATGGCGCGGCCTGCTGGCGTCGCAGGGCGAGCCGATCAAGGGCGGGGGCCAAGAGGTTCATGAACAGGATGGCGAATGCCGTGCCGTCCGGGTAGCTGCCCCAGGTGCGGATCAGGTAGATCAGCATGCCCGCACCAAGCCCGAACAGTAGCCTGGCCAAGCCGGCCTTCGGGCCGGACACGGGTTCGGTGGCGATGAAAAAGGCTGCCAGCATGGTCGAGCCGGAGAACAGGTGAAGCAGTGGTGAGCCATTCGAATCCGAGCCGGAGCCATTCCATGCCAGCAGGCTGAACAGCATCAGCCCTGCCAGCAAGCCCGCAGGTGCGTGCCAGCTGTATACCCTGCGCTGCAACAGGAACAACCCGCCGAGCAGGAATGCCAGGTTGACCCACTCGACGCCACGCCCACCAACGGTGCCGAAGCCCGGGTGGCTGGCGAACAGTTCATCGATGGTCAGGCTGCGGTTGTGACGCAGGCCGTCCAGCACGGTTGGTCGGGCCCAGGCGTCGATCTGCTCACCCCCGCCAAACACCAGGTGCAGGCTGTCGACGAACCCCGGTGGTTGTGCTGGCCAATGGTTCATCTGCAGGGGGAAACTCAGCAGCACGAAGGCGTAGCCCAGCATCGCCGGGTTGAAGAGGTTGCGGCCCACCCCACCGAACGCTTGCTTGCCGAAGCCGATGGCAATCGCCGCTGCGGTCATCGGCAGCCACCAGGGCGCTTGGGTGGGCAGGGCGACGGCGAGCAGCACCGCCGTCACCAAGGCGCTGCCATCGTTCAAGGTGGCCGCCACTGGCTGGCCGCGCAGGGCCAGCAGCGCGGCTTCGCAGCACACCGCGCTGCTGGCGCACAACGCCAGGCTGAACAGCAGGCCCCATCCGTGCAGCCAGAACGATGCCAAGAGACCCGGGATGCATGCCAGCAGCACCAGGCCCATGGCAGTGCGCAAGCGCGGGTCAGGTAATGCCATGGTCGTGCCGCGGCGAAGCGTCAATGGGATGATTCAGGCTCATTGTGTGAACAATCCGTTGAATCCGGAGAACGCCATGGCCATCACGCCGGCACCGACCAGGGTGATGGGCAGGCCGCGCAATGCCGCCGGGATGTCGGCGTGATCGCTGCGTTGCACCAGGTCGTCGAACAGTGCCAGCGCCAGCCAGAAGCCAAGACCGGCCATGACGCTGCAGCCCAGCGTGGCGAGCCATTCCTGCCGTTCAACCATGGCCTGCAGGGACAAACCGAGTACCACGGCATTGCCCAGCAAGGGCAGTGCCAGCCCCTCGCTGGGCCATTGCGGACGTAGCCTTGCCAATGCCTGCGGCACGCTCCACGCCAGCAAGCCTAGCCAGGGCAGGAGCAGGAACAGGCGCAGGTCTTCAAGCTGCCAAGGTGCTACTACCCAGCGCTCCAGTGCCTGGCCGCCGGTTATCCCGAGGGCAATCGTCAGTGCGCACGCCAAACCGCACACCTGCACGCGCAGGCGCGATGGCGGCTGTTGTTGCAGAAGCATGTGGCTGACCAGCGCAGCACTGACCAGGACCAGGACATAATCGTTCATATACATGACGATAGCCGTGATTCGCCAGGGCGTCCGGCCATCCGAGAGGGGATACGAATGCCCCGGCGCGAAGGCCGGGGCAGAGGGCGTTACTTGATGCGCTGGCCTGGCTTGGCACCGCTGTCAGGGCTCAGCAGGTAGATCTCTTCACCGCCTGGGCCGGCGGCCATGACCATGCCCTCGGACACACCAAAGCGCATTTTGCGTGGCTTGAGGTTGGCCACCATCATGGTCAGGCGACCTTCCAGCTTGGAGGGGTCCGGGTAGGCCGACTTGATGCCCGAGAACACGTTGCGATGCTCGTCGCCGATATCCAGGGTCAATTGCAGCAGCTTGTCAGCGCCGGGCACGGCTTCGGCCTTGACGATCAGCGCAACGCGCAGGTCGACGGCGGCGAAGGTGTCGAACTCGATTTCCGCCGACAGCGGGTCCTTGGCCAATTCGCCGTTGCCGGCCGGGGCCTTGGCTTCGGTAGCCAGCAGGTCTTCCTTGCTGGCTGCGACCATGGCCTCGACCTTGGCAGGTTCGATACGGCTCATCAGTGCCTTGAACGGGTTGAGCGTATGGTTTTCCAGGCGCGACAGGTGATCGTTCCAGGTCAGCGGCGCGACATTGAGGAAGGCCTCGGCGTCGGCAGCCAGCACCGGCAGTACCGGCTTGAGGAAAATCACCAGCTGGCGGAACAGGTTCACGCCCTGGGCGCAAATCGCCTGGACTTCTTCCTGCTTGCCTTCCTGCTTGGCCAGCGACCAGGGCGCCTTGTCGGCGATCCAGGCGTTGGCGCGATCGGCCAGGGCCATGATTTCGCGCATGGCGCGGCCAAAGTCGCGGCCTTCGTAGGCATCGGCAATGGACGGCGCAGCGGCAAGGAAGGCTTCGGTCAGTTCCGGTGCAGCATCACCGGCAACCATGACACCTTCATTGCCCTTGTGGATGAAGCCTGCGCAGCGGCTGGCGATGTTCACCACCTTGCCAACCAGGTCCGAGTTGACCTTCTGCACGAAGTCCTCGAGGTTCAGGTCGAGGTCGTCGACACCACGGCCGAGCTTGGCGGCGTAGTAGTAGCGCAGGTATTCCGGCTGCAGGTGGTCCAGGTAGGTGCGGGCCTTGATGAAGGTGCCGCGCGACTTGGACATCTTGGCGCCGTTGACGGTCAGGTAACCGTGCACGTTGACCGCGGTCGGCTTGCGGAAGCCTGCGCCTTCGAGCATGGCCGGCCAGAACAGGGCATGGAAGTTGACGATGTCCTTGCCGATGAAATGGTACAGCTCGGCCTTGGAGCCTTCGTTCCAGAACGCATCGAAGTCAAGCTCCGGGCGGCGGGCGCAGAGGTTCTTGAAGCTGGCCATGTAGCCGATCGGCGCATCCAGCCAGACGTAGAAGTACTTGCCGGGTTCGCCTGGGATCTCGAAGCCGAAGTACGGCGCGTCGCGCGAGATGTCCCACTCCTGAAGGCCCGAGTCCAGCCACTCGGCGAGCTTGTTGGCCACGGCGTCCTGCAGGGTGCCGCTGCGGGTCCACTGCTGCAGCATGGCCTGGAAGTCCGGCAGCTTGAAGAAGAAGTGCTGGGAGTCGCGCAGTACCGGGGTGGCACCGGAGATCGCCGACTTGGGGTTCTTCAGCTCGGTCGGTGCGTAGGTGGCGCCGCATTTCTCGCAGTTGTCGCCGTATTGGTCTTCGGCCGCACACTTGGGGCAGGTGCCCTTGATGAAGCGGTCGGCCAGGAACATGCCTTTTTCCGGGTCGAAGTACTGGGTGACCGAACGGGTGGCGATGTGCCCGGCTTCGCGCAGGCGCGAATAGATCAGGCCCGACAGCTCGCGGTTCTCTTCACTGTGGGTGGAGTGGAAGTTGTCGAAGTCCACCAGGAAATCGGCGAAGTCGCTGCTGTGCTCGGCTTGCACGTTGGCGATCAGCTGCTCCGGGGTGATGCCTTCCTTTTCGGCGCGCAGCATGATGGCCGAGCCGTGGGCGTCGTCGGCACAGACGTAGATGCACTGGTTGCCGCGTAGTTTCTGGAAGCGAACCCACATGTCCGTCTGGATGTACTCGAGCATATGGCCAAGGTGGATGGATCCATTGGCATAGGGCAGGGCGCTGGTTACGAGAATCTGACGTGGCTCGGACATAGTGGCTCGGCTACTTATTCGGCTCGGGTAAAATTGAGGGTGATCGGCCACTATAAAGGGCTCGCGAATATATTTCACCCCGCGCGCGCATCTGCTGACGATTGACGGGTTAGGATAGGCGTCTGTTTTACATTCAGTTTGCCAATGGGAGTGTCCATGAGTGTCGTCACCCGTGCCGCCGTCGAAGGCGCGCTTCGCCAGTACACCGACCCCTACCTGAACCTGGACCCGGTGAGCGCCGGTTGCGTGCGCGCCATCGATATCCAGGGCGGGCAGGTCGCTGTGCAGTTGCAGCTCGGTTATGCCGCCGGCCTGTTCAAGAACGGCTGGGCCCAGGTGCTGCAAACCGCGATCGAGAACCTTGATGGCGTCGCATCGGCGCAGGTCTCGATCGACTGCGTGGTGGCCGCGCACAAGGCCCAGGCCCAGGTGCCGGCCATGGCCAACGTCAAGAACATCGTCGCCGTGGCGTCGGGCAAGGGCGGGGTCGGCAAGTCCACCACCGCTGCCAACCTGGCCCTGGCCCTGGCGCGCGAAGGTGCTCGGGTCGGTATTCTCGACGCTGATATCTATGGGCCAAGTCAGGGTGTGATGTTCGGTATCGCCGAAGGCACTCGGCCACAGATCCGCGAGCAGAAGTGGTTCGTGCCGATCAAGGCCCATGGCGTGGAGGTCATGTCCATGGCCTTCCTCACCGACGACAACACGCCCATGGTCTGGCGTGGCCCGATGGTATCCGGGGCCTTGCTGCAGCTGGTGACCCAGACGGCCTGGGATGACCTCGATTACCTGGTGATCGATATGCCGCCGGGCACCGGCGATATCCAGCTGACGCTGGCGCAAAAAGTCCCGGTGGCCGGTTCGGTGATCGTCACGACGCCCCAGGACCTGGCCTTGCTCGATGCCAAGAAAGGCGTGGAAATGTTCCGCAAGGTCAACATTCCGGTGCTGGGCGTGGTGGAGAACATGGCCGTGCACATCTGCTCGAACTGCGGTCATGCCGAGCACCTGTTCGGCGAAGGTGGCGGCGAGAAGCTGGCGGCGCAGTATGGGGTCGAGTTGCTGGCTTCGTTGCCGTTGTCGATGCTGATCCGTGAGCAGGCCGACAGTGGCAAGCCGACGGCGATCGCCGAGCCGGAAAGCCAGATTGCCATGGTCTATCAGGAACTGGCCCGTCAGGTCGGGGCGCGGATCGTGTTGCAAGAGGCGGCAGCGCCAGCGATGCCGAGCATTACCATCAGCGAAGATTGACCTGACGGCTGCAAGATCTACAAGCCTGCGTCGATCAGTGTGGGAGCCGGCTTGCCGGCGATGAGGCCCGGGCAGGCAAACCCCCGCTCGGGCCCTATCGCCGGCAAGCCGGCTCCCACAGGAGCACCACTGCTTTCAAAGCCTGTGATCTACCTGTGGGGTTTACCCAGGCATAAAAAAACCCGCCAGAAGGCGGGTTTTTTTGAAAGCTAGGAAGCTAGATCGACTTAGGCGATCTGAACTTCTTCAGCCTGCATGCCTTTCTGGCCGCGGGTAGCGACGAAAGTAACAGCCTGGCCTTCTTTCAGGGTTTTGAAGCCGTCAGCTTGGATGGCTTTGAAGTGCACGAACAGGTCGTCGCCCGACTGAGGGGTGATGAAGCCGTAGCCCTTCTCATCGTTGAACCACTTAACAACACCGGATTGACGGTTGGACATTTTTCTGTCTCCTTGGACAAAGTTGAAAACGGTCAGGAAAATCCCTGGCCGGGACTGAGCGCAAAGAGAGCAGAAA
>Ga0160431_100837_pt1 | contig 10118 bp, 9 predicted proteins | sample HID1971K_E0MG_FD_108212 | JGI IMG/M metagenome (GOLD analysis project Ga0160431, IMG submission 108212) | Enriched millipede-associated microbial communities from UW Madison campus, WI, USA - HID1971K_E0 MG | ecosystem: Host-associated > Arthropoda: Insects > Digestive system > Unclassified ...
CCATCAAGGTGTCCCCTGGGCCGCCTCGACGGTGGTCATGCGCAGGTGGCTGAAACCGAGCTTGCCGGCGGCATCCATCGCGGTGATCACGGCCTGGTGCGGGGTCTTGCCGTCGGCGCTGATTGCCAATGGCAACGTAGTATCGCCTCCGGACTCACGCTCGATGGCCTCGGTCAGGGTGGCCAGGTCGCTCTTGGGCAGCAGGTGGTTGTTCACCGAATAGACGCCCTCGGCGCTGATGGTGACCTCCACCAGCTTGTCCTGGTCCGCCGGCGGCTGTTCGGCGCTGGCGGCCTCGGGCAGCTCGACGCGCAGCTGGGTCTCGCGGGTGAAGGTGGTGGTGACGACGAAGAACAGCAGCAGGACGAACACCACATCGATCAGCGACGCCAGGTTGATGTCGACGTTCTCCCGCTGGCGATTGCGCCGGAACTTCACGCCTTGCCTCCGGCCACTTCGACTTCACGGTCGCCCTGGATGACTTCCACCAACTTGATCGCCTCCTGCTCCATGCCCACCACCAGCTCGTCGATGCGACGCAACAGGAAGCGGTGGAAGAACACGGCGGGAATACCGACCATCAGGCCGGCGGCGGTGGTGACCAGGGCCTTGGAGATACCCCCTGCCAGCACGGCGGCGTTCGCAGTCATCTGCGAGCCCATGAAGGCGCTGAAGATGTCGATCATGCCCAGCACGGTGCCCAGCAGGCCCAGCAGCGGGGCCATCGCGGCAATGGTGCCGAGGGTACTGATGTAGCGTTCGAGTTCGTGGATGACCCGCGAGGCGGCTTCTTCGATGCACTCTTTCATGATCTCGCGACCATGGCGCGAGTTGGCCAGGCCTGCCGCGAGGATCTCGCCCAACGGCGAGTCGGCGCGCAGGGCCTTGAGCTTGTCACTGGTGAGTTGTTTGTCCTTGATCCACATCCACACCTGGCCGAGCAGGTGCGGTGGCGTGACACGGCTGGCGCGCAGGGTCCACAGGCGCTCGACGACGATAGCCATGGCTGCGATGGAGCTCAGAATGATCGGCAGCATCATCCAACCACCGGACTTGACCAATTCCCACACAGTAAACGCCCCTTTGGAAAAAGGCCGCCACTCTACCATACGCGCGCCAGGGGCTCATCTGCCGAAGGTCAGGGATTTCCCTCGCGCCAGAAGCGCCGCTGCCCGCGCACGGCCTCGACCTCGCCCTGGCTGCCCAGCAGCAGGCGCAACGCGCCCTCGACCGCCGTATCGTGAATCGCCAGGCCATGGCGCCGATAGCGCTCCATCACCTGTTCATGGGGGTGCCCGAAGCCATTGTTGCGCCCCCTGGAAATCATCACCCCGCGCGGCGCCGTGGCACGGATGAACGCTTCTGTGGATGAACTGCGGCTGCCATGGTGCGGCGCCTGCAGCCAATCGATCGCCGGCGCTTCGATGGCTGCCAGCCAGGCCTGCTCGGCACCGGCCTCCATGTCACCCGCCAGCAGCAAGCGTTCGCCACGCGCTTCGACCAACAGCACGCAGGAACGATCGTTACTGCCCTGCCCTTCGGCCCACTGCCAGAGCGAAAAGCGCACGCCATCCCATTCCCAGCCCTCGTGACCGAGGCACGGCTGCGCCGACAACGAACTGGCGAGGGCTCGCGGCTCGCCACCCAGTATCTGCGCTACCGGCAATCCGCGAGCGACCGCCAACGTTCCACCCGCATGATCGGCGTGGGCATGGCTGATCACCATCAGGTCCAACTGCCGCACACCCAACTTGTAGAGGGTCGGCAGCACCACCCGTTCGCCAAGATCAAGGTCGCCCCGCGCCGGGCCCGCGTCGTACAGCAACGTGTGCTCTCGCGTGCGCAGCAGCACCGCCAGGCCCTGGCCGACGTCCAACTGCCAGACCTCGACCAATCCATGCGGCACGGGCTCCCTGGGCACCCACAAGGCAAGCAGCATGACACCGCCCAGTCCGCGCAAGGGCACACCGGTGGGCAGCAGAATCAGCAGCGCCCCCAGGCATACCAGCATCCAGGCCCACAACGGCATTGCCGTTGGAACCCAGGCCGGCCGCCATTGCGCAATAACTCCCAGCAACCCGAACAAGCCATCGAGCATGGCGCCCGCCAGCCACAACAGTGCCTCGCCCACGCCTGCCAGCGGCAGCAGCAAGGTGCCGAGCAATGCCAGAGGCAACACCGTCACGCTGATCCAAGGTACGGCCACCAGGTTGGCCAATGGCGCACTCAGGCTGATCGGCAGCCCGGTAGCCAGCAACACCGGCAGCAAACCGATAGCGATCACCCATTGGGCGCGGGTCCAAGCCTGCCAGGGGCGCCAGCCGCCAAGCCGGGCACTGAAGCCGTAGACAAGGGCAGCCACGGCCGCGAACGACAGCCAGAAACCCGGCATCAGTGCGGCCAGAGGCTCAACGATCAGCACCAGGTTCAGCGCCACCAACAAGGGAAAGAACGCCCCCAAGTGGCGAAAGCGCAAACGCCACAGCAGCACCACCGCCAACATCAGGCAGGCTCGCTGCACCGGCACCCCAGCCCCGGCCAACCAGCCGTAGGCCAAGGCCGCCGACAATGCCAGGCCGCATGCCCAGGGCAGCCACGGCAGTCGCCGAGGCCACAGCCCCCAGCGCGCCAAGCCGGCCACCAGTGCATACAGCAACCCAGCCACCAGGCCGATGTGCTGGCCCGAAATCACCAGCAGGTGCACCGTGCCCGTGGCCTGCAGCACTTGCCAATCGCTGCGGGCCAGACCGCCACCGTCGCCGAGCACCAGTGCCACCAATGCCGCTTCCCGGCCGCTGGCATCGATTACCAGCAAACGCTGGCGCAGGGTATCGCGCCAACTCGGCGCATGCGCAGCCAGCGCCTGCCCAGCCTTGACCGTCCCGCTGGCGCCAGTTCGCCGCGCCAGCAATTGCGCCTCGCGGTCAGGCCCATGGGGGTTCAGCAGCCCCGCTGGGCGCTGCAAGGTCACCGCCAGGCGCCAGCGCTCGCCCGCGCGCACCGGCGGGCCATCGAACCAGCTCAGCTGCAGGCGGGCGGGCAACGCCGCCCGGCGCGAAACGGGGTGTTCGAGGACAAAGCGGGTGCTCTGCCCTGTCGCGCTCGGTAGCCCGACCACCGTCCCTTCCACCCACAGCGTACGGCCATCGAGCTGCGGCGCCAGGCGATCGTCCAACGCCTGCTGCGCCGACCAACAGGCCCAGCACAAACCGAGCAGGAAGCAACCCACCGGCCAGCCTCGCGTGCGCAGGCACAGCAGGCCGCTGCACAGCAATAGCCACAGCCATCCGACCGACGGCAATACGGGTAACAGCCCCGGGCACAGCAGCCCGAGTGCCAGCGCAAGCATCCCTGTGCGCATGAGATAGAGCTCCAGAAGCACAATCGCCTACTGAGGCTTAGCTGAAATACCGACCTGACTCGCTCAACAATTGTCACAAACTCTGAACGAGCCGGAGATCGAATCAAGGCATACTGCCCCGATCCATGCTCCAGGAGCCTACATGCCGCGCCGACTTTTCAAACGGTACATGCCGGATCCAGCCAGCATTCGGGAACACAAGTCCCTGCGCTTTTTCGGCAAACTGCTGCATGACCCGAACCTCTGGCACCTGAACCGCCATTCGGTGGCGCGGGCAATGGGCGTGGGCCTGTTCGCGGCGTTGATTCCGATTCCGATGCAGATGCTGTTGGCGGCGGCGCTGGCCATCCCCGTCCGCGGCAACCTGCCGATCGCGGTCAGCCTGGTGTGGCTGACCAACCCGCTGACCATGCCACCTGTATTCTTCGTCACCTACATGACCGGCGCCTGGCTGATGCAGGTGCCGCCGCGCACATTACCCGACGAACTGACCTTCGAATGGATCACCGACCAGCTGGCCACGCTGTGGCAGCCGTTCCTGCTGGGTTCGGTGGTGTGTGGGGTGGTGCTGGGCATCGTTGCCTACTTCAGCACCATGCTGTACTGGCGCTGGTGGGTTGGCCGGCAGTGGCGCCGGCGCAAGCAGAAGGCTTCAGGCACGCATGCCGCGGCCGCTGACCAGCAGGCGAACACACAGCACGTAGAGCGCTGCGGTGGCCACCAGCATGAAGGTGATCGCCGTACCAATGCTGATGTCCGACACCCCTAGGATGCCGTAGCGGAACGAGTTGACCATGTGCAGCACCGGGTTGGCCAGCGACACGGTCTGCCAGAACGGCGGCAGCAGGTTGATCGAGTAGAACACCCCGCCCAGGTAGGTCAGCGGTGTCAGCACGAAAGTCGGAATGATCGAGATATCGTCGAAGTTGCGCGCAAAGACGGCGTTGACGAAGCCCAGCAGCGAGAAAATCGTCGCGGTCAGCAGCACCACGACCACGGTCACACCCAGATGATGCACCTGCAGATGGGTGAAGAACATCGACAGGATGGTCACGATCACGCCGACCGCCAGACCGCGCAGCACGCCGCCCATCACGTAGCCCACGAGGATGATGTGCGGCGACACCGGCGACACCATCAACTCCTCGATCGAGCGCTGGAACTTGCTGCCGAAGAAGCTCGACACCACGTTGCCGTAGGAGTTGGTGATGACCGACATCATGATCAGCCCCGGCACGATGTATTCCATGTAGGTGAAGCCACCCATGTCACCGATCTGCCGGCCGATCAGGTTACCGAAGATGACGAAGTACAGGACCATGGTGATCGCCGGTGGCAGCAAGGTCTGTGGCCAGATGCGCAGGAAGCGGCGCACTTCACGGTAGACGATGGTATTCAGGGCGACCCAGTTGGTGCGCAGCTCAACACTCATACGGCCACCTTCGACAGGTTCTTTTCCACCAGGGACACGAACAGCTCCTCGAGTCGGTTGGTCTTGTTGCGCAGGCTCAGCACCTCGATGTTCTGCAGCGCCAGCTGGCCGAACAGCGCAGTGATGCCGATGTCCTTCTCCACCTGCACCTCCAGGGTGTGCGGTGTCAGCAGGCGGCAGGGGTAGCCTTGCAGGGTCGGTGCCTGGGCCAGGTCCTGCTTGAGGTCAAGCACGAAGGTCTCCACGTGCAGCTTGCCCAGCAGCTTGCGCATGCTGGTGTTCTCGACGATGGTGCCGTGGTCGATGATGCCGATGTTGCGACACAGCTGCTCGGCCTCTTCCAGGTAGTGGGTGGTGAGGATGATGGTGATGCCCTTCTGGTTGAGCTCGGTGAGGAAGCTCCACATCGAACGGCGCAGCTCGATGTCCACCCCGGCGGTCGGTTCGTCGAGAATCAGCAGGCGCGGCTCGTGGATCAGCGCCCGGGCGATCATCAAGCGACGCTTCATGCCGCCGGAAAGCGAACGCGACTGCACGTCACGCTTGTCCCACAACCCCAGTTGGGTCAGGTACTGCTCGGCGCGCTCCTTGGCCAGCTTGGGCGGGATGCCGTAGTAACCGGCCTGGGTGACGACGATATCGAAGGTTTTCTCGAACTGGTTGAAGTTGAACTCCTGCGGCACCACGCCCAGGCAACGCTTGAGCGCCGCGGGATCGCGGTCCAGGTCGTGGCCGAACACGTTCACCGTGCCGCTGGTCTTGTTGACCAGGGTCGAGAGGATGCCGATGGTGGTGGACTTGCCGGCGCCATTGGGGCCTAGCAAGGCGAAGAAGTCACCTTCGGCAACCTCCAGGTCGATGCCCTTGAGGGCCTGGAAGCCGTTGCCGTAGGTCTTGGTCAGCTGTCGGATGGACAGGGCGGAACTCATAGCGGGTCACGTACCGAGTAAAGAATGGTTCAGGACACGCCAGGTAAAGTCACTGGCGCAGTGAGTGCGGCCATGGTGCAAGGCCAGGCCGCACAAGTACAGTCACATCTATTGATAATGACTATCGAAGCAGGTTCAGGTGAGCGCGGTCATTACCGCCGCTTGGTAGGCCGGGCGCGCCTTCAGGCGCTCGTACCAGGCCTCGAGGTGGTACATGGCCGGACGTTCGATGGGCATCTCGAACCACGCGTAGACAAAGCTACCCAGTGGGATGTCGCCCATACCGATCTGGTCACCGGAAAGGTAAGGCTGGCGGGCCAAGGTTTCATCGGCAATCGCCAGCAACTGCGCGCACTGCTTGTGAGCAGCGTTGATCGCCACCCAGTCGCGCTGTTCCTCGGGCGTGCGCAGCAGGCCCCAGAACAGCGGGCGAAACGGGGTGGCGAAAGACGAGGTGGTCCAGTCCATCCACTTGTCGGCGAGGGCCCGCTGGCGTGGGTCGTCCAGGTACCAGCCCTGCTCGGCGCCATACTCGGCACAGAGGTAGCGGACGATGGTGTTGGACTCCCACAGCACCAGGTCGCCGTCCTCGAGCATGGGCACCAGGCCGTTGGGGTTGAGGGCGCGATAATGCGGCTCGTTGACCACGCCAAAGGCGCCGCCGGCGTCGATGGACTCGAAATCCAGGCCCAGCTCGTGGGCGATCCACAGCGCCTTGCGCACATTGCTCGAATTCTTGCGGCCCCAGATCTTCAGCATGGCAACGTCCTTATGAAATGCGGTGGGCGGACAGTCTACTCCAGAGCTCTGTCGCCTGTACTGGCCCGATCGCCGGCAAGTCGGCTCCCACGGGAGGCCCACCGCACCTGAACCTGTGGGAGCCGGCTTGCCGGCGATCGGGCCGGTAAAGGCGCAGATGAACTGAAACTCCCACCGCCACACCCTGTCACTGTTCTGACACCGACGCTCACTGCTTAACGTCTAAGCTCTGTGGGACGGCCAAAGCCCCCCTGGTTCCAAGGAGGACCGATTATGTTGCTGTTGTGGTTGGTGGTACTGGTGATCGGCGCGGCGTACCTCACGCACCGGCGTCTGGCACCCTTGCAGATACTGGGCATCATGGCGGCCTATGTGCTGCTGATGGGCATTTTCAGCAGCGCCCCCGGCTGGCTGCTGACCCTGATCTGGATCGTGCTGGCATTGAAGATCGCCCTGGTGGCGCTGCCCGAGTGGCGGCGCAAGGTGTTCACCGGCCCGGTGTTCAACTGGTTCCAGCGCACCCTGCCGCCGATGTCGCAGACCGAACGCGAAGCGATCGACGCCGGCACCGTCTGGTGGGATGGCGAGCTGTTCAGCGGCCGCCCCGACTGGCGCACCCTGCTCGATTACCCTGCGCCGAAGCTGAGCGATGAAGAGCAGGCATTCATCGATGGGCCAACCGAACAACTGTGCGCGATGGTCAGCGACTGGCAGATCGGCCAGGACCTCGACTTGCCCGCAGAAGCCTGGGCCTTCATCAAGGAGCACGGCTTCTTCGCCCTGATCATCCCCAAGGAGTACGGCGGCAAGGGTTTCTCCGCCTACGCCCACTCCCAGGTGGCGATGAAGCTGGCCACCCGCAGCGGCGACCTGGCCTCCACGGTGATGGTCCCCAACTCCCTGGGCCCGGCCGAACTGCTGCTGCACTACGGCACCGATGAACAGCGCAACCACTACCTGCCCCGCTTGGCCCGCGGCGATGAAATCCCCTGCTTCGCCCTCACCGGTCCGTTGGCCGGTTCCGACGCCGGCGCCATGCCCGACACCGGCGTCATCTGCAAAGGCCAGTGGCAAGGTGAAGAAGTCATCGGCCTGCGCCTGAACTGGGAAAAGCGCTACATCACCCTCGGCCCGGTAGCCACGCTGCTCGGCCTGGCATTCAAGGCCTACGACCCGGAACACCTGCTCGGCGAAGAGGAAGAACTGGGCATCAGCCTGGCGCTGATCCCCACCGACACCCCCGGCGTGGAAATCGGCAAGCGCCACCTGCCCCTCGGCGCTGCCTTCATGAACGGCCCCAACAGCGGCAAGGACGTGTTCGTACCGCTGGATCTGCTCATCGGCGGCCAGGCCATGCTCGGCAAGGGCTGGATGATGCTGATGAACTGCCTGTCGGTGGGCCGCTCCATCTCGCTGCCCGCCGTCGGGACAGGCGCCGCCAAGTACACCAGCCTGGTCACCGGCCAGTACGCCAATATCCGCGAACAGTTCAACGTGCCACTGGCGGCCTTCGAGGGCATCCAGGAGTCGATGGCGCGCATCGGCGGCAACGCCTGGCTGATGGACAGTGCCCGCTTGCTGACCGCCAAGGCGGTGGACCTGGGCGAAAAACCGTCGGTGCTGTCGGCGATCCTCAAGTATCACCTGACCGAACGCGGCCGCGAATGCATCCAGCACGCCATGGATGTGCATGGCGGCAAGGGCATCATCATGGGCCCGAACAACTACCTGGGGCGTAACTGGCAGGGTGCGCCGATCTTCATCACGGTCGAGGGGGCCAACATCCTCTCGCGCAACCTGATGATCTTCGGCCAGGGCGCCATCCGCTGCCACCCGTTCGTGCTCAGGGAAATGGCCCTGGCCGGGCGTGAGGACCGCGACCAGGCGCTCAGGGAGTTCGACGACCTGCTGATGAAACACATCATGTTCGCCGCCGGCAACGCCGCCAGCACACTGATATTCGGGCTGGGCCTGGGGCGGCTGGAAAAAGTGCCGGGGGATGCGTTGAGCCAAGGTTACTTCCGTGCCCTCAACCGCCAGGCCGCCGCTTTCGCCCTGCTGGCAGACCTGTCGATGATGTTGCTGGGCGGGGCGCTCAAACGCCGGGAACGGCTGAGTGCAAGACTGGGTGATGTGCTCAGCCACCTGTACCTGTCGTCGGCCGCGCTCAAGCGCTACCACGACCTGGGCTCGCCGGAACATATGCGGCCACTGCTGCGCTGGGCCATGGAAGAGAGCCTGGGCCAGGCAGAACGTGCGCTGGACCGTCTGCTGGACAACTTCCCCAACCGTTTCGTCGGCTGTGCGCTGCGGGTGCTGGTGTTCCCGTTTGGCCGGCGCCACACCGGCCCGAGCGATGAACTGGATGCCGAAGTGGCAGCGCTGATCGGCCGCAGCAAGGGTGACCCGGCACTCGAGGAGTTGCTCGCCGGCTGCTTCAGGCCGCAGGCCGAAGGCGACCCGGTGGCGGCTCTGCAGCGGGCGAGCGATTTGCTGGATGAAGCAGTACCGTTGCACAAGGCATTGCATCAGGCGATCAAGGACGGCAAGCTGAAACCGGCACCCGGGCAATCGGCGATCGATGCGGCGATCGAACACGGTGTGCTGCAGCCAGGTGAAGGCCAGCGGCTGCACGAGGCAGAGAAGGCCCGCCGTCTGGTGATTGATGTGGATGCGTTCGACAAGGAAGAGTTGTTGCCTGCGCGGGGCAAGGTTCGCTGATACAGGGGGGGCCGCTTTGCGGCCCATTCGCCGGCAAGCCGGCTCCCACAGGAGCGGAGTGCATCCCCATACCCGCCCCAACCGGCGTATACTCCGCCCCCCCGTTTCAACCACCCGAGGTCCGCCACCATGGCCAACCCCCATCTGGAATACCACCTGCAACTGCTCAATCACCTGCGCACCATTCTGGTCGCTCTGGGTGAAGCCGACCAGGTACCGGAGGAAAGCCACGCCCTGTTCCTCGAACGCTTCGACGAGTTGCTGACCCTGCTGCCGCAGGACCCGCTGGAAAGCCAGTACCTGGGTCAGGACCTGATCTGCCAGGTGATCCAGCGCTACCCGCAGATCGCCCACCTGGTGCCCCGCGACCTTTTGTGGTTCTTCGCCGGCGACTGCCTGCACTTCATGCCCGACGAGGAGCTGGAGATGTACCAGCAACTGGAAGAGCGTCGCTATGAAGCCGAGCAGAATGACGAACCCTTCGACTGGCACCTGGAAAAGCAACTGATGAGCACGCCTTCCCAGGGCGGCACGCACTGATCAGTGCCTGTGCCATGAAGTTGCGCTGAAACAGGCGCAACTTCTGCCCAGGGCCCATTGTGCAGGGCAAAAAAAAACGCCACCTCGTAAGAGATGGCGTTTTCTGATTTGGAGCGGGAAACGAGACTCGAACTCGCGACCCCGACCTTGGCAAGGTCGTGCTCTACCAACTGAGCTATTCCCGCAATTTGAAGCTTTACCGCTAATCGGCGTGAAGCACCATGAAGACCTTCACCACCACTGCACCGTGCGAACGCCACAGTATTTAAACTGGAGCGGGAAACGAGACTCGAACTCGCGACCCCGACCTTGGCAAGGTCGTGCTCTACCAACTGAGCTATTCCCGCAAATGGCGTCCCCTAGGGGACTCGAACCC
>Ga0160431_100839_pt1 | contig 10096 bp, 12 predicted proteins | sample HID1971K_E0MG_FD_108212 | JGI IMG/M metagenome (GOLD analysis project Ga0160431, IMG submission 108212) | Enriched millipede-associated microbial communities from UW Madison campus, WI, USA - HID1971K_E0 MG | ecosystem: Host-associated > Arthropoda: Insects > Digestive system > Unclassified ...
CGGCAGCGACGGGTCAGGACTGAGCGACGAGCCCAGGAACACCGTGAGCAGCAGGAGGTTGCCGACGATGCCGACCGGCCACGCCCACACCTTGCGACGCATGCCGCCCAGTGCGCTCGCGAGTCCGAACGCGTTGCCCACGACCTCACGGACCAGCAGGGTCTGCCCGCCCGGCAGCATCCACTGCGAGGTGAAGGCGTCGACGAACCACTGCAGCGGATCCATGGTCAGGGTCCTGCGACGGGCTCGGTGCGGTCGTCGAGCACGAGCTGGAGCATGCTGAGATCGAGCCAGCGTCCGAACTTCGCCCCGACCTGCGGCATCCGTCCGACCTCGACGAAGCCGAGACGTTCGTGCAGGGCGATGGAGGCGGCGTTCCCGCTCTCGATGCCCGCGATCATGACGTGCATCCCCGCCGCGCGGGCGCGCTCGACGAGAGCGGCCATCAGCGCGGTTCCGATGCCGCGACCGTGCTGCCCGTGGAGGACGTACACGGAATGCTCGACCGTCAGCCGGTAGCCGCTGTGGGGGCGCCATTGCGCGTACGAGGCATAGCCCAGCACCCCGGATTCGTCGACCGCGACGATCACCGGATAGCCGCCCGCGGTGCGGTCGGCGAGCCAGGCGGTGCGATCGGCGAGATCGACCGACTCCTCGTTCCAGATCGCCGTGGTGTGCGCCACGGCGTGGTTGTGGATCGCGGTGATCGTGTCGAGGTCGGAGGTCTCGGCATCCCTGATGTGCACGGCTGTCATCGGCGGACGGTCTCTCTTCTGCTCCTGCGCGTCGGGTGCGCATCGCCGACGCTAGCAGGACCGCGACGGGACGACGGTGCCGAGGGGCGGGGGATCTCCGACCGGGAGCGCAGGCCGAGGCTGAGCGGAGGAGCGCGGTGCGCTGTCGCTGGGGCGGCTCAGACGTGCACGTCGGCGGGGGAGGTCTCGCCCTCATGGAAGCGGGGGGTCTTGCCGAAGAGCTTCGCGATGCCCAGCACGATCCCGACGATCAGCAGGCCGAGCGCGAGACCGGCGATCGCCGACACGATCGTCTCGGCCACCCAGACCACGAATCCGCCGAGCGGCTCCAGCGCATGCTCGATCCCGTGCAGCAGGTCGGTCGTGACGTGCAGCCCCACCTCGCCGAGGTTCACCAGCAGGAGGTGGCCACCGACCCAGAGCATCGCCACGGTGCCCAGGATGCTGATGAAGCGGAACACCCCCGGCATCGACCGCACGATCCTGGTGCCGGTGTGGCGCACACGCTGCACCGGATTCTTCGCCATCTTCAGGCCGATGTCGTCGATCTTCACCAGCAGCGCCACAGCGCCGTAGACGACACCCGTCATCAGGAGGGCGATCACCGCGAGGATGGCCAGCGTCGCCCAGATGTCGAGCCCCTTCTCGAGGCTCGCGAGCGAGATGAGCATGATCTCGGTCGACAGGATCAGATCGGTCCGCACCGCGCCGAGCACGAGCTTCCTCTCGTCGCGCGCCCCTTCGTCGGCGTGACCGTGCTGCACGCCGAACCACTCCAGCACCTTCTCGGCGCCCTCGAAGCACAGGTACGCCCCGCCCAGGATCAGCAGATACGGCAGCACCCACGGCGCGAACGCAGTCAGCAGCAGCGCCACCGGGATGATGATGAGGAACTTGTTCGCGAGCGACCCGAGCGCGATCTTGCCGACGACCGGCAGCTCCCTGGCGGGAGTGAGGCCCTGCACATACTGCGGGGTGACCGCGGCGTCGTCGATCACGACACCCGCCGCCTTCGCCGAGGCCTTCATCGCAGCGCTCAGGATGTCGTCGACGACGGCGAGAAGTCCAACGGACATGGGCGGATTCCCCTCGGAAGGTGGGCAGTGCGGAGGCAACTCTATCGACACCGCGGAAACTCACAGCCCGCTCCCAGCGCGGCGGGACCAAAACGGGCCGCTCGACGGTTCTTCTTCTATGACGGCGCAGCCAGCGACGTCGGACAAGGAGTCAGATCATGTCGAACGACTACGGCAAGACCCCCGAGGCCGTCAGCGGCCTCACGCCCCTGCAGTACGAGGTGACCCAGCAGGATGCGACCGAGCCGCCGTTCCGCAACGCGTACTGGAACAACCACGACGACGGCATCTACGTCGACGTCGTCTCGGGCGAGCCGCTGTTCTCGTCCACCGACAAGTTCGACAGCGGCACCGGCTGGCCGAGCTTCACCAAGCCGATCGACGCGGATGCCGTGACCACGCGCACCGACCGCTCGCTGTGGATGAAGCGCACCGAGGCGCGCTCGGCCGTCGCCGACAGCCACCTCGGCCACGTCTTCGACGACGGTCCCCGCGCCGAGGGAGGACTCCGCTACTGCATGAACTCCGCGGCCCTCCGCTTCATCCCGGCTGACAGCCTGGAGGAGGAGGGGTACGGTCGCTACAGCCCCCTCTTCGCCAACCCCACCACCGATTCTTCTGAGGAGCAGTCATGACCGACACCGGAACCATCACCCGCACGCCAGGGACCGAGACCGCGGTGCTCGCCGGCGGCTGTTTCTGGGGCATGGAGGACCTGATCCGCCGCCAGCCCGGCGTGCTCGACACCCGTGTCGGATACACCGGCGGTTCGAACGACCATGCGACCTACCGCAACCACCCCGGCCATGCCGAGGCCGTGGAGATCGTGTTCGACCCCACCAAGACGACGTACCGCGACATCCTCGCTTTCTTCTTCCAGATCCATGACCCCTCGACGAAGGACCGCCAGGGCAACGACATCGGGTCGAGCTACCGCTCGGCGATCTTCCCGCTCAGCCCCGAGCAGGAGACCGTCGCGCGCGACACGATCGCCGACGTCGACGCTTCCGGCCTGTGGCCCGCGAAGGCGGTCACCACGATCGAGCCCGAAGGCCCGTTCTGGGAGGCCGAGGAAGAGCACCAGGACTACCTGATCAAGTACCCCAACGGCTACACCTGCCACTTCCCGCGTGCGGGATGGGTGCTGCCCCAGCGGGACGAAGCCACCGTCTGACGCTCTCGCTCCGGCCCCACGCCGCCGAGACCCCGTCATCGCGCCGAGGCCCCGTCTTGCCGACGTCAGCAGGAGGGGGTCTCGGCGGGAGAGGGGGGTTTCGCGCGGGGTTCAGCCCGGGCTACGCCTGTGCCAGGAACGCCACGGCCGCTTCCTTGAAGTCGCGTGAGCCCGGAGCGTTGAAGTGGTTGCGGTTCGGGATCTCGAAGAAGCGGCCGTCGGGAGCCGCGGCCGCCAATGCGCGCGAGCCTTCGATGATCGCGTCCTTCGACCCGGTGGCGAAGAGGATCGGCCGGGTCGGCGCATCCGACGGGTCGGGGTCGATCGTGCCGGACGCCCGCATCCCCTCCGCGAGTGCGACCAGTGCCTGCAGGTCGTTGCCGGGGACCCGCTCGGTCAGCGCGATGTAGTTCTGCGTCGTCCGATCCTCGACCGGAGTGCCGTCCGCGATGTACGCCCGCACCTGATCGAGGTCGAGCCGTGCCAGGGGGATGCCGTCCGGCACGCCGCCGAGCACCGCGCGCCCGATGCGATGCGGAAGCTCGCGCACGACCTCCCAGCCCACACGGGCGCCGAGGGAGTATCCGACGTAGAGCGCATCGTCCACGAGGTACGTGTCCATCACGGTCTCGACGTCGGTCACGAGCGTGCGGATGCGGTAGTCGTCGGGGTCATGCGGCTTCTCGCTGAGGCCGTGCCCGCGCTGGTCGAGTGCCAGCACGCGATACCCGGAACGCGTGAGCTCGCGCACCCAGCCCGTGAGGACCCAGTTGTCGCGCGCGCTGGAAGCGAAGCCGTGCACGATCACGACGACCGGGGCGTCCGCATCGCCCCAGGAGTAGGTGGCCAGCCGGGTGCCGTCCGCGGCGTACACCTGCTGCGCGTCGGGCATACCGGTCAGGTCGGAGAGGGGGACGGCCACCCTTCCATCTTGGCCCCGTTCGCGCATGCCGAGACCCCGCTTTGCCGGCGAGCCCCCCTGCTGCCGGCATCGACAACCGGGGGCCTCGGCGACAAGACGGGGTCTCGGCGCGGATGCCGCGGCCTCAGAGGACGACGAGGAATCCGAGCACGGCGCTCGCGACCGCGAGGATCGCCAGGACGAGGGCGGGGGTGGCCGACTCCTTGCGGCGCACATGCACGACGGTCGCCCCGATCATGATGATCGCGATTCCGGTGCCGGCGAGGGCGGCGAGGATCGGAGCGACCCCGGTGAGCAGGGGGAGGACGAGGCCGAACGCGCCGATGACCTCGAGCGCCGCGATGGCCTTGATCGTCCCGGCCGAGAAGTCCTCCGTCCAGGCCATGCCGCGTTCGGCGAGCGTCGCCTTCGGTGTGACGAGCTTCATGAAGCCGCCGCCGAGCATGGCGAGGGCGAGCAGCCCGTTGACGATCCAGAGTGCGATGAGCATCCGAGGTTCCGTTCTGTGTCTTTGTTACGATCAGTAACCAAGGATGGAGGATGCGGATGGCGGCTGCAAAAGGCACACCCATGTCACCGACGCACATCGAGGAGACCGCGCTCGCCGGGTTCCCGGGCTACGAGAGCTCCTGCGAGATCGACGAGGACGCCGGCCGGGCGATCCGCGAGGTGCTCGACCGCGTCGGCGACAAGTGGTCGCTGCTGGTCATCGCGACTCTCCGGCGCGACCGACTCCGATTCAGCGAGCTGCTGCGGCACATCCCCGGCATCTCGCAGCGGATGCTGACGCTCACGCTCCGTCAGCTCCAACGGGACGGCCTGATCAGCCGCACCGCCTACGCCGAGGTCCCGCCGCGGGTGGAGTACGAGCTCACCGCGCTCGGTGGCACCCTCATCCCGATCGCCCGCACCATCGGCGACTGGGCCCTCGCGAACCACCCCGCGATCGTGGAGTCCCGCTCGCAGTACGACGCCCGCTGACCTGCCCCGCCGACCTTCCCCGCTGACCTGCCCCGCTGAGACCCCGGGTCAATGCCGAGACCCCCTCCTGCCGACGTGTGCAGGAGGGGGTCTCGGCGTGAAGACGGGGTCTCGGCGGAGGCCGCGGATCAGACCGCTTCGCGCAGGGCGGCGCCGAGCCCCGCATCCACGTTCGTCCAGTACTGGAAGAAGCGCTCGCGGATGTCGTCGACCGTGATCGAACGTCCCTGCCCGGTGAGGGTCTCCAGGAACCGTGCCCGCTGCTCGTCGTCGAAGACCTCGCGATAGAGCGTGCCCGGCTGCCCGAAGTCGTCATCCTCGGCGTGCAGGGTCGCCGCAGAGCGCACGAGCTCGCCGTCGGCCTCCCAGTTCGCCTCGATGCCCTTCGTCGGGTCGGCGTCCGGGCCGCCCGCCGCACCGAACGAGTTCGGCTGGTAGGTGCGGTGCGCGGCGTCGTTGTACTGATACCGCATGGCCCCCTCGTGCTGGTAGTTGCGCGCCTCGGCGGCATGCGGCTGGTTCACCGGCAGCTGGTTGTAGTTGGCTCCGATGCGGTGACGCTGCGCATCCGGGTACGCGAAGATCCGGCCCATCAGCATCTTGTCCGGCGAGATGCCCGTGCCCGGCACCTGGTTGCCCGGCGAGAACGCCGCCTGCTCGATCTGCGCGAAGAAGTTCTCCGGGTTCCGGTTCAGGGTCAGCGTGCCGACCTTGATGCGCGGGTAGTCCTTGAGCGAGATGGTCTTCGTCAGGTCGAAGGGGTTGAACCGATACGTCTTCGCCTCGGCGTAGGGCATGATCTGCACGTACAGGTCCCACGAGGGGTGCTCGCCGCGTGCGATCGCGTCGAACAGGTCGCGGCGATAGAAGTCGGCGTCCGACCCGGCGAGCTGCTGCGCCTCGTCGGCACCCATCGCTTCGACGCCCTGGTGCGACACGAAGTGATACCGCACCCAGAAGAGCTCGCCCGCCTCGTTCACCCACGAGTAGGTGTGCGAACCGTAGCCGTTCATGTGCCGCCAGCTGCGCGGCAGGCCGCGGTCGCCCATGAGGTAGGTGACCTGGTGCGCGGTCTCCGGCGAGAGCGTCCAGAAGTCCCACTGCATGTCGGGGTCGCGGAGTCCCGAGTCGCCCAGGCGCTTCTGCGAGTGGATGAAGTCGGGGAACTTGATCGCGTCGCGCAGGAAGAAGGTCGGGGTGTTGTTGCCGACGATGTCGAGGTTGCCCTCTTCCGAGTACAGGCGCAGCGAGAACCCGCGAACGTCGCGCCAGGTGTCGGGAGAGCCCTGCTCACCGGCGACCGAGGAGAAGCGGATGACCGTCTCACCCGTCGCGCCCGGCTGGAACACGGCCGCCCGGGTGTACGCGGACACGTCCTCCGTGACGACGAACTCGCCGAATGCGCCGCCGCCCTTGGCATGCGGGTTGCGCTCCGGCACCCGCTCGCGATTGAACGCCGCGATCTTCTCCACCAGATAGTGGTCGTGCAGGACTGTGGGGCCGTCGGCGCCGACCGTCAGCGAGTGGGTGTCGCTCGCGATCGGGGCTCCGGCCTGGGTCGTGGTGGCAGGTTTCGTCATGGTGTTCTCCTTCTCCGCGCAGGCGCGACGAATACCCCCATCCGTGGATGGGCGATCGGCGGCCTCTTAGTGCGCGGTGTTCTGGCAGCTGGGGCACAGGCCCCAGAAGGTGACTTCGGCTGTCTGGACGGTGAATCCCCCCGTCGATGACGGGGTGAGACACGGCGCCTCGCCGACGACGCAGTCCACATCGCCGACCGCACCGCAGGAGGTGCAGACGACGTGGTGGTGGTTGTCGTCGATGCGCCGCTCATAGAGCGCCGCGGAGCCTGCCGGTTCGATCCGGCGGATGAGGCCCGCCGTCGTCAGGTCCGCGAGGATGTTGTGCACCGACTGGATCGACGTGGTCGGCAGCACTTCGGACACGGCGCGGAAGACCCGCTCCGCATCCGTGTGGGCCATGGAATCCAGTGCCTCGAGAACGGCGACGCGGCCCGCGGTCGCTCGAAGCCCGGCATCGCGAAGCGCCGAGTCGAGTTCTGTCTCCATGTCTCGAGTGTACCCCGTTTTTTGAGTTGTTCAAAAGAGGGCGTGTCGGGGGTGGTGGAACCGCCGTGCCGACTCAGACGAAGCGGACCGTCTGCTGCAGACGGGTGCGCACGTCGAACAGCTCATTGCCGCCGATCGCCCGCGCCTGGGGCACTCCCTGGCGCAGCACCATGGCGAGGGCGCTGCGGCGCACCACCACGACCGGGACGCCGCGGCTGGTGCCGAGCGGAGTCACGGCCTGGGCGAGGTCGTCGTCCGGCAGCACGATGATCGCACCGCCGAAACGCACCCGCGCGGCCTTGGCCACGGTGCGCATCCGACCGAGCGCGGAGGTGACCGGCGCGCGGGTGCCCAGACTCGGACCCGTGATCTCGCCGCGACGGAACCCGACCACCCCGCCGAAGTCCTCCGACATCACGCCGTACAGACCGGAGGGGCCCAGCACCACGTGATCGAGCTTGTCGTCGGGACCGGCCCCGGCGGAGACGTCGTGCCACACCGTGAAGCCCATGCCGAGGTCGGAGACCGTCCGCGCCGTCGCCTCCTCCGCGAGCGCATCGGCGAGGAGCCGGCGCAGATCGCGCGGAGCGGAGCGCACGAGCGCGGGGTCATAGGGGTCGGGCACCTCCACACCGCGGCCCGCCCATTCCCGGATGAGCGCGAGGTAGCGTTCCCGGCGCCAGCCGCCGGGGTGGCCGTAGGAGCGGGCGCGCGGACGCGTGTCGGTGCGCGCGGCGGGCGGTCGCCATCCGCTCCACTGCTCGCCGACATCGTGCGTCACGCCGGTGCGGCGGTCGTAGGCGGCGCGGCTCTCCGCCGTGCCGATCAGCTCCCAGGCGCGCTGCACCTGGATGAAGACCGCGGCGTCGCCCCCGGTGTCGGGGTGGGTCTGCCGCAGGCGAAGACGGTAGGCGCGGCGCAGCTCGGCGTCGTCGACGGCGGGGTCGACTCCGAGGATCTCGTAGGCCGACGCCGAGAGCGGACTGTCGAACATCGCTCTCCTTCCGCGACCGCGGAATCCAGGATATCCGGCGGTCGTCGTGGGTGGGCTGGACGCCGGGTCACATCGGCACGTCGACGACGCGCTCGACACCGAAGACGGGCACGACCGCACCGCCGGATGCCGCCGCCAGATCGGCCGTGAGCTGGGGGAGCTCGATCTCCGGCGCCCACAGCTCGAGCGTGGCCATCACCGCGTACGTCGGCTCGCCGAGCGCCGCGCCGTGATGCGTCGCCCAGTCGCGCAGCAGGTTGTCGTAGCGGCCGGCCTCCGCGTGCGGCACGTCGACGGTCACCTGCCGGAGAGCTGACCGCTGCACGAGAGCGGCCAGGTCGAGGGTCTCGGAGACCGCGGAGGAGTAGGCGCGCACGAGGCCGCCGGCCCCGAGCTTCACGCCGCCGAAGTAACGCGTCACGACCGCGACGACATCGGTGAGGCCCCGCCGACGCAGCACCTCGAGCATCGGGATCCCCGCGGTCCCCGATGGCTCTCCGTCATCCGAGGACCGCGCCTGATCGCCGAGCAGCCCGGTGACCATGGCGGTGCAGTTGTGGTTGGCGTCCCATGCCCGCTTGCGGATGGCGGCGATGACCGCCTCGGCCTCCTCGACCGAGGAGACGGGTTCGACGCGGGTGAGGAAGCGCGACTTGCGGATCACCGTCTCGTGCTCCACCGCGGCCGCGATCGTCGCGGGGTAGGTGCGGGCGGAGGTCACCCGCCTCACGATACCGAGGCCGTACCCGGCGCCACGGCGCGTCGTCTCCGGATCGTTCGAACGATGGAGGCGGTGAGGACGGCCCGGGGGAAGAATGTGACCATGCCGTCCACCCCGCCGCGATCACCGCAGCCCACTCGCACCTGGGCCGACCTGGTCGGATCGATCCGGATCGGCCAGGCCGTCATCACGGTCGTGCTGCTCGTCATCGGCGCCTGGCGTGCCGCTGCCGACGGCGTGCCGCTGCCCTGGGTGCTCGCCCTCTCGCTCGTGTTCCTCGGCTGGTACGGCGGCGGGCTGCTGCTGAGCGAACGCACCTCGGACCGCCGTCTGGCGACCTGGTGGCTGCTCGGGCTGACGCTCATCTGGCTGGGCGCGGTCGTCGTCTCGCCGGAGTTCGTGTGGCTCGCGTTCCCGCTGTGGCTGCTCGCCGGTTTCGTGATGCGCCTGCGCTGGGCGGTGGTGCTGAGCGTGGCGATCCTCGCGGTCGTGGTCACCGCCCCGCTGCTGCACACCGGGACCACGAGCTACGCGAACGTGATCGGTCCGCTCGTCGGCGGCGTCTTCGCGCTCGGCATCTCCCGCGGCTACCTCGAACTCGTCCGCGACGGGCGCGAGCGGCGTCGACTGATCGCATCCCTCGTCGCGACCCAGGAGGAGATGGCCGCCCTGCAGGACGAGCTGGCCCGCACCCAGCGCGAGTCGGGGGCGAGCGCCGAGCGCACCAGGGTGTCGCGCGACATCCACGACACGGTCGCCCAGAGCGTGTCGTCGATCGGGATGCTCGCGCGCTCCGCCCTCGAGGCCGGTGACCCCGCGCAGAGCACCCGGGCGCTCGAGCAGATCGGGGCGCTCGCCGCGGAGGGCCTCGCGGACGCGCGGCGCATCGTGGACGCGCTGATGCCGGCCGAGCTGGAGGCCACGGCGCTCGGCGACGCCCTCGCCCGGATGCTCGAGCGCCTGACCGAGGAGACCGGGCTCGCGGCGACGCTGCACGCCGATGACGACCTGCCCTCGCTCGGTCTCGACGCGGAGGTCGCCCTGCTGCGCACCGCGCAGTCCGCCCTCGCGAACGTCCGCTCGCACGCGTCGGCCTCGCGGGTCGTGGTGACCCTGGCCGATGCCGGCGACGCGGTGCGGCTCGACGTCGTCGACGACGGGATCGGCTTCGACGCGACGCACTGGGATGCCAAGGGCGGGGTCGGCAGTCGGGGAGGCGGCTACGGACTGCGCTCGATGCGGGCGCGCCTGCGCGAGCTCGGCGGCGGGCTCGACGTCGAGAGCGCGCCGGGGGACGGCACCGCGCTCTCGGCCCACATCCCCCTCGGCGGCGCAGCGCCGGTGCGGCGGACGGGAGCTGAGGCATGACCGTGGTGCGGGTCCTGCTCGTCGACGACCACCCCA
>Ga0160431_100840_pt1 | contig 10093 bp, 11 predicted proteins | sample HID1971K_E0MG_FD_108212 | JGI IMG/M metagenome (GOLD analysis project Ga0160431, IMG submission 108212) | Enriched millipede-associated microbial communities from UW Madison campus, WI, USA - HID1971K_E0 MG | ecosystem: Host-associated > Arthropoda: Insects > Digestive system > Unclassified ...
GCAAGGGGGCTTTGTAATCAGGCATTGCGATGAACCTCTGTGATGAGTTCGGTAGGGAGACCGCTGATACCGACCAGCTCTTGGTGGCTTTCGGTCAAACAGTTGTTTGAAACTAACGTTTAGCTCCGCTGCTTGTCAAGAAGACCCTAGTGCCATTTGCGTCACGAAAAACGGTATTTATGCCACCACAGCAAATGCCGGCCATAAACCACTGTGGGAGCGGGCCTGTCCCGCGAATGCGCCAGCCCAGACAGCCTGAGATGTCTGTTCTGCCGCATTCGCGGGACAAGCCCGCTCCCACATGGAGGTGTTCGGCCTTGTCTGGATCAGGCGTAGGTGTCGATGAACCGCCCGAGCATTTCGTCTGACGCCTTGGCGACCTTCGAGCCCAGCTCGACTTCGGTCTTGCCCAAGGCCAACTGCACGGTGCTGGTGGCCAGGTCCATCTGCTGGCTGCGATCGACCGCTCTCAGGCGTTCGGCCTGAAAGTCGCTGGATTGGCTGGTGGCGGCGCGTTCGACCGTGGTGTTGGCGATCTGGCCGGCAGCCTGATCGATACGGTTCTGGCCAGTCTGGAGGGCGCCGAGGCCCGCGTAGTAGGCGGAATTGCCGGTGATTTCCATGTCAGTACTCCGGTGACGCTGGATTGGAACAGACTGAATTAAAGCAGGCGCTGGCCAAAAAGGCCCGTTTAAATCCCTAATGGCCTAGTGCTAGCTGATAGACCAGGGCCATGCCCGCTAATCCAGCAAGTCCAGTTGCAGGTGCTCCGCCACCGCATCTGCCGTGGCCACCTTGAGCCGTGGCACTCGCCCAAGGCAGGGCGCTGGCAGCCGTTCAGCCAGGCTGGCAAGGTTCTCCTCGAGCCGCGATGTCCGCGGCTCGATGATGTTGGCTACCCAGCCGGCCAATTGCAGCCCATCACGCGCAATCGCCTCGGCACTGAGCAGGGCATGGTTGATGCAGCCTAGGCGCACGCCCACCACCAGGATCACCGGCAGCTGCAGGCCGATCGCCAGATCGGAGAGGTTGGCATGATCGGACAGCGGTACCCGCCAGCCGCCCGCGCCTTCGATCAGGGTGAAATCCGCCCCCTGATCCAGGACATACTGCATGGTGTTGAGCAGGGCCGACACTTCCAGTGCCACGCCGGCCTCGCGCGCAGCCACGTGCGGTGCAATGGCAGGCTCGAAGGCAAACGGGTTGACCATTTCGTACTCGAGCTTCAGCGTGCTTTCGTCGATCAACGCCTGGGCATCGGCGTTTCGCAAGCCCTTGGCAGTGACGGTGCAGCCGGAGGCCACCGGTTTTGCCCCCAGGGTGCTCAGGCCCTGCGACCGTGCTGCATGCAGCAGCCCGGCGGCGATGGTGGTCTTGCCAACATCGGTGTCGGTGCCGGCGATGAAATAGGCTTGGCTCATGTCACTCCTCTCATGCCCGTGGCTTGCGCATCACACCATAGACCACCTGGTAGGTGGCTGGCAGCCCCTGGGGCTGGCGAAACGCCTCGTAGGCCTGCAGCAAGCCTTGCATGCGGGCGCGCCCGGTCAGGCCGGAAGGCCGCCCCGGGTTGAGGTTGTGGGCGCCCAGAGCCTTGAGTTCATGGGTCAGGCTGCGCACATCCGGGTAGTACAGCACATGCGCCTGGCGCTGCAGGCCGAGCGGCTGCAGACCACTGACCGCGCACAGGCGCTGATAGTCCTCGAAACGACGGAAGCGGTTCACATGGACCATGCCGTCCACCGCCTGCCAACTGGCACGCAGCTCATCGAGCGTGCCGACGCACAGGCTGCTGAATGCCAATACCCCGCCCGGGCGCAACACCCGTTGCGCCTCGTTCAGGACGCTGGCGAACTGGCCGCACCACTGCACCGCCAGGCTGGTGAACACCAGGTCGACACTGCCATCGCGCAGCGGCAAGCGCTCGGCATCGCCAGCCACGTGATAGGCCGCGCCACCCTGTTCGCCGCGGGCATGGCGCAGCATGCCTTCGGCGATATCCACCGCCACCCCGCTGGCAGGCGCGAAGCGCTCGGCCAGTACCCGGCTGAAATAGCCGGTGCCACTGCCCAGGTCGAGCCAGCGCGAGGGCGCCAGGTCATCCGGCAATTGCTCCAGCAGGCTCACCCCCACCGCGCGCTGCAGGGCCGCCACGCTGTCATAGCTGGCCGCCGCGCGGGAGAACGAGGCCGCCACCTGGCGCTTGTCCGGCAGCGCACCGGGCAGGGTTGGACGGGATAGGTCAGTCATCGCCACTCTCATGCAGGAAACTCTTGATGCCCGACGCCAGTTCCTGTGGATATTCCAGCAGGAAAGCGTGGGAACTCTCTTCGACCAGTCCGACCTCGATGTCGGGCAGCAGCTCGCTCAAGGCCTTGGCCGCTTCCGCCGGCACCAGCGCATCGCTGCCGGCGAACAGGTGCAGCTGCGGCCCGCCATAGGCCTGCAACGCTTCGCGGGTGTCCATCTGCGCCAGAACCTGGAGCCCCGTGGCGAGGTACAGCGGGTCGGTATCCGGCACGCCTACACCGAGCTGGCGCAACAGCGTGCGTGGCTGCTGGGCACCGTCGCTGCACAAGGTGCGAAAGCGCTTGAGGGTCACCGAGGCATGGCTGCGGCAACCATCGAGAAAGGTGCCAAAGGTATCTTCGGCCATGCCTGGCCAGCCCGGCCGGGCGACGAAACTGGGGTTGCTGGCCAGGGTCAGCAAACCGCAGCAATGGTCGCCACGCTTGCGCGCCAGCTCGCTGGCCAGCATGCCGCCCAACGACCAACCGCCGAGCCAGGTGTCGGTCGGCAGCTTGCGGTCCAGGTGGTCCACCCACGCCTGGACGTCGGCGTCGGCCAGCTCCGGCAGGGGCATCAATTCGACCTGCAGTCGCGCATCTTGCGCCCGCAGGCTCGCGGCCAGGGGCTCCAGTGCGGCAATGCCCAGCCCCCAGCCAGGCAGAAGGATAAGTCGGTTACGCATCGGCGGCCTCCAGCTGTGGATGACACTCGGCCAATGCATTCAACAATAGCTGTACCTGAGCCTCACTGTGCGCGGCGCTCAGGGTGACCCGCAGACGAGCGCTGCCGGCTGGGACAGTGGGTGGGCGAATCGCGGTCACCAGCAGGCCGCGCTCGCGCAGCATGCGCGACAGGCGCAGGGCCTGGGCGCTGTCACCGATCAGGATCGGCTGGATCGGCGTCGGGCTGTCCAGCAGTTGCAGGCCGATCTGTTCGGCACCTTGGCGGAACTGCCGGATCAAACCATCCAGGTGCTCACGCCGCCAGGCTTCACGGCGCAGCAACTCAAGGCTCTTGAGCGTTGCGCACGCCAGGGCCGGTGGCTGGCTGGTGGTGTAGATGTAGGGCCGGGCGAACTGCACCAGCGCCTCGATCAGCTCCTCGCTACCCGCAACGAAGGCGCCGGCAGTGCCGCAGGCCTTGCCCAGGGTGCCGATCAACACCGGCACGTCATCGATGCCGAGGCCGAAATGCTCGACGATCCCGCCACCCTGAGCGCCCAAGGTACCCAGGCCATGGGCATCGTCGACCATCAACCAGGCGCCACGGGCGCGGGCGACCTTGGCCAGCGCCGGCAGGTCGGCGAGGTCGCCGTCCATGCTGAACACGCCGTCGGTAACCACCAGGGTGTTGCCGGTGGCTTTGTCCAGGCGGTTGTCCAGACTGGCCGCATCGTTGTGCAGGTAACGGCTGAAGCGCGCACCGCTGAGCAGGCCACCGTCGAGCAGCGACGCATGGTTCAGGCGGTCCTGCAGCACGGTGTCGCCCTGCCCCACCAGGGCGGTGATGGCACCGAGGTTGGCCATGTAACCGGTGGAAAACAGCAGCGCGCGCGGGCGGCCGGTCAATTCGGCCAGCGCTTCTTCGACGGCATGGTGCGGCGTACTGTGGCCAATCACCAGGTGCGAGGCCCCGCCACCGACACCCCAGCGCTCGGCGCCAGCCTGCCAGGCGGCAATGACTTCGGGATGGTTGGCAAGGCCGAGGTAGTCATTGCTGCAGAAGGCCAGCAACGGCCGGCCGTCGACCACTACCTGCGGCCCCTGTGGGGTCTCCAGCAACGGCCGCTGCCGATACAGGTCCGCGGCGCGCCGTTCGGCCAGGCGCGCCGCCAGATCGAACGCCATCTCAGGCAGACGCGGCGTTGTAGAACAGCTCGCTGCTGTGTTGCTCGACCAGTGCCTGCTCGATGGCGGCCTGATGCACTTCGTCGGCATGCTCTTCACGCGCTTCAGGCTTGATGCCCAGGCGAGCGAACAGCTGCATGTCCTTGTCGGCCTGCGGGTTGGCGGTGGTCAGCAGCTTCTCGCCGTAGAAGATCGAGTTGGCGCCGGCCATGAAGGCCAGGGCCTGCATCTGCTCGTTCATCTGCTCACGGCCGGCGGACAGGCGCACGTGCGACTTGGGCATGAGGATGCGCGCGACCGCCAGCATGCGGATGAAGTCGAACGGGTCGACATCTTCTTCCTCGGCCAGCGGCGTGCCGGCCACTTTCACCAGCATGTTGATCGGTACCGATTCCGGGTGCTCGGGCAGGTTGGCCAGCTGGATCAGCAGGCCGGCGCGGTCATCGAGCGATTCGCCCATGCCGAGGATGCCGCCGGAGCAGATCTTCATCCCGGCATCGCGGACGTAGGCCAAGGTCTGCAGGCGCTCGCCGTAGGTGCGGGTGGTGATGATGCTGCCGTAGAACTCCGGCGAGGTATCGAGGTTGTGGTTGTAGTAGTCCAGGCCGGCCTGGGCCAGCGCCACGGTCTGCTCCTGGTCGAGCTTGCCGAGAGTCATGCAGGTTTCCAGGCCCATGGCCTTCACCCCTTTGACCATCTCCAGCACGTAGGGCATGTCCTTGGCGGACGGGTGCTTCCAGGCAGCCCCCATGCAGAAGCGGGTCGAACCGATGGCCTTGGCCCGAGCGGCTTCTTCCAGCACCTTCTGCACTTCCATCAGCTTCTGTTTTTCCAGGCCGGTGTTGTAGTGGCCGGACTGCGGACAATATTTGCAATCTTCCGGGCAGGCGCCGGTCTTGATCGACAGCAGCGTCGAAACCTGTACCCGGTTGGGGTCGAAATGCGCGCGATGCACGGTCTGCGCCTGGAACAGCAAGTCGTTGAACGGCTGCTGGAACAAGGCCTTGACCTCAGGCAGGGACCAGTCGTGACGTGTTGTTGCAGTTGTGCTGGCGCTCATCGGCGTTTCCTTGTTTAGGCTGTAGCTGGCGCCGAGGCACAAGTGCCCGCCAGCGCATCACAGATAGCTGGCATAGTCATGGAAGGCCTATGAACTGTCAACCCTGGTTAAAAGCACTGGTTTACAAGTGTGCGAATTTTGATCACGCGTGTTCGCTTTGCGACGCACTGGCCGAACAACCCTACCCGCTGTGCAGCGCTTGCGAGCATGAGCTGCCCTGGCTGGACGAGCATTGCCTGCGCTGCGCGCTGCCCTTGCCGATGGCCGGCCTCATCTGCGGTCAATGCAGCCGACGCCCGCCCGCCTTCGATCAGGTCATGGCGCCCTGGCACTACGGCTTCCCGCTGGACACTCTGATCAGCCGCTTCAAGCACGAAAGACAGTGGCCCCTGGGGCGCCTGATGGCCGAACTGCTGAGCCTGAACTTGCACCACCGCTTTCACGAGGGCCTGGCGAAGCCCGCGCTGTTGTTGCCTGTGCCACTGGCCAGGCGTCGCCTGCGCGAGCGCGGCTTCAACCAGGCGGGCATGCTGGGGCGCTGGTTGTCGAAAGGCCTGGGTATCCGCTGCGATGAACGGTTGCTGTCACGTACCCGCGAGACACCCGCCCAGCAAAGCCTGGATGCCCGGGCACGGCGACGCAACCTGCGCCAGGCATTCGCCCTGGCCGATGACGTATCGATCGCCGGCCTGCACGTGGCCGTGGTCGATGATGTGCTCACCACCGGCGCCACCGCCCAGGCCATCGCCCGACTGTTGCGCCAGGCCGGCGCAGCCAGGGTCGACGTGTATTGCCTGGCACGTACGGCAAAACCGGGGCAAGCTTGACGGGTCAGTCCCAGATAGGCGCCATCATGTCCCTGCCCGCCCTGCTTACCCAACACATTGCCCGTCGCCCCCAGCGCATCGCCTTGCTCCAGCACATCGCCGACCAGGGCTCGATCACCCGCGCCGCCAAGGCCGCCGGTATCAGCTACAAGGCCGCCTGGGATGCCATCGATGAACTCAACAACCTGGCAAGCCAGCCACTGGTCGAGCGCAGCACAGGCGGTCGCGGGGGTGGCGGCGCACGCCTGTCGGCCGAGGGCGAGCGGGTGCTGCGCCTTTATCAACGCCTGCAGAACCTGCAGGCACAGCTGCTCGAAGCCGCAGAAGAGTCCAGCGACCTCGACCTGCTCGGGCGCCTGATGCTGCGCACCAGCGCCCGCAACCAGCTGCAGGGCCAGGTCAGCGGGCTGCGCCGCGAAGGCCGGCATGATCGGGTGAGCCTGGCCCTGGGCGGCGGGCTGGAGGTCGACGCGCTGATTACCCCGGACAGCACCGAACGCCTGGAGCTGACACTCGGCACCATGGTGGTGGCGCTGCTCAAGGCCGGCTGGGTGCAGTTGCTCGGTACAGGCGACGAGGCCGAGGCTGGCAGCAATGTGCTCGACGCCATCATTGAAGAAGTAGTGGCAGACGGGCACGAGCCCAATGAAGTGCGCCTGGCGCTGAGCAACGGGCAGACACTGTATGCGTTTGCCGAAGCGCACTGGTTGGCGCAGCACGCCCTCCAGGCGGGCAGCGAAGTCCGGGTGCAGTTCCAGCCATCCTCGGTACTGCTGGGCGTACCGGTCTAGGCTTGCCCCGCGACAGGGCCGGCACTGGTACCATGAACCCTTGCCGCCCACCCCGGAGCCTCCATGTCGCACCCCTTCTCCACCCTCACCCCCGACCTGGTCCTGGACGCCGTGGAAAGCCTCGGTTTTCTCAGCGACGCCCGCGTCCTGGCACTGAACAGCTACGAGAACCGCGTCTATCAGGTGGGGATCGAGGACAGCCAGCCGCTGATCGCCAAGTTCTACCGTCCAGGCCGCTGGAGCGACGCAGCGATCCTCGAAGAGCACCGCTTCAGCGCCGAGCTCGCCGAATGCGAAGTGCCGGTGGTCGCCCCCCTTCAGCACGACGGCCAGACCTTGTTCGAGCATCAGGGTTTCCGCTTCACCCTGTTCCCCCGCCGTGGCGGGCATGCGCCGGAACCCGGCAACCTCGACCAGCTCTATCGCCTCGGCCAGTTGCTCGGCCGCCTGCATGCCGTGGGCGCGGCACGCCCGTTCGAACACCGTGAGGCACTGGCTGTGGACAACTTCGGTCACGCCTCGCTGAAGACCCTGCTCGACGGCGGTTTCGTCCCCAAGGACCTGCTGCCCGCCTTCGAGTCGGTAGCACGCGATTTGCTCAAGCGTGTCGAAGACGTTTACGCCCGCACGCCGCACCAGCTCATTCGCCTGCACGGCGACCTGCACCCCGGCAACCTGATGCACCGCGATGAGGTCTACCACGTCGTCGACCTCGATGATTGCCGCATGGGCCCGGCCGTGCAGGACCTGTGGATGATGCTCGCCGGTAGCCGCGAGGAGCGCATGGGGCAATTGGCCGAACTGATCGATGGCTACAACGAGTTCCATGATTTCGACCCGCGCGAGCTGGCCTTGATCGAGCCTTTGCGCGCCCTGCGCCAGTTGCACTACAGCGCCTGGCTGGCACGGCGCTGGGACGACCCGGCGTTCCCGCCAAGCTTCCCCTGGTTCGGCCAGCCGCGTTACTGGGGCGACCAGATTCTCGCCCTGCGCGAGCAACTGGCCGCGCTGGATGAACAACCTCTGAAATTGTTCTAGAAGCGCGCCGCGCTCTGTCTACAATAGGCGTCGCTTTATTTAGCTTCCTAAGCAAGGATTCTGCATGCACGCCGCAAACCCGCGCCGCGGGTACCTTCTGGGCCTTGGTGCCTACATCATCTGGGGCTTGTTCCCGCTGTACTTCAAAGCGATCCAGAGCGTTCCGGCGGTGGAGATCATCGTCCACCGAGTGCTCTGGTCGGCACTTTTCGGTTCACTGTTGCTGCTGGTGTGGAAACACCCGGGCTGGTGGCGCGAGCTGCGCGAAAACCCGCGCCGGCTGGCCATCCTCGCCCTCAGCGGTACGCTGATCGCCGGCAACTGGCTGACCTATGTGTGGTCGGTGAACAATGGCCGCATGCTCGAAGCCAGTCTCGGCTACTACATCAACCCGTTGGTGAACGTGCTGCTGGGCATGCTGTTGCTGGGTGAGCGCCTGCGTCGCCTGCAATGGCTGGCCGTGGGCCTGGCTGCGCTCGGCGTGGCGCAGCAGGTCTGGCAGGTTGGCAGCCTGCCGTGGGTATCGCTGGCACTGGCGCTGAGCTTCGGTTTCTACGGGCTTATTCGCAAGCAGGCTCCGGTCGCGGCGTTGCCGGGGCTGGTGGTGGAAACCTGGATGCTGGTTCCGCTGGCGCTGGGGTGGCTGTTGCTGCACCCCACGGCGATGAGCGCGCAGGGTTCGTTCTACACCAGCAGCGAGGCGCTGTGGCTTATCGCGGCGGGGCCAGTGACGCTGGTGCCGCTGGTGTGCTTCAACGCCGCCGCGCGGCACTTGCCTTACACCACCCTGGGCTTTCTGCAGTACCTCGCACCTACGTTGGTATTGCTGCAGGCGGTGTGGTTGTTCGACGAACATTTGTCGTCCAGCAGCCTGGTGGCGTTCATGTGCATCTGGGCGGGCCTGGCATTGTACAGCGTCGATGCGTGGCTGAATTTGCGCAAGCGCGCCTGATCAAAAAACGACCAGATTCCTGCAGGCCACGTGGTCCGTGGCCTGCAGGAATGTCTCCAAAGGTTATCCACACCCTCGTCCCCGTTGTTTGTGCACAAGCTACTGATAACTGGGTGTTTTTTGCTCAAATCGCGGGAGGGCTCGGCCTTCCTGGGCTGCGCAGGTACGCCCCCAGCTTATCCACAGGGACGTCCCCGTTATATCGGGATAACCATCAGGGCCTCATCGCCGGCAAGCCGGCGATGAGGCCCTGAGCGGCCCCAACAATTTCAGCTCAATCCTCCGGCCGCAACTTCAACTCCACCATCAAGTCATCCGCCAGGCTCTCCAGCTTGTGCTGCAAATCCTCCAGCGACAACGTGAGCGGCAGCGCCAGCAAGGCATCGGCGTGGAACAGCGGCTCGCTGCTCATCGGCGCAGGACGCACTTCGGTAGTGAAGCGTTCCAGGTTCACCCCATGGTCCGCCAGCAAACGGGTGATATCGCGCACGATCCCCGGGCGGTCATTACCCACCAGCTCCATGGCGATCGGTTTCCACGTGCAGGACGGCTCGATGCCGCTTTCGGCGATCAATACCCGAATACTGTATTGGCTCAACGCCTGCAGCGACTTCACCAGGTCGTCGTAGTTCTCCGCCGGCACCGCCACCCGCAGGATCCCGGCGAACTGGCCGGCCATGCGCGACATGCGACTCTCGAGCCAGTTGCCGTTATGGTCGGCAATGCACTGGGCGATACGTTCGACCTGGCCGGCCTTGTCAGGGGCAATCACGGTCAGTACAAGATGGTCCACAGGTCCTACCTCTGCGCGATGCCGCGTGAAGCGGCGAAAAATCGGGGGATCGACTCAGTATAGGCAAGGCGCGTCAACCTGCCGCAGGACAGTCCGCGCAACTAATCGTGTACTGTTTCAAGATTTATCTGGAACAATCCACCGGTTTTTTGCGAACATAGCGACTCCCAGCGTGACCCTACGCGACCAACCGGTCGCAGAGCGGCGCTTTTAGTCTGATGTTCACCTGCCTGCTGCTTCATGTAGTATGCGTTGGCGCGGACTACAAAAACGTCGTTTCGATGTCTGCCAAGGCGCCTGTGAAAATACGCAAACCGCCCGCCAGCCTGTCTGGCGAGCCGCACCCAGCCGCGCTCGTGGATGACGAGAGCACGCACTGGTGCCGTGTTTAGAGAAGCGCTACAGGCTTAATACAGAAGAGCGAAAGCGAAATAGCTGAGCAGAGGTGAGGCAAGCAATGACTGGATACGTTCAAGTCGGTGGCCTTCAGGTCGCC
>Ga0160431_100842_pt1 | contig 10089 bp, 8 predicted proteins | sample HID1971K_E0MG_FD_108212 | JGI IMG/M metagenome (GOLD analysis project Ga0160431, IMG submission 108212) | Enriched millipede-associated microbial communities from UW Madison campus, WI, USA - HID1971K_E0 MG | ecosystem: Host-associated > Arthropoda: Insects > Digestive system > Unclassified ...
CTTGGCGGCGTTGGTCAGCGCCTCGGCGATCACGAAGTATGCGGCCGCCTCGGTGTCGCGGCTGCAGCGCCCGTCCAGCCGCACGTCCGTCTGGACGGGGACGACCGATCGGGCGACCAGCGCCGAGAGCGCCGCGTCGAGACCGCGATCGTCGAGGACGGACGTGTGGATGCCGCGGGCAAGCTGCCGGAGCTCGGTGATGGCCGCCTTGGTCGACGTGTGCGCCTCGGTGATGAGGGCCTTGGCGGCCTCGGGGTCGGCGTCGATCTTCTGCTGCGCGAGGCCGAGCGTCATGCCGACCGACACCAGCCGCGGCTGCACGCCGTCGTGAAGGTCGCGCTCGATGCGCGTGCGCTCGACGTCGGCGGCGCGCACCGCCCCGGCGTGCTGCTGGCTGGAGGCACGGGCCGCAGCGGCGAGCTGCGCCTCACGCGAGGGCACCATGACGGCCCGCGCGATGATGCCGTGGAGCACGCCGAGCCCGATGAGCGCCGCCGCGGAGAAGAGCGCCGCGAAGATGCCCACGGGCACCGCCCACGAGAGCGGCACCTCGATGCCGGTGCGCGCGAGCCGCACGGAGCTGGCGTCGGCGAAGAGCGGCGCGAACGCGAGCACGACGCCCGAGACGAGCAGGCCGGCGAGCGCCACCACGACCCAGCCGAGGATCGTCGCGATCGCAAGGTTCGCGATCGCACGCCAGGTCGCGGGATCGATCGTCTGCATCCACACCGTGCGCAGGAAGCCGCCGAAGCCGGGGCGTCCGCTGGAGCGCGGGCGGGGTGCGTTCAGCCCGAACCCGTAGAGGCCCTCGACGCGCTGCGTCTCGAGCCAGCCGACGGCGTACAGCACGTACACGAGCGCCAGGAGCACCAGCAGGCCGATGCCGACGACGAAGACGAGGCCGATGCCGACGCCGAGCAGCGTGAAGAGGAGGGAGAAGACGGCGGCGCCGATGACGCCGATCGCCGCGAGCTGCGCGATGGCGCCCGCCACCTGGGCGGGCCGGGTCACCGGGCGGCCGGCGGGAGAGTCGGAGGAGGTCATGCCACTTACGGTAGGCGCGTGCGGCGCGGAGCGCTCCCGAGGCATCCGGAGTCTTCTTTTCGGGTTATCCCCCAGGCCGACGGCCTGTCGGCGCGCCGCCGCGTCGAGCGACAGCCGTGCGGGGCGCCGCCGGCTCCGTCAGCGCAGCCGCGCGAGAGCCCTCTCGTGCACGCGGGGGTCGGAGCCCATGCCGACGGGCGATTCGGGGGCGTACACGACGAGTTCGTCCGTGCCGAGGTTCTCCGCCTGCTCCGCGGCGGCCAGGAACGCATCGACTCCGGCCGTCGGGCGCACCCGGCCGAATCCCAGCAGCAGCGAACGCCGCACCGTCGCCGGATCGCGGCCGACGCGCCCGCACTCCTCCGCGAAGCCCGCGGCCTGCCGCGCGATCAGCTGCCAGAACTCGTCGGCCTCGAGCTGTGTCGATCCCGGCCCTCCGTAGGTGTTCCAGGTGTCGCCGTACCGCGCAGCCAGCGCCAGCGCGCGCGGTCCGTGAGCGGCCAGCAGCAGCTCGGGAGCATCGACGCCCTCCGGCCGGCCCATCGTCTCGAGACCCGTGAACGACATCGTCCTGCCCTGCCATTGCGTGGCGCCGTCGAGCACCGCCCGGTATCCCGTGACGACGCCGGCGAAACGGGTGGACATCTCGCCCAGCGTCGCGTTCTCACCGCGGTCGGCGAGCTCGCACGGCGGCGCACCGAGGCCGAGTCCCAGCACCAGGCGCCCGCCGGAGATGTCCTGGACGGTCATCGCCGCGCGGGCGAGCGCGACCGGCCGCCGGAAGACCGCGGACGCGACCAGGGTGCCCAGGCGGATGCGCTCGGTCACCGCCGCTGCCGCAGTGAGCGTGGTGAACGCCTCGCCCAGCCACTCGCCGCGCGCCGTGGCATGGGTGAGGTGATCGTACGTGTAGACCACGTCGTAGCCCACGTCGTCGGCCCAGCGGTACCAGCGCTCCTGCGCGCGCCACGGGCCCACCGGAGGAATCACCAGACTGATGCGACGCAGGCTCATGCGACCCAGGATGACACGCGGTGGCGGCCGTCGTGTCGTGAGGACGGGCTAGGGTGCAGTGGTGGCAGCACGAACCACGCGTCCGCGCAGAGGCAGCGGCACGCAGGCACCCCAGTTCGACTTCGATGAGACCCGGCTGGGCGACCTCGCGACGGGTGACCCCGCGTCGTTCGGCTCCCTCGGATTCGAGGGTCTCGCGTACGGCGGCGTCGCCCTCGACACGTGGGAGCTCGGCGTCGGCGAGACCGTCGAGGCCTGCCGCTTCGACGGGCTCGAGCTCGCGAGCTGGGGCTTCCGCGGCGCGCGCGTGGTGGAGTCCGTGTTCGCCGGCGCGAACGTCCCGGTGTCGTCGGGCGCACGCAGCGATTGGCGCGACGTCGAGGTGCGCGACAGCAGGTTCGGGTCGGTCGAGACGTACGACGCGGGCTGGCGCGGGGTGCGCTTCACGCGCTGCAAGCTCGGCTACGTCAACCTGCGAGCCGCCGAACTGCTGGACGTCGCGTTCGTCGACTGCACGATCGACGAGATCGACCTGATGGATGCCACGGCCCGACGCGTCACCTTCGAATCGACGCGCATCGCCACGCTGAACGCCAGCGGCGCACGGCTCACCGACGTCGACCTGCGCGGCGCGGATGTCGGCCAGGTGATCGGCATGGCGGGCCTGCGCGGAGCGACGATCTCCTCCGAGCAGCTGCAGCTCATGGCGCCCGCGCTCGCCGACCTCGCGGGCATCGTCGTCGAGCACTGACGCCGCCGGGGTTCCGAACGCGGCACCGCAGCGGGCGCCGCTCGGCGCCCGGTGGGATCAGCGTCCGGAGACCTTGCCGAACAGGCGGGCGATGGGTGCGAGCACGAGCGGGCGTGCGGCGACCCAGGCGGCGGCGATGACGACCAGCGATGCGGCGAAGAACCAGAACCCGGTCCAGTTGTCGGCGTACGCGTCCGGGTCGACCGAGCCCTGTGCGGCGTACATGTGATTGAGGTTGCGCAGCGCCCCGGTCGCGAACACGAGGAAGACGTGGATCGCGATGAAGACGACGAAGTAGAGCATCACGGGGAAGTGCACCGCACGCGCCCACTCGACCGGGTAGGCCTTGTTCAGCCCGGCGGCCTGCTTCGGCCACACGCCCGACATGCGCACGCCGGTCAGTGCGGCCAGTGGGGCGGCGATGAACACGGTCGCGAAGTACGCCAGCTGCTGCAGCGAGTTGTAGTTCACCCACCCGTTCTCGGTCGGCCAGTCGAGCGAGACGTACTGCAGCGCCGCCGAGACCGCGTTGGGGAACACCTCCCACGAGGACGGCACGATCCGCAGCCACTGCCCGGTCACGAACAGCAGCACCACGAAGACGACGCCGTTGACGAGCCACAGGATGTCGAGCGACTGGTGGAACCACAGGTTCAGGCTGATCTTGCGCCGGCCGTTGCTGCGCGGCGACCAGAACACGCTCGGCCGCTTCTCGGTGCGCACCTGCAGGCCGGTGCGGATGATGAGCACCATCAGGAAGACGTTGAAGAAGTGCTGCCACCCGAGCCACGCGGGGATGCCCACCGGGGCCCCCTCGGGCAGGTGGTACTCCCCCGGGTAGGCGGCGAGGAAGTCGGCGCCCCACGACGTCGACAGCAGCCACCGCACCGCGAGAACCGCCATGGCCGCCGCGTACAGCAGCCCGGCTCCGCCCACGATCACGGCCCCGGCCCATTGCCCGCGCGTGAACGGCCCGATCCGCTTCGGCTCGACCGGAGCCGGCTTCACCCTGGCTGCTGAGCCCGTCGAAGCACGAGCAGCCGCCCCCGACCACACGGTCCGCCGGAACGGCAGCGGCTGCGACAGGGGCACCCCGGTCGGCGTCGCCGGAACGGCCGGCGCCGCGCGAACGGCGGCTTCGGGAGCGGCAGCCCCGGCGGTCCCGGCGACAGCCGGCGCCGCGGGCACGGATGCCGCAGCCGCTGCCACCGCGGTCGCCGGCGCCTGCGCACTCGGCGCGGCCGCGGCATCCGTCGCCGTCGCGGTGGCGACGCTCGGCGCGAACCCGGCCGGCGGCCAGGGCTCGCCGCCGGCAACGCGAGGCAGACCGCGCCGCAGCGCCTTCGCGCCCTCGGCCCCCGCCTCAGGTGTCACGTTCTGCGGTGTCGCGGCGCCGAAGGCCGCCGTCTGCGCCCCCTGAGCGGGCGTCGCCGCCTCGGCCGCCGGCTCAGGTGCCACGTTCTGCGGCGTCACGGCGCCGAAGGCCGCGGTCTGCGCCCCCTGAGCGGGCGCCACCGCCCCGGCCCCCGCCGGCGGCCAAGGCTCGCCGCCCGCCACGCGCGGCAGGCCTCGACGGATCGCACGCACTCCGGCCGCACCCGCAGCCCCCTCAGGGGTCACGTTCTGCGGGGTCGCGGCATCCGTTCCCGCGGTGTGCGCCACCTCAACGGCGGGGCCCACAGGTTCAGGGGTCACGACACGCGGGCCCGCGGCATCCGTTCCCACGGTGAGCGCCACCTCCACGGCAGGCGCAGACGCGAGCCCGTCGCCGTTCGGCGCGGGCGCCGTGCCGACGGGCGGCCAGGGCTCGCCGCCGGGCACACGCGGCAGACCGCGCCGCACCGTGGAACCGAACGTCGCCATCGGGGGTTACGCCTTCTTCGCCTCGAGCGCGGCGATCAGCTGCGGCACCACCTGGAACAGGTCGCCCACGACGCCGAAGTCCGCGATCTCGAAGATCGGGGCATCCGCGTCCTTGTTGATCGCCACGATCGTCTTCGCGGTCTGCATGCCGGCCTTGTGCTGGATCGCGCCCGAGATGCCGAGCGCGACATACAGCTGCGGCGACACCGAGACACCGGTCTGGCCCACCTGGTACGAGTACGGCACATACCCCGCATCGACCGCGGCGCGCGAGGCGCCGATCGCCGCGCCGAGCGCATCGGCCAGCTGCTCGACGAGCGCGAACTTCTCGCTCGACCCGAGCCCGCGGCCTCCCGACACGACCTTGGCCGCACCGCGCAGCTCCGGGCGGGTCGACGACACCACGGCCTCGTCGACCGAGGTGATGGTCGCAGCGCGACGGCCCGAGGCGCGCACGTCGAGCGGCTCGACCTCCGGGTTCGCGACCGCCTCGGCGCGGGCGTCCACCGATCCCTGCCGGATCGTGATCACCGGCGCACCCCACGTCACCGCGGCGTCGACGTTGTAGGCCCCGCCGTAGACGGAGTGGTGCGCGACCACGCCCTCGGCATCACGGGAAACGCCGACGGCGTCGACGGCGATGCCCGAGCGGGTGCGCGCGGCGTACCGGCCGGCGACCTCGCGACCCTCCACCGAATGCGCGACGAGGATCGCGTCCGGGCGCACCAGGTCGGCGGCGGCGGTGAGCGCGTCGACCACCGGGGCGCCCAGGCCCTCGCCGGGAGCGGCGACCAGCACCGAGGCCGCGCCGAGGGCCGCGGCATCCGTCGCCCGCGCCTCGTCCCCGACGATCAGCGCGACCGGCGTGCCCACCGAGGCGGCCGCACCGAGCAGCTCGGCGGCCGACTTGGCGAGCCCGCCCGAGGGCGTGGTGTCGAGGAGGACCAGGATCGAGTCATCTGCGAATGTCATGGCAGCCACCTCACGCGAGCCGGTTCTGGATGAGGAACTCGGCGAGCTTCTGGCCCGCGTCACCCTCGTCGACGATCTTGACGCCGGCCTCGCGCGGCGGCTTCTCGCTGAGCGCGATCACGATCGACCGCGACGCATCGGGGTCGTGGGGATCGATCTCGAGCTCGGCGAGCGAGAGCGTCTCGAACGGCTTCTTCTTCGCCGCCATGATGCCCTTGAAGTTGGGGAAGCGTGCGTCGGGCAGCGCCTCGGTGATCGAGATCACCGCGGGCAGCGGTGCCGTCACCTGCAGCGTCGCGCCATCCGATGCCCGCGTGCCCGAGACCGCGTCGTCCGCGATCTCGACCGCGCTGAGGTAGGTCGCGCTCGGCACGTCGAGGATCTCGGCCACCATCGCGGGAATGACCCCGCCGGTGCCGTCGGTGGACTGGTTGCCGGCGATCACCAAGTCGAACCCGGTGCGCTGCAGCGTCGCCGCGAGCACCTCGGCGGTCAGTCCCAGATCGGCGCCGAGAAGACCCTCGTCGATGACCTGCACCGCCGACGCCGCACCCATCGCGAGACCCTTGCGCACCGTCGCCGACGCCGCCTCCGGCGCCATCGACAACACCACGACCTCCGTGCCGGGCGTCTTGTCGGCGTGCGACAGCGCCACCTCGAGAGCCCGCTCCCCGATCTCGTCGAGAACGGTCTCGCTCGCGCCCCGATCGGCCAGGCCGGTCTCGAGCGACAGCTTGCGATCCCCGTAGGTATCCGGGACTTCCTTGACCAGGACGACGATCTTCATGACGATCTCCTCACGCTGGGCACGAGTCTATGGCGCGTGGCGCAATGTACCCAATCCCGTGACAGGAACCGACGGTGACCGACCCGCGAGCCACCGTGTGTATACATAAACGCGGTTTTGGGGCATCCGTCGTCCGTCCTGGCGGCCGTGGACCGCTACGGTGGAGACAGGAGGTCGTCATGGCAGCACCCAAGCGTCTTCCGGTCGACCCGATCGCCGAAGCCAAGCGCCAGTGGATCGCCCATGGCTGGGAGCCGGCGGCCGCGGGCATGACCGCCGTGACGTCGATCATCCGCGCGCAGCAGCTCATGTTCGCGCGGATCGACACCGCTCTGAGGCCGTTCGGCCTGTCTTTCGCCCGGTACGAGATGCTGCGGCTGCTCGGCTTCACACGGGAGGGACGGATGCCGATGGCCAGCGCCATCGCCCGCCTCCAGGTGCACCCGACGAGCGTCACGAACACCGTCGACCGGCTGGCCCGCGACGGGCTCGTCTCGCGAGAGCCGCACCCGGGCGACGGACGCGCCGCGATGCTCGTGCTCACCGACAGCGGCCGCGAGCTGGTGGAGCGCGCGACCGCGGCCCTCAACACCGAGGTCTTCGAGGACCCGGGGCTGACCGACGCCGACACGACGGAGCTCGTGCGCATCATCGCCCGCTTCCGCAAGGACGCCGGCGACTTCACCGAGCCCCGCCCTCAGCCCGACCCCCTCTGACCCGCGCCCGGTGGATCGAGGACCGGCCGAACGCCGTCCCGCCGATCGAGTAGCGACGAACGCCCTCCCCGCCGATCGAGTAGCGACGAACGCCCTCCCCGCCGATCGAGTAGCGAGGAACGAGCGTATCGAGATCCCCCGGACCAACGAGCAACCCGGCGCCGAGGCCGCGCTCAGGCGTCTCGATACGCGGACTCGTTCCTCGCCCGCACTCGACGGGCGGTGGCGGAAGGTCCCCGGACCGATGCGGGTGCGCGCACTTCGTCTCGTTCGTTCCTCACTCGCTCAGCGACCCGCCCGATGTCCACGCACTCCCCCGGTCGTTGAGCGAGCGCAGCGAGACGAAAGGCGGCTCAGCGCCCGGTGAACTCGGCGGCGCGCTTCTCGCGGAAGGCGGCCATGCCCTCCTTCTGGTCGTCCGTGTCGAAGAGCGACGCGAACACGTGCTTCTCGAGGCGCAGGCCCTCGGCCAGCGACGTCTCGAGGGCGGCGTCGAGGACGGCCTTCGCGGCGTAGAGCGACGGGAGGCTCTTCGACGCGATGGCCTCGGCCGTCTTCTGCGCCTCGGCGAGCAGGTCGGCCGCGGGCACGACGCGCGAGACGAGTCCGGAGCGCTCTGCTTCCGCAGCATCCATCATCCGTCCCGTGAGGATGAGCTCGGCGGCCTTGTAGTAGCCGACGGCGCGGATGAGGCGCTGCGAGCCGCCCATGCCGGGGATGACGCCGAGGTTGATCTCGGGCTGCCCGAACTTCGCGGTGTCGGCGGCGAGGATGATGTCGCACATCATCGCCAGCTCGCACCCGCCGCCGAGGGCGTAGCCCGACACCGCGGCGATCACCGGCGTGCGTACCGCGGCGAACTGCGTCCAGCCGCCGAAGTGGTCGCCCATCAGCATCTCGAGCCCGGACTTGGACTCCATCTCCTTGATGTCGGCGCCGGCGGCGAACGCGCGCTCCGAGCCGGTGACGACGATCGCGCCGATCCCCTCGTCGGCGTCGAAGACGGATGCCGCGGCCACCACGTCGCGGCACACCTGCGAGTTCAGCGCGTTGAGCGCCTCCGGCCGGTTGAGCGTGATCCACCCGACGCGGCCGCGCGTCTCGACCAGGATCGTCTCGTACTCGGTCATGCGTGCTCCGTCCTCGGCCGCATCGACGCGGCCTCTCCGATCGTACGCACGAGCCCTCGCACGTTCCGGCTGCAGATTCCTGTTCCGGCGCCGCAGATCTGCGGCGCCGGAACAGGAAAGTGGCGCCACAGCGCCCGCGGGCGCGAGGAGAGACTCACGCGCTGTCGGTGCGGATCGTGTTGATGATCCCCGAGAAGTCCTGGCGGGCGCCGTCGGCGGCCGCGAACCGCGCATAGATCTCGCGCGCGAGCATGCCCATGCGGGCGTCGACGCCGGTGGCGGCGATGGCGTGCTCGGCGAGCCCGAGATCCTTGTTCATGAGCGCTCCGGCGAAGCCGGGCTGGTAGTCGCGGTTCGCCGGGCTCGTGGGCACGGGGCCGGGGACCGGGCAGTTCGTGGTGAGTGCCCAGCACTGGCCGGAGGCGTTGGAGGCGACGTCGAACAGCGCCTGGTGCGACAGCCCGAGCCGCTCGCCCAGCACGAACGCCTCGGCGACCGCGATCTGCGACACCGCGAGGATCATGTTGTTGCAGACCTTCGCGGCTTGGCCGAGACCCGCGCCGCCGCAGTGCACGACGCGGCGTCCCATCGCCTCCAGCAGCGGCCGTGCGGCCTCGAAGTCGTCGACGGTGCCGCCGACCATGAACGCGAGCGTGGCGTTCTCGGCGCCGACGACTCCTCCCGACACGGGCGCGTCGAGCGAGCGGTGGCCCGCCGCCTCGGCGAGCGCGTGCGCGGCGCGCGCCTCGTCGACGGCGATCGTCGAGCAGTCGATGAAGAGAGCCCCGGATGCCGCGACATCGAGCAGTCCCGCAGCGCCGCCTGTTCCGCGATAGGCGTCGAGCACCTGCGCGCCGGTCTGGAACATCGTGATGACGACGTCGGCGCCGGTGGCGGCATCCGTTCCCGACGTCGCGACGGCGAGCCCCGCCTCGGCGGCCGTCGCGACCGCGGCGGGCATGACGTCGAAGCCGGTCACCTCGTGGCCGCCGGCCGCAAGGTTCTTCGCCATGGGCAGGCCCATATGGCCCAGCCCCAGGAATGCGATCTTCATCTCGGACCTCCTCGTCCTGCGATCGGCGTGCGTCGCAGCGTCACTGCGTGAGCAGCTGACGGCCGATGATCACGCGCATGATCTCGTTGGTGCCTTCCAGGATCTGATGAACGCGCAGGTCGCGCACGACCTTCTCGATCCCGTAGTCGTGGAGGTAGCCGTACCCGCCGTGCAGCTGGAGCGCCTCGTTGGCGACCTTGAATCCGGCGTCGGTGGCGAAGCGCTTGGCCATCGCGCACTGCAGGGAGGCGTCGTCGGCCTTCGCGTCGAGCGCTGCGGCGGCGTCCCGCACGAGCGCGCGCGCGGCGCGCAGCTCGGTGGCCATGTCGGCGAGGGCGAAGACGACGGCCTGCTTCTCGGCGAGCGGCTCGCCGAAGGTGAACCGCTCGTGCACGTACCGCAGCGCGCGGTCCAGCGCCCACTGGGCGCCGCCCAGCGAGCAGGCCGCGATGTTGATGCGACCGCCGTCGAGCGCCGACATAGCGATCTTGAACCCCTGCCCCTCGGCGCCGAGGATGTTGGCGGCGGGCACCCGCACCTCGTCGAGGATCACCTGGCGCGTCGGCTGCGCGTTCCACCCCATCTTGTGCTCGAGCGCGCCGAACGACAGCCCGTCGGTGTCGGCCGGGACGAGGAAGGCGGTGATGCCGCGCGCTCCCCCGGCCGGGTCGGTGCGCGCCATGACGATGTAGACGGATGCCTCGCCCGCGCCCGAGATGAACTGCTTGACGCCCGTCAGCACGTAGTCCTCGCCCGAC
>Ga0160431_100843_pt1 | contig 10089 bp, 11 predicted proteins | sample HID1971K_E0MG_FD_108212 | JGI IMG/M metagenome (GOLD analysis project Ga0160431, IMG submission 108212) | Enriched millipede-associated microbial communities from UW Madison campus, WI, USA - HID1971K_E0 MG | ecosystem: Host-associated > Arthropoda: Insects > Digestive system > Unclassified ...
GCTGCAGGATACCTACAACTGCGAAGTGGTGACCTTCACCGCTGACCTGGGGCAGGGCGAAGAAGTCGAGCCGGCTCGCGCCAAAGCCCAGGCTATGGGCGTCAAAGAGATCTACATCGACGATCTGCGCGAAGAATTCGTGCGTGATTTCGTCTTCCCGATGTTCCGCGCCAACACCGTCTACGAAGGCGAGTACCTGCTGGGTACTTCCATCGCCCGTCCGCTGATCGCCAAGCGCCTGATCGAGATCGCCAACGAAACCGGCGCCGACGCCATTTCCCACGGCGCCACCGGCAAGGGTAACGACCAGGTTCGTTTCGAGCTGGGTGCCTACGCACTGAAGCCGGGTGTCAAGGTCATCGCCCCATGGCGCGAGTGGGACCTGCTGTCCCGCGAGAAGCTGATGGACTACGCCGAGAAGCACGGCATCCCGATCGAGCGCCATGGCAAGAAGAAGTCGCCGTACTCGATGGACGCCAACCTGCTGCACATCTCCTACGAAGGCGGTGTCCTGGAAGATACCTGGACCGAGCACGAAGAAGACATGTGGCGCTGGAGCGTCTCGCCGGAGAATGCCCCGGACCAGGCGACCTACATCGAGCTCACCTACCGCAACGGTGACATCGTGGCCATCGACGGTGTCGAGAAGTCCCCGGCCACCGTGCTGGCCGACCTGAACCGCATCGGCGGTGCCAACGGCATCGGTCGCCTCGACATCGTCGAGAACCGTTACGTCGGCATGAAGTCGCGTGGTTGCTACGAAACCCCTGGTGGCACCATCATGCTCAGGGCTCACCGTGCCATCGAGTCGATCACCCTGGACCGCGAAGTCGCTCACCTCAAGGATGAGCTGATGCCGAAGTACGCCAGCCTGATCTACACCGGCTACTGGTGGAGCCCGGAGCGCCTGATGCTGCAGCAGATGATCGACGCTTCGCAGGTCAATGTGAACGGTGTCGTGCGGCTGAAGCTGTACAAGGGCAACGTTACCGTGGTCGGCCGCAAGTCGGACGACTCGCTGTTCGACGCCAACATCGCGACCTTCGAGGAAGATGGCGGCGCCTACAACCAGGCTGACGCTGCGGGCTTCATCAAGCTCAATGCACTGCGCATGCGCATTGCAGCCAACAAGGGCCGTGCCTTGCTCTAACGATGAGTTGAGTGGCTGGCTAAAAAAACCCGACTTCAGGTCGGGTTTTTTTTGCGCTCAGTTCCTGAGTGTTGTCGCGTTGCCCGCAAGATCGTCTATCGACAAGCGAAAGCATTGCTGATTCTCCAGGTTGCAGAATAACCAGGACTGGCCCGGCTCATGAGGGTTTGCCATAACGTTAAGTAACTGCTGGGTAATCATCTTCTGCACATCTGGACCGGAAAGCATGACAGTGATGGGTTCTGCCTTGGTCGTGGAGGTTGGCTTGAAATTACTTGCCGTCGCGCGGGTGGCTTCATTGACGTCTTTTATCTCTTCGGGCTTGTAGAGCGATTTGTAGTTGAAGTTAAGCGTCAGAAAAAACAGCGCCGTCAGAAAGAACGGAAACCCCACAAGAAACCATGTGTACAAGGTCTGACTTTCGTCGCTCAGGAAGGGTAGCGTTGCCAGCGCAGAGGACTCGATGATTCCAGCGAAGATCGCAATGATGGTCAGCGGAGCTGCGGGTTGCGTTGTCATGTTGGCCGCCTCCTGCGGTTTTCTCTATCTATAGCCCGGGCATGCCTTGAAACGGAATACTGGATTTATTCCGGGCCATGAAAATGATCCCGCTGCCCTTTGTCGGTAATGAATGACGCTATTGGGAGAGGCATTGGCTTGCCATGCCGGCCTTCTATTTGCTGAGTGGGTTTAAATTCTTGTTTGTAGGAATATTCTGAAAGCGACGTAAGGTTCATCTATTCATGTATTTGCTTTGGGATTTGACACGCCTTCGAGCGTGCGGCTCGGTTATCGTGGGGCCGTCGCCAAAGCAAAATAATGAATGAATGGATATCGCATGAATAAAGTCCTAATCGTGGATGACCATCCGGTCATACGCCTGGCAGTGCGCATGCTGATGGAGCGGCATGGCTACGATGTGGTCGCGGAAACCGACAACGGAGTAGCAGCCTTGCAGCTTACGCGGGAATACCTCCCCGATATCGTGGTACTGGATATCGGCATTCCCAAACTCGACGGGCTGGAGGTGATCGCCCGTTTATCTTCCGCCAGCCCTGGGAGCCGAGTGCTGGTGTTGACTTCGCAGGCGCCGGGGCATTTCTCCATGCGCTGCATGCAGGCAGGTGCTTGCGGCTATGTGTGCAAACAACAGGAACTTACCGAACTGCTCAGTGCCATCAAGGCCGTGTTGTCTGGCTATAGCTATTTTCCCAACCAGGCCTTGCACAAGTCTCGTGGCCGAGTGGGGGCGGGCAGCGAAATGGAGATGGTCGATCGCTTGTCGGCAAGGGAAATGATGGTATTGCAGCAACTGGCGCGGGGCAGGTCGAACAAGGAAATCGCCGAGAGCATGTTCCTCAGCAACAAGACGGTCAGTACCTACAAGACCCGCTTGCTACTGAAACTCAACGCGCATTCGCTGGTGGATCTGATCGAACTGGCCCGTCGGCATGGCCTGACGTGAAGCCTGAATGCGCAAAGCCTCCGCATGGAGGCTTTGCGCAGGGCTACAGGTCGTAGTCGAAATCGGCAAGTTGCCGCTGCAGGCGGCGTTCTTCCAGGAGGTTGTCAATGGTACGACGCTTGCTCAGGTTGGTCTTTGCGGTTTCCACCTGCGGTTCTGCTTCGTCTTCAGCGGTGGCAAAGTCATCTTCGATAGGCAGGTCGTCTTTATCGGTACTCACGGGTCGCTCCAAGCCAAAGGGCCGTTAGCCGTCCTTATAACCAGAAAGCGGAGTTCGGTAAAAAAGATTTTTTCAATCGCAACCCATGCCCGTTCGCTATCGAATCAATCGTCGGAAGTCTTGTGCTTGTACTCGCACAGGTCTTCGATCCGGCAGCTACCGCAGCGCGGCTTACGCGCCTGGCACACATACCGCCCATGCAGGATGAGCCAATGGTGCGCATCGAGCAGGTAATCCTTGGGCACGAACTTCAACAGTTTCTTCTCGACCTCGAGTACGGTCTTGCCTGGCGCGATCCCTGTGCGATTGCTGACCCTGAAAATGTGCGTATCCACGGCCATGGTCGGCTGGCGGAAGGCCGTGTTGAGGACAACATTGGCCGTCTTGCGCCCAACACCTGGAAGTACCTCGAGTGCTTCACGGGTTTGCGGCACTTCGCCGCCATGACGTTCGATCAGCAAGCGGCAGGCTTCGATGACATTCTTGGCCTTGCTGTTGTAGAGCCCGATCGTCTTGATGTATTCGCTCAGGCCTTCGACACCCAGCTCAAAGATGGCTTGCGGCGTATTGGCGACTGGAAACAGGCGGGCGGTGGCCTTGTTGACGCCAACGTCGGTGGATTGTGCCGAAAGCGTGACGGCGACCAGCAACTCGAAGGGGGTGGTGTAAGCCAGCTCCGTCCTGGGGTCGGGGTTGTCTTCGTGCAGCCTGCGAAAGATCTCCAGGCGTTTGGCGGCATTCATGGGCTCAACGGGTTCCTTGACGACGAGAGGGGGCGTGCCCCGGACGCAGGCGATTGTACAAGGCCAACAGTGCGCCGAGCAGTAGCAGTGCACCGCAACCCAAGCCGGCGGTGTGCACGCCCAAGCCAATGTCCAGCCATTGACGACCGGCGCCGAGCAGCAAATAGAGCAGTAGCAGGCCGGCCAGGTTCACCAGCAGCTGGCGCCAGCGGCCATGCTCAGGCAACAGCTGGTCTGCCACCAGGCATTGCAGGCAGATCAAGGCGGGGAAGTAGCCGAGCGACAAGGCCACAGGCAGTGCCCAGGCGCGCAGCGCCAGCTGCAGGCAGCTGACCAGGGCAGCCAGCAGCAACAGGCTTGCCAGCCAGTACGTCGCGCCGCTCAGCCTGCTGCGAAGGGGGCTGAGCAGTGCCTGGTGAAGGACGCTCAGCGCCAGCATCCCCAGGCCCAGCGTAGTGGCTTGGGAAAGGTCTTGGGTCGCGCCAAGCAATGGCGCGAGCCCGGCCACCAGCAAGCCATGTCTATTCATGCGCAGCGCTCCCAAGCCACAAGGAGCGATGCTGGTCGAAATAGACCAGTGCTTCCTGCTGTGCGGTTATCACGGCACGCGAAGTGACCGTCGCTCCGGCCAGTTGCTCGAAGTCGCCCTGATCGCGCTTGAGGGCCCAGCGGTCCTCCAGGCGATGGTTGGCGAATTGCCCCAGCCAGTTGAGCTGCGGATCGCTGATGCGCGCTCCAAGACTTGGGCTTTCTCGTTGTTCGATCACCTGCGTACCAATCAGCCGTCCATCTGGATTGATGGCAATGACCAGATGGATTGGCCCGGCATAGCCCTGGACCTGGCTTACCAATAGGACGGCCGTCGGTATCGTCGCCAAGGTGGCGCGATAGGCGGCCGTTATCCGGCTGTGCGTGGGTTGCTCTGCAGTCAGTTGCAGTGGTGCAGCGAGCGGTTGGTTGTCATAACTCTGCGCAGGCAGGACAGCGAGGAGCTGGTGCGCTTGCAACCGTTGCTCGGCCTCGACGACTGCGGCGCGAGTCCACTGCCGCCATGCCAGTGTCGCCGTAACGGACAGCCCGGCTACCACCAGCAACAAGGCGACAGGGCCAATGCGCGAGTTCATGACGTGGCCTGCTGGCGTGATACCGCAAGTCGATCGAGGGCGGGGGCCAGGAGGTTCATCAGCAGGATGGCGAACGCCGTGCCATCCGGATAACTGCCCCAGGTGCGGATCAGGTAGATGAGCATGCCCGCGCCAAATCCGAACAGCAGCCTGGCCATGGCAGCCTTCGGGCCGGATATCGGCTCGGTGGCGATGAAAAATGCCGCCAGCATGGTCGAGCCGGAGAACAGGTGCAGCAAGGGCGAGCCGTTCGAGTCCGAGCCGGAGCCATTCCATGCCAGCAGGCTGAACAGCGCCAGCCCGCACAGCAAGCCTGCCGGGGCATGCCAGCCGTACACCCTGCGCTGCAGCAGGAACAAGCCGCCGAGCAGGAACGCCAGGTTGACCCACTCGACGCCACGGCCGCCCACGCTGCCGAAGCCTGGGTGGCTGGCAAACAGTTCGTCGATGGTCAGGCTGCGGTTATGACGCAGGCCATCGAGCACGGTTGGCCGTGCCCAGGCGTCGATCTGCTCACCCCCGCCAAACACCAGGTGCAGGCTGTCGACGAACCCTGGTGGCGGACCTGGCCAATGGTTCATCTGCAGCGGGAAACTCAGCAGCACGAAGGCGTAGCCCAGCATTGCCGGGTTGAACAGGTTGCGGCCGACCCCGCCGAACGCTTGCTTGCCAAGGCCGATGGCAATGACTGCTGCAGTCATCGGCAGCCACCAGGGCGCTTGGGTGGGCAGGGCGACGGCCAGCAACAGCGCGGTGACCAAGGCGCTGCCATCGTTCAGCGTGGCAGCTACAGGTTGACCGCGCAGCGTCAGCAGCACGGCCTCGCAGCAGAGTGCACTGCTGGCGCACAGCAGCAGGCTGAACAACAGTCCCCAACCGTGCAGCCAGAATGATGCCAGCAGCCCCGGGATACAGGCCAGCAGGAGCAGCCCCATGGCATTTCGCAGGCGTGGGTCAGGCAATGCCATGGTCGTGGCACAACAAGGTGGCATCGCGATCGATCGGGTTCATTGTGAGAACAATCCGTTGAAGCCGGAAAACGCGATGGCCATCACGCCGGCTCCCAGCAAGGTAATGGGAAGTCCGCGCAGCGACAGCGGTATATCGGCAAGCTCGCTGCGTTGCAGCAAGTCGTCGAACAGTGCCAGGGCCAGCCAGAAGCCGAGCCCGGCCAGTACGCCGCTGCCCAGCGTCGCCAGCCAGTGGCGTTGTTCAGCGACCCCTTGCAGCGACAGCCCGAGCGCCACGGCGTTGCCCAGCAATGGCAGCGCGAGCCCTGTGGCGGGCCATTGCGGGCGCAGCCTGGCCAGTGCTTGCGGTACGCCCCAAGCCAGCACGCCTAGCCACGGCAGCAGCAGGAACAGGCGCAGGTCCTGAAGATGCCAAGGTGCAATGAATACGAACTCCAGTACCTGTGCGCCAGCCAGTGCAAGGGCGATCACCAGTGCGCACGCCAGGCCGCACACATGCACATGCAGGCGTGTCAGTGGGCGTTGCTGCAGGTACAGATGGCTGACCAGCGCAGCGCTGACCAGGATCAGGACTTGATCGTTCATTACCTGACGATAGCCGTGAATGGCCTGCATGTCCGGTCATGCCGGAGCCGATACGAAAGCCCCGGCGCAATGGCCGGGGCAAGAGGGTATTACTTGATGCGCTGGCCGGGCTTGGCGCCGCTGTCGGGGCTCAGCAGGTAGATCTCTTCGCCGCCAGGGCCTGCGGCCATGACCATGCCCTCGGACACTCCGAAGCGCATTTTGCGTGGCTTGAGGTTGGCCACCATCATGGTCAGGCGGCCCTCGAGCTTGGACGGGTCCGGATAGGCCGACTTGATGCCCGAGAACACGTTGCGTCGCTCGTCGCCGATGTCCAGGGTCAGTTGCAGCAGCTTGTCGGCGCCAGGCACCGCTTCAGCCTTGACGATCAGCGCCACGCGCAGGTCGACGGCAGCGAAGGTGTCGAACTCGATTTCCGCCGACAGCGGGTCCTTGGCCAGTTCGCCGTTGCCAGCCGGGGCCTTGGCTTCGGCTGCCAGCAGGTCTTCCTTGCTGGCAGCGACCATGGCCTCGACCTTGGCCGGTTCGATTCGGCTCATCAGCGCCTTGAACGGGTTGAGTGTGTGGTTTTCCAGGCGCGACTGGTGGTCGTTCCAGGTCAGTGGCGCGACATTGAGGAAGGCCTCGGCGTCGGCGGCCAGCACCGGCAGTACCGGCTTGAGGAAAATCACCAGCTGGCGGAACAGGTTGATGCCCTGGGCGCAGATGGCCTGCACTTCGTCCTGCTTGCCTTCCTGCTTGGCCAGCGACCAGGGCGCCTTGTCGGCGATCCAGGCGTTGGCGCGGTCGGCCAGGGCCATGATTTCGCGCATGGCACGGCCAAAGTCGCGGGCCTCATAGGCCTCGGCAATGGACGGGGCTGCAGCGAGGAAGGCTTCGGTCAGTTCCGCAGCGGCATCGCCGGCAACCATGACGCCTTCATTGCCCTTGTGGATGAAGCCGGCGCAGCGGCTGGCGATGTTCACGACCTTGCCGACCAGGTCCGAGTTGACCTTCTGCACGAAGTCCTCGAGGTTCAGGTCGAGGTCGTCGACGCCACGGCCAAGCTTGGCGGCGTAGTAGTAGCGCAGGTATTCCGGGTCCAGGTGATCCAGGTAGGTGCGGGCCTTGATGAAGGTGCCGCGCGACTTGGACATCTTGGCGCCGTTGACGGTCAGGTAGCCGTGCACGTTGACTGCGGTCGGCTTGCGGAAACCGGAGCCTTCGAGCATTGCTGGCCAGAACAGGGCATGGAAGTTGACGATGTCCTTGCCGATGAAGTGGTACAACTCGGCCTTGGAGCCTTCGTTCCAGAAGGCGTCGAAGTCCAGCTCCGGGCGACGCGCACAGAGGTTCTTGAAGCTGGCCATGTAGCCGATCGGCGCATCCAGCCAGACATAGAAGTACTTGCCGGGTTCACCCGGAATCTCGAAGCCGAAGTACGGCGCGTCACGGGAAATGTCCCATTCCTGCAGGCCGGAATCCAGCCACTCGGCGAGCTTGTTGGCCACGGCGTCCTGCAGCGTGCCGCTGCGGGTCCACTGCTGGAGCATGGCCTGGAAGTCCGGCAGCTTGAAGAAGAAGTGCTGGGAGTCGCGCAGCACCGGGGTGGCGCCGGAAATCGCCGACTTCGGGTTCTTCAGCTCGGTCGGGGCGTAGGTGGCACCGCATTTCTCGCAGTTGTCGCCGTACTGGTCTTCGGCCGCGCATTTGGGGCAGGTGCCCTTGATGAAACGGTCGGCCAGGAACATGCCCTTTTCCGGGTCGAAGTACTGGGTCACCGAACGGGTGGCGATGTGCCCGGCTTCGCGCAGGCGCGAATAGATCAGGCTCGACAGCTCACGGTTCTCTTCGCTGTGGGTGGAGTGGAAGTTGTCGAAGTCCACCAGAAAATCGGCGAAGTCGCTGCTGTGCTCGGCTTGCACGTTGGCGATCAGTTGCTCCGGGGTGATGCCTTCCTTCTCGGCGCGCAGCATGATGGCCGAACCGTGGGCGTCGTCGGCGCAGACATAGATGCACTGATTGCCACGTAGCTTCTGGAAGCGAACCCACATGTCCGTCTGGATGTACTCGAGCATATGGCCAAGGTGGATGGATCCATTGGCGTAGGGCAGGGCGCTGGTAACGAGAATCTGACGTGGCTCGGACATAGTGGCTCGGCTACTTATTCGGCTCGGGTAAATTGAGGGTGATCGGCCACTATAAAGGGCTCGCGAATATATTTCACCCCGCGCACGCATCTGCTGACGATTGACGGGTTAGGATAGGCGTCTGTTTCGTACTCAGTTTGCCAATGGGAGTGTCCATGAGTGCCGTCACCCGTGCCGCCGTCGAAGGCGTGCTTCGCCAGTACACCGACCCCTACCTGAACCTGGACCCGGTGAGCGCCGGCTGCGTGCGCGCCATCGATATCCAGGGCGCACAGGTCGCTGTGCAGTTGCAGCTGGGTTATGCCGCCGGCCTGTTCAAGAACGGCTGGGCCCAGGTGCTGCAGACGGCGATCGAGAACCTCGATGGCGTCGCTTCGGCGCAGGTCTCGATCGAATGCGTGGTGGCCGCGCACAAGGCCCAGGCCCAGGTGCCGGCCATGGCCAACGTCAAGAACATCGTCGCCGTGGCCTCGGGCAAGGGCGGGGTCGGCAAGTCGACCACCGCCGCCAACCTGGCGCTGGCACTGGCGCGTGAAGGCGCCCGGGTCGGCATTCTCGATGCCGACATCTATGGGCCCAGCCAGGGCGTGATGTTCGGCATCGCCGAAGGTACTCGCCCGCAGATCCGCGAACAGAAGTGGTTCGTACCGATCAAGGCGCATGGCGTGGAAGTCATGTCCATGGCCTTCCTGACCGACGACAACACGCCCATGGTCTGGCGTGGCCCGATGGTCTCCGGCGCGTTGTTGCAGCTGGTGACCCAGACTGCCTGGGACGATCTCGACTACCTGGTGATCGACATGCCGCCGGGCACCGGTGATATCCAGCTCACCCTGGCGCAGAAAGTCCCGGTGGCCGGCTCGGTGATCGTCACCACGCCACAGGACCTGGCCCTGCTCGATGCCAAGAAAGGCGTGGAGATGTTCCGCAAGGTCAACATTCCCGTGCTGGGCGTGGTGGAGAACATGGCGGTGCACATCTGCTCGAACTGTGGCCACGCCGAGCACCTGTTCGGCGAAGGCGGCGGCGAAAAGCTGGCGGCGCAGTACGGCGTCGAGCTGCTGGCCTCGTTGCCGTTGTCGATGCTGATCCGTGAGCAGGCCGACAGCGGCAAGCCGACGGCGATCGCCGAGCCGGAAAGCCAGATCGCCATGGTCTACCAGGAGCTGGCCCGTCAGGTGGGCGCGCGCATCGTGTTGCAGGAAGCGGCAGCGCCGGCGATGCCGAGCATCACCATCAGCGAGGATTGACCAGTCGACTGCGCGGGCCATAGGCCTGTGCGATTGATGTGGGAGCCGGCAAGCCGGCTGCCACAGGGAGAGGTACTATTTCAATGCTTGTGGGCTGTGTTTGACGCAGGCATAAAAAAACCCGCCAGAAGGCGGGTTTTTTTGAAAGCCAGGAAGCTAAATCGACTTAGGCGATTTGAACTTCTTCAGCCTGCATGCCTTTCTGGCCGCGGGTAGCGACGAAAGTAACAGCCTGGCCTTCTTTCAGGGTCTTGAAGCCGTCAGCTTGGATGGCTTTGAAGTGCACGAACAGGTCATCGCCCGACTGAGGAGTGATGAAGCCGTAGCCTTTCTCATCGTTGAACCACTTAACAACACCGGATTGACGGTTGGACATTTTTCTGTCTCCTTGGACAAAGTTGAAAACGGTCAGGAAAATCCCTGGCCGGGACTGAGCGCAAAGAGAGCAGAAA
>Ga0160431_100846_pt1 | contig 10075 bp, 8 predicted proteins | sample HID1971K_E0MG_FD_108212 | JGI IMG/M metagenome (GOLD analysis project Ga0160431, IMG submission 108212) | Enriched millipede-associated microbial communities from UW Madison campus, WI, USA - HID1971K_E0 MG | ecosystem: Host-associated > Arthropoda: Insects > Digestive system > Unclassified ...
CATCGGCAGCGGCGGCCGTGAGCACGCCCTGGCCTGGAAAGTCGCCCAGGACCCACGCGTCGAGAAAGTCTTCGTCGCCCCGGGCAACGCCGGCACCGCCACCGAAGCCAAGTGCGAGAACGTCGCCATCGACGTCACCGCCCTGGAACAACTGGCCGACTTCGCCGAGAAGAACGTCGACCTGACCATCGTCGGCCCGGAAGCGCCGCTGGTCATCGGTGTGGTCGACCTGTTCCGCAGCCGCGGCCTGGACTGCTTCGGCCCAACCAAGGGCGCGGCCCAGCTGGAAGGCTCCAAGGCGTTCACCAAGGACTTCCTGGCTCGCCACAAGATCCCGACCGCCGACTACCAGAACTTCACCGAGATCGAGCCTGCCCTGGCCTACCTGCAGGAAAAAGGCGCACCGATCGTGATCAAGGCCGATGGCCTGGCCGCAGGCAAGGGCGTGATCGTCGCCATGACCCTGCAGGAAGCCGAAGACGCCGTGCGTGACATGCTCGCCGGCAACGCGTTCGGTGAAGCCGGCTCGCGCGTGGTGATCGAAGAGTTCCTCGACGGCGAGGAAGCCAGCTTCATCGTCATGGTCGACGGCCACAACGTGCTGCCCATGGCCACCAGCCAGGACCACAAGCGCGTCGGCGACCAGGACACTGGCCCGAACACCGGTGGCATGGGCGCCTACTCGCCTGCGCCGGTGGTCACCGCCGACGTGCACCAGCGCGTGATGGACCAGGTGATCTGGCCGACCGTGCGCGGCATGGCCGAAGAAGGCAACGTCTACACCGGCTTCCTGTACGCCGGCCTGATGATCGACAAGGCGGGCAACCCGAAGGTCATCGAGTTCAACTGCCGCTTCGGCGACCCTGAAACCCAGCCGGTCATGCTGCGCCTGGAGTCGAGCCTGGTGCTGCTGATCGAAGCAGCCTTCGCCAAGGCCCTGGACAAGGTCGAAGCACAGTGGGATCCACGCCCGAGCCTGGGTGTGGTGCTGGCAGCCGGTGGCTACCCGGGCGACTACGCCAAGGGCGACGTGATCAGCGGCCTGGATGCAGCGGCCAAGATCGAAGGCAAGGTGTTCCATGCCGGCACTTCGCTCAAGGACGGCCAAGTGGTCACCAACGGCGGTCGCGTGCTTTGCGCCACGGCCATGGGCAGCACCGTTGCCGACGCTCAGCAGCAGGCTTACCGCCTGGCCAAGGAAGTGAACTGGAACGGTAGCTTCTACCGTACCGACATCGGCTACCGGGCCATCGCCCGCGAGCGCGGTGAACACCAGCAGTAAGCTTTTCCGGATCGCCGCAACGCGTTGTGCGTGTGGCGTTCGGCTCGTCGACAAGGCCCCCTGCGGGCCTTGCCTTCGACTTGGCGCGCCGCGCATAGTTAGTACCCGGCACATCAGCTAGGAAGGGATCTCGTAGTGCGTCGGCTTCGGATTGCCACAGCCCTGATCGTCAGCTTGCTGACCCTGCTCTGCCTACTCCCGGCTTCTGCCGAGCAAGGCGGAGGCTGGTCCGTTTTGCTCGACGAACAGGCCAGTCTGCAATTGAGCGACGTTCGCTCCGATCGCTATCGCAGCCAGTTCAGCCCGATCACCCTCGGCGAGCTCGATGCCGCCCCTGCGGAACAGGCCCTGTGGCTGCATTACCGCCTGGAGCCGGGCGATCAAGAGCAACTGCTGCGGATTTTCGCCCCCGACCTTTCCCACCTGGACCTGTACGCCCTCGACGGTGACAAGCTGCTACGCCAGCTGCGCCATGGCCGCCAGGCCGGAAACGCCAGCCCGACCCTGCGCGGCAGCGACCACATACTGCCCCTGCCCAACAGCACGCACACCCTGGATATCTACCTGCGCCTGGTCTCCGAGCACCAGTTGCGCCCGGCCATCACCCTGGAGCCCGCGGCCGTAGCCGCTTCCGACCACAGCGAGGCGCTGCTGTTCGGTATGCTCTTCGGCGGCTTGCTGATGCTGATCCTGCACAACCTGATCCGCTTCCTCTACAGCCGATCCAGCACCACCCTGATTCTCGCCCTGTACCACGGCCTGATGCTGCTCAGCGGCCTGATCCTGCTCAACCTCAGCGGCCCCTGGTGGCACCTGTGGCACAGCGCGCAAACCCCGGCCGCCTACCTGACCCTGGTCCTGGCTGGCCTGTCGGGCCTGTATTTCACCCAGCACTTCTTCTCGCCCTGCAACTCGCCCCGGCTCAACCGCCTGCTGCATGGCGAGATGCTGATCACTGCGGTCAGCGGGCTGATCCTGCTGTTCGTCGACACCCTGCCGCTCAACCTGATGACCTACGCCCTGCTGGCCTTGGGCAGCACGACCATGCTGCTGGTCAGCAGCTATCACTGGTACAAAGGCTATGCCCCGGCACGGCTGTTCTCCATCGCCATGCTGGTGTTCAACCTGGGCGGCCTGGTGCTGCTACCTGCCCTGCTCGGCCTGACCCGTACCTCGACGCCATGGCTGCTGTGCATCCTCATGGGGCTGACCGTGACGTGCGGTCTGCTGCTCAACCTGGCCGTCAGCGAGCGCCTGCGGCGCATGAGCGAAGAACGTTTCAGCGCCAGCCGCGCGCTGGCCGCCAGCGATGCCGAAATCAACGCCAAGGCCGAGTTCCTGGCCAAGATCAGCCACGAGATCCGCACCCCCATGAACGGGGTGCTGGGCATGACCGAGCTGCTGCTTGGCACGCCGCTGTCGGTCAAGCAGCGCGACTATGTGCAAACCATCCACAGCGCCGGCAACGAACTGCTGACGTTGATCAACGAGATTCTCGACATCTCCAAGCTCGAGTCGCGCCAGATCGAGCTGGACGACGTGCAGTTCGACCTCAACGCCCTGATCGAAGACTGCCTGAACATCTTCCGGGCCAAGGCCGAGCAGCAGAACATCGAGCTGATCAGCTTCACCCAGCCACAGGTGCCGCGCGTCATCAGCGGCGACCCCACGCGCCTGCGCCAGGCCTTGTCGAGCTTGCTGGAAAATGCGCTGAAGAACACCGACCACGGCGAGATCCTGCTGGTGGTTGCACTGGATCAACGCGGCGAGGTGCCGCGCCTGCGGATCGCCGTGCAGGACAGTGGCGAACCGCTGCCTGCCGCCGAGCGCGAAGCACTGCTGCAGGCCGAGCTGCACAGCCACCACTTCCTCTCCAGCAACAAACTCGGCGGCCACCTCGGCCTGGTGATCGCCAAACAGCTGATCGGCCTGATGCAGGGCGAGTTCGGCATCAAGAGCAGCACCAGCATGGGCAACACCCTGTGGCTGACCCTGCCGCTGGACCCTTCGCGCCTGGAGCAACCCCCGGCCGACCTCGACGGCCCGTTGCGCGATGCGCGGGTGCTGGTGGTCGATGACAACGACACCTGCCGCAAGGTGCTGGTGCAACAGTGCAGCGCCTGGGGCATGAATGTCAGCGCAGTACCTTCTGGCAAGGAAGCCCTCGCGCTGTTGCGGACCAAGGCGCACCTGCGCGACTACTTCGATGCCGTATTGCTCGACCAGAACATGCCAGGCATGACCGGTATGCAACTGGCCGCCAAGATCAAGGAAGACCCGAGCCTCAACCACGACATCCTGGTGGTGATGCTCACCGGCATCAGCAATGCCCCGAGCAAGGTCATCGCCCGTAACGCCGGGGTCAAACGCATCCTCGCCAAGCCGGTAGCCGGCTACACCCTGAAAACCACCCTGGCCGAAGAACTGGCCCAGCGCGGTCGCGAGCAGGCCGTGCCGGCAAGCCTGCCCAACACGCCATGCGCAACGGAGCTGCCAGGTGATTTCCGCGTTCTGGTCGCCGAAGACAACAGCATCTCGACCAAGGTGATCCGGGGCATGCTGGGCAAGCTGAACCTCGAACCGGACACCGCCAGCAATGGTGAAGAGGCCTTGCAGGCCATGAAGGCGCGGCGCTACGACCTGGTGCTGATGGACTGCGAAATGCCGATACTCGACGGGTTCTCGGCCACCCAGCAGTTGCGCGACTGGGAAGCCGCCAACCAGCGCCAGCGCACCCCGGTGGTGGCGCTGACTGCGCATATCCTGGCCGAACACAAGGAACGCGCACGGCTGGCCGGCATGGACGGGCACATGGCCAAACCAGTGGAGCTGTCGCAGCTGCGCGAGCTGATTCAGTACTGGGCAAAACAGCGCGAAGCAAAGGCTGACGATCCGCTGCACACCTCCTGAACTATAGTGGCTGGATCCACCGGTTCACGGGTAAGTCCCCTCCCCGACGGCCCAGCCAGGAATCTCGCTCATGCTCCATGAGTTGTTCAGTGTCTACCTCAAGATGCTCGTGCTCTACAGCCCGTTCTTCGTGCTGTCGTGCTTCATCAGCCTGACCCGTGGCCACTCCAGCAAGGAGCGCAAGCAACTGGCCTGGAAGGTGGCCTTCGCGGCGCTGGTCGCCAGTGTCCTGCTGTATCTGTTCGGGCGAGCGATCTTCGGCATCTTCGGCATCACCGCCGACGCCTTTCGCATCGGCGCCGGCAGCGTGCTGTTCATTTCGGCCCTGGGCATGGCCCAGGGCAAGCCGGCCGTGCAGGCCGACAACGTGCAGCAGGATGTGACCATCGTGCCGCTGACCATCCCGCTGACGGTCGGCCCCGGCACCATCGGTGCACTGCTGGTGATGGGGGTTGGGCAACCGCATTGGGACGACAAGCTGCTGGCCATCGTCAGTATCGCCCTGGCCAGTTTCACCGTAGGCCTGGTCCTGTACCTCTCGCATGGCATAGAGCGGATTCTTGGCGATCAGGGCCTGCAGATCGTCAGCCGCCTGATGGGGCTGTTCGTCTGCGCCTTGGCGGCGCAGATCATCTTTACCGGGATCAAGGGCTACCTGGTGTCCTAGACCTCCATTGCATGGATTTCCTTGAGCGCGATGTTTACCAGCGCACGCTCGACCCCGCTGCGGCGCTCCTGGTCGAACAACCGTGTATTGAAACGCACAAGCTCGGCGGTAACGCGCATGTCCTGGCGCTCGCGAAACAGAAAGCCCGCCGTGAAGGCAGAGCTGTCGCCAGCTTCGTGATACAGGACGATGTCAACGTAGTTGCTGCTCACGGCAGCACAGGACAAGAGCTGAAACTGCGCCCGCTCCTTGCTCCGCGATTCAAAATGCAGCAATGGCTTGCCGTTCTTTTTCAGTGCCTCGAACGTCAGTGACATGTGGCGGGCGTGGACGCTTCCAGCGACAGCATCGATCTTGCTCAGCACCTGGTCGACAAGCACCACGCGCTGTGGATCGGGCCAGTGAACCTGTTCCGCCGTCTTCGCGTCCCACCCCAGATACATCAGCTTCCTCAGGTAGTAGCGATACTGTTCTTCGGCAGTTGCCTGCGCCACGTCTTTCAGGGTCACGGTCTCAGCCCACAAGGAGGCAAGCTTGACCGCCTTACGCTGCTTCTGACTGGTTCCGGGGATGAAGGAAACAAGGCTGGCACCCACGACTGCGGCTTCATGTTGCTCCATTGCCATCCTCCCACTTCAGCGTGCCCAGGTTCCTGATATTCCCTGCCTGCTGCTTGCGCTCGAGCATCTCGTGCAAATGCTCGCGGATGGATTGGGCCACGTATTCGCCCAATGTCGCGCCGCTCTCGCGCAGGTCTATGCCGTCGGACAGTTCACTGCCCAAAGCCAGCCCGCACAGGTCCATCGAAGGGCCGGGAAGCAGAACGCCCAGTTCACAGACAACGCCGTTGGCTTTTTCGGGTTGGGCCATGGTGAAGGCCCTCAGCTGTTGCTGAACCTCCTCCTGCGAAAGCCTGGTAATAGCTGCCTGCAGGTAACCTGAGAGGCTGGGATGACGAGCCTGCAAATGGCTCTTGAGAATGTGGGCCAGTGTTGGGGGAGCGCCTTCCTGCGAGCGCTGGTGATCACTTCGACTACGGGTGAATATCCAACCCCGCTGTTCCAGGGCCGTGCGGTAACCGCTGTACCAGCGAGCGTAGTTGGCAAAACGTGAACCATTGAGTTTGTCTGAATGCAACTGGGCGAACAGCACCGAGTCCAGCGCATACTGCTGGTCTTGCAGTGCCGTATCCGCGACCAACAAGCCCGTGCCGCCAACGAGCCACAAGGAATAGGTTTCCTCACTCATCGGAGTACCTCGAATTTCAAGTACAGAAAAGGAAGAACAGGGCCCTGAAGCCCCGTTCCATGTCAGATCTCGAATTCGGTGGCTGCCTGGACAGCCTTGTCGACAAGCTTCTGCTCGATCGAGGCACGCACCGCGTCGGTGTACACCGCTTCGTTGAAGCTGAGCACGACCGAACCGCAATAACGGTCCTTGCTCGCGCTCTTCCACTCGAACACCACGGTGTTCAAGTCGTTTTCGCTCGGTGAAGCACTGAACGCGTTCACCAGCATGAACATCTCGCCCTCGGGGGTTTCGATGCAGGCCGCCAGGCCCGTGGTCGACACAGGATGCCCTTTGACGTTCTGCTTGTAGATCTCCTGAGCTTCGGTGATACCGCCCAGCGCTTTCAGGCCATCGCCGATCAGCTTGGTAATGGCCTGGCCAACCGGGCCACCGAGCAATGCCTGGCCCGCGGCGCTGGCGACCTTGAAGGCAATAGGTCCGAGGGTCAGCGATCGGCTTTGGTCATAGTCACGCTCGTAGGAGCGCTTGCCCACCACCCAGCCGCAGGTGCGCATCACTTCCAGGAACTTGTTGAACCAGGCCTCGGACTCGCCATCACGGTCGTGCAGCTTGGACGCCACCCGAGAAGCGAACTGGAAAGTCGTCTTGGCATCGCGGCGGTTTTGCGCGGAGATACCTGCGCTGAGCGCCAGGAGGGATTGTTCGACGACGGCGATGCTATCGCCACTGACAGTGTTTTCATCGGTCATTTGCAGAGTACCTTGAAGGCCCCGACGGGTATCGTCGAGGGGCCCTCACCCTATGCTGCAAACGACCGAGGAGCAGGCATGAGCCGTTTCCCTCAGCGCCTCACCCGGCAGTCGGGTACCAGCGCGGCGTGTACACCCACTGCGTGCCATCGGCTCTAGGGAATTGGCAGGTCGTGGAAGACCCCAGCAAGACCATGGTGCGCATGTCGACCATTTCCGGTACCAGCTCGGCCAAAGACACGACCTTGAGCGTCTGCCCAGGCCTACCGATATCTCGGCCCAGTACTACAGGCGTGCTGCCACCGCGATGCTGTCGCACAATCTCGATGGCGCGCCCCAGCTGCCAAGGTCGAGAGCGGGAAATCGGGTTATAGAACGCCAGGACAAGATCGGCCTGAGCCGCCAGGTCCAGACGATGCTCGATGACCGACCAGGGCTTCAGGTTGTCCGACAGCGACATCACGCAGAAATCATGCCCCAGCGGTGCACCCGCCTGGGCAGCGGTCGCCAGCGAAGCCGAGACCCCGGGCAGGATCTCCAGATCGACACGGTGCCAGGCAGGGTCGTCGGACCCGTGCAGCGCTTCGAGCACCGCGGCGGCCATGGCGAACACGCCTGGGTCGCCGGATGACACGACCACTACCGAGCGGCCTTGGGCAGCCAACTCGAACGCATGTCGGGCGCGTTGCATTTCTTCACGGTTGTCAGTGCAATGCAGCACTTGGTCATCGCGGAACGGGCCAGCCATGCGCACGTACGTCTCATAGCCCAGCACATCCTCAGCGCGTGCCAGCTCGGCCTTGACCGCCGGCACCATCAGGTCGGCGGCACCGGGGCCAAGCCCGATCACCGCCAGGCGACCGCGGCGGCGACCGACCTGCGTCACGTCGACAGGCGACGGTGCCACGGCAATGACGATCCCCGCCTGCTCGACCAGTGTCGCCTCAGGCAGGCTTTCGGCCAGCATGCTGGCCAGGCCGCAAGGCACTGGCGCAAAGCGCAGACCGACGCCAAGTGCCGCGGCTGCCTCATGCAGCGATGGCTCCGCCATCAAGGCTTCATCCGCCAGCAGGCAGGCCAGCGCCTGCTCGGCCAGGCCTGCATCGCGCAAGGCACTACGCACTTGTGCCAGCAGTTCGGGCCCTGCATCGGCAACCGCCACCACCAGCGAGCGGCGGTGAATCAGCAACTCGTCACGGTGGCTCGGGCGTGCATCACAGCTGACATGGATCGTGCGCTGCGCACTGTCACTGGCCGGCAACTGAGCTTGCTGCAACCAAGGGGCATCACCTTCTATCCGTACCGCCTCACCCGCCAGCAGGTCGGAGACAAACCGCTTGCCCTGGTCGAGGTCCGCCAGCGCGTACCCCTCGGGCGGGTTCAGCAGGCAGGTGCCGAAGCGCAGCTCACCACTGGTGGTGATCGCCGCCGCCACGCCCAGTGCCTCGCCGATCTCGCGGGCCATCACGTTGACGCCACTGAGGCCGCCGAGCAAAGGCACCACGGCGCTGCCGTCCTCGGCAACCGCCAGCACCGCCGGCTCCTCGCCCTTTTCGCCAAGCAGGCTGGCCAGGCTGCGGATGACGATGCCTGCCGCGCACAACGCAATGATCGGCCTACCCTGCTGATACAGGGCGCGCAGGGTGTCGCCAAACGCCTGGTAATAGGCGTCGGCACCTTCGACCCGGCCATTCAAGCCATGGATCGTGGACGCTGGATAGCACTGCTGGATACGTTGCGCCGTGGTCAGGCTGCCAGGCCCGAGGATGATGATCGCCGGGGCTTCGTGCATGTTCATCCCTGCCATTTTTCACCCGGCACGATGATCAGCGAGAAGTAAGGCGAAGACTGCGGATCGACCTGGTCCAGCGGGACGATCTTCTGGTTGGCCATGGTCGCGCGCTCCACATACAGCGCACGCCCATCCAGGCCCAGCTCACCGAGCACCTGACGCACTTTGGGGAAGTTGCGACCCAGCTTCATGATTACCGCCGCGTCGGCGTCGGCGAGTCGTCGCTTGAGTTCTTCAGCAGGCAATACGCCTGACAGCACCGACAGGCTCTGGTTGCGATAGACCAGCGGCGCGCCCAGCACCGAGGCGCCGCCCAGCATCGAGCACACGCCCGGGACCACGTCGGCATCAAAGCGCTGTGCCAGCCGGTCATGCAGGTACATGTAGGAGCCGTAGAAGAACGGGTCACCCTCGCAGATCACCGCCACGTCGCGGCCGGCATCCAGGTGTTCGGCCACTTGAACGCTGGCTTCATCGTAGAAATCGCTGATGACCTGCTCGTAGGACAAGGGTGCCGGCAACGCCTCGGTGGTCACCGGGTACACCAGCGGCAGCAGCGTTTGCTCGGCCTGCAGATGCGCCTCGATGATGCTGAAGGCATTGCCACGCTTGCCCTTGGCCACGAAATAGGCGACCACCGGTGCCTCGCGCAGCAAGCGCAAGGCTTTGACGGTGATCAGTTCAGGGTCGCCGGGGCCCACGCCCAGGCCCAGCAGACGTCCGCGCGGCGCCATCATTCCACCTCCGTGGCCAGGGCGTTGACCGCCGCTGCGGCCATCGCGCTGCCGCCCAGGCGGCCTTGCATGATCACGAACGGCACGCCACGGCTGTCGGCGGCGAGCATGGCCTTGGACTCCGCCGCGCCGACGAAACCGACCGGGAAGCCGAGGATCAGCGCCGGTTTCGGTGCGCCCGCATCAATCATTTCCAGCAGGTAGAACAGGGCGGTCGGCGCGTTGCCGATCACCACCACGCTGCCTTCCAGGTGCGGCCGCCACAATTCCAGGGCCACGGCGGAGCGGGTGTTGCCGGCGTCCTTGGCCAGGTCCGGGACGCTGGGGTCGCGCAGGGTGCAGATCACCTTGTTGTTCGCCGGCAGGCGCGCACGGGTGATGCCTTCGGCGACCATGTGCGCGTCGCAGAGGATCGGCGCACCGTTGGCCAGGGCTTCACGCCCGGCACGGCCGGCCCCTTCGGAGAACTGCAGGCCGTCGATGGCCTCGACCATGCCGCAGGCATGGATGACGCGCACGGCTAGCTTCTCCAGGTCTGCGGGGATCCGCTCGAGTCGGGCTTCCTCGCGGATGATCCGGAAGGAATTGCGATAGATCTCCTGACCATCGCGGATGTAGTCAATCATCAAGGTGCTCCGTCGGCAGGGCGAGCATGGCGCCTGCTTCGTTCAAGGTGAGGTCGGTGGCGCG
>Ga0160431_100848_pt1 | contig 10026 bp, 8 predicted proteins | sample HID1971K_E0MG_FD_108212 | JGI IMG/M metagenome (GOLD analysis project Ga0160431, IMG submission 108212) | Enriched millipede-associated microbial communities from UW Madison campus, WI, USA - HID1971K_E0 MG | ecosystem: Host-associated > Arthropoda: Insects > Digestive system > Unclassified ...
AACGGAACGCCATGCTCACCGAGTCGCCCAGTGCGGAGCAGCCGTGGTGGCCCATGATGATGCAGTCGTGATGCGCGGCCTGCTCCGCGGCGGAGTCGGCGAGCTCGTCGGAGCCGTTCGGGTAGTACGGCGTGGTCCCGACCGAGCGGACGTAGTACGCGTGGTCGAGCGTGATCAGGCGCACGTCGTGTCCGAGCGCGTTGAGCAGCACGGCGTGCTGGGGGTGCACGTGCACCACCGCGTTCACGTCCGTCCGCGTCAGGTAGCTGCGCTGGTGCAGCTTCCACTCGCTGGAGGGGCTCGCGGAGCCGCTGATGACCTCGCCCGACAGGCTCATGACCGAGAAGTCCTCGGGAGTGAGCCTGTCGAGCCAGGTGCCGGAGCCGGTGACCACGAAGGTGTCCTCGTCGATGCGCGCGGAGATGTTGCCTCCGGACGCGAGAGCGAGCCCGCGGGCGACGATGTCGACGCCGACGGCTGTGAGTTCTGCGACGAGTGATTCCACACGCGTGGTCATTGCGGCTCCTTCTGGGATGGGGTGGGGGTCAGGCCGTGACGGCGGTCGGTGCGGGGTTCGCCGTGATGACGTCGTCCGCGTCCTTCGGCGCCTTCAGCAGGAATGTCAGGCCGAAGCCGACCAGGTAGAGCGCGGCGATGATCCAGACCGTGCCCTCGATGCCGACGGGTGCGGCGAGACCGGCGATGACCGGGCCGATGAACTGGCTGAGGCCGGCGCCGAGGTTGAGGATCGCGACCGCGGCGGCCTTGTTCTTCGGCGCGAGCAGCGGGACGATCGCGGACAGCGGCACGAACATGCCCAGCGCCAGGCCGTAGACGATGGCGATCGCGATCGTGATCCAGAAGTTCGGACCGATCAGCGTGGGGACGTAGAAGAGTGCGAGGACGGTGACGAAGCAGCCGATGCCGCCGGCCCAGGCCACGACGTTGACGCGGCCGATCCAGTCGGCGAGGTAGCCGGAGAGCAGGTTCGCGGCGACGTTCGCGGCGAGCATCGTGCCCCAGATGATCTGCCACTGGGCGAGGTCGAAGCCCACGTCACGGACCATGTACGTGGTGAGGAAGACGACGAACGCGTAGAAGGAGAGGGTGTTGATGATGCGGACAACACCGCCGACGCCGACCTTCGGGTTGGTCGCGACGATGGTGAGGGAGCTGACGACGCCCTTGACGCTGTTGGCGACGGTGACCTTCTTCGTGACCGGGTTGCGCAGCAGCACCAGGACCATGAGTCCGCCGACCACCACGAAGGCCAGCGCCATCCACAGGGTGGCCAGCTCTCCGATGATCGGGATGACCGCGCCGGCGAAGTAGGAGCTGAGCACGCCGAGGCCGAGCGTGGAGAAGAACCAGTACCAGCCGACGGCGCGACCCATCACGTTCTCGTCGGTGTCGATCGTGACCCACACCAGGAATCCGTAGGCGAACATCGGGTAGCCGAGCCCGCGGATGCCGAAGGCGAGGAGCATGATCTCGAAGTTGCCGCCCATCACGCCGAAGACGAGGAAGAGCACCTCGAAGACGACCCAGATGCCGAAGCCGAGCATCATCACGCGCTTGGGGCCCCAGGCCTCGGCGAGCGCACCGCTCAGCCAGGCGGCGACCGCGACGACGATGCCGTACACCGACCACAGCAGGGCGATCTGGCTGCCGTCGAACCCGCGCTCGTCGAGGTACGGGGAGAGGAAGCCGGCCTCGATGCCGTCTCCGATCATGAAGATCGTCAGGGCGACGAAGCCCCAGGCGATGGGGCGGGAGATGCCCTGCGAACTGAGAAGGCGCGCGAAACGTCCTTCGACGGGAGGTGTTGCGGGGGTGACCATGGGTGTCTCCTCGTTGAGCGCGTAGAGATTTCGGGGTAGTGGTGTACATTTGTTCAGCGACGTGAACGAATGCCCATGGCCATCTTGGGCATGAGTCGCGCAATTGTCAAGCAGGGCGGACGGCGGCCGGACGAGGCGGCATGGGAGGATGTTCAGCATGCTGATGGGTCGCGTGGCGCGCATGTACTACGAGCTGGGGCTCACGCACCAGGAGATCGCCGACGCGCTCGGTCTGTCCCGCGTCCGGGTGACGAGGCTCCTCGCCGAGGCCCGCGACTCCGGCATGGTCGAGATCATCGTGCACGTGGAGGAATCGCTCTTCGCCGCCGAGGAGCAGGCCCTCCTCAACCGCTTCGGGCTGCGTCAGGCCTGGATCGCCCCGAGCGTCGACGACCCCGCGAAGGCGTCGAGGGCGATGGCCACGGTGGGTGCCGAGGCACTCGCGAGCGTGATCGAGAAGGACACCACCGTCGCGATGGGCCTCTCCACCGCGGTGGCCGCCGTGGTCGACGCTTTCCCCGCCCGGACCCTGGGTGCGCGCTTCGTGCCGCTCACCGGGTCGAGCAGCGGACTCGCCCACGGCGCCAACCCGCACGAGCTGACCATCGCGCTCGCACAGCGTACGGACGGCTCGGCGTTCCACCTGCCGGCCCCGCTCGTCGCCGCGACCCCGCTGGCCGCCGAGAGCGCGTACGCGGATCCGGGCGTGCGCGACGTGCTGGCGCGCGCCGCGGAGGCGACCACTCTGATCGCGGGCATCGGCAGCACGCACGACACCCGCGGAATCCTGTTCGGGTCGCTGAGCGAGAACGAGCGCACCGCACTCCTCGACGCCGGCGCGATCGGCGACATCGGCGGGCGGTTCTTCGACGCCTCGGGAGCCCCGGTGCGCGGAGAGCTGGATGCCCGCGTCGTCGGACTCGACCTCGACCAGCTCCGCGCGATCCCGCACCGCCTGGCGATCGCCGCGGGCGCGGCGAAGGTGGAGGCCGTGCGGGCGGCCCTCGCCAGCGGCATGGTCAACATGCTCGTCACCGACTCGAACACCGTCACCGCCCTGCTCAGCTGACGGCACGCGGGAGCGGACCGCGCGCCCGCGCGCGCGATCCGCATCCCGGAGGACGTCCTAGCCGACGGCGGCGAGCGCCTTCTCGTTCGCGGTGCCGGGGACCCGCTGACCGGCGAGCCAGGCGCGCAGGGCGGCCGCGGCGATGCGGGAGTGCTCGACGATCACGTCATCGGATGCGCCGGCGATGTGCGGCGTCATCGTGACGTTGTCGAACGTGAACAGCTCGTGACCCTGGGGCAGCGGCTCCTCGTAGAAGACGTCGAATCCGGCGCCGGCGATCCGGTGCTCGCGCAGCACGGTCATCAGGGCCTGCTCGTCGATGATGGCCGCGCGACCGGCGTTGATCAGGAACGCGTCGGGACGCAGCAGCGCGAGCTCTCGCTCACCCAGCAGCCCCTCGGTCTCCGGCATCAGGGGCACGTGGACCGTGACGATGTCCGACGTGGAGAGCACCTCCTCCAGGGAGACCACGGTCGCCTCGTCGCCGAAGGCATCCGGGGCGAGGAAGGGGTCGTAGACCTTCACGGTCATGCCGAAGCCGCAGGCGCGAGCGACCATGCGGCGTCCGACGGCCCCGCCGCCGAGGACGCCGAGGGTGCGGCCGTCGAGGCCGATGGAGCGGAAGATCTCGTACGGCTCGAACACGTCGCGCTCGCTCCAGTTGCCGGCGCGCAGCCAGCGCTCGGACTCGCTCACCTTGCGCACGGTGGCCAGGAGCAGGGCGAAGCTCAGGTCGGCCGTGACGCCGGCGTTGCGACCGGGAGTGGTGAAGACGGGGATGCCGCGCGCCGTGCAGGCGTCGAGGTCGACGTTCGCCGGCTTGGCCCGGCACGACACGACGGCCTTGAGGTCTGGTGCCTTGGCGAGGGCCGCCTCGTCGACGACGTCGAGCTCGGCGATCACGACGTCCGCCGCGGCGAGCGACTCGTCGACCCCGCGGTCCGCGAGCGAGCCGCCGTCCATCGTCGGGTCGACCAGCGTGACGTCGAAGGCGTCGGCGAGGGAGTCGGCGATCGCGGCGTCGAACGGAGCGGTGATGAGCACCTTCGGGCGGGACTGTTCGGTCATGTGTCTACTTTCGAGGAGGAGGTGGTCAGTGAGCGGGGGACGCCGAAGGATCCGCGTGGCCCGCGCTCTCGCGCAGGTGACGGAGCCCGGGCCAGTGCGGCCGCAGGGCGTCGCGCGTGGCGATGAAGAGGGAGTACGCCTCGTCATACAGGGCGACGCGTGCGGAGTCCGGGCGGAAGGTGGTGGTCGACGGCGTCAGGCGTCGCGAGGCGTCGTGGAGGTCGTCGGCCAGGCCGACCGCCGCCATCGCGAGCGTCGCGACTCCCCGCGCACCGACCTCGGGCTCGTCCTGGCGGACGATGTCGCGTGCCGTGACGTCGGCGAGGATCGCGCAGAGGAGGTCGGAGTCCGAGCCTCCGCCGCACACGAGGAGGGGGCCGTCGAGGCCCAGCGCCTCGGTGGATTCGCGCAGGCTGAAGGCGAGTCCCTCGTAGACGCTGCGCAGCAGCTGCCCCGAGGTCGTGGTCACGCTCATGCCGAGCCAGGAGGCCGAGGCGTCCGGCGCGAAGAAGGGCGCCCGCTCCCCGCTCGGCGCACCGTAGGGGAGGTAGATGACCCCGCCGCTCCCGGGGGGCACGGCGACGGCCTGCTTCTCGACGACGACCCAGTCCTCGTCGCCGAGGCCGAGCGTGGCGCGCACCCAGTCGAGGTTGGGGGTTCCGGTCATCGGCGCCATCGACTCCAGCACCTGGCCGCCGCGACCGGTGGCCAGCACGATGCTCGACTCGGTGCGGACGTCCGCGCGCGAGGCGTGGTTGATGCCCACGAGGCTCGTGGTGCCGAGGATCGCGTAGCCGCGGCCGTCGTCGAGGACGCCGAGTCCCACACCGGCGGCCGCGGTGTCCACCACGCCGACGACGACGGGCAGGCCTTCGGGCAGACCCAGGGTCACCGCCACATGGGAGTCGACCGGTCCGGCGATCTGCTGCGGATCGAGCACCTGGGGGAGCAGGTCGCGCACGTGCTCCTGTCCGAGCGCGGCGAAGAGTCCGTCGGCGTACGCGCCCGTGCCGGTGTGGAGGTAGGTGCGGGACGCCTCGCTCGGATCGGTGGCGCGGCGCCCCGTGAGCTTGAAGCGCAGCCAGTCCTTGCAGTTGAGCTGGGTGGCGGCACGGTCGCGGAGGCTCGGGTCGGCGGCCATCAGCTCGTCGACGAGGATCGGCAACGCGCCGGCGAAGAGGGGAGAGCCGGTGGCCTCGTGCACGGCGTCGGCACGTCCATCGCCCAGCCAGTCGTCGAGTCGCGCGTGGGCGCGTCCGTCCAACCACAGCGCGGCGGGGCCCGCCGGCTGACCGTCGGCTTGGACGAGCCAGGCGCCGTCGCCCTGGCCGGTCACGCCGAGCGCCACGATCTCGGCATCGCCGATCTCCTCGACGACCGCCGTGATGGTGGATGCCGCGGCATCCCAGATGTGATCCATGTCGGCTTCGGCGCGGCCGTCGTCCGAGCGCTGGACGCGGACGCTCGAGCGGGACACGCTCGCGATGCGCCCGTCGAGATCGAACGCGACGGTCTTCACCGAGGTGGTCCCGGCGTCGACGCCGAGGATGATGCGAGTGCGGCTCTGCACACTGAACTCCGAACAATGGTGCGGGCTGGTGATCTATTGTTCAGTATAGCTCGCGGATCCGAGAGCGCAACGAGACGGCGCACGGACGCGAGTTCCAGCGCCCACACTCCGCTGCGGAGCCATGCGAAGGACTTCTCGCGTCAGCCCGCGATCGACGCGGGACGGAATCGCATCGCGACCGCCCCGGACCCGAACTCCCGGCGCTCCACGAGCTCGAGCCGGATGCGCTCGCGCAGGCCGGCCAGCAGCGTGGGCCCGTGGCCGGCGAGGACCGGCTGCACGAGGAACTCGTACTCATCGATCAGCCCGAGATCCGCCAACGCCGAGGGGAGGGTCACGCCGCCCACCCAGAGAGCTTCGCCCGGCTCGTCCTTGAGCCGCCGAACCTCCTGCTCCAGGTCGCCGCGCACCAGCTCGGCGTTCCAGTCGACCGCATCCAGCGAGCGGGAGACGACGTGCTTCCTCGCCCGGTCGATTGCCTCACCGAACGGGATCTCCCACTCCTCCATCCAGTCCGGCCACGCGCCGGAGGCGGGCCGTCGCCAGGCCGACTCCATCATCTCGTAGGTCGTCCGGCCGAAGAGGAGGGCATCCGCCCGCTCCATCTCCGCGGTCCAGTACCGCATCGACTCCTCATCCGGCGGGAGTCCCGCCTCGTGATGACAGCAGCCGTCGAGCGTGACATTGATCGAGTATCGGAGTGTCCTCATGTCGTCTCCTCTGACACGTGCGCCACCATCATCGGGTCGCGGACAGGCGGACGCGACCGCTGTTTCCGCTCGGTGCGGCGATGATACTCGCGCCGTGGTCGGGCCACCAGGCCCGCCGGCATCGACCCGTCGCCGCTGCCCGATGCCCGATCCGTTCACGACAGAACTGTCGTGTACGCTTCTTCTTAGGCGAGCCTTCCCTAATGCTCCATGCCTGCCCTCCCCCATCGGTCGAACGTGAATCGAGTGTGTCCATGCCCCGCATCCGCCCCTGGCCGCTGGCCGTGCTCGTGGTCGCCGCCGTCGCCCTGACCGGCTGCGCCCCCGCGACCTCCGGCGCCGGCACCAACCAGTCGAACGTCGCCACCGGTCAGGACGGCTTCCAGGACGTCCGCGCACTGGCGGCGCAGCTGGGGACGGACGCCGCGCCGGGCGAGTTCCCCCGGGCGATCCGCAACATCGTCGCCAACGGCGAGGTCGGCGAGACCGAGATCCCCGCCAAGCCCCAGCGCGTGATCGTGCTCGACACCGGCGAACTCGACAACATGGTCGCACTCGGCATCGAGCCCATCGGCATCGCGCACCCGGCCGACACCGGCATGGCCCCGGACTACCTCGACGTCGGCGATGCCGTCGATCTCGGCCCGTATGACGCGCTCGACCTGGAGCAGATCAAGAACCTCGAGCCCGACCTGATCCTCGGCACGTCGCTGCGGATCGACGACGACGGGCTGAAGAAGCAGCTGCAGGACATCGCGCCGACGGTGCTGTCGCCCCGCCCCGGGGTGCTGTGGAAGGAGAACTTCCTCCTCAACGCGGCCGCCGTGGGCGAGGAGGAGCAGGCGCAGCAGCTGCTCGACGCGTACGAGGAGCGTGCGGCCGCGGTCGGCGACGACGTCGTCGAGGCGAACGAGGGCGTCGCCCCCACGGTGTCGATGCTGCGCTTCATGGCCGGCCGGATCCGCCTCTACGCCAACGACTCCTTCATCGGCACCATCCTCGCGGACGCCGGCCTGCCGCGACCGAAGACCGAGGATGTGAACGAGCTCGCCGTCGAGATCTCCGCCGAGGAGATCACCAAGGCCGAGGGCGACTGGCTGCTGTGGGGGACCTACGGCCAGCCGGATGCCACCGAGCAGGCCACCGTGGTCGACGGCCCGCTGTGGGGACAGGTGAACGCGGTCGCCAAGGGCGGCGTCGTCCGCGAGGTGAACGACGGCACCTGGTACCTCGGACTCGGCGTCGAGGGCGCGCAGCTCGTGCTCGACGACCTGGAAGCCATCGCCGCCGAACGGTGAGCACCGCACCACGCACGCGCACGCGCCGCGCCCCGCTGACGATCCTGGTCGGCGCGGGCGTGGCGCTGCTCGTCGTGGTCGTCCTGCTGAGCCTCCTCATCGGCTCCCGGGTGCTCTCGCCCGCCGAGACGTTCGGCGGGCTGTTCGGCGATGACGCGGTCGCCACCGCCGTCATCTGGGAGCTGCGGCTGCCGCGCACCCTCCTTGGCCTGCTGGTGGGTGCGGCGCTCGGGGTCGCCGGGGCCCTGGCGCAGTCCGTCACCAGGAACCCGCTCGCCGATCCCGGCCTGCTGGGGATCTCGTCCGGCGCGGCCGTCGCCGTGGTCATCGGCGGTGCGTTCCTGGGCCTGGGAGCGGGAACGCCGCGCGTGCTGCTCGCCCTGCTCGGGGCGGCGCTCGCGACCGTCGCGGTCTACACGTTCGCCCGTCGCTCGCCGGAAGGGCTCACCCCCGTCAACATGACCCTCGCCGGCATGGCGCTGACGGCGTTCCTCGGCGCCGTCGTGTCGGCCACCGTGCTCCTGAGCGCTTCGACCATGGACCAGTACCGGTTCTGGGTCGTCGGCGCCCTGAGCATCCCCGATCCGCAGACGCTCCTCCCCGCCGCGCTGATCGCCGCGGTCGGCGCGGTCGTGGCGGCATCCGTGTCCGGGTCGCTGAATGCTCTGGCCCTGGGTGACGACACGGCCTCCGCCCTCGGCGTCAACGTGCTGCGCACCCGGATCTCCGCCGGAGCGGCCGTAGTCCTCCTCTCCGGCACTGCCGTCGCACTCGCGGGGCCCATCGCGTTCATCGGCCTGATCATCCCGCACATGGCACGCGCACTCGTGGGGAACGACGTGCGCCGGATGCTGGTCCTCTCCGCCGTCCTCGGTCCGCTGCTCCTGCTCTCGGCGGACATCATCGGCCGATTGATCGTGCGCCCGTCCGAGCTGCAGGTCGGCGTCGTCACCGCGATCCTCGGCACCCCGTTCTTCATCTGGCTGACGTGGCGGACGCGCCGCAGGGGGGACGCGATATGAGCACCTCGACCGCCCCCGGCATCCGCGCGATCCTGCCCCGCCCGCGGCCGCGTCGTCGCGTCGTGATCGCGGTGGTGACGACCGCCGCACTCCTCCTGCTGACGTGCCTGGTAGCTCTGAGTCTCGGCGACAGGGCGACAGCGCCCGCTGCCCTGTGGGAGGCGCTGCAGGGGCGCGGCGCGGAGAACACGGTCTACGCGGTGCTCGAGGTCCGACTGCCGCGCGTGGTTCTCGCGCTCGTCGTCGGGGCCGCCTTCGGGATCGCGGGCGGCCTCAGTCAGAGCGTGCTGCGCAATCCGCTCGCGAGCCCCGATGTCCTGGGCATCGGTGCCGGCGCCTCGACGGCGGTGGTCGCGGTGATCGCGATCGGCTCGCTCGGCGGACCGGTCGGCGCCGTGCCCATCCCCGTCGCCGCCCTGGTCGGCGGGCTGGCCGCTGCGGCGCTCATCGCCGTCCTCGCCCGTGACCGCTCGCTGCGCGGCCGCCGCATCCTGCTGATCGGCATCGCCATGTCCACGGCGCTGACCGGTGTGACGCAGTATCTGCTCACCCGCATCGACGTGTACGACGCGCAGCGCTCCGCGGTCTGGCTCACGGGAAGCCTCAACGCCCGCGGGTGGGCCGACGCGCTCCCGGTCGCGATCGGCCTGGCGGTGCTCCTTCCCCTCACGCTCGTCCTCGCCCACACCAGTCGGGCCCTGATCTTCGACGACGACGTGGCATCCGGATGGGGTGTGCGCACCGGGCGCATGCGCGTCGTGCTCCTGGTCATCTCGGTGTGCCTCGCAGCCCTGGCCACGTCCGCCGCCGGCCCCGTCGCCTTCGTCGCGCTGGTGTCGGGGCAGGTCGCCCGGCGGATCGGCGGGGTCCCCGACATCCCTCCGCTGCTGGCCGGACTCACCGGGGCGCTCATCGTCCTGGTGGCCGACACCGTCGCCCGCACCGCTCTTCCCTTCCAGCTGCCCGTCGGGGTGCTCACCGCACTCGTGGGCGCCCCCTATCTGCTCTATCTGCTCCAGCGGCGCCGCCGAACGAACGGATCAACGCCATGACCGCACCGGCCCCCACCCCCTCGCGACTGCAGGCGGAGCGCGTGACGCTCTCCTATGGTGCGCGCGATGTCGTGACCGATCTCTCCCTGTCCGTCCCCGACGGCAAGGTCACCGTGATCGTCGGCGCGAACGCGTGCGGCAAGTCCACCCTGCTGCGCGGTCTCGCCCGACTGCTCGCTCCCACCTCGGGCACGGTGCTGCTGGATGGCCGGTCCATCGCCGAGCACCCGTCCCGCCTCGTCGCCCGCGCTCTGGGCATGCTGCCGCAGTCGCCGATCGCGCCCGAGGGCATCACGGTGCGAGACCTCGTCTCCCGCGGACGCCACCCGCATCAGAACTGGTGGCAGCAGTGGGGAGAGGAGGGCACCGCCGTCGTGGAGGAGGCGCTGCGGGCGA
>Ga0160431_100850_pt1 | contig 10004 bp, 9 predicted proteins | sample HID1971K_E0MG_FD_108212 | JGI IMG/M metagenome (GOLD analysis project Ga0160431, IMG submission 108212) | Enriched millipede-associated microbial communities from UW Madison campus, WI, USA - HID1971K_E0 MG | ecosystem: Host-associated > Arthropoda: Insects > Digestive system > Unclassified ...
AGCGGCTAGCAGGTCACTCGCTCATCGGGCGCAGGCGGGGCCGTGCTGTCGCGCAGCCGGAGGATCGGGGCCACGTCGATCTTGGACGCTTGTCGGAACGAGCGCGGGGCCCGGCAGGCGTGTGGCCGATCAACCGATAGCCGCGCGAATGGCTTCCACCGCGAGTGCGTGGTCCTCCTCGGACGAGAGCCCGGAGATGGTGAGGGCCGCGACCACCCCTGCGCCTCGGACGCGGATGGGGACCGAGCCTCCGGTGACGGCGTAGTCGGCCGCGGGGAGCCATCCCACTTGCGTGGGGTCGAAGCCCGCCGCGGCCATGCGTGCTGCGAACAAGGCGGAGCTGGTGTCGAAGCGGAACACCACCGCGCTCTTGCGGCGCACCCAGTCGTCCTGGTCGACGGTCACCCCGGCAAGTGCGGTTCGGAAGAGGATCATGCCATTGACGCGTCGGATGTCGATGGTGACGCTGTGGCCGCGCTCGTGAGCGATCGCTCTGACGGCGTTGCCCAGTTCCCAGGCGTCGTCGACTCCGAAGCGGTCCCATTCCAGCTGGGCCTCTTCAGCCTGGAGGGCGGTGAGATCGTCGTCCATCATTCCTGTCCTCGATCGAGTGCGGGCACGCCGACCGGGTAGTCGACGTAGGCGAAACGCGTGCCGTCGGGTGACCAGCTGTTCACGTTGATCGTGCCTTGCCCGCCGGCGAGCTCGACGACGATCGCACTCCGCGCCCACGCCTGCGGATCGTGTGCGGCGTCGACCAGACGCAGCTGCACAGCTCGATCCGCGGGATGACCCTGCGTTCCGGGCGGGTAGCTGAGATAGACGGCGCTCCGGCCGGTCGGATCGATGTGCGGGAACCAGTTCACTCGCTCGTCCGACGTCAGCTGCTGCAGACCCGTGCCGTCGGGCCGGATGCGGGCGATCTGGGCGTGCCCGGGTTTGTGGCTGAATCGTTCCGTGTTGAAGTAGATCCACTCACCGTCGGGTGCGTACTCCGATCCGTCGTCGGGCCCGCGGCCCACGGTCAGGGCCGCATCCCATGTTCCGTCGGCGTGGATGATGTGGATCGTGCCGCTGTCCCAGCCCTCTTCGGGATCGAGCGCGACATAGGCAAGATGTTCACCGTCGGGGCTGACACCGTGGAGGAAGTGCCAGTGGGGCGCTCCGTCGACCGTCACCCTACGGACCGCCATCGTCGAGAGGGAGGCGGCGTAGATGTGCCCGTCGTTGGCCGAGGCGTAGATCGTGTCGGCGTCGGGGGCGAGAACGTGGTCGTTGTTCAGCTCCGGGATCTCGTTCAGTTCGATCGGCCTCGGGCGCTGCGACCCATCGGCCGGCATCCGCCAGAGAATTCCGTCGCCGTTGAGGATCAGCTCGCCGCCGGCCGTCCAGTTGGGGGCTTCCAGCAGAACCTCGGCGTCGACATGGAGGAGTGTGGACTCCCTCGTGGCCACGTCGTATACGTGGACGCGCGCCACTTGTCGATCCGCCATGGTGCGGGCGTATCCCATCAGCGCGCTCCCAACTGCCGGCGTGCCTCGTCGATCGTGGCGAGGATGGAGACGGTCTCGGCGTGAGTGTGCAAGGGCGACTCGCCACGCCCTTCGCCGACGAACCCGGCGAGTGCCGTCGCCTCCCAAGCCAGTCCGTCCATGAGGGACACACCCGTCGTGTCGGCCCAGACGGCCGGCCTCTCGAAGAGGTCGAGGGACCGCAGGGCGAAGCCGGTCGGAATGTGGAACGGGCCGTCGATGTCGATGCGCGCGTCCGTTCCGCAGATCGACGCCGCGGTGGGTGTGCGGGTGAGGAGCGATGTCATCAGCGTCGACTGCTCGGAGCCGTGTCCGAGGACGATCGTGGACGTGGCGTCGACGCCGGTCGCCGTCAGCGAGCCGACAGCGGTGATCGACGACGGCTCACCGAGCACCATCGAGTCGAGCTGGATCGGGTAGATGCCGAGGTCCAGCAGCGCCCCACCGCCGTTGCCGGCTTCGAGCAGCCGGTGGTTCGGGTCATCGGCGAGCGGCTGGCCGTGGTCGGAGATGACACTCCGCACCTCTCCGAGGATCCCGTCATCGATGAGGCGGCGGATCACCAGTGTCTGCGGCAGATAGCGCGTCCACATCGCCTCCATGAGGAAGACTCCGGCGGCACGGGCCGCGTCGACCAGCCGTTGCGCGTCGGCGGCATTCGTGGCGAGAGGCTTTTCGATGAGCACGTGCTTGCCGGCAGCGATGGCGCGCAGCCCCAGCGAGAGGTGCTCGCTCTGCGGAGCCGCGACGTACACGACATCGACGCCAGGGTCGTCGAAGAGCGCGTCGACGGTCGTGTGGGCAGTCGGGATGCCGTGGGCTCGGGCGAAGCTCTCCGCCCGCGCGCCGACTCGCGCAGCGACGGCGACCACCTTCTGGGCGGTGTGCGCCTGCACGGCGGCGACGAAGAATCCTGCGATCCATCCGGCGCCGACCACGCCCCAGCGCAAGACCGGTTCCCCCCGCTCGGGGAGGTAGAGATCCGGTTCGGGCAAGGTTGTGGGCAGCATCAGCGCTCCTTCGGTCGTCTGCGACACGGTGACTTTAGCATCGTAAAAGATTCCGCACTGACCATCAAGATAATCTTTGACAATGCTAAAAACATGCTGCTAGCTTCTCCCGCCAGGGAGGTCCATCGGCGGATCGCCCCCTACGAAGGGACCAAGGATGTTCCGATGGAAGGCCACAGCAGCCCTCGCGGTCGTCACGTCGCTCGCGCTCGCGGGGTGCGCCGGCGGCGGTGACGAGGGAGGCGGCAGCTCGGCTTCGGGCCGGGCCGATCGGCTCACATTGATCGCGATCGCCGCACCGACCAGCTACGACGTGGGGCAGGGCGCCGAGTACGGCAACCGCAGCGTCTTCTTCCAGGCCGTGTTCGACACGCTGCTCCAGAAGAACTCCGCCGGTGAGATAGACCCCTGGCTGGCGACCGCGTGGGAGTACAACGAAGACAACACGGTCCTCACACTGACACTCCGCGACGACGTCGAGTTCACCGACGGCACGCCGCTGGACGCGGACGCGGTCGTCGCCAGCCTGGAGCGGTTCCGCGACGGCACCGCCCCACAGGCCGCCACCTTCGCCGGCAAGGAGTTCGCCGCGCCCGACGCCACCCACGTCACCATCGCCCAGGACGCGCCCGATCCGTCGCTCGTGAACCTGCTCTCGATCGCCCCCGGCCTCATCCAGGCTCCCTCGACCTTCGACGACCCCGACTCCGCCACCGACCCCGTCGGTTCCGGCCCGTACGTGCTCGACACAGCCTCGACGGTCACCGGGACGACGTATGTGTACACCGCCAACCCGGACTACTGGAACCCGGATGCCGTCACCTACGACAACCTGACGATCAACGTCATCGACGACCCCACCGCAGCGCTCAACGCGATGAAAGCCGGCGAGGCCAACGGAATGCCCCTGGTCAACAACGATGCGATCGGCGAAGTGGAGGCGTCCGGCTGGAGTATCGCGTCCAATGAACTCGACTTCCACGGCATACTGCTGCTCGACCGTAACGGGACGATGGCGCCCGAGCTCGCCGACGTCAGGGTGCGCCAGGCCATCAACATGGCCTTCGACCGCGAGGCGCTGCTCGCCGCACTTCAGGACGGCTACGGCACGCTGACCGAGCAGGTCTTCCCACCGACTTCAGTCGGCTTCGACCCGGCGCTGGACGACACCTACTCCTACGATCCTGAAGGAGCCAAGGCGCTCCTGGCCGAGGCGGGCTACGCCGACGGCTTCACCCTGAACATGATGACGACGCCGGCGTTCCAGACCACGTTCGACCTCGTGGGACAGCAGCTCACCGACATCGGGATCACCGTCAACTACACCGACCCCGGCACGGGCAACTTCATCACCGACATGCTGGCGCCGAAGTACCCCGCCACCTGGATGTCGCTGGAGCAGAACCCGGACTGGCAGCTGATCAACTTCATGCTCGCCCCCGACGCCACCTTCAACCCCTTCCACACCGAAGACCCGAAGGTCGACGAGTACATCAGCACGATTCAACTCGGCACTCCCGAGGAATCCGATCAGGCGGTCAAGGACCTCAACGCCTACATCACCGACCAAGCGTGGTTCGCCCCCTGGTACCGCAAACAGGGCAGCTTCGCACACGACAACACCACCACCGTGGAGATGTGGCCCACAAACTCCTACCCGTCGCTGTTCGGCTTCTCCCCTGCGAACTGACCAGCGGCAGAGCGGCCCCGGCGTGTTGGTGACGCCGGGGCCGCGCTGTGTTCACACCGGAGAAGCGAGGCCTTTGCGGAGCGAGGTCAACAACGGCACGGACTCGTCGCCAAGGCGAACAGTCGGATCGTCGGCCAGGGAACGAAGAGCCTCGACCGCGCCCGCCAGCAGCGCCACCGCATCCACCCGCTCGTCCAGCAGCGCCTGAAGCTGGACCCCGTCGGAGACCGCGATCAGCCTCTGCGCCTCGTCAGCAGGATCAAGATCGGCCGGGATCAGACCGGCGGCCTGCTCTGCCGCGACCGACTCTGCGATCCCCTGCGCGACCTGCTCATATCGCTCGCGGAAGAACTCATGCGCTTCGTGCCCCGGCGCGATCGCCTCCGCCGAGAACGAGTGCAGCAGATGCACCAGCCCGGGCACGTAGAGATTGAGGCGCACGTGCTCCACGAGGAAGTCGAGTGGGCGGTCAGGATCGGCCTCCGCTGCGCGCGCGACCTGAGTATCGGCGTCCCACCGTTCGATCACGGCTCGCAAGAGTCCGTCCCTCGATCCGAAGTAGTAGACGAGATGAGCCGACTCGACCCCGCTCTCGCGGGCGATCTCGCGCAGGCTCAGCCGCCGAAAGCCGGCGCCTGCGATCGCATGTATCGCCGCCTCGAGCATCTCCTCGCGGCGCGCCATGCCCTTCGCATACGACGGCTCCCTCACATGCCCAACTCTATGACGCGCCACGACGTCGCCCTAAGGGACACCACATTTGCGTTGGTGGTCTCCCCCAGCCACCTCTGTCGAGCGCTACCGCCCCTTCACCCGTCGACGACTCCCTCGGGCGAGTCCGCGAGGCGCCGCACCGGGTGCCGCCGCATCTGCCGCCGCACACATCCACACGCTCCCGACGACCGCCTCGGGATCCGGGGAGGTCACCTGACCGCGCAGACCCGGGACGCGGGACGCACTGCACGAGCCCCGTCTCCAGTCGTGATGGAGATGTCAGCGCGGCGTCACTCGACGATCGTGAGTCCGTGGTCGGTGTTGTTGAACCGGCGGCCGCCGTCCTCGGTCACGGTAACGATGTCCTCGATACGAACGCCGAACCTCCCCGCCAGGTAGATTCCCGGCTCGATCGAGAAGCACATCCCCGCTACGGCCGGCCGCGACTCGCCCTCGACCATGTAAGGCGGTTCGTGGGTGGTCGTCCCGATGCCGTGGCCGGTGCGATGGATGAACTGGTCACCGTAGCCGGCGTCGGTGATGACGCGTCGGGCGGCGCGATCGATGTCCTGGCAGGCCACGCCGGGGCGAACCGCCTCGAACGCGGTCTGTTGGGCGACGCGCACGACGTCGTGCACCTCCCTCATCTCCGCGGTCGGTTCGCCCACGCACACCGTACGAGTGGTGTCGGAACCATACCCATCCATCAGGCCGCCGAAGTCCAGAACCACCATGTCTCCGGCGAGGATCGTGCGGTCGCCCGCTTCGTGGTGCGGGTTGGCGCCGTTGGGCCCTGACCCCACAACGGTGAAGTCGACCTGTTCGTGCCCGAATTCGCGGAGCAGCCGGGCGAGGTCGGCGGCGACATCGGTCTCCTCGCGCCCGGCAAAGTGGACCTTCACGATCTCACGGAAGGTCGCGTCCGCGGCTGCGCCGGCTGCTTCCAGCCTGGCCAATTCGTTGGCATCCTTGACTGCTCGAAGCATGGGAAGCCGTTCGGTGACCGACTCGTAGTGACTCTCCCGAAGCTGTCTTTGGAGTCCCAGGAGATGCAGCGCCCAAGCCGCGTCGGACACGGCGTAGGTTCCGTCCGTCCGAAGCAGCGGTGCAGCAGCCTCATAAGGATCGCTGCCATCCCGCCAATCGCTGATCGTCAGCTTCTGCGCACCCGCCGCTGATTCCGCATCCGGCCGCTCCAATGTCGGCACCAACAACTGCGGCTCGGCGTCGCTGCGCAGCACAAGAAGGGTGAGTCGCTCGGTGATCGCGGTCGGCTGGTAGCCGGTCAGCCAGAGCAGGTCAGGTCCCGGTGTCACGAGCAGTCCGTCAAGGCCCTCGGCGGCCGCATCGCGCGCCGCCCGATCCATGCGGTTACGGAAGTCGTCCGGGGTGAACGGAGCCTGCACACGATCCATGTGTCCTCCTCGCCCTCGCGGCGTCGCGCGCCGCCCGAGTTTCTTCGGATCGACGGATCCGCGCCGGTCGACGATCACCCATTGCCGGTCCTCCGCAGCAGACCGACTCGCGTCGAGCCTGGGAAGCGGCGAACCATGCGAACGACACCATTGGACCGCGGCGACGTACGCGACGCAAGGCACCACCTCGCAGCAGGCTCATGCCAGACCGCGAGACGCGCCGCGGGCGGTGGCGTCGTCCGCAGCCGTCGACTCACGCGCCACCGGGCATCCTCCCGCGCTTGTTGGCGTTCGCCGCAAAGCTGTCCATGAGGGTGGTGCACCGCAATGCCCTGTCCACGGGCGAATCGCATGCCGACCGGGCCTATGCGTTGGGCGGGGAATCCCTGTTCGCTCGCCTATACCGCGTGCAGTCGTACAGCGCTATCTTCAGCATTGACTCAGTTCTGTAGTGGTCTCGCCGCCAGCGACGGAAGGGGATGCGCGATGCTGCAATCGTCGATCTGCCGAGGTGATTCCCGATGAGCGCGGCGGAAGGAGCGAACCGCGGGGGCGACGCGGTTCGGGCGAACCGCGGGGGCGACGCGGTTCGGGCTCGTGCGAAGGCGATCCCGACGCCGGTCTGGATCTCCTGGATCGCGTTGGCGCTGATGACGACCAGCTCGGTCGCGAGTCTTCGGCCGGCGCCCACGATGGCGGTGTACGGTCTCGCCGCCGTCTTCCTCTACCTGGTCCCGGCGATCGTCTTCCTGCTGCCCACATCGCTGGTCGCCGCAGAACTCGCCTCCGGGTGGAAGGGCGGCGTCTACAAGTGGGTATCCGAGGGGATCTCGAAGCCCATGGGGTTCCTGGCGATCTGGTGCCAGTTCGCGATGACGATCTTCTACTACCCGACCCTGCTCGGGTTCGTCGCGTCAACCCTCGCGTACGTCATTAACCCGGAGCTCGCGTCGAACGGTGTGTGGACCGCGCTCGTGATCATGGTCTGCTACTGGGCAGGCGTGTTGGTGTCCTCTCGAGGCACGAAGGGTGTGGCTGGCCTCGCGAGCTGGGGACTGATCATCGGCACGCTCATCCCCGGCGCGGTGCTGGTGATCCTCGGCGCCCTCTTCCTCGGGCAGGGAAACCCCTCGGCGGCCCCGATGACCGTCGACAATCTGCTGCCGCAGTGGGCGGGTCTTGCCAGCCTCGTCCTCATCGTGAACAACTTCCTCTCGTACAGCGGCATGGAGATGAACGCGGTGCACGTGTCGTCGCTGAAGAACCCGGGTAAGGAGTATCCGAGGGCGATCTTCCTCGCCATGGGGCTCGTACTGCTGATCTTCATCCTCCCCGCCCTCGCGATCAGCTGGGTCGTGCCGGCCGAGCAGATCTCCCTCACCGCGGGAATCATGCAGGCGTTCGAGGCCGTGTTCGCCACCTTCGACATCTCATGGCTGACCCCGATCGTCGGGATCATGCTCGTCGCGGCGTCGCTCGGCGGCATGCTCACGTGGCTGGCGGGTCCGTCGAAGGGCCTGCTGCTCATCTCGCGCGAGGAGGGCTACCTGCCGCCCTTCCTGCAGAAGCTGAACAAGAACGGCGTCCAGCAGAACCTTCTGGTCACGCAGGGCATCGTCACCTCGATCATCGCGCTCGGGTACGCGCTCATCCCGAACGTGTCGAGCGCGTACTGGATCTTCTCCGTCATCACGACGCAGGTCTACCTGATCATGTACCTGCTCATGTTCGTGGCCGCGGTGCGGTTGCGTCGCCTGCATCCCGACCACCCGCGCGGATATCGCGCGCCGATGCTCGTCGCGCTGTGCGGGGTCGGCTTCGCCGCGTCGCTCGCCGCCCTCCTGGTCGGATTCATCCCGCCGTCGCAGTTCGGCGGCGAAAGCCCGTGGATCTACCTCGTCATCGTCGGTGGCGGCGCGCTCGGGCTCGGCCTCCTGGTGCCGTTCCTCTTCTACCGGTTCCGCAAGCCCTCCTGGAAGCAGCCGGCTGCGACATCCGGAGGTGAATCATGAGCACGGATGCGGAGACCCAGAGCAACCGCGAGCGCTCGGTGATCGCCATCGTGGCGATCACCGTGCTGGTCGTTCTCGCAGTGCTCGCGACCGTCATGTTCGTCGGGGCGCGACAGCAGGCCAAGGACGTCGACAAGGCGCAAGAACTGCTCGACGCCTTCGCCGACGCGGGCATCGCGGTCACCTTCACCCCGGAGCAGGTCGCGGAGGTGCTCGGCGACGACGGCGGCGCGACCTGCGCCGATCCGAACTCCGCGCTCGCGCGCTCGACGCTGCTCGCCGGACTGTCCAACGGCGCCGGAGGTCCGGGGCTGCGCCCGACGCTGGTGGAGTCGAGGCTGCTGCAGGGACAGCTTCTGATCATCCAGACCTACTGCCCGGACGAGGCCGAGGAGTTCCAGGAGTTCATGGACAGCCTCAACACCGTCGACGGCGACGGCTCGTGAGCGACGAGATTCGCGCGCGGGTCAGCGCGATGATGCCCGCAGCTCGTGGTGAGCTCGCCGAGCTCGTCGCCCTTCGTTCTGTCGCCGACCCACGGCAATTCCCGCCGGAGGAGTGCGCCCAGGCGGCGGAATGGGTTCGCGGTCGATTCGCGGCACTCGGCTTCGCCGACGCCCGCCTGGTGCGCACACCCGACGGCAGCGACGCAGTCATCGGCAGTCGGGCGGCGACGGACCCGGACGCGCCGACGGTGCTGCTGTACGCCCACTACGACGTGCAACCTCCCCTCGAGGAGACCGCGTGGCGGACTCCGCCATTCGTGCTCACCGACATCGACGGCCGATGGGCGGGCCGAGGCGCTGCAGACTGCAAAGGCAACATCCTGATGCACCTGCTCGCGTTGCGCGCCCTGCAGGACGAGATCCCCGTCCACCTGAAGCTCGTGGTCGAGGGCAGCGAAGAACAGGGAACGGGCGGGCTCGAACGCTACGTCGCGGACAACCCGGACGTGCTCTCCGCGGATGTGATCCTCGTGTGCGACACGGGCAACGCCGCTGTCGGCCACCCCGCCGCGACAGTCTCTCTGCGGGGCTTCGCGAACGTCGTCGTCCGGGTCGAGGCGCTCGCGTCGGAGATTCACTCCGGCATGTTCGGCGGCCCGGCGCCCGACGCGCTGGCCGCGCTCGTCGCTGTGCTCGCCTCGCTGCGCGACGATGGCGGCGGAACGACGATCGACGGGCTGCGCAGCGACGGCACCTGGACAGGCGAACCCTATGACGCGGGGCAGTTCCGCATCGACGCCGGCGTGGTCGACGGCGTCGGCCTCCTGGGCGACGGGACGGTGGCAGACGAACTCTGGTCGCGGCCGGCGCTCACCGTTCTGGGCATCGATTGTCCGCCGGTGGTCGGCTCCTCAGCATCCATCGTCCCGCGCGCAGCGGCGCGTCTGAACCTGCGCATCCCACCCGGCCTGCCCGCGCAGGACGCGCACGACGCACTGGTGGCGCACCTTCGGAATCATGCTCCGTGGGGCGTGCGGGTGGACGTCGAGACCGAGGCGCTGGGCGAGGCCTTCCGCGCTGCCACCGACGGCCCCGCGTTCCGTGCCTTCGCCGGTGCGATGCACTCGGCGTACGGGATCGAGTTGACGAGGCTGGGGCAGGGCGGCTCGATCCCGCTCTGCAATG
>Ga0160431_100854_pt1 | contig 9972 bp, 7 predicted proteins | sample HID1971K_E0MG_FD_108212 | JGI IMG/M metagenome (GOLD analysis project Ga0160431, IMG submission 108212) | Enriched millipede-associated microbial communities from UW Madison campus, WI, USA - HID1971K_E0 MG | ecosystem: Host-associated > Arthropoda: Insects > Digestive system > Unclassified ...
AACTGGTGCGGATAGTGGCTCAACCGGGCCGCGGGGTCCTTGACGCCGACGCGGTCGAGCAGCTCGATCGACTGCGCGCGGATGTCCGCCTTGGAGAGGTCGAAGTGCGCCCGCAACGGCTCGGCGAGCTGCTTCCCGATCGTGTGCACCGGTGAGAGCGCAGCCATCGGATCCTGGAAGACCGCGGCGATCCTGCTCCCGCGCACACCGCGCAGCTCCTTCTCGGACTTGCCGACGAGGTCTTCACCATCGAGCAGGATGGCGCCGTGCGAGACGCCGATGCCGGGCGCGAGCAGGCCCAGCACCGCCCGGGCGAACGTCGACTTGCCGGAGCCGGACTCGCCGATGAGGCCCACGATCTCGCCACGGCGGATGCTCAGCGACGCGCCCTTGACGAGCTCGACCGTTCCCTTCTCGACGCTCTGGAACTCGATGTGGAGATCACGCACCTCCAGGACGTTCTCCTGGTCGACGGGTGCACGGTCGTCGTCGGCGTCATCCCGGACGATGGGCGTGAGCTCGATGCCCTCGGGCGGGCCGACCGGCGAGGTGGACGTCACGTAGCCGCCGGCTTCGGCCGCCGCGACGGCCGCGGCCGCGGGCGCCTCGACGACGGCAGCCTTCGCCACGTCGTCGGCGATCCTCTTCGAGCGACGGAAGGGCTTGCGTCGCCCGACGCCGAGCGCCTCGTTGAGTCCGTCGCCGATGGTGTTGAATGCGAGCACCGTGCAGACGATCACGACGCCCGGCGGGATGGCCATGAACGGCTGCACCGCGAGCTTCGCCGCGGCGACGCCCAGCAGGCCGCCCCACGAGGGCACCGCCGATTCGAGCCCGATCCCGAGGAAGCTCAGCGCCGACTCGATCACGATGGCGGTGCCCGTCATGATCGCGGCCTGCACGATGAGGGGCGAGGTGAGGTTCGGCAGCACCTGCTTGAACACGATCGATCCTTCGCGGAGCCCGCTCACCCGCGCGGCATCGACGTAGAGCTTGCTGCGCTCGGCCAACGTGATGGCGCGCGCCATGCGGGCGAAGTTCATGCAGAACATCAGGCCGATGGCGAGGAGCAGCGGAGCCAGGCCGCGGCCGAGGATCGAGATCACCGCGAAGGCGACGAGGAGCCCGGGCATCGCGTCGAAGACATCGACGAACCGTGTGCCGACCCGGTCGGTCCAGCCGCCGCGGAAGCCGAGCAGAAGGCCGATCGGCACACCGATCAGCATGGCGACCATCACGGCCCCGAATCCCACGGCGAGCGCGACGCGCGCCCCGTAGATGATCCGGCTGAGGGTGTCGCGGCCGTTCTCGTCGGTGCCCAGCCAGTGCTCGGCGGACGGGCCCTGGAGGACGTTCGTGAAGTCGTTCTCGAGGGGGTCGTAGGGCGCGAGCCATGGGGCGAAGATCGCCCACACCACCACGACGAGCAGCCACGTGAGCGCGATGAGCGTGAGCGGCTGCCGCAGCAGGCGCCGGACGACCTTCGTCCCCCGCTTCTGCTCGGTCGCCGTCGTCTTGATCGCGACCGTCTTGCCGTACTGCGACTGGGTCATGCGGGTCGCGCCTTCGGGTTGATGAGTCCGTACGAGATGTCGAGGACCATGTTGACGATGATGACGATGACGCCGATGACGAGCGCGACGCCCTGGACGACGGGGAAGTCCTTCGCCAGCACGCTCTGCAGCATCAGCGTTCCCAGGCCCGGGAAGCTGAAGACCTTCTCCATGACCAGGCTCACGCCGAACAGCACCCCGACGGCCAGCCCGACCGCCGCGAGGGCGGGCACGAGCGAGTTCTTGAATGCGTACGTCCAGAGGATCCGCCGCCGGGGAACACCCGCCGCGACGAGCGTGTCGATGTAGCGGGAGCTCAGCGCCTCGGCGATCGCCGTGCGTGTCTGGCGCGCGATGAGCGCGGACGTTCCGACCCCGAGCGCGATCGCCGGGAGGACGAGGCCGGCGAGCCACTTCCCGACATCCTGCGAGGGCGGCGTCCATGCGAGCACCGGTGCGACGTGCAGCTGGATCACGAACACGACCACGAGGATCTGGCCGAGCCAGAACTCGGGGACCGACTGCATGAATGCGGTCAGCCCGGTCACCGCCCGATCGCGAGGCTGACCTGCCCTGATGCCGGCGTAGATGCCCAGCCCCATGCCGATGACGACGGCGACGACGAGGCCGCCCACCACGAGAGAGAGCGTCGCGGGCAGGCGTTGGGTGATCATGTCGGTCACCGGCTGCCCCGACAGCAGCGACGTGCCGAGGTCGCCGTGCAGGGCGGCGGCGTACCAATCGAGCAGCCGCACGAAGAACGGCTGGTCGAGGCCCAGGTGCGCCTCGACCTCCGCGATGGCCTCCGGGGTGGCGGCGGCATCCCCGAGGATGGCCGCTGCGACGCTGCCGGGCACCAGGTAGGTGAGCGAGAAGACCAGCAGAGAGACGATCAGGAGCTGCGGGATCACGACGGCGAGCCGATAGCCGATCAGCTTCAGCATCTCGGTCCGCTCCGTCTCATAGGGGGTTGCATCGGGTCGTACTTTCCTGCTCAGGTCCTGCGGGGGATGCCGGGGGCTGCCGCAGCAGCCCCCGGCTGGTGGATCACTCGCCCGCGGTCACCGGGTAGATGCTGCGGTAGTCGATCAGGTTGATCATGTACGGCTGGCTGGCCTCCTGCACACCGGCGACGGTGTCGGTGTTCCAGCCGATGCGCTGACCGCCGACCGCGAAGCCGCACGCCAGCGCCTCGTCGTCGATGACGATCTTCATGACCTCCTGCCACAGGGCGTCCGCCTCTTCGGAGCTGCCCGCGGCCTTCGCCGCATCGGCTGCGGCCTTGAGCTCGGGGCTCTCGTACTTCGACGGGTTCTGACGAGCCGTCGAGGCGAACCAGCTCGAGTACCAGTCGAACGGGGTGATCTCGGCGTTCTGTCCGATGCCGAGCGCGTATTGTCCGGAGTTCCAGGTCGACTGGAAGTCGGGGACCGCCAGATCCTGCACCGTGATGTTCACACCGTCGAGCTGGTTCATCTGGTCGGCGTAGAACTCGATCTGCCCCTTGAGGAACGGCGCGGCCGGGAAGGCCGCCTCGACGGTCGCGCCATCGAGCAGGTCGGCCGCCGTGTCGAGGTCGGCCGGGTAGCCGACGATGTCGGGGTTGTACCCGGGCTCCCCCTCGAGGAAGTGCTGCTGCGGCACCTCGAGCGTCATCGGGTCGAACTGCTGGTAGGCCTCGGTGTCGAGCGTCGAGCAGATCGCCTTGCGGACATCGACGTCGCCGAAGACCCCGCCCGGCGCGCGGTCGAAGAACACGACGTTGTTGCGGACCGCGTTGTAGTCGTACCAGTCGATGTTCTCGACCGACTCGATGCGCGAGAACTGGTCGTTCTCGATGTCGGTGACGTCGAGCTCGCTGCCGAGAAGGCCCGCGACGGCCGCGGTGTCGTCGGCGATCGCGTACAGCTCGACGTTCTCGAAGTACACGGGGTCGCCCCAGTAGTCCTCGTTGAGGGTGAATGCCCACTTCGTGCCGTCGACCGAATTCTCGGCGTCGTACTTCCAGGGGCCCGTGCCGACCGGCTCGGTGAGGACTGTGCCGTCCGCGATCGCGGTCGGGCTCGCGATGAGCACGTTGTTGCGGGTGAGCATCGTCAGGAAGGTCGGCGCCGGGAACTTGAAGTTGATCTTGGCCGTGAACTCGTCGACGATGTCGACCGAGGCGACCGCCTGCAGCGGGCCGGAGTAGGCGCCCGGGTTGTCGCGGACGTACTCGAGGTTCGCCTTGACCGCCTCGGCGTTGAACGGCGTCCCGTCGTGGAACGTGACGTCGTCGCGCAGCGTCAGCGTGAGCGCCATCGGCTCTTCCACCCACTCCGTGGCGAGGTTGGGGAGGATCTCGTTGTTCTCCCCCAGCAGCACGAGCGACTCGTAGGGGACGTAGTAGTAGCCCGGCTCGATGCGGGCTCCCGGCGCCCAGGAGCTCGGCGCCGATCCCCAGTTGATCCGCAGCGTGCCGGTCGGCTCGCTGGGCGGGCCCGACGTCGCGCTGCTGGTCGGGGTCGTGCCGCCGCCTCCGCCGGCGCAGCCGGCGAGCAGCGCGCCGACCACCGCCAGCGGGGCCACCACCTTCATCCATCGTGTCGTGAGTGCCATGTGGGACGCCTCCTCGCGTCGCTGTCGAGCGCTTCTGCACGCTCGGAACTGGGCTTGAACACCCGCCTTGGTGCTCGGGTCCTGCCACGGTACATACGCCCCGCGCGGCGGGCCCAGACCCCAACCGGCAAGCTAACCGTGCATGATCTGCGCGGCTCCGCCCACTTCCCACCCGCCCGTCGGATGCGGGCGTGAGCATCGACCATAACAGGGCACCGCAGGGCCGGCGGCTCCGTCGAGTGGGCCCGGGCTGAGGCATCCGCGTCGCCTCTTGGCAAGGAGTTTCAGTCGACTTACACTTCAACATACAACTGGGACTGCGCACCCGATCCGCACCCCGAGGCGAAGGAGCCGCACATGGCATGGGATTTCGTGAGCCTGCAACAGGGCATCGACGAGGCCGGATCGCCGATCCGCCTGCTCTGGAAGCCCGGCGCCGACCCATGGAAGCCGCCGGTCGTCGACGACGAGTACGCCGGCTGGGGCAGCGAGCAGGCGGCGTGGCGCACCGACGTGACCCTGTCGGACCTGTCGTTCCACATGTCCGACACGTTCCTTCGCGGCCCGGACGCACGACGACTGCTCGGTGACGTCAGCGCGAACAACGTCGAGACGTTCGAGATCGGGCAGGCGAAGCAGTTCATCCCCGTCGCGGCGGACGGCAACATCATCACCGACGGCATCCTGCTGCGCGACGGCGAGGAGTCGTTCGTGCTCAGCGGCGTGCCTGCAGCCCAGAACTGGGTGACCGCGCACGCGGCCGCCGGAGGCTACGACGTCGAGTACGAGACCGACGGGTCGATGGAGTTCCGATTCGGCGAGCAGCCGCGCCTGTTCCGCATCCAGGTGCAGGGCCCGCTCGCACTGCAGGCCGTGCACAAGGCCTTCGGTGGACCGCTGCCCGAGACGAAGTTCTTCCACTCGACACCGGTCACGCTCGCCGGCCGCTCGTTCCGGGCGCTCCGGCACGGCATGGCGGGCCAGGCGGGCTACGAGTTCATCGGCGACTACGTCGACCACGACGCCGTCAAGGATGCGCTGATCGCCGCGGGCGAGGAGTTCGGCATCTCGCTCGTGGGTGCGCTGTCTTACGCGACCAACGGCATCGAGAGCGGCTGGATCCCCACGCCGACTCCGGCGATCTACACCGACCCGGCGCTCGCCGACTACCGCCAGAAGCTCGGCGTCTTCACGTACGAGGGGCAGAACCCGCTGTACGGATCGTTCTACTCCGACCGCATCGAGGACTACTACACGTCGCCGTGGGAGCTGGGGTACGGGCGATCGATCTCGTTCACCCACGACTTCATCGGTCGCGACGCCCTTCGTTCCGCGAAGGACGACGTGCGGCGCACCAAGGTGACGCTCGAGTTCGATGTCGACGACGTGCGTGCACTCGGGCCCGACGACGCCTACCTCAACGACTATGGGCGGCAGCGCATCGAATCCGACGGCGAGCTCGTGGGCACCACGTTCCAGGCGGCCCGCATCGCCCCGCTCGGGCGCGTGCTCGCATTGTCGCTGATCGACAGGGCGCACGCCGAGCCGGGCACGCAGGTCGAGGTCGTGTGGGGCGATCACCCGGGCCACGGCACAGCGCCTGACGCGGACCTCGGATTCCCCCGCATCCGGGCGACCGTGCGGCCCGCACCGTACAACGAGTACGCCCGCACGACCTATCGCAAGGACTGACCCCGTGACGGATGCCGCGACCCGCGGCATCCACCCGGCCGGATGCGCCGAGGGAACGGATGCCGCGAGCCGGGGCATCCGTTCCCCTGGGGGTGTCCGTCACCCGACGGCGACGGCCGCCGCGTGACGATTGCCCGAGCCCTCTGTGGTCTGGGAGAACGGGCGAGGGATCACGGTGGCGCGCACCGTGGTCTGGGTGTGGCGTTCGTAGAACGGGCTGTCGACGCTGCCCGCGGCTTCGCCCCACGTGAGCTCGACCTCGTCGCCGGCCTGCACGGACTCGTCGACGGAGCCGAGGGAGATCCAGCTGCGCGTGTTGGACGAGTACGTCGTCAGGTTCATGTTGCCGACGTGCGCGCCGCCCTTGTCGACGCGATCGAACTGCGTCGCCGTGTACGTCGCGAACGGCATCTCGAGGTACTTGAAGCGCTCGTGGCCTTCGTTGTACATGCTCGCGAAGATGCGGGCCACGTCGTCCCTGTTCCACTCCACCCACGCCTTGCGACGGTGCGGCTCGTCGATGCGGGCCTCGAGGGCCTCGCGACCGATGAAGTCGTGGTCGAACTTCGCGATGTGCGTGTAGCCGAGGTCCCACGGGGTGACGTAGTAGTCCTCGATGGCATCCGACACGAACGAACCGGCGATCGCGAGCGTCCCCTCGAACGATCGCGCGTTCTGCCACTCGCGGAACGGCTTCATCTCGGCCTGCGAGTACACGGCGGGCAGGGTGTTGGCGATCCAACCCGACTCGGTGGCGACCGACGCGTACGCCCGGCCGCCGATCTGGGTGATGCCGAACTCGGCTCCGGCCTCGAGGAGCGTCTCACGGACGCCCTGAAGCTCTTCGTAGGGTCCGAAGAACTCGAGCCCCGGGAATCCCGACATGCGGTGGTTCAGGGCCGTCGTCTCGTACTTCCCGATCCTGAACCTTCCCATGTGGAAGAACTTGATCTCGGGCATCGGACCGCCGTTGACCTTCTCGAAGATCTCGCCGGCGGTCGGCCCCTGCAGCTGCAGGCGGTAGTACTCGCGGTTGGGGTTGAGCACGAAGCGCTCGTCCTTGCGGACGGTCACGTTCCAGTCGCCGGTCTCGGCGTGGAACTGCACCCAGTTGAGCGCCGGCGGGCGCCCGACGATGCGCACCAGCTGCTCGCCGAGGCAGAACAGGATCGCGTCCCCGACCATGTTGCCGTCGTGGCCGACCGCGATGAGCTGCTTCGCCTTCATCGGGCCGAAGCTGCGGAAGCTGTTCGCCCCGATGTGCTCGAGCAGCCGGAACACGTCCGGGCCTTCGACGATGAGGTCGGGCATGTGCAGCGACAGGTCCATCAGGGCCGCGGTGGTTCGCCACGACTCCTGCTCGTCGCGCCAATTGGTGAACTCCGGCTTGACCGGGAACACATACGCGCCGGAGCGTCCGCTGCGCAGGAGCTGGAGCGGCCCGCCGGCCTTCTGGATCTCGTCTTCGAGACTGGGCATGCTTATTCGCTTTCGTCCACGACCCGCCTCGATGCGGGTCTGACCCGAAGGTATCAGTCATCTGTAAACATGTCATCTCTCTTCAATGATTGGAATTCCTGATAATGTGAACCGGTAACGCGAGGAGGCGACATGGTGCTGAACGAGCCGGAGCGGCCATCGGAGTGGCTGGGCGGCATCCCCTACCGGCTGTGGCGGGCGAATCAGGCCCTGCACCGCCGGGTGGTCGAGGCGATCGACGACCTCGGACTCACCGTCACCCAGCTCGGCATCATGGTGCACCTCGACGAGCTCGGTCACATGTCGGCGTCCGACCTCGCCCGCCTGTTCCGCCTCACCCCGCAGAGCACGACGACGGCGCTCAACCGCCTCGAGGCCGAGGAATGGGTGCGGCGCGTCCCGCACCCGATCCACCGCCGCGTCATCTGGTACGAGGTCACGCCCGAGGGCCTCAAGGTCGCCGACGAGGGCCGCCAGCGCGTCGCGGCGGTGAACCGCGAGGTCGAGGCCGCCCTCGGCGATATCGACCAGGCGGCACTGTCGGCGGCGCTGCACCTCATCACATCGACCTTCGACGAGGAAGTCCCCACCGGCACCATGTGGCCGGTGCGCTGACCCTCGACAACGGATGGGGAGACGGATGCTGCGGCCCGCAGCATCCCGCCTCCCCCGGCAACACGAGTCAGGCGTGCCCGGCACTCCAGCCGGCGTCGACCAGCTCGCGCGACTCGGGAGCCACGCTCCGTTCGGCGGCCGCGACGACGTTCGCGACGAGCAGCGTCCCGAGGCCGGGCACGACGCCTCGCTCGCGGAGGGCGCGCACGCGTTCCGTGAGCTCTTCCTTGACGGCGGCGGCGGTGGCGACGCCGTCCAGCACGATGGCGGCCATGTCTCTCCGATCGGTGGGGTAAGGGATGTCAGAGACGCGCAAGCGCGTCGATGTCTTCGAGGAAGTCGCGCACGGCGCTCTTCGACACGGTGGCGCGGGTCGAGCGCAGCGCGCGCTGGTAGTGGCGGGTCTCGAGCTGCACCGGCGACTCGTCGACGTCGGGGAGCACGATCGCTCCCGTCGTCGTCGCGACCGGAGCCCCCTGCAGCGCGCCGGCCAGCGCGTCCTGCGCGGCGCGGCGCACCGCGTACTCGATGTCGGCGGGGGTGAGCCCCTCGCTCGCGTCGACGAGCGCGTCGAGGTCGATCCCGCCCACCACGCCCGTGGGTACGTAGCGGATCCAGATCGCGCGCCGGGCGTCGGCATCCGGCAATCCGATCGGCAGCACGTAATCGAACCTGCCGTGGCGCAGGAACGCCGCATCGAGCGCGCGCACGAAATTCGTGGCGCAGATCAGGAGACGTCCCTCGAGCTCCCGGAACTCCGACAGCAGCTTCAGGAGCTCGTTCGTCACGCCCTGCGTGGGCGAGGGCGGGTCGCCGCGCCGCCGCGAGGCGATCTCCTCCACCTCGTCGATGAACACGACCGCGTGCTCGAGCTCGGCGATCACCTCGAACGTCTGGCGCAGCGCCGCCGGCAGTCCCGCGGGCGAGTCTGCGAGCCGCGAGGGGAACACCTCGACGAAGGGCCAGCCCAGGCGCGAGGCGACGGCCTTCGCGAACGTCGTCTTCCCGGTGCCCGGCGGCCCGAAGAGCATGACGGCGCGCGGCGGCAGCACGCCGTACCGGGCCGCGAGCTCGGGGTGCGCGAGCGGTGTGACGAGGCGTTCCTCGAGCAGCAGCTTCTCGCGCGCCATGCCGGCGACGTTGTGCCAGAGCCGCCGAGGAAGGATGCGGCCGCCGACCTCCTTGAGCAGATCGAGCTCGCGCCGCTGCACCGGCAGCGGGCGCTCGAAGTACCGCAGCTGGTGGCGCACCTCGAAGCCGTTGCCGGTGAGGTGCGGCACGCCCTGGGCCGCGTCCGACACGATGACCGACAGCTTCCCGAGACCGAGGGGCGCCATGCGCCGCTCGAGGCGGTCGAGGAGGGCGGCGCCGATCCGCTCCGCGTCGACCGCTGGCGTCCGGTCATCGTCGATGCGGAAGAACACGATCCAGCCCTGCGCGTGCGCGGCTCGGCCTACCGCGGCCCCGAGGATCCGCTCCCCCGACACCGCGACGACGGCATGATCGGCCTGACAGGACGCGATCACCTCAGCCAGCGAGTACACCGGCGTCTCACCGCGCTCGTGCGACAGCTCCCACAGCCGCACGATCCCCTCGAGGTCGTCGTCATGGAAGTCGCGGATGTGCGCGTGACTTCGCTGGCTCATCGCCCCATCTCCGGTTGATCGACGGATGCCGCGGCCCGCAGCATCCGTCCTCATCCGCTGTGTCAGACCGCGACGTTCGCGCGGTAGGCGGTGCGGGCGTACTCGTTGTACGGCGAGCTCTGCACCGTCGCGCGGATGCGCGGGAGGCCGAGGTCGGCATCCGTCGCCGTCCCGTGGCCGGGGTGCTCGCCCCACACGATCTCGACCTCGGTGCCGGGCGCTGCGACCGTGTGGTCGACGAGGGCGAGCGACAGGACGGTGCCGACGGGGGCGATGTTCGAGGTCCAGAACGTCATGCCCTGGAGCTGCCCGCCCTGTTCGATGCGGAAGCGTCCGTACGAGTGGAGATAGTCGGCGCCGGCCGCACCGAGCACGCGCCCGACGTCGCC
>Ga0160431_100862_pt1 | contig 9913 bp, 7 predicted proteins | sample HID1971K_E0MG_FD_108212 | JGI IMG/M metagenome (GOLD analysis project Ga0160431, IMG submission 108212) | Enriched millipede-associated microbial communities from UW Madison campus, WI, USA - HID1971K_E0 MG | ecosystem: Host-associated > Arthropoda: Insects > Digestive system > Unclassified ...
GCCCATGTGCAGGACACGATGGTGCACGCGTTCCCGGAGCGGTTCTACGCCAACGAGAACTTCCATGCCCTCGCTGAACTCGACACAGTCGTGGAGAAGGACAAGGGCGGACGTGTCGTCGGCTGGAGCAAGCAGGCGGAGAAGGTGCTCAAGCCCGCTGTGGGCAAGACGCCGGCAACGGCTGCGACGATCCTCCAGCGCGTGCAGGACGGTCTGGCTCAGGAGATCAAGCTGATGCTCGACGAGGGGGTCGTGCCCGAGGTCGAGGACATCGACCTGTGCCTCATCCTCGGCGCGGGCTGGCCGTTCATCGACGGTGGGGCCTCGCCCTACCTCGACCGTGAGGGTGCATCCGAGCGCGCATTCGGCGGCTCGTTCCACACCCCGCAGATCCGCGGTGTCGAGAGCCGCTGACCGCGGCGATCGCACGAAGCGCCCCGCCGGTTCCTCGCGAATCCGGCGGGGCGCTTCGTCATCCACCGCGCCGGGAGGCCCTAGCCTGGATCGATGACCTCTCGTCCGTCTCCGCGCACCGCGGAGCAGCCGATGGCCTTCCGCGGGCGCGAGTTCTGGCGCGGCGCGCTCGCGACCTGGATCACGTTCAACCTGCTGTTCCTCGTGGTGACGACGGCCGTCCTCACGATCATGTCGCGCTCACTGCAGGGCATCTTCTCGATCCTGGTCCTCGTCGCCTGGTTCCAGCTGGTCTTCGTCGTGGCCGTCTCCGTCCTGGTGACCGTCGTCGGCGGCGCGGCGGCGTACGTGCTGGGCCGATTCCTGCGGACCGTGGCGAGCATCCGCCGACACCTCGTCGCCTTCGCGGGGCTCGGTCTCGTCGTCGGCGGTCTGGTCATCGCGATCGGCGGTGTCTGGCCGGGGAGCGAGACCGGAGAGTTCGGGTCCCTGCTGGCGCACATCACCGAGCCGTACATCGCGCTGCCGCTCCTGGGCGTGAGCGCCGTCAGCGTCGCCTACGGCTGGTACCGGACCGCATCGCGGGCGTTGCTCGACGACCCTGCGCCTCAGACCGTGATCGCCGAGGCTCAGCTCGCGGACTGAGGCGGTCGGCGGTCGTCGGCGCCATGGCGGGGCCAGTAGGACAGCGCCCGTTCCGCGAGAGCGGTGATCGTGAGCGAGGGGTTCACGCCGGGATTCGCCGGAACGGCCGAGCCGTCGACGACGTGCAGGCCGGGATGTCCCCAGACCCGGTGGTACGGATCGATCACACCCTCGGCGGGGGACGCCGAGATCACCGCTCCGCCGAGGAAGTGCGCGGTGAGCGGGATGCCGAACACCTCGGGCCAGGATCCGCGTGCGGCCGCAGGCACCCCGCCGTCGGCCTCGACCCGCGCGGCGATCGCTGCGGCCGCGATATGCGCCTGCGGGAGGTAACTGGGGTTCGGCTCGCCGTGTCCCTGGGCACTCGTCATCACGAGGCGACCGAAACGTCGGCGCAGCGAGAGGGTGAGCGAGTTGTCCGCCGTCTGCATCACCAGCGCGATGATCCCGCGCTCGCTCCACCGACGGAGGCTGCCGAGACGGAACTGCCGCAGCGGGGAGCGGAGCACCTGCGCGACGAGGCTGCGCAGACGCACCCCGAGCGGTCGGTCGCCGGGGACGAGGACGGTCGCCAGCGCACCCATCAGGTTCGATCCCGGGCCGTAGCGGACGTTCTCGACGTGCGTGCGGTCGTCGATGTGGAACGAGGTCGTGATCGCCACGCCCCGGGCGAGCTGGAGCGACTCCGGGACGCTCGTGGCGACCGCGCCGTCCAGCGCCTCGGAGTTGGTGCGCGTGAGACGGCCGACGGACGCCGAGATCCGAGGCAGCGCCCCGGACTCCTTCATCCGGTGCAGCAGCTGCTGCGTGCCCCAGGTGCCGGCCGCCAGGACCACCTGCCGCGCGGTCACGGTCCTCCGCGCGTGCCGGAACCACGCCCCGCTGCGCTGCGTCGTCACCGCGAACCCACCGCCGGGAAGCTCCCGCACCTCGGTCGCCGTGCGCAGTGCCTCGATCGCGACCCCTCGGCGCTCCGCGAGAGCAAGGTAGTTCTTCATGAGCGTGTTCTTCGCGCCGACGCGACAGCCCACCATGCAGTTGCCGCAGAGGGTGCAGCCCGTGCGATCGGGGCCCTCGCCGCCGAAGAAGGGATCCGGCGTGCGCTCCCCCGGTCTCCCGAACCAGACCCCGACCGGCGCGTGCCGGAACGTCGAGCCGACACCGAGGTCGTCCGCGGCGCCGGCCATGATCCGCTCCACGGGTCCCGTGTGCGGATAGTGCTCGACGACGCCGAGCATCCGTTTCGCCGTGGCGTAGTGCGGTGCCAGCTCGGACTCCCACTCCGCGATGCCCTGCCACTGCGGGTCCTCGAAGAACGCCGTCCCCGGCTGGTACAGCGTGTTCGCGTAGTTGAGCGATCCGCCGCCCACACCGGCACCCGCCAGGATCATCACGTGCGGCAGCCGGTGGATGCGCTGCACGCCATGGCAGCCGAGCGCCGGTGCCCACAGGTACCGGCGGACATTCCAGCTGGTCTTCGCGAAGTCGTCGTCCTCGAAGCGGCGACCCGCCTCGTAGACGCGCACACGGTAGCCCTTCTCCGCCAGTCGCAGAGCCGCCACGGAACCTCCGAAGCCGGAACCCACGATCACGACGTCCTCGTCGAAATCAGTCATCGCTCTCCTTCGGCACCATCATCGTGAGCGCCCCCGGCAGCACCGAGATGGTGCACTCATCCTCGCCGATCCGCTCGCCGTCCGCGTAGACCACGAGGCCCGGGGCCGACACCGTCACCGACCGTGCGCGGCGATGCGCGACCTCACCGCGCGAGAGATGCGACCCGCGGAGGAGCAGCGGGAAGAGACGCAGCAGACGAAGGCGGCCCAGCGGTGCGACATGGACGATGTCGAGGAGCCCGTCGTCGGGGACGGCCCCGGCGCAGATCGGCATCCCGCCGCCGTAGCTGGAGGTGCTGCCGGCCGCGATCAGCGTGCCCGGTGCACTCCGGGCGGCTTCGCCGTCGACGGAGAGGGTGAAGTCCATCGGCCGCAGTCGCGCGAGCTCGATGAGGAGGGCGAGGTAGTAGCGGAGCGCGCCGTGCGGCCAGCGGAGCCGGTTGGTGCGGTCGCTGACCTTCGCGTCGAATCCCAGCGCCGCGATGGTCAGGAACTTCCGGCTGTCCCTCGCGGTGCGGACCACGCCGACGTCGATCGCCCGCGGCACGCCGGTGAGGGCGAGTTCGGCGGCGGCCCGGGCGTCACCACGCGGGAGTCCGAGAGCACGGGCGAGATCGTTCCCCGTTCCCGCGGCCACCAGGACGACGGGGATGGAGGCGGCGCACACGGTGTCGAGCACACCGGAGAGCGTGCCGTCACCGCCCACCACCACGAGCACACGGGGCTCCTCCGCCAGCGCGGTCTCGGCGAGCCGTGCCGTGTCCGCCGCGGACGCACCGGCGTAGGTGCGCACCTCGGCGCCGCGCTCCCGGAGGAGTCGGACGGCCGCCTCGGCCGCTCGTCCGCCCCGGCCCTTGCCGGAGAACGGATTCGCGAGCACGGCGATGTGCTCGGCCACGTCAGCGCGTCCGCTCGACGGAGATCACGGCGCCCGGGTTGAGGATGCCCGCCGGATCGAGTTCGCGTTTGATCGCCCGGAGGATGCGGATGCCGGTGTCGCCGATCTCCGGCTCCAGCCAGGCGGCATGGTCACGGCCGACCGCATGGTGGTGGCTGATGGTGCCGCCGTTCGCGATGATCGCGTCGTTCACGCGCGCCTTGACCGAACCCCACACCGCGAGCGGATCGGCGCGGATGCCGGCGAGCACGGTGAAGTACAGCGACGCCCCCGTGGGATAGATGTGCGACACGTGGCACATCACGTAAGACCGGGCCCCTGCCTCCGCGAACCCCTCCCTGAGCGCGGACTCGACAGCCGCGCGCAGCTCGAGCAGGTTCGACCAGGTCGTCGCGGTCTCGAGCGTCTCGCAGAACACTCCGGCGTCCAGCAGCGAGTCGCGCAGGTACGGGCCATCGAAACGACCCTGCAGCCACTCCTCCGCCGCGCCCTCGCCCGCCGACGCGCCGCCGGCCGCCGACAGCAGTGCACTGGTGCGGGCACGACGCTCGGCGATCCCCTCGCCCTCGTACACGGTCACGACACTCGCCCCCTTCGAGAGCGCCTTGCCGATCTTGCCGACCTGAGCCAGACTCACGGCGGTCTCCGCCTCGTCGGACAGACGGATGACGGTGGGTCCTGCGCCATGCTGCGCCACGCTTCGCAGTCCCGCGGCGCCGGCGGCGAAGTCCGGGAACGACCACGACTCGAACACGCGCTCCCGCGGGATCGGATGCACGCGCACGCGCACCTCGGTGATCACGCCGAAGATGCCCTCCGAGCCGAGGAACACCCGGATCAGGTCGGGGCCGGCGGCGGATCCGGGTGAGCGTCCCAGTTCGATGTCACCGGTCGGCGTCGCCACGCGGATCCCGGTGACCATGGCGTCGAAGCGGCCGTTGCCCGCCGAGTTCTGCCCGGAGGAACGCGCCGCCGCGAAGCCGCCGATCGTCGCGTACCGGAAGCTCTGCGGATAGTGACCGAGTTCGAGGCCATGCGCCGCGAGCAGCGACTCGGCCTCCGGCCCCGTGGTGCCGGCCGCGAGCACCGCTTCGCCGCTGACCTCGTCGAGGTGGATCAGTCCGCTCAGGCGTCGCAGGTCGAGGCTCGCGACCGCGTGCTGGTCCCCCTTCTCCGGATCCAGCGCGCCGACGACGCTCGTGCCGCCGCCGAAGGGGATGAGCGCGACACCCCGCAGGCCCGCGATATCGAGACAGGCACGGACCTCGTCGTGGCTCGCGGGACGGATCACAGCGTCCGGAACTTCCTGTTCCCGCTGCCGTCGACGGAGGAGATCGGGCGTCGAGCGTCCGCCGGCATGACGCACGCGCCCTTCCGCGGTGACGTCCACGTGCTGCGGACCGACGGCATCACGGAACGCGGAGAGGTCGTCCTCGCCCAGCGCCGAAGGCCTCACCTGCACGTGGGCGAGCTCGACTGCGGGCTCGGGCTTGCGGATGCGTCCGAGCAGCAGGGGCAACAGCGTTCGCACCGCGAGCGGCAGTTCCTTCGCCTTGTCCGGGTCTCCCCAGCCGTTCCACCTCATCGACGGGTCGGCATCGACCCTGCCATTGTCTTGGCCCATGCGTTACAGTGTGACACATCATGGAAGAACGTCAACCTCTCTGGGACGCCACCCAGGCGCGCATCCTCGACGCCGCCGACACCCTGATCGAACGTCGCGGTGTCCATGGGGTCACGATCGCCGAGCTCGCACGCCGCTCCGAACTCAGCCGCCCCACGATCTACCGCAACTGGAGCGACGCCGACGACGTCGTCCGCGCCGCACTCCTCCGCCGCGTGCAGGGCATCCTGGTCAGCTTCCCGACTCCTGTGCGCACGCGCACCGCGCTCGTGGATGACGTCCTGCGCTTCACCACGCTCTTCCGGAACGACCCGCTCTATGCGCGACTGCTCGACGACGAGCCCGAGGCCTTCACGCGCTACACGTTGCAGCGCGTGGGGTCGAGCCAGCGGATGATCCTGCAGTGGCTCGCGGCGGCCATCGACGCCGCCCAGACCGACGGCTCGATCCGGCAGGGCGCCCCCCAGGAGATCGCCGTGATGCTGCTCCTCATCGCCCAGTCCGCCGTGCTCTCGCACGGGACCGTCGCCGATCTCATCTCCGAGTCCGCATGGGAGCGGGAGCTGCGCGCCGCGCTCGACGGGCTGCTGCGCCCATGAGCACGCCGTCATCCGCGCTCAATGTCGCGCGCCGGAGGACCGACCTGACCCTCGCCGCCGACGAACGCACCGACATCCTGGTCGTCGGAGGTGGCATCACCGGGGCGGGCGTGGCATTGGACGCGGCATCGCGTGGCCTGCGGGTGACGCTGATCGAGGCGGAGGACCTCGCCTTCGGCACCAGCCGGTTCAGCTCGAAGCTCGTGCACGGCGGGCTGCGCTACCTCGCGACCGGAGACTTCGCCACGGCGAAGGAGAGCGCGCTGGAGCGCCATCTGCTCATGACGAGGATCGCCCCCCACCTCATCCGACCGCTCGGGCAGCTGCTGCCCTTCAGCCCGGGGATCACGATGCGGCAGCGTGTCGCCGGAGCCGTCGGCATGGGACTGGGCGACGTCCTGCGTATGCGCGCGCATACGCCGCGAGCCGTGCTGCCGCCCCCCGCGCTCGTCTCCGCTCGCACGGCGATCCGACTCGCACCGGCGCTCGATCCGCGCGGCCTGCGCGGAGGGATGCTGTCCTCCGACGGGCAGCTCGTCGACGACGCCCGCCTCGTCGCCACGGTGGCCCGCACGGCGGCAGCGCTCGGCGCGCGCATCCTCACCAGGGTCCGCGCACTCGAACTGCGCGGAGACGGGGCGATCGCCGAAGACGCGCTCACGGGAGAGCGATTCGAGATCGGCGCCCGCGCCGTGATCAACGCCACCGGCGTCTGGGCAGGCTCCCTCGATCAGAGCATCGGCGTGCGTCCGAGCCGCGGCACCCACATCGTGCTCGACGCCGCCGACCTCGGATCTCCGACGGCGGCACTCACGATCCCGCACGAGGGATCGATCAGCCGCTACGTCTTCGCCCTCCCCCAGGCGCATGGGCGTGTGATCGTCGGTCTCACCGATGAAGACGCCCCCGGCGCCGTGCCGCGTGTCGCAGCGCCGACGGAACCCGAGATCGACTTCCTCCTCGCGAACCTCAACCGCGTGGTCACCGTACCGATCCGACGTGACCAGGTGCGGGGCGCCTTCGCGGGACTGCGCCCTCTCGTCGACAGCGGGACCGACGTCACGGCCGACGTGTCGCGCAGACACCTGGTGTCGACGTCGGACGCGGGATTCGTGACGGTGCTCGGGGGGAAGCTGACGACCTACCGCCGGATGGCCGAGGATGCCGTCGACCTCGCATCGCGAGTGCGCGGCCTGGCCGCAGGCCCGAGCAGCACGGCGTCGCGGCGTCTCGTGGACCGCGAGGTTCCTCCGTCCGCCGAACTGCTGGACGACACCACGGGGCTGAGCCGCGCGGACGTCGAGTACGCGGTCCGCGTGGAAGGCGCCATGACGGCGGATGACGTCCTCGACAGGCGCACACGCATCGGGCTCGTCGACGCCGACAGAGATCGATGCCGCCCCGCCGTCGAGACCGTGGTCGCTCGCACCCTCGCCGGCATCTCCTGAGCCCTCGACGGGTCGGATGCAGCGGCGCCGCCGACGCCCTCGCCGACGGGTGCCCGCTGCCCATCGAGCTCTGCGATCTCAGCCGCGCTCCGCGACGTGGACAGCGGGGCGCAGGCGGTCGCCGCGCTGCGCACGCTGAACGGAGTGCGGACGCCCGAGCCCTTTCCCGGGCCTGCGGTCAATGCCGCTCGTGCAGCGGGAGGTCGATCGTCCCCGTCTCCCCGGCATGACGCGCCTTGGGGATGCGGGTCCCGAGCACCTGCGACACGATGTCCTGCGCGATCTTCGGCGCCGTGAGCCCCGCGTCGCCGAGGATCTGGTCGCGGGAGGCGTGGTCGATGAACTCGTCCGGCAGCCCGAGCTCGTCCACGGCCGTGTCGATGCCCGCCTCGCGGAGCACCTGGCGCACGCGCGTGCCGATGCCGCCGACGCGGATGCCGTCCTCGAGGGTGATCACGAGACGATGGTGGGCGGCGAGTTCGATGACCGACGGCTGCACCGGGATCGCCCAGCGCGGATCGATCACGGTCGCCCCGATGCCCTGAGCACGGAGGCGGTCGGCGACGTCCAGCGCGAGCTCGGCGAACGGTCCGATGGCGACGATGAGCACATCCTCCGACTCACCGCGGGCGAGCACGTCGACGCCGTCGTCCAACCGCTCGATCGCCGGGAGGTCCGCGGCGACCTCGCCCTTCGGGAAGCGGATCACGGTCGGGGCGTCATCGACGGCCACGGCCTCCTCCAGCGCCTCCGTCAGTCGAGCACCGTCACGAGGAGCGGCGATGCGGATGTGCGGGACGATCTGCAGCATCGCGAGGTCCCACATGCCATGGTGGCTGGGACCGTCGGGGCCGGTCACGCCGGCGCGGTCGAGCACGAAGGTGACCCCCGCCCGGTGCAGAGCGACGTCCATCAGCACCTGATCGAACGCACGCCCCATGAACGTGGCGTACAGCGCGACGACGGGGTGCAGGCCGCCGTAGGCAAGTCCTGCCGCGGAGGCCACGGCGTGCTGCTCGGCGATGCCCACGTCGTAGACCCGATCCGGGAACCGCTCCGCGAACGGCGCGAGTCCTGTCGGGCGCAGCATGGCCGCGGTCATCGCGATCACGTCGCTCCGTCGCTCCCCCACCGATACGAGGGCGTCGGAGAACACGTCGGTCCATCCGCGCCCGCCGGACGACAGCGTCTCACCCGTGGTCGGGTCGATCTTGCCGACGGCGTGGAACTGGTCGGCCTCGTCGTCGCGAGCCGGCTGGTAGCCGCGGCCCTTCTCGGTGATCGTGTGCACGATGACCGGGGCGCCGTAGGACTTCGCCAGCTCCAGCGTCTCGAGCAGCGCCGGGAGGTCGTGCCCGTCCACCGGGCCGAGGTACTTGATGTCGAGGTTGGAGTACAGCGCCTCGTTGTTCGTGAATCGCGAGAGGAAGCCGTGCGTGCCGCCGCGGACGCCGCGGAACACCGCACGCCCCACGGGACCGAACGCGCGGAACAGGCGGTCGGAGCGCTGGTGGAGGTCCTTGTAGGCGGCCGCCGTGCGGACGCGGTTGAGGTACCGCGACATGCCGCCGATCGTCGGGGCGTACGAGCGTCCGTTGTCGTTGACGACGATGACCAGATTGCGGTCGTTGTCGTCGGAGATGTTGTTCAGCGCCTCCCAGGTCATGCCGCCGGTGAGGGCGCCGTCGCCGACGACGGCGACCACGTGCCGGTCCGCGCGTCCGGTCGCCGTGAGCGCTCGCGAGATGCCGTCCGCCCAGCTCAGCGAGCTGGAGGCGTGGGAGGACTCGACGACGTCATGGGCGCTCTCGCCGCGCTGCGGGTAGCCGGCGAGGCCGCCGCGCACGCGCAGGCCGGAGAAGTCCTGACGCCCGGTGAGCAGCTTGTGCACATAGGACTGGTGTCCGGTGTCGAAGATGAAGGGGTCGTCCGGGGAGGAGAACACCCTGTGCAGAGCGATCGTCAGCTCGACGACACCGAGATTGGGGCCGAGGTGGCCCCCGGTGCGCGAGACGTTCTCGACCAGGAATGCCCGGATCTCCGCGGCGAGCTCGGCGAGCTGTTCGGTCGACAGCGCGTCCAGGTCACGGGGTCCTGCGATGCTCGGAAGAATGGGCATCTGCGCCTCCTCACAGGCTTCACCGGAAGCGCCGGGCAAGGGTGCCGACGCCTCCCCGATCCTACCGCGCTCGCACGGGAGAACCCGGTGAGCACGCACCCCCTTGACACGATGAAGGGGCCCGGATCCGAAGATCCGAGCCCCTTCCTCTGTGCGATCAGACCAGCGAACGCAGCACGTACTGCAGGATGCCGCCGTTGCGGTAGTAATCCGCCTCACCGGGGGTGTCGATGCGGACGACCGCGTCGAACTCGATCGGCTGCTTGCCCTCGGGCGAGTTCTCGCTCGGGGTGGCCGTGACCTTGACGGTCTTCGGCGTCACGCCGTTGTTGAGCTCCTCGAGGCCCGTGATCGAGACGACCTCGGTACCGTCGAGACCCAGCGACTCCCAGCTCTCGCCGGCGGGGAACTGCAGCGGGACGACGCCCATGCCGATCAGGTTCGAGCGGTGGATGCGCTCGAAGCTCTCGGTGATGACCGCCTTGACGCCCAGCAGGCTCGTGCCCTTGGCCGCCCAGTCGCGCGACGAGCCGGAGCCGTACTCCTTGCC
>Ga0160431_100864_pt1 | contig 9883 bp, 5 predicted proteins | sample HID1971K_E0MG_FD_108212 | JGI IMG/M metagenome (GOLD analysis project Ga0160431, IMG submission 108212) | Enriched millipede-associated microbial communities from UW Madison campus, WI, USA - HID1971K_E0 MG | ecosystem: Host-associated > Arthropoda: Insects > Digestive system > Unclassified ...
AGCTTCCGCACGCAGTCGGGGCTCACGGACTGCTCCGCGTTCGAGACCGAGGCGGAGTCCTTCAACACGACCGTCGACGACTACGAGGTCGAGGTGACGGACGTGCGCGGTGCCGGCGATGGGATCGCGGTGACCACGACCGAGACGTACACGTCGCTGGTCGACTCGGACGGCGCGCCACTCGACGAGCCGACCGACGAATCGATCGAGTGGGTGTACTCCGTCGTCGCGGACGGCGACGACTGGCTGATCGACGACATGCGGTAGCAGCCCGATCCACGCCGCCTGAGAGGGTCCCTGTGTCCGGCCGATCCGGCGCGGACCGGTCTCCGCATCCGGTGGTGCCTTTGCGGTCCCGGAGGACTATGATCCGGCCATGGGGAGCTCTGGGGGCTCGAATGGGGATGGCGGCGGCGCCACGACAGCCGCGGGTGTGCATCGACACGCCCGCGCGCGGGGGCGTGTGTCACCGGCAGAGGCACGGCGGGCTCGGCTCCGATCGCGGGTGAGGACCGCGATCCTGAGCATCGTGGCCGCAGTGATGATGACGGCATCCCTTCCCACGGCGGCGACCGCGCTGACGCCGCAGCGTCACGCGGTCGCCGATCCGTCGCCCTCCCCCTCACCCGTCGGCGGCAACCAGGCGGACGCGATGACCGCGGTGGGCCGGTACGAACAGGCCTTCGCCTACCAGGACTGCGACCTGTTCGTCGCGGCCACGACGCCCGCCTTCAGGGAGAACGTCGCCATGACGGACTGCGAGACGTTCCTCGACAGGGCACGGGGCCGCGCCGCGGTCATCGAGTCGCTGGAGATGACGCCGGTCTCCGCGAGCGGCACCGGCCGGGGAACCCTCGCCGCGCTGGTGCACCTCGAGGTCCGCAGCCATCTCGACGAGAACGGCCGACCCGCCGAGTCCCCCGTCTCGCTGGACTACGACTATCGGTACCACCTCGTCCGCGCGGACGGCGCCTGGAAGGTCGACGTCGTCCACGACGTGTCCGGCGGCCGGGTCGAGGGCCAGGTGAGCGACGTGGAGCAGCAGGCCGTCGACCGGATGATGGTCGACTGGCGGACGGCGTACACCACCGGAGACTGCGCCGCGGTCGAGGCCTCGACCACCGCCGGGTATCGCGACTCCATGGGGTGGACGGACTGTGCGAGCTTCGAACAGTACATCGCCGATCAGAACGCCTACTGCCCGATGGACGTCCACCAGGAGGACATCCGCTATCGCACCCTCATCGACCCGCACGTCGGCGAGATCATCATCGATGTCGTGGAGGTGTGCACGCTCGACACCGACGAGTCCGGCGCGCCGATCGACCCGCCGTACGAAGCGGGCGCGCCGTACCGCTATCACCTCGTCGAGGCGGACGGTGCGTGGCGGATCGCCGAAGGAGACAACGGGGCGGCGGCCGAGGACGAGCCCGGGAACGCGAACGAACGGGCCGCGATCGAGGCGATTCGCGGGTACAACCAGGCGTGGCTGGATGCGGACTGCGAGACGTATCTGGCGACGACCACCGAGGCGTTCCGCACGGCGCTGAACGCAGGAGGCTGCGCGGCGTTCGGTCCGGCGGCCCGCACCTATGCCGAGTCGGTCACCAACTTCGCGGTCACCCCGACCGACATCGAGCGCCCTTCCTCGAAGACCATGGAGATCAAGACGCACGAGACCTACGACTCCCTGGCCGACGTCAACGGCGACCCGGTGGACGCACCTTTCCTGGTCGACGAGTACTGGGTCTACACGCTCGTCCTCTCGGACGGCTCGTGGATGATCACCGACGTCGTCATGCTGCTGTGACATCGGCGGCGGACCACTGACGGCCCGCCGTTCGCGGTGTGCATGAGCGCGAAGATCGCCGCCGACCGAACGGCGGCTCTCCATCCTCGATTCGGGTGGGCGCGCGGCGAATCGCCCCCGCCCGCTGCCGCGAGATCGGCGGGTCCGGCCTCAGTCGGCGAGACCGGCGACGGTGACCTGGTCTCCGCCGGCCATCTTCGCCTGGTACATGGCGTGGTCTGCGGCGCGGATGAGCTGGTCCATGACCGGTGCGCCGTCATTGCCCACGGTGACGACTCCGACACTCGCCGTGATGACGAGCTCCGATGGGATGTCGTCATACGGCTGGGCGATCGCGACACGGATCCGGTCGGCGAGCACGGTCGCGTCTCCGACGCTCTCGACGGCGGCCACGGCGATGAATTCGTCGCCGCCGAACCGCCCGAGCACGTCGCTTTCGCGGATGACGCCGCGAAGCCGGTGGCCGACCTCCCGCAGCAGCGCGTCACCGGCGGCGTGGCCGAGCAGGTCGTTGACGGCTTTGAAGCCGTCCAGGTCGATGAAGATGACGCTGAGCGCGGTGTAGTCCTGCAGCAGCGTCCGGGTGACGTCCTCCTCGACCAGGCGCCGACTCGGCAGACCGGTGACTTCGTCGTGCATCGCGGCGCGGCGCAGGGTGTCTTCGAGGTGGATCCGGGCGATGGCCTGCGCGGCCTGATTCGTCAGCGCCTCAGCGAGCGGCACGGCCTCCTCATCGAACTCGCGAGGGTGATCGAAGTAGCAGATCATCGAGCCGATCGCCTCCCCGTGCGATCGAAGCGGAGACGCGATCGCCGCGTGGATGCCGCCCGCACGGTACACGGCGCTCATCCCGACACCGGGCAGATAGACGTCCGCGTCCGCCGGGGTGCGGACCACCAGCACCTCCCCGCTGAGGAGGGTCACCGCGCCGGTCGGGCGGAAGCCGGGCGGCCAGTGCGCCGCGAGCGGGTTCACGCCGGCGACCTGGACCAGGCCGTCGGGCCGCAGAAGGTGAACCGACACGAAGCTCGCGGCGAAGGCCCGTTGCGCGACATCCGCCAGCAGTTCGGCCGCATCCTCCTCGGAGCGCACATTTCCGAACCCGACTGCGGAATTCAGGAGGATCTGCAGACGCTTCCGGCCGCGCTCGGTCTTGGCTTCGGCGCCGCGGAAACCCAACGCGAAGGCGGAGCGGGTCGAGACGTCGTAGACGGCGATGTGCTGCGTCCCGGCATCGGACTCATCCAGCAACCCGACCACGACCGGCCTGACGACGCCCGAGACGCCGTGCAGCGTGGCATCGGTCGGGCGCACCCCGTCCGATCCGGTCAGCGGCAGCCGCAGGGTCAGGAACGCCTCCAGCCGTCGCCCGACGACATCTGCGCGCTCGCAGTTGAGCCACTCGAGGACGGTCGTGTTGACGTTGAGGATCACCGACTGACGATCGATCGTGATCGACCCGCACCCGGTCAGCTGCAACACGGTGCGCCGACCGACGTCGGCCCGGCCGGAGAAACGCTCATGCCGAATGATCACGGGCCGAGAGTCCCGTTGTCAAACCCCCGGCCGGAAGACGTGCGCGTGTCCCCGGGCCCGGCGCCGATGCCCGGCGATGAGACGTCGAGACGGACGGCATCGCCGCCGCCGACTAATCTTGCACCGATGTCGAATACGCGTGCCGAGGCGGCTTACCAGCGTTCGGTGCTCGCTTTCAGAGATCCGACTCTCGACCTCCTCCATGGCCGCTTCGCGCCTTTCGTCGTGGCGATGCTGTCGATCGTGTTCACCGCCGACCGCCCCTCGGTCGCCGTCGCCGACGCTCATGCCGAGATCGGCGAGGCCCTCGAAGAGCTGCGCGCGGCGGGGTACGACGAGGACGAGCGACGGCTTCCGGTCGGGACCGCTCGCGAGATCTGCCGGAACTGGGTTCGTGTGGGATGGCTCGCACCGCAGCTCGAAGACGACGTCGAGGTCTACCGGCTGAGCGCCCACGCCGTGGGAGCGCTCGAGATCGCCGGCCGGACCGGCGGCGGACGCGCGCGGGTGTCGCGGTCGCGGGTGCGCACACTGCTGGACGCCGTCGAGCGGCTGGCACGCGACGCCGAGTCCGACCCGGAGCAGCGGATCGCCATGCTGATGGAGGAGCGCGATGCGCTCGACGCGGAGATCGCTCGACTCCGCAACGACGAAGCGGATCCGGTCGATGACGAGCAGCTGCTCGAGGAGGCCGAGAACGTCCTGCACCTCGCCCGCGAGCTGCCCGCCGATTTCTCCCGTGTGGCGGAATCGATCAAGGCGATGCAACGGGATGTCGTCGCCGACCTGCGCCGCGACATCCGTCCCACCGGTGAGATTCTCCGCGAGTATCTGCAGCGGGGTCAGCACGTCATGCAGTCGACGCCGGAGGGGCGGGCGTTCGAAGGCGCTCTCCGCCTCATCGGCGACCCGGAGCACATCGACCGTCTGACGTCGCAGCTGAGCACGCTCCTCGCCCAGCCGTTCTCTCGGCTGATGGCGCCCGCGCAGCGCGGCGATCTCGACGCCATCGGGCGACAGGTCGAGAAGGGGGTGCAGAACGTCCTCACCGCACAGCGTCGGGCGTCGCAGGTCATCACGGCGCAGGTGCGCACTCATGACCCCATTCGCGACCGCCAGGTCGACGAGCTCCTCCGCGGGGTGATGTCGGGCCTCCACGTGTGGATGCAGAGCTCCAAGCCGGGCGACCGCATCGAACCGCTGCACACGTTCCCCGTGTCCGATATCGGACACCTCCGGCAGTCCCTCAGCGATCTGCGCCCGCCGGGCGCGCCCGCGCCTCTGCCCGCGCCGGACGACGTCGAGTTCGTGGATGCCGACACCCGCGCGTGGGGCGGACCGCGGTATGCCGAGCTCGAGGAGTACGTCGCGACCCTCGGCGACCGATTCGACCTCGCGACCGCCTTCGAGGGCGCCGCGGATAACACCCGCCGCCCCGTCGACCTCCTGGGACTGCTGGAGATCGCCCACCGCAACGGCATGACCGAGAGCGACGAGGTCTCCGTCGCCGAGGCGCGACGCCCCGATGGAACGAGCCGCCGGTTCGCGTTCGGCACTGTTACTGCGAGCACCGTGAAAGAACCCGAGAATGACTGATCTTGCCACCGCGCCGGACGCCGCGACCGACGTCCCGTTCATCGATCCGGTCGCGATGGAGCACGATCCGGAAGAGCTCTTCGCCGGCGACCGCGGCGTGCTGGACGCCGAGGTGCGTCGCGTGCTCGTGCGCCTGCTGCAGCGCCGCTTCCTGCTGGCAGACCGCAACCGCGGCGAATGGGCCGTGCTGATGGATCACCAGCACACGATCGAGTCGCGCCTCAACGATCTCTTCGTGCGCCTGGTCGTCGACCACGATCGCGGCGTCGCCTACAAGGAGCAGGTCCGCTCGGACGAGCTCGAGATCCCGATCCTGCTTCGCGACGAGGCGTACTCACGTGCCGAGACCCTCGTGCTGGTCCACCTGAGGACGGTCTACCAGCGCGAGACGACCGCGGGCGAGTCGTCGGCACGCGTGGACATCGAAGAGGTCGAGCAGACGGTCCTGACCTATTTCGCCGAAGCGGACGGCAGCACGGCACGCCGCCAGAAGGCGATTCGCGGGGCCGTGGGCCGTCTTCGCCAGGACGGCGTCATCGAGGAGGAGTCGGAGGGCCGCTACCGGATCAGCCCGCTCGTCGAGATCCTGCTCAGCTCCGATCGCCTGAGGGAGCTGCGCGACTGGCTCGATGAGCAGACCTCCCGGTCGGCGCCGATCGACCTCGATGACGAGGACGACGACGCGGCCGTCGATGCTGACGACGACGACATGGAGGCGGCACTGTGACCATGCTGGACACCCTCTTCGGGCTCATCCCGGCGGCGTCTCGAGGGCAGCAATGGGTGGCCGATGAGCTCCAGCTCGTCAACTGGGGCGGGTACGACGGCGCGCACCGCGTGCGATTCTCGCCCGCGGCCACTCTGCTGTGCGGCGGATCCGGCTCCGGCAAGTCGACGCTGATGGACGCCTACGTCGCGCTCATGATGCCGCATACGACACCGTTCAACGGCGCCTCCAACGGCGCGGTCGTCGGGCGTCCGCGAGGCCAGGAGCAGCGCAACATCCTCTCGTACGGCCGCGGCAAGATCGATGAGTCCCGCACCGAGGACGGGACGAAGCTGACGGTCCTCCGCGGCGACGGCACCGACACGTGGACCGCGATCTCGATGACGTGGCTCGATCACGACGGCTCCCGGTTCACGGCGGTGCGGGCGTGGTACATCCCGGCGGCGGCGCGCGTCCTGGAGGACACCGTGCGCGTGCGGGCGACCGTCACCGGTCCGTTCGACCTGAGCTCGCTCGAAGCGGCCGCAACGCAGCGACTGACGGATGCCGCGGTCAAGGGCGCCGGCCTCGACACGGTCACCACGGACCGGGAGTTCTCGGCCCGCCTCCACGCCGTGCTCGGCATCGGGGCGGCCGGTGCCGGCGCGAAGGCGATGAGCCTTCTCGCCCGCATCCAGGCCGGTCAGCAGATCACCACCGTCGACGACCTCTACAAGCGCATGGTGCTCGAGGAGCCCGAGACGCTGGCGACCGCCGACGCCGTCGTCGCGCATTTCGACGGCCTCGAGAGCACCCGCAGCCGGATGCTGACGGCGCAGCAGCAGGTGCGCTCCCTCGAGCCGATCAGATCCGCCCGCGCGCGGATCGAGGAGTCCGCAGAGCGGCTGCGCCTCCTCGACGAGATCGGCCGCTTCACCGAGCCGGATTCCCTGGCGACCCTCTGGCGCGCCTCCCGCCGACTCGACCTGCTGCGCGACGTCGAGGCCGAGCTGCAGGCCGGGAAGCACACGGCCGATGCGAAGGTGCGCGAGAAGCAGGCGCTGGCCGAAGCCGCCGATCTGGAACGCGAAGGCCTCGCCGAGGTGCTGCGCGCCGCCGGCGGCGACCGGCTCGAGACCGCGCATCGAGAGCTCCGCGGACTGGAGCACCGACTCACCGGCGTGGCGCGCGAACGGGAGAAGCTCGACAGCGCGCTCGGCGCGCTGAACATCGAAGTCGGGTCGGCGCGTGAGTTCGAGGCGCTGTCGGAGCGTGCAAACCGCGCGCTCGCCGACTCCGACGCGAAGGCCGCATTCCGCGAGACGTACGCAGGGGCGATCGGCGCGAGGAACAGCCTCGCAGCACGCGTGACCGAACTCGAGGCCGAGCGTCGCGAGGCGGCCGGGCGCACCGACAACATCCCGGCCCGGCTGCGCGAGTCCCGCGATCTGATGGCGCGTTCGGCCGGACTCGGCCCGGGTGATCTGCCTTTTGTGGGCGAGCTCGTGGAGGTCCGCACAGAGTTCGAACCCTGGCGGGAGGCCTTCAACCTCGCGCTCGGCGGCTTCGCCACGACGCTGCTCATCGACGTCGCACTGCTGCCGGCATTCCGCGCCGCCATCGACACCGTCCGCATCCCCGAGCGACTCCGCTACGAAGGCGTGCGCACCGGACTCCCGGAAGTCGGCGCGCGCGACCCGCAGACCCTTCCCGGACGGCTCGACGTCAAGAGCACGCCGTTCACCGGATGGCTGCAGGACGAGCTGGACCGCCGCTTCGGCTACACGTGCGTCGACACGGGAGCCGATCATTCGGCTCACCGGATGACGTTCACCATCACGGGTCAGACGTCACACGGGTCCCGCGGTGCGCACGGCGGGCACGGCCGCGGCAACGTCCTCGGCTTCTCCACCCACCGTCGCCTGGGCGAACTCGACGCGCAGCTCGGCGCCGTGCGCGTCGAGCTGGACGCCGCGGCGGAAGCGGCCGCCGACGCCGCCGGCGAACTCGACGCGTTCGACGCGCGCCTCGCGGCATACGCGAAGATCCAGGGCGTGACGTGGGAACAGGTCGACGTCGCATCCCTCGAACGCGAGCGCGAACGGTGGATGGGGATCATCGACAGCGTCACCGCCGAGAACCCCGCGATCGCCGGCATCCAGTCCCAGATCGAACAGAAGAGAAGGGAGGCCGCCGAACTGCGCGAGGGGATCGGCGGCGCCAAAGCGGAGCGGCAGCGCCTCGCAGATGCGTGGGCCGCCACGACCGACGAGGTCGACGCGGCCCAGGCCGTGCTCGACGCGGCCGAGGATGCCGGGCGTGCGCTCACCGACGACCAGACGGCCTACCTCGACACGCAGTTCATCGTTCCCGACCGCACCGCGTCGTCGACGCGCACGCAGGATCTGGCGCGCTTCGACGCGGCGCTCGACTCCGCGTCACGACGGTTCGGCGACGAGCAGCGTGCGGCGCAGGAGGCCGTCGCGGAACAGCGCGAGAGTCTGCGGCGGACTCTGACGGGATTCCTCGACCGCTGGCCCAACCCCAACCTGCTGGCGGACCCCGATCACTCGCTCGGCGACTTCGAGCGCATCCTCGCCGATCTCGAGACCAGCGGACTGCACGAGCTCGAGACCGAGTGGCGCGACAGCCTGCTCAAGCTCTCGGGGAACGACCTCACCAACCTCGATTCGACGCTCAGCCGCTCGCTGCGCGAGATCCGCGACCGCATCGAGCCGATCAACGTGATCATGCGGGATCTGCCCTTCTACGACGATGACCACCGCCTGCAGATCACGCCGCGCGAGAACCAGTCCGAAGTGCGACGCCGCTTCCGCAGGGAGCTGCGCGAGGTCCGCGCGCTCATCGAAGCCGCCGCGACGGATGAGGAGCGTGAGCGCGCATACCATCGGATGTCGCGACTGATCAACCGGCTCCGCCGCAGCGCGCCGGACTTCGCCGAGCTCGTCGACGTCCGCAACCACGTGCGGGTCAGCGCGGAACGCGTCCACGCGACCAGCCAGCAGCATGTCGCGCTCTACGATCACATCGGAGAGAAGTCCGGCGGCGAGTCCCAGGAGCTCATCGCGTTCATCGTCGGAGCGGCGCTGCGGTACCAGCTGGGCGATGCCGGCGCCGAGCGTCCTCGGTACGCGCCGGTGTTCCTCGACGAAGCCCTCATCAAGGCCGATGCGCACTTCACCAAGCGCGCGATCGGCGCCTGGCGCGGGCTCGGATTCCAGCTCATCATCGGCGCTCCGAACGACAAGTACAGCGCGATCGAGCCGCACGTGGATGTCGAGTACGACATCCTCAAGGACACGCACGGCCGCTCGTGGGCGAAGCCCAAGGTCGCTCTCACGGAGGCTCGTGTGTGAATCCACGGCTCCTCTCGCCGGGGGATGGCTCCGACGGCTGAGCCCGCCTCGATGACGGCTGCGGCGCGATCCCTCTCGTTCTCACGACGAGCCGCGGGAGCCGCCGATGTCCCCGGTGGGTGCGACGATCCGCTGGAGGGGTGACCGGCGGGAGGCGGGATGCGGGGCGAGGCGACGGTGCTGCACGCCGATCTCGACGCGTTCTATGCCTCGGTCGAACAGCGTGACGCGCCCGCGCTGCGCGGGCGGCCCGTCATCGTCGGCGGAGGCGTCGTGCTGGCCGCGAGCTACGAGGCGAAGGCCCGTGGGGTGCGCACCGCGATGGGCGGGCGGCAGGCGCGCGAGCTGTGCCCGGATGCCGTGATCGTCCCTCCTCGTATGGAGGCCTACTCCGCGGCCAGTCGAGACGTGTTCGCGATCTTCCGCGACACGACGCCGCTCGTGGAGGGCCTCTCCATCGACGAGGCATTCCTCGAGGTCGGCGGCCTTCGGCGCATCGCGGGCACGCCCGAGCAGATCGCGGTGCGCCTGCGCGCACGTGTTCGTGCGGAGGTCGGTCTCGCGATCTCGGTCGGGGTCGCGCGCACCAAGTTCCTCGCGAAGGTCGCGAGCGCGGTCAGCAAGCCCGACGGGCTGCTCGTGGTCGAACCCGAGCGTGAGGAGGCGTTCCTGCTGCCGCTGCCTGTCGAACGGCTGTGGGGGGTCGGCGCCGTGACCGCCGAGAAGCTGCACCGGATCGGCATCAACACCGTCGGGCAGTTGGCCGAGCTCGAAGCCGCGACCGCCGAGAAGCTGCTGGGCAAGGCGACCGGCGCGCACCTGCACGCGCTGGCTCGGCTGCGCGACCCGCGCCCCGTC
>Ga0160431_100865_pt1 | contig 9859 bp, 9 predicted proteins | sample HID1971K_E0MG_FD_108212 | JGI IMG/M metagenome (GOLD analysis project Ga0160431, IMG submission 108212) | Enriched millipede-associated microbial communities from UW Madison campus, WI, USA - HID1971K_E0 MG | ecosystem: Host-associated > Arthropoda: Insects > Digestive system > Unclassified ...
AATAACCTTATACAAACATTGTGCATTGTACAGGTTTGCCTGACAGCGTAGTCTGCGTACAGCAAGGTTTGAAGAGGCCATCATGACAGTACCTATTGCCATCATCGGTGCCGGTATCGCCGGTCTGTCCGCCGCCCAGGCCTTGCAAAAGGCCGGGCAGTCCGTTCACTTGTTCGACAAAGGCCACGGCAGTGGCGGGCGCATGGCCAGCAAACGCAGCGAAGCCGGTGCCCTCGACCTGGGCGCACAATACTTCACCGCCCGCGACCGGCGCTTCGTCGAACAGGTGCAGCATTGGGTGGAAGCTGGCTGGGCGGAACAGTGGAAGCCTCAGCTGTACAACTACCGTGATGGCGAGCTCACGCCCTCCCCCGACGAACAGACCCGCTGGGTCGGTGTACCGCGCATGAGCGCCATTACCCGCGGCCTGCTCAAGGACGTGACGGTGAATTTTGGCTGCCGCATTGCCGAAGTGTTCCGCGGCAAACAGTACTGGCACCTGCAGGACACCGAAGGCTGCAGCCACGGCCCGTACAGCCGCGTGGTGATTGCCGTGCCGGCGCCCCAGGCCACGCCGTTGCTGGCCGCCACACCCAAGCTCGCGGCGGTGGCCGCCGGGGTGGTGATGGAACCTACCTGGGCCGTCGCCCTGGCATTCCAGACACCCCTGGACACCCCGATGCAAGGCTGCTTCGTGCAGGACAGCCCCCTCGACTGGCTCGCCCGCAACCGCAGCAAGCCCGGACGCGACGAGCACCTCGACACCTGGGTACTGCATGCCACTTCTGCCTGGAGCAAACAGCACATCGACCTGAGCAAGGAAGAAGTGATCGAGCAGCTTTGGGGTGAGTTTGCCGAGCTGGTCGGTTGCGTCGTACCCGCGCCCAGCTTCGCCCTTGCCCACCGCTGGCTGTATGCACGGCCTGCCGGTAACCATGAATGGGGCGCGCTCGCCGATGCCGACCAGGGGCTTTACGCCTGCGGCGACTGGTGTCTGTCCGGCCGCGTCGAAGGCGCCTGGCTCAGCGGCCAGGAAGCTGCAAGACGGCTGCTGGAACACCTCGATTAGCCCGCACGAAAAAGCTGTACAGAAAAAACCACTTGCATAAGTTTTCAGCTATGCTGGAATAAACTTGTACATGCCATCTTCCATGTACAAGTTTATTCCGGAGATAGCCATGCTCGACGTCGCCGCCACGTCCAAACCTCGCATCGCCATCAGTGCCTGCCTGAGCGGGCATAGCGTGCGTTACAACGGCGGGCACAAGGCCTCCGAATTGTGCCGCGAGCAATTGGAACAACATTTCGACTGGCTGCCCGTCTGCCCGGAAGTCGCCATCGGCCTGGGCGTGCCGCGCGATCCTATACGGCTGGTTGGCGATCCGGACCACCCTGCCGTGGTGAGCACACGCAACCCCGGCATGGACCTGACCGGCCCGCTGCGCAGTTATGGCGAGCAGATGGCCAATGAGCTGAATGATATCTGCGGCTATATCTTCATGCAGAAGTCACCTTCGTGCGGACTCGCACGGGTCAAGGTCTATCAGGACAACGGCCACCCTGCCCCACAAGGTGGCACAGGTGCCTATGCTGGGGCGTTCTGCGCCCTGCGTCCCGACCTGCCGGTGGAAGAAGAAGGCCGGCTGCACGACCCGGTGCTGCGGGAAAATTTCATCAGCCGCGTCTATGCCTACGCCGATTGGCAACGCCTGTTGAGTGAAGGTTTGAGCCGCGGCGCCCTGGTGCGCTTTCATTCGCGCTACAAGTACCTGTTGATGGCCAACAACCCACACGCCTATCGCCAACTGGGTCGCCTGCTCGGCAGCATGAGCCGGGATGACGACCCGCAGGTGATCGGGCCGCGATATTTCAGCGCGTTGATACAGGCCCTGCGCCGATGCGCCAGCCGTGGCACCCATGGCAACGTCCTGCAGCACCTGAGCGGCTATTTCAAAGGGGCGCTGACGCAACAGGACAAAGCCGAGCTGGCGCACATCATCGATCAGTACCAACAAGGGTTCGTGCCCCTGGTCGTACCGCTGACCTTGCTCAAGCACTACCTGCGCAAGCACCCTGACCCCTATCTGCTGCAGCAGGCCTACCTGCAACCACACCCCGACAGCCTGGGGCTGCGCAATGCCGTCTGAAGGGCTTCTGCCCATCGGCGAGCTGGCGCGCCGCACCGGCGTGAACCCGGTGACGCTGCGTGCCTGGGAGCGGCGCTATGGCTTGCTGAAACCGCAACGTACTGCCAAGGGACATCGCCTGTATACCGACGAGCAGGTGGAACGGGTCGAAGCGATTCTCGCCTGGCTCGAACGCGGCGCATCGGTGGGACAGGTACGCGAACTGATCGACAAACCCACCGGCGCCACTGTGCAGGGCGACTGGCAGGCACGGCAGGCGCAGCTCATCGAAGCCATTGCCGGCCTTTCCCAGCGCACCCTGGACCAGCAGTTGAACCAGGCCATGGCCTTGTACCCTGCCATCACCCTGTGCGAACAACTGCTGCTGCCGTTGCTGGAAAGCCTGGCCCTGCGCTGGCGCACCTATTTCAACGCCCAGCTCGAACAGGTGTTTTTCCACACCTGGCTGCGCAGCAAGCTGGGCGCACGCGTCTACCATGACAACCTGCTGCTCCAGGGGCCAGCGGTACTGCTGGCCGAAGACGCCGAGCGCCCATTCGACCCCACCCTGTGGCTATGTGCCTGGCTGCTGAGCAGCAACGGTATAGCCGTTGAAGTGCTGGAACAGCCGGTCAGCGGCGCGCAACTGCAACGCGCAATCACCGCACTGCAACCCAGGGCGCTGCTCCTGCACCTGGGCCCACGTATCGACGCAAAGACCTTGCAGCGCACACTCCAGGGCGTATCCGGGGTGAAGTTGCTCGGCGGTGCCACGGTTTCGCTTCATCAGGCGCAGATGCAAGCGTTCGATCTTCCCGAGCTTTTTCTGTTCGATACCCCCCAAGCGGCACTGCGTTTACTGCAACGCCATGACCGCCGGTTTACCGAGATGACTTCACAATGCAATTGATCTGGTTGCGCACTGACCTGCGCATCGACGACAACACCGCCCTGAGCGCCGCCGCCGAGCGCGGCCCGGTCGTGGCGTTGTGGCTGGCCAGCCCTGGCCAATGGCAGGACCATGACGACGCGGCGTGCAAGGTGGACTTCTGGCTGCGCAACCTGCGCGACCTGCGCCAGTCGCTTGGCAAGCTGAATATTCCGCTGTTGATTCGCAAGATCGACAGGTGGGATGAAGCAGCACCCTGTGTACTTGAGGTATGCCGTCAGCACGCGATCGAGGCGGTGCACTGGAACGATGAGTACGGCATCAACGAAAGCCGACGCGACCAGGCCACCCGAGCGCTGCTGCAGGCTCACGGCATCCAGGCCCATGACTATCTGGACCAGTTGCTGCTGCGCCCCGGCACGATCCTGACCCGCAGCGGCGATTACTTCCAGGTTTTCAGCCAGTTCAAGAAAGCCTGCCTTGAGCACCTGCACCGTGGCCTGCCTGCGCTTGCCCAGCGGGTAAGACGGCAAGCGCCACTGGACATCAACAGCGACCCGATCCCGCAACATATCGAGGGCTTCGACAAACCCGCGCGTGCGCTCAGCGAGCACTGGCCTGCCGGTGAGGATGAAGCGCAGGCGCGGCTTGCGCGTTTTCTCGACGAAACCGTCGAAGACTACCAACACCTGCGCGATCTACCGGCCAAAGCGGGCACCAGCCAGCTGTCGGCCTACCTGGCGGCGGGCGTGATCTCGCCACGGCAATGCCTGCACGCTGCGCTGACCTGCAACCGGGGTGAGTTCGACAGCGGTAGCAGCGGCATCCAGACCTGGATCAACGAGTTGCTTTGGCGCGAGTTCTACAAGCACATCCTGAACGGTTATCCACAGGTATCGCGCCATCGCGCTTTCCGCGCCCACACCGAAGCCCTGCCCTGGCGTGATGCGCCCGAGGATCTGCAGGCCTGGAAAGAGGGACGTACCGGTTTCCCGATCATCGACGCCGCCATGTGCCAGTTGCTGCACACCGGCTGGATGCACAATCGCCTGCGCATGATCGTCGCCATGTTCCTCAGCAAGAACCTGCTGATCGACTGGCGTTTGGGCGAGCGCCACTTCATGCGTCACCTGATAGACGGTGACCTGGCCGCCAACAATGGCGGTTGGCAGTGGAGCGCCTCTACGGGCACCGATGCCGTACCCTATTTCCGGCTGTTCAACCCGGTTTCCCAGTCGGAGCGCTTCGACCCGGAGGGGCGCTTTATCCGCCAATGGTTACCAGAATTGAGGGTACTGGATAATAAAACTATTCATCAGCCCGTGAAGTCTGCGGATCTTTTAGCTATTAATTCTTATCACAGTCCGATCGTCGATCTCGGAAGTAGTCGTCAGCGCGCTCTGGAGGCCTTCAAAAGCCTTCCACGCCGGCAGGAGCAGAGGGCAGTAACTTGAACAACTCGCGCAGTTTCTGGGTTACGGGGGCCACCAATGGACTGGGTTTGGCTTTGGTAGAAGGATTGCTTGAACAAGGGCACCGAGTTGCCGCCAGCGGCAAGGACGACAAGGCACTGCAGGCTTTGGCATCGCGCCATGGCAGCAGGCTGTTGCAGTTGCCCTGGCAACTGCATGACGAAGAGCGGGCTGCCAGTGCCTGCCAACAGCTATGCCATGCCTGGGGATCACTGGACGGCCTGATCATCAATGCAGGCACCTGTGACTACCTGGCTGACGACGTGCCGGACAGCGAATTGTTCGAAAGCATCGTCAGCACCAATCAATTGGCCGGCGAACATTGCCTGGCCAAGGTCTTGCCGTTGCTGGCGAAAGGCAACGCGCCGCAGGTGATGGCCATCTTCAACCGCTATTCGGCCTTGCAGTTGTATTCACCGACGCAGGTGACCGCTGGTTGGAACAACATGCCCCAGTGGCTTCGCGAAGAGCGTGACGAATTGAATGACCTGGGCATCGCACTGACGGTGGTGGCCCCGCAATCGTTGAGGGCACCGGTGACCTCCGTACAAGCCATGCCAGAGAGCTGGACGCCGCAAAGTGCGGCTGATGAACTGCTGCGGCGCTTGCCTCTGCGCGAAGCGGAATTGGTGCTGGAGGTGATGGACTTGGGCAGCTTGTGGCCCTTGTCGCGCTGATATCCGTGTCTTACAGCTGAAAGCGTTGCACGTTGCCCGACTCGTGCCACAGCACAGGTAGGACGCTGCTCAGTAATTGAGGATCTGCACTGCTCCAGAAAGCAGCCTCGCGTGCGGGTCCTTCAGCCAGCAGGTTGCGCTCGACCAGCAAGCGTTGCAGCTGGCGCGCCACGGCCGCGCCTGTGTCGATGATGGCCACGTCAGCAGGCACCATCGTGGCCAGCAGCGGACGCAGGAAGGGGTAATGAGTACAGCCGAGGATCAGCGTGTCACAACCTGCAGCCAACAGCGGTTGCACATAGCCTTGCAGCAGCTGGCGCAATGGCTCGCTGTCCAGGTCACCGCTCTCGATCCGCTCGACCAACCCCGGGCAAGGTTGCGTGACCACCCGCACATCGTTGGCGAAGCGGTCGAGCAAGGCGGCGAATTTGGCACTCTGCAAGGTACCGGTCGTAGCCAGCACGCCCACCACCCCGGAGCGTGTGGCTGCAGCAGCAGGCTTGACCGCCGGCTCCATCCCCACCAGCGGCCAATCGGGGTACAGCTCGCGCAGGTCGGCAACCGCCGCCACTGTCGCGGTATTGCACGCCAGCACCATTGCCTTGGCACCTTGCGCCTGGAAGAACTCGGCAATGCGCCGAAGGCGCTGGCGAATATAGTCCGGGGTTTTCTCGCCATACGGCACATGGCCGCTGTCGGCCACGTAGAGCAGCGATTCGTTTGGCAACAGCCGCTGGATCTCGGCGAGGACCGACAAGCCGCCGACCCCCGAATCCATCACGCCGATCGGCGCCGAACGCTCAGCCATCGCGCTTGCCGCACACGGCGCAGGCCGGATCACGCTTGACCCGCAGCTCGCGCAGGCGGGTGCCGAGGGCATCGATCAGCAGCAGGCGGCCCACCAGCGGCTCGCCGAAACCGGCCAGCAACTTCATCGCCTCCAGCGCCTGCAGGCTGCCAACCAGCCCTACCAGCGGGCCAATCACGCCGGCTTCGCTGCAGGTCAGCTCGGCCTCGCTGCCGTGGCCATACAAGCAGTGGTAGCAGGGGCTGTAGTCGCGCCGCGGATCGAACACCGACAACTGCCCTTCGAGGCGGATCGCCGCGCCGCTGACCAGCGGTCTGCCCATGGCGAAGCACGCTGCATTGACCGCCTCGCGGGTAGAGAAGTTGTCGGAGCAGTCCAGCACCAGGTCGACCGCCGCCACGGCGGCGGCCAGGGAATCTTCGTCCAGCGCCTGGCGGTGAGCGACCAGGCCGATCTCGGGGTTGATCGCCTGCAGGCGCTGCACAGCCGAGTCCACCTTGCTCATGCCAACGCTGTCGCTGTCATGAATCACCTGGCGCTGCAGGTTGGTGAGGTCGACGGTATCGAAATCGGCCAGGTGCAATTCGCCAACGCCTGCCGCGGCAAGGTACAGCGCCACCGGCGAGCCGAGGCCACCCAGGCCGACGATCAACGCCTTGCTGCGCTTGAGCCGCAACTGCCCGTCGATGTCCACCTGCGCCAGCAGGATTTGCCGGCTGTAACGCAACAATTCCTGATCGGTCAGCATGGCAAACGCCCCAAGGAAATACGTTCATGGCCGCCAAGGTCCTTGCGGCTGGCAACCTCGATGAAACCCTGCACGGTCAGCAGTTCACGCACTGCCGCTGCCTGGTCGTAACCATGTTCGAGCAGCAACCAGCCCCCTGGCAACAGGTACTGGGGTGCCTGGCTGACGATCGCTCGCAGGTCGTCCAGGCCATCGGCACCCGCCACCAGCGCACTGCTGGGTTCGAAGCGTACATCACCCGCGACAAGGTGCGGATCTTCGACGGCAATGTAGGGCGGGTTGCTGAGAATGAGGTCGAAACGCTGGCCGGCCAGGTTGTCGAACCAGTGGCTGGCCAGCACCTGAACATTGCCCAGGCCCAGGCGTTGCCGATTGCGCTCGGCCAGGGCCACCGCCTCCTCCACCCGGTCCACCGCAGTGACCTGCCAGGCCGGGCGATCATTGGCCAGGGCCAGGGCAATGGCACCGGTTCCGGTGCCCAGGTCGAGGACCTTCGACGGCGTCGCCGGCTGCAACTCAAGGGCCGCTTCGACCAGCAGCTCGGTGTCCGGCCGCGGAATCAGCGTGTGCGGCGCTACTTCCAGGTCAAGCTTCCAGAAACCCTGCTGACCCAGGATGTAGGCGACCGGCTCACCGCCACGGCGCCGCTGCAGGTAGCCGGCGTATGTCGCGGCATCTTCGCTGCTGACGATGCGCTCGGGCCAGGTGTGCAGGTAGCTGCGCGACTTGCCGATGGCCGCGGCCAGCAGCAGTTCCGCGTCCAGGCGCTCGGTAGGCGAGTCGGGCAACTGCGCGTTGCGCAGCAGGCTGGCAATGATGGTCATCAGTCCCCCAGGGCGGCCAGTTGGTCGGCCTGGTATTCGGCCAGCAAAGGTTCGATCACGGCGTCCACGCCGCCGGCGAGGATGTCGTCGAGGGAGTACAGGGTCAGGTTGATGCGGTGATCGGTGACCCGGCCCTGTGGATAGTTGTAGGTGCGAATGCGCTCGGAGCGGTCGCCGGAGCCCACCAGCAGCTTGCGCTCGCTGGCGATGGCGTTCTGCGCAGCGCTGGTCTGCATGTCGTTGAGCTTGGCCGACAGCCAGGACATGGCACGCGCACGGTTCTTGTGCTGCGAGCGCTCTTCCTGGCACTCGACCACGATGCCGGTGGGCAGGTGGGTAATGCGGATCGCCGAGTCGGTCTTGTTGACGTGCTGACCGCCAGCACCGGAGGCGCGGTAGGTATCCACGCGCAGGTCGGCCGGGTTGATCTCGATCGCCACCTGCTCGTCGGGCTCCGGCAGTACCGCCACGGTGCACGCCGAGGTGTGGATGCGGCCCTGGGACTCGGTCTCTGGTACACGTTGCACGCGGTGCGCGCCGGACTCGAACTTGAGCTTGCCGTACACACTGTCACCTTCGACGCGGGCGATGACCTCCTTGTAGCCGCCATGCTCGCCTTCGTTCTCCGACAGGATCTCCAGGCGCCAGCCACGCCGCTCGGCGTAGCGCGAGTACATGCGGAACAGGTCGCCCGAGAAGATGGCTGCCTCGTCGCCGCCGGTGCCGGCGCGGATTTCCAGGAACACGTTGCGACCGTCGTTGGGGTCCTTGGGCAGCAACATGCGCTGCAGCTGCGACTCCAGGCCGACCAGCTGTTCCTTGGCATCGCGCACTTCTTCCACGGCCATTTCACGCAGGTCGGGGTCGGCGTCCTTGAGCAGCGCCTGGGCGCCCTCGAGGTCGTCCTGCACCTTGCGCCAGTCCTGATAGGCGGCGATCACCGGCTCCACTTCGGCGTATTCGCGGGAATAGGCGCGAAAGCGGGTCTGGTCGGATATGACTTCGGCGTCACCAAGCAGCGCGGTGAGTTCCTCGAAGCGGTCCTGGAGCGTGTCCAGTTTGTTCAGCAGCGACGCTTTCATTGCGGGGTTTTGTCCGTCGAGCCCTCATTGAGGGCAAAGAGTTCCTGGGCCATGGCCAGCGCATCGAGGCGGCCCTCGGCCGAGAGCTTTTTCAGTTGCACGCTGGGCGCGTGCAGGAGTTTGTTGGTCAGCCCACGGGCCAGTTGGGCCAGTACATCCTCGGGGTTGCCGCCGTTGGCCAGCAGGCGCTGGGCCTTTTGCAGTTCTTCGTCGCGCAGGCGCTCGCTCTGCTGGCGGTAGGCGCGCAGCACGTCCACCGCAGCCAGCTCGCGCAGGCGCAGCATGAAGTCCTCGGCGCCCACCGAGACCAACTCCTCGGCAGCCTGGGCCGCGCCCTGGCGGCTCTTGAGGTTTTCCGCGACCACTTCGTGCAGGTCGTCGACGGTATACAGGTAGACGTCGTCGAGTTCACCCACTTCCGGCTCGATGTCGCGCGGCACGGCGATATCGACCATGAAGATCGGCTTGTGCCGGCGCTGCTTCAGCGCGCTCTCCACGGCGCCCTTGCCAAGGATCGGCAACTGGCTGGCGGTGGAGCTGATGACGATGTCGCTGTGGGCCAGTTCCTGGGGGATATCGGCCAGCAACACGGCGTGGGCACCGAACTGCGCGGCGAGGGTACTGGCCCGCTCCAGCGTGCGGTTGGCCACGACGATACGGCGCACGCCCTGCTCATGCAGGTGGCGGGCAACCAGCGTGATGGTTTCACCCGCACCGATCAGCAGCGCCTGGCTGCGGCCCAGGTCGCTGAAGATCTGCTTGGCCAGGCTGACCGCGGCGAAGGCCACCGACACCGGGTTCTCACCGATCGCGGTATCGGTACGCACCTGCTTGGCGGCACTGAAGGTCGCCTGGAACAGGCGCCCGAGCAGCGGGCCGATGGTACCGGCCTCGCGCGCCACGGCGTAGGCCGACTTCATCTGGCCGAGGATCTGCGGCTCGCCGAGCACCAGCGAGTCCAGGCCCGAGGCCACCCGCATCATGTGCCGGACGGCGTCGTGCTCCTCGTGGATGTAGGCGCTGGCGCGCAGTTCATCCAGACTCAGCCGGTGGTATTCGGCCAGCCACTTCAGAACGTCGTCGGCAGACAGGTGGTCCTGCTCTATATAGAGCTCGCTACGGTTGCAGGTGGACAGGATCGCCGCCTCGCGGCTGGCGGTCAGTCGGCAGAGCTGCTGCAGGGCGTCGACCAGCTGCTCTGGGGTAAACGCCACGCGCTCGCGTACGTCTACC
>Ga0160431_100866_pt1 | contig 9858 bp, 11 predicted proteins | sample HID1971K_E0MG_FD_108212 | JGI IMG/M metagenome (GOLD analysis project Ga0160431, IMG submission 108212) | Enriched millipede-associated microbial communities from UW Madison campus, WI, USA - HID1971K_E0 MG | ecosystem: Host-associated > Arthropoda: Insects > Digestive system > Unclassified ...
AAGTCCGATGCTCTACCGACTGAGCTAGAGGCCCTCGATGATCCAGCCTACTGGCCCCGCGGCGTCCCTTCCTCCGCTGACTCAGCCGTTGCCGTTGCCGTTCCCGTTCCCGTTCCCGTTGTTTCCGCCCGGGCCCTTGCCCTTGCCGTTGCCGTTGTTGCTGCCGGGGCCGCTGTTGCCGGTGCCGTCGTCGCTCACCGCGGGGGCCGGTGCCGGCTGCTGCTGCACGGTCGGGGTGGGCGACGGCTGCTCCTGGATCACCGGGGTGGACGGGGTCGGCTCCGGGTCCGCACCGCCGGTCGGCAGCCCCGAGAGCCACAGCGCGCCGACCAGCGCGGCGATCAAGGCGAGCGCGGCGATCGCCGACCCCACGATGTACCGCCGACGGGTCCGATCGACGGACCGACTCGGCGGCGATGGCGCGGATGCTGCGGCATCCGTCTGCGCCGTCGTCACCGCCGCGGCGGCGGTGAGCGCGGCTGTCGGCGAGAACGCCAACGTCGGCTCCAGCCCGGGTTCCCGCGGCAGTGGGGGCAGCGGCGCGATAGGCATCGTCGCCTCGTCCACCGCGCTGCGCCCGGCTGCCGGGTCCGGCGCGGAGATCTTCGCCAGGGTGTGGGCGACCTCGAGCACCGTCGGTCGGTCCTCCGGGCGGACGGCGGTCATCCCGCGCAGCAGACCCTGCCAGACGACGGGGAGCGTGTCGGGCACCTCCGGCGGTGCGGAGAGCCGCGCCATGACCGTGCCGATGCCCTCCGCATCCGCGAAGGGCCGGTGCCCGGTCAGCGCCTCGATCAGCATGAGACCGAACGCGTAGATGTCTGCGGCCGGCGCGGGCGGCGCACCCCGAGCCTGCTCCGGGGCGACATAGGCGGCCGTGCCCACGAGCAGTCCGGGGGTCGTCAGGCGGGCGGAGTCGAGGAGGTGCGCGATGCCGAAGTCGGCGAGCTTGGCCCGCCACATGCAGCCGCGCAGCGGCGATGGCGCGAGCAGGACGTTCGACGGCTTGATGTCGCGGTGGACGATGCCCGCCGCATGCGCCGTGTGGAGTCCTTCTGCGAGATCGACCCCGATGCACGCGGCCGTCTCGGAATCCAGAGGGCCGCGCGCGATCAGCTCCCGCAGCGTGATGCCATCGACGTGTTCCATCACCAGGTAGCTCGCGTCGTCGGCCGAGACGTGGGCGTCGAAGACGGTCACCAGGGCGTGGTGATTGACCGACGCGAGCAGGAGGGTCTCCGACAGGGCGCGCTCGACGGACCCGACGGCGTCCGCGGGCCCCCGGAACACCTTGACGGCGACCGTGCGCTGCAGGTGCTGGTCGTCCGCGCGGTACACGCGGGCCATGCCACCCTCGCCGATGCGCTCGCGCAGCAGGTAACGATCATCAAGGAGTTCGCCCGTCGAGAGCTCTCCCGACTCGCGCAGGTCTGTCACGTGTCCTCCCGCCCGGCGCCCGCACCCCTCCGGCGCGACTCCAGGCTCTCCTTCACGTTAGGCGGCCCGTGCGAGGGGGCAAAGCACTTGACGCGCCGCGCCTGTCGTGCTTTGCGCACGACGAAGCCGCCGGCGTCACCCCCACGCCGGCGGCTCGGCCGCCCCCGGATCGCCGGCCCCAGCCGGCGACGGTCACTGTGCCGGCGGCATCAGGACCGAGTCGATGAGGTACACCGTGGCGTTCGCGGTCTGCACGCCGCCGCAGATGACGTTGGCGTCGTTGACCATCCATGCGTCGCCCTCGCCGGTGACCTCGAGGTCGGCACCCTGCACCGTGGTGTGGGTGCCCGCGATGTCGGCCGGCTCGATCTGGCCGGGCACGACGTGGTACGTCAGGATCGACGTCAGCGTCGCGGTGTCGGTCTTCAGCGACTCGATGGTGGCGGGGTCGATCTTCGCGAACGCGTCGTCGACCGGCGCGAACACCGTGAACTCGCCGCCGTTGAGGGTGTCGACCAGATTCACCTCGGGGTTCAGCTGGCCGCTCACGGCTGCCGTCAGCGTCGTCAGCATCGGGTTGTTGGATGCCGCGACCGCGACGGGATCGCCCGACATGCCCTCGATCGAGCCGTCGCCGTCCGGGACGGCTTCGGCGTAGGCGGCGCAGCCGGGACCGACGAGGTTCGCCGCCGGGTCGGCGGTCATCGGCTCCTCACTGGCCTCCATCGACGGTGTCGAAGGCTCCGTCGACGGCTCGGCGGTCGAGCCGCCCATCGAACACGCGGACAGGGCGAACGTCGCGGCGACGGCGAGTGCCAGTCCCGCCGACAGGCGCTTGCTGGTGATGCGAGACATGTCTTCCTCCTCGAATGCGGTCGGTGCGACCGCGGTCTGCTGGTCCCCGGTGCGGGGAGTGTGCCGCAGGAGCGGCTACACGGACTGTTCGGAGGCGCTGCGAAATCGGATTGGAGATCGCTGTGACGGATGCCGCGGCCAGGGGTGCGGCATCCGCTGCCGCCCAATCCGAACCGGCGTCGGGTGCGAACAATCCGCGACACACGAGGGGGACGCATGGAGCTCGTCATCATCGGTCTGCTGGGCGGACTCATCACGGGGATCTCGCCGTGCATCCTGCCGGTGCTGCCGGTCATCTTCCTGACCGGCGGCGCGCAGTCGGCCCGCTTCGCGTCCGAGGGGGAGGACGGCCCGGCCCCTGCCTCGCGCTGGCGGCCGTACCTGGTGATCGCAGGACTCATCACGAGCTTCACCCTCGTGACACTGCTGGGCTCGCTCCTGATCGGCGCGCTCGGACTGCCGCAGGACGTGCTGCGCTGGGCCGGCATCGCCGTGCTCGTGCTGATCGGCATCGGCCTGCTCGTGCCGCGGTTCGAGCAGGTGCTCGAGAAGCCGTTCCAGAAGCTCGCGCGCCGCTCCGAGGTGAAGAACCGCGGGAGCGGCTATGGCGTCGGTCTCGCGCTCGGCACGGTGTTCGTTCCGTGCGCCGGGCCGGTGCTCGCCGCGATCATCGTGGCGGGCTCGACCGGCCGCATCGATGTCGGAACCGTCGTGCTCACCGTCTCGTTCGCCGCGGGCGTCGCCGTGCCGCTGCTGTTCTTCGCGCTCGCCGGACGCGGCCTCGTCGAGCGCATCCGGGCATTCCGAAAGCGGGAGCGAGGCCTCAGGATCACCGCCGGCGTGGCGATGCTCGCGCTCGCGGTCGGACTCGTGTTCAACGTGCCGCAGCTGCTGCAGCGGCTCGTGCCCGACTACACGGCCGGCGTGCAGCGACAGCTGACCGACAACCCCGACGCGCGCCGCGCGCTCGACCTCGGCGGTCTCGTCACCGATGAGAACCGCGAGCTCGACCAATGCACGAACGGGGCCGCCGAACTGGAGTCCTGCGGCACCGCGCCGAGCATCCGCGGCATCGCGTCGTGGCTGAACACCCCCGACGGAGCGGCGATCGACCTCGGCGGACTGCGCGGAAAGGTCGTGCTCGTCGACTTCTGGGCGTACTCGTGCATCAACTGCCAGCGCAGCATCCCGCACGTCGTCGCGTGGGACGCGGCCTACCGCGACGCGGGACTGCAGGTCATCGGCATCCACTCTCCGGAGTACGCCTTCGAGAAGGACGCCGCGAACGTCGCCGCGGGCGCGCGGGACTTCGGCATCACGTACCCGGTCGCTCTCGACAACAGCCTGTCGACGTGGACGAACTACCGCAATCGCTACTGGCCGGCCCACTATCTGATCGACGCCGACGGCACGGTCCGCCACATCGCTTTCGGCGAGGGAAACTACGCGGCGACCGAGAAGCTCATCCGCGAACTGCTCGAGGACGCCGATCCGGGCGTGACACTGCCCGATGCCACCGAGGTCGCCGATGACACTCCCGATGCCGGGACCCGTACTCGTGAGACGTTCCTCGGTTCGGGGAAGGACGTGAACTACGGCGGCGAGGGGGCGTATCGCGCCGGCGACGGCGACTATGCGCTCCCCGACGAGCAGCCCGATGATTCGTTCGCCCTCGAGGGCGCCTGGCGCGTGGAGACGCAGTACGCGGCGCCGTCCGGCGACGCCGGCGGCGGCATCCGTCTGCGGTTCCACGCCGAGGAAGTGCGCATGGTGCTGGCCGGCGAGGGCGAGGTGCGCGTGCGTCTCGACGACGGTCGCGAGCGGACCGTCGTCGTGTCGGGCACGCCGCGCTCATACGCCGTGGCCGAGGGGACGGGCACTGCGGCCCACGTGCTCGAGGTCGGGGTCGCGCCGGGGGTCGAAGTGTACTCCTTCACCTTCGGGTGAGTGAGCAACAGCTCGGAGGGAGGTGTGTACGGCATGCTGGTGGACATGGTGATCGACGGCATCGACGTTCCGGAGGACGCCGCCGTGCCCGTCGACCACGTCGGAGAACTGCTCCAGCGGGTCGCCCGTGGCGACCAGGCGGCTTTCGCGCGACTCTACGACATGCTCTCACCGCGGGTCTTCGGCCTGATCCTGCGCGTCCTCGTCGACCGCGCCCAGAGCGAGGAGGTGCTGCAGGAGGTGTTCCTCGAGGTGTGGCAATCCGCTTCGCGCTTCGCTCCGAACAGAGGTCAGGGAAGATCGTGGGTGCTCACGATCGCGCACCGTCGAGCCGTCGATCGCGTGAGGTCGTCGCAGGCGAGCAGCGATCGGGACGTGCGTGCGGGCTTCCGAGACCTCGATGTGGCCCATGACGGGGTCTCGGAGCAGGTCGAGCTTCGCATCGAGGGAGAGAAGGTCGCGGTGGCGCTGTCGGTCCTCCCCGACGCCCAGAAGGAAGCACTGACCCTGGCCTATTACGGGGGTTACAGTCAGAGCGAGATCGCGGCCCTGGTCGGGGCGCCGCTGGGGACGATCAAGACGAGGATGCGGGACGGATTGTCTCGCCTGAGAGCCGAGATGGGGGTGACCGCGTGATGGACGAGGAGGAGTTCGCCGAGCTGGCGGCGGGAGCCGCGCTGAACGCGCTGTCACCCGCCGACCGTGAGGCCTTCGAGGCCGCGCGACGCTCGCACCCCGAATGGGAGCACGTGGTGCAGGCGGATGCCGCGACCGCCGCTGCTCTCGCCGACACCGTCGTGGATGCCCTGCCCCCGCTGACGCTGCGCTCGACGCTGCTCGCCCGCGTGGCGACGACGCCGCAGCTGCCGGCGATGGACGCATCCGTCGCCGCGACGGCCGCGCCGGTCGCCCAGTGGTCGGAGCCGGAGGAGCGCCCGGAGGTCGAGCCGCCCCCGCCCACCGCGGTCATCCAGGCGGTCTCGCGACGTCGCTGGACCCGCGGCATCCTGGCGCTCGCGGCGTCCATGGTGCTGCTCGTGGCACTCGGCCTGGGTGCGGCCCTGATCAACGACTACGTCAACCGGCCGCCGGCCGTCGCCGCCCTCCAGGAGATCGAAGGCTCGCCCGATGCCCAGTCGGCGACCGTCGAGGTCACGGACAGCGGCGGGACTGCGACGGCGCACTGGTCGGAGTCCGTCGGCAAAGCGGTGCTGGTGTCGCAGGGTCTGCCCGAGATCGCCGATGACGAGAGCTTCGAGCTGTGGTTCGTGCGAGAGGGCGACCCCGTGTCGGCCGGGACGTTCGAGCCGACCGACGGCACGGCGACGGCGCTGCTCGACGGGACGATGCAGCCCGGCGACGTGATTGCGGTGACAGTCGAGCCGCAGGGCGGGTCGCCCACGGGGGAGCCGTCGACCGAGCCGATCGTCGCGATCCCCACGGCGTGACGCCGGCGGATCCATCGCCGGGCGGGCGAGGAGCCCGCTGATCCGGGTAGCGTGAAGGCGTGGCATCCGCCCCGCAGACGACCCAGACGCTCGCGCACCTGCGCCGTGCCCGCGACCTCATGGACCGCGACTACGCGCTGCCTCTCGACGTGCCCACCATGGCGACCAAGGCGCTCATGTCCCCCGCGCATTTCTCTCGCGAGTTCAAGGCGGCGTACGGCGAGACGCCCTACGCGTACCTCATGACGCGGCGCATCGAGCGCGCCATGGCACTGCTGCGCGACGGGATGTCGGTGACGGACGCGTGCACCGCGGTCGGCGCGACGTCGCTCGGCTCGTTCAGCTCGACCTTCACCGAGATCGTCGGCGAGACGCCGAGCTCGTACCGCTCCCGCCCGCACGACGCGGCCGAGGCGATGCCGCTGTGCGTCGCCAAGATCCTGACACGCCCCACCCGCTACGCCTGACGACGGATCGAGCAGGATCGGAGAAGCGCCGCAGCCGGCCGGTCCGTAGCGTGGCAGTCATGACGAACATCGCCCTGGCATACAGCCCGATCACCGTCGACGACGTCGACGCCGCCATCCCCTTCTACCGCGACGGACTCGGCCTCGAGGTCGTCAACGACGTCGCCTACGACGGCCACCGCTGGGTGAGCTTCGGCTTCCCCGGCCAGCCCGGCCTGTCGCTCGTCGTCTCGGACCCGACCGCGGGCCGCTCGCCGGAGGACGGCGACGCGCTGCAGCGGCTCGTGGTCAAGGGATCCGGACCCGGACCCTACGTCTTCACCACCAGCGACCTCGACGCCACTTTCGAGAAGCTGCGTGCCTTCGGCGCCGAAGTGCTGCAGGAGCCCAAGGAGCAGGGCTGGGGTCCGCGCGACGCCGCGTTCCGCGACCCCGCAGGCAACCACATCCGCATCAACCAGGTCTGAGGGCGGTCGGGACATGTGTCTGCCCTGGGCGGCCGCGATGCAGCGCGAGCCGGTGCTCGTGGTGGCGAGTAGCGTGGACGGAATGAGCGACTCGTCCAGGGAGTTCCACAAGCCCGTCCGCCGACCGGCCGAACTCTTCGACCGGGTGTTCTCCGCCGAGGACCCGGCCGAGGTGTCCCGCGTCGCGCACACCACCGCGCACGCGCTGCTCGCGCGGGTGCGAGCCGACCCCGACGGCGGCGTCGTCGAGAGGCTCGTCTCGTTCACCGACGAGCACGGCATCGACGACCTCGCCGAGCTGTGGTCGCGCTCGCCCGCCAAGACCCTTCCGGGCGCGCTGTGGCGGCTGTACCTCGTGCAGCTCATGATCCACGACGACCCGCGCACGGCCGCGCTCCTGTACGAGCGCGGCCGTGCCGAGCTCCCCTCGGCGGACGACGTCGTGGCCGGCGCGCCGTCGCCGGCCGGGCCCGACGAGCTCGTGGCGCTGGTCGACACCATCCTTCGCGGGCTCTTCGAGGGCGACTTCGCGGTGGCCCTCGACCGTGCGGCCGCATTCTGCCGTGTGCAGGCGTCGGGGGCGACGCACGTCGCCGACGACTACGAGGCGACCGAGCCCGAACGGGCGTCGGCGTTCACCACGCGCGCCCTGCGGCTGTCGGACTACGCGGCCGACCTCTCGGCGTGCGCGGCCCTCTGGCGCCGCGACGCCCTGACCTGAGCGGGCAGCAGCCGTTTCACGAACGTCGATCCGAATCTCGCCGGATCACCGATTCTCGCGGGGCACGTCGGCCGGGCTCGGAATCGTCCGGGCATGAAAGTGCCGGGCCGCAGAACGCCTCTCGGCGCGGTGCCGCTCGTAGCGGCAAAAGTTGGAGCCCGGGGTTACTGCGGCCCGGCCGATCCAGTGTAACCGAGACAGGGGCCTCGGCATTCCCGAGGTCCTAGGCTCGGGGGCATGGCCCTGCGTTTCGCGCTCGTGATCGAGCCCACGGCGGCCGACGATCCGCGTTCCGAGTTCGCCGGCACCTTCCGCATCATCGACCCTTCGGCTCCGGCGCTCAGCGTGGGGGAGCTCAGCACACAGCGCGGGGACGGCATCTTCGAATCGATCGGCGTGGTCGACGGCCACGCGCAGGAGACGCAGGCGCACCTGGAGCGTCTCGCCCATTCCGCAGAGATCTGCAATCTGCCGGCGCCGCACATCGAGCAGTGGCGGCAGGCGGTCGCGATCGCCGCCCAGCATGCCCCGCACGCGGGGGAGGGCGTCATCAAGCTCATCCTCAGCCGCGGTGTGGAGCACGGGCCCGCGCCCACGGCGTGGGTCACGGTGGCGGCGGCCGCCGACAACAGCGCGGCGCGCGAGCGCGGCATCCGTGTCGTGACGCTCGATCGCGGGTACGGCATCGCCACCCCCGCGCAGGCGCCCTGGCTGCTCCTCGGGGCCAAGACCCTGTCGTACGCGGTGAACATGGCGGCGATCCGCGAGGCGAAGCGCCGCGGCGCCGATGACGCCGTCTTCGTCACGTCCGACGGGTTCGTCCTGGAGGCGCCGACCGCCTCGCTGATCCTCCGCATCGACGGCCGTTTCGTCACGCCGGCGCCCAACGGCGGGATCCTCCACGGCACCACGCAGCTGAGCCTGTTCTCCCACCTCGAAGACGAGGGGCACCGGACCGGCTACGCGACGATCCCGACGACCGCATTGGCGCAGGCGGATGCCGCCTGGCTGGTGTCGAGCGTGCGGCTGGCCGCGCCGATCACCGCGATCGACGGCGTCGAGGTGCCGGTCGACGCCGAGCTCACGGCATCCTTCAATCGGTACCTTCTGAGCCCGCGCGACTGAGCCCGCGCGACCGAGCCCGCGCGACCGAGCCCGCGCGACTGAGCCCGCGCGACCGGGAGCGGGCTCAGCGGGTCACGCCCGACATGTCGCGTCGGGCGCGGGCGATCATGCCGCGCACGAGCAGCGCGAGTGCGGCGCGCACCGGGAGCGACGCGAGTCGGCCGCCGACGCCCTTGAAGCGCATCGCGGTGACCACGCGCACGAGCGCGTTCTGCTCGTCCACGCCGACGCCGACCCGCACGTCGAGGCGGCGCGCGTCGACGGCGACGAGCGCCTCATCGCCCTCGACGCGGGTGACGGCGAGCCGGTCGCAGTGGGCAGGGCGCCGACGCATCGCGGCGGACGCGCCGAGCAGCATCGCGATCCATCGAGGGAGGGACGCTGTCGAGAGGAGGTTGCGCGCCCACGCCGACGGATCAGCGGATGCATGCGCGGGGAGGACGTCGACCCACACCTGCGTGTAGTCGGGATCCGCGATGTCGACCAGGGCGAGCGACCAGAACGCGGGTTCTCTCATGCGACCCTCCTTCGATATCCATACGCTGACGTATGGTCCTTGCGGAGAAACTATACGGTACCGTACGGACATGGCAAGGTTCACCCGCGCGGACTGGGTCGATGCCGCGTACCGGCGCTTCAGCGACGAGGGCATCGGAGCCGTCGCCGTCGAGCCCATCGCCCGGGCCCTCGGCACCACGAAGGGCTCGTTCTACTGGCACTTCGCGGATCGGCGCTCGCTCGTGGACGCGGTCCTCGAGACGTGGCGCGAGCGCGAGACGGAGGCGCTCATCGCCGAGGTCGAGGCGATAGCCGACCCGCCGGCACGTCTGTCGGCCCTCCTCGAGATCATCGCCCACCGCACGGGGGAGCGCTCGGGCGAGCGCACCCTCTACGCCGACGCCGCGGCGGCCGACGTGCGCGAGATCGTCGAGGCCGTCACCGAGCGACGCGTGTCATACCTGGCCGGTGTGCTCGCGGCATCCGGAGTCCCCGCCGTCGAGGCACGCCGCCGCGCCGTGATCGTCGTCTCGGCCGTCATCGGCTACCAGCAGCTCGTGTCGAGCGGATGGGATGCCGCGGCCGACCCTCGCCCCATGGTCGAGACGCTCTTCGCCCTCGCGACAGCGCCGGTGTGAACGACGAAGCCCCCGCGGGCAGGCGAGGGCTTCGTGCGGGATGCTGCGGCTCAGCCGAATCGGCCCGAGACGTAGTCCTCGGTTGCCTGCACCGACGGCGTGGTGAAGATCGACTTGGTCTCGTTGTACTCGATGAGCTTGCCGGGCTTGCCGGTACCCGCGATGTTGAAGAACGCCGTCTTGTCGCTCACGCGCGACGCCTGCTGCATGTTGTGCGTCACGATGACGACCGTGTAGTCGTTCTTGAGCTCGCCG